>WNFC01000284.1_pt1 | contig 76739 bp, 66 predicted proteins | sample 5400541 | NCBI WGS metagenome assembly WNFC01 (sample SAMN13153342, study PRJNA577476) | soil metagenome | isolation source: 120 cm saprolite under Douglas fir tree site 2 hole 2 replicate 1 | place: USA:California | collected 2015-04-18
GCGAATTTTCGCGGGAGCTTACGCGGCTTGGCCGGCTTTGGCTGCGGCGGGCGGGGCGTCTTGGGTTCTGGTCCAGGTGTAGCGCATGCGGTGGATTACGGTGATGGTCGAGAGCACTGCGATTACCCACAGCACGGGGCCCATGCGGTTGAAGAGCGCGCCAAGGATGACCAGCACCAGCCGTTCGGGACGTTCCATGAAGCCTACGCGGCAGGAACCAATCAGCGACTCCGCCCGGGCGCGCGTGTAGCTGACCATGATGGCGCTGATCATCACGAAGGCAGTCAGCACCACGTAGAAGAAGCGGTCGCCGCGAGCGTAGAAAACGAGCAGTCCGAGAAACTGGGAAGCGTCGCTATAGCGGTCGACCACCGAGTCAAAAAAAGCTCCGAAGCGTGTGACGCGGTTGGTGGCGCGGGCGACCTGGCCGTCCACTAGATCGAAGAAGCCGGAGAAGATGATCACCAGGCCGGCATAGAAAAACATGCGCCTTTGATTCGCAGCCGTGGCGGAGCCGAAAAGGATGGCTGCCCAGGTGTTCACCACCAGTCCCATAAAGGTCAGAACGTTGGGATTGATGCGTGACAACGCCAGCCAGCGGACGATGGTATCGAGCAAGACTCCGCAGGCGCGGCCGAAGGCGCTGGTCCATGATCTCCACTGCAAAGAGCCGGCCATTAGGCTTTCGCCTCTTCCGGGGCAGCCTCGTCATGAATTGTGGACAAGCTTAGAATTTCCATTTCGCGCTTGCCGTTTGGAGTGACGAACAGAGCCGTGTCGCCGACTTTCTTGTTCAGCAGGGCGCGGCCGATAGGCGACGTGGTGGAGATCTTGCCCGCCGTCACGTCGGACTCTTCGCTGGTCACCAGCTTGTATTCCACTTCCTCATTCTTGGTGTTGTCGTAGACCTTGACGGTTGAACCCAAGCCCACTCTGTCCTTGGGGATGTTGTTCATGTTGACCATGGAGAGGTCGGCCAGGCGCTTGCCGAGTTGGCGGACGCGCGCCTTGACGAACTCCTGGCGCTGCTTGGCCATATGATACTCGGCGTTCTCGCTCAGGTCGCCCAGGGCGGCGGCTTTCTTGATCTCTTTGGGGAGTTCGTGGATGAGCTCGTGTTCGAGCGCCTCGATCTCGTCCCGAAGTTTTTTCTTGATGAGCTCAGTCATTTATTGCGGCACACCTTAAGATTACTGCGCTGCTTAAGTGATTATAAACCCGGCGCGCGGCTTGCACCTTCGGGCGGATTTCTGGCGCTGGATTTCTTCCGCCAAAATATTGCTGCTCCCGGCGTGGGCCAAAGATAAATAGATCAATAGATCAATGGATGGCAGCAATGAGGAAGTGCAGAATTTAAGTACAACGAGGGTATTCGCCGACGACTAGGCCTGGAGTTCCGAGGCCTCGGGGAAGCGCAGCTTGCACTTGGCGAGAGCTTCGGTGAGCACTTCTTCGATTTTCGTCTCTTCGACGTTGCGGGCCATGGCGAGTTCACTGACCAAGAGATAGCGGGCACGTTCCAGCATCTTTTTCTCGCGGAAGGAGAGAGGTTTTGCCTGGTGCAATGCGATCAGGTTCTTCAGGACTCCCGCGACTTCTAGAAGCGATCCGGTGCGCATACGTTCGGAGTTTTCCCGAAAGCGGTCTTTCCAGTCACCATTGCTTGCGGCGTCGCTAACTGTAAGAAAATCAATGACCTTCTGAATTTCTCCGTTGCGCACAACACGCCGCAAACCCACGCTGCCAACGCTGTGGCAAGGCACCATCACTTTCAGACTGCTGGCCTTGATGTGAAGGAGGTAGAACTTCTCCATCGTGGCGCCGATAGAGCGGCTGCTGATCTGTTCAATAACACCAACGCCATGATTGGGATAGACGACTTTGTCGCCGATGTGGAAATTCAAATCACCATTACTCATATGGACATCCAGGATGGCGAAGGATCAGCGGGGAAAGCCTTATGTATCTAACATTAATTTTACTCCCACAACATGACGAAAGCAAGACGGAGCGGGCTGAGCTCGCAACGATTTGCCAGCATAGCAGCGTAAGCTATTGCTATGTAAAGAGGTTATTGCAGCGCTCGGTGAGGGGTGTGATCGTGCTCTGGTGCGGGCAGCAACCTTAATCCCTTTCTGGCACTTCTCCAATTCTGGGTCACGAAGGTTTCTCGCGCATATAATCGCCGTCGTGCCTGACGAACAAGATTCGGATGTAGCGTCCGATCCTTCAACACGGGATCGGCCTGAACCCTCCAGGGAACGGATTCTCGGCCTTGACGTTGGCGCGCGGAGGATCGGGATTGCAGTGTCCGACCCTCTCGGCATCACGGCTCAGGGGCTCGAAACTCTCGAGCGCAGAAATAAGAGGTCGGATTTCGCAGAGTTGGAGCGTGTGATTCGCCAGTTTGGCGTGAAAGAGATCGTGGTGGGCCTGCCCCTTCGGATGAGCGGACTCGAAGGGAGGCAGGCTGAAAAGATGCAGATCTTCGCTGAAGATTTGCGCAAACGTTTCCGATTGCCGGTCCACCTTTGGGACGAGAGACTCACGTCGGCGGAGGCGAACCGGTTGCTGCGGGAGACAGAACTCTCGATCGAGAAACGAGGGAAGGCGGTCGACCGAATGGCGGCGGTGCTCATTCTGCAGGGGTGGATGGAGCGGCGGGGACGGTAGCGGCGGATGTCGGACCTCTGACTTCGGACCTCTGACTTCGGACCTCTGACTTCGGACCTCTGACTTCGGACTTCAGGCCTCCCGCCTTCGATGCACAGAAAACTTTTGTCCGCTGTGACGCATGTCCTTGCGTCCTTTTCGCGGGATCAATCAATCTCTCGCAAAGGGCATGGATGAGTCTGGAGGTCAACGTAATTATGTCTGCTTCGTATCAGGATCTCAGAGTTTGGCAGAATGCGATGGACCTGGTTGTCAGCGTATATCACGAAACTCACGAGTTCCCCAGAGAGGAACTCTATGGCCTGACGAGCCAGATGCGAAGAGCCGCTGTCTCGATTCCAAGCAACATAGCAGAGGGAAAAGGACGCTCGACAGATCGTGATCGCGCCCTGTTCTTCTGTCATGCTCGCGGTTCACTACTAGAACTGGAAACTCAGATTCTAATTGGTCAGCGATTGGCGTACCTGACTCCGCCGCGCGCTGAAGCTCTGCTCAAGACTTCAACAGAACGTGGGCGGATGCTTAACTCTCTTATCCAGTCCATCAAGACCCCCGAGAGCACCAACCGCTCGGTGGCCTGAAACGAAAGTCAAGTCTCATGTCCGACGCCCCGAGGTCCGGCATTCTTACTGTCCCCGCATGGCGCGCCGGTACGCAGCTACATTCTTGTTGTGTTCCTCGATGGTGTGGGCGAAGCGGTGATGGCCGGCGGCGTCAGCTACGAAGTAGTAGTAGTCGCTGGGCGCGGGATGCATGGCTGCTTCGAGCGAACTGCGGCCGGGGTTGCCGATGGGGCCAGGTGGCAAGCCCGCGTTTCTATAAGTGTTATACGGCGAACGGAACTGCATGTCCGCGTGATGGAGCGCGCCCTGGTAAGTTCCTGCCAGGAGTTCGGCGTAAATGATGCTGGGGTCGGCGTCGAGCGCGATTCTTTTCGCCAAACGGTTGCAATACACGCTAGCCACCAGCGGACGTTCTCCGGGAACGGACGTTTCTTTTTCTACGATCGATGCCAGGATCACAGTGCGCTGAATGTCGTCGGGCGGGACCTGGCTGCCTGAGGTTGCTTGGAGAGGCACTCCCGAGCCGCCTTGCACCCTCTCCGCGGTGGCTGGGGTCAATCCGATTTGGTGTGCTACCTGGCGAAACTGTTTCACCATGGCGGCTGCCATGTCCTCCATGGTTTGCATGCGGCTGAATTCATAGGTGTCAGGGAACAGGTAGCCTTCCAGCGACTGCGCACCCGGAGCCAGGTCGGCGATCAGCTGAGTGTCGGACTGGACGACTTTCAGAAAATCTGTTGCCGGGCCGAGGCCTGCCGCTTCGACAGCATGAGCTACGTCGAACATCGTAAAGCCCTCAGGCACAACCACGGTGTGGAAATAAACGTCGCCGTGAGCCAGGCGCCGATGCACATCCTTCGCATTCGCGGGCTTCTCGAAGAGATACTCTCCGGCTTTGAGCGAGCGGCGGCGGTGAAGATAGTGCCAGAGAATGAACGCATCTTCGCTTCGAATGACGCCAGCGCGCTTCAGTTCAGAAGCGATCCGCCGGGTGGAGTATCCCGGATGCAGCATGACGAAGGTTTGGCCCGCCGGAGAGACAGGGGTCAACAGAGCCCAGGCAAACCAGCCGGCGCCGGCCAATATCGCAACGAGGATGAGCCACACAATTCGCCGCACGATGGAAATAGTTTAGATGATGGGGCTTACGCGTTGGAGCTCAGAGGCTGAGGGACAAGGTTTGCGGTTGACGAACCAGGTTCACGGAGTCCGTGATGCGCTGGAATCACTGGGCTTAGGTGTTCGTCCCAGGGGAGTCGATTTGGGAAATTGCGACCTTTCGGCCGAGATATACTCAAATGTTCTGGAGATCATCTTATATCTGCATGAGACGTACCTCGCCTTTTTGGACGCTCATTTTAGTGGCGGCGACGTTGCCGGCCGCGGGCTGCCTATTCCGAACCCGACCGGTCGAGGAGCAGTACTCCAAGGCTCCGCTTCTGGAATCCACGCAACAGGGGCTGGTTGCGGCCATCAACAATCAAGCAGAAAAAATCCGGTCGCTGCAGGCGACGGTGGATATTGACACCTCTGCGGGCGGCGTGAAGAAGGGGCATGTCACCGATTACAAGGAGATTCGCGGCTATGTGCTGGCGCGGAAGCCGGCCATGCTGCACATGATTGGATTGATGCCTATCGTGCGCACCACAGCTTTTGACATGGTGAGCAACGGGGAGGAATTCAAGCTATGGATTCCTCCCAAGAACCGCTTCGTGATGGGACGCAATGAAGTGCAGACCACGAATGCCGACCAGCCGATGGAGAGTATTCGACCGCAGAACATCTACGACGCGTTGTTGATCCGTCCCATCGATCCGGAGTCGGAGATTGCGGTGCTCGAGAGCAGTTACGAGATTCTGCACGACAGTAAGGGCCATTCGATCCTTCAGGATGACTACGAGCTGGTAGTGATCCGCAAGCGGGGCGATAAGGATGCGATGTTGGCGCGCAAAATTGTTTTCAGCCGCACCGACCTTCATCCGACGAAGCAGTATATCTACGACGATCAGGGCAAGCTGATAACCGATGCCCGCTATGCGGATTACAAAGACTACAACGGAGTCAGCTTCCCGTCGCGGATCGAGATCTACCGGCCGCAGGAAGAGTACGACATCAAAATGAATGTCTTGAAGCTGGAGATGAACAAGCCGCTGAAGGACGAACAGTTCACACTGGAGCAGCCGGTCGGGGCGGAGGTGGTGCACCTGGACCGGCCACAGTCGAGCTCGGTGGCCGGGCCTGTAGAAAGCCATCAGTAATATCTTCTTCGAGCGCGAAGATGTCGCCGTAAGGTGTCCCCATCATGATGAACAAAATGGTTGTAGCCAACCTGGTGCATCGGCCTATCCGGTCGCTGATCAGCATTGTGGCCATTGCGCTTGAGGTCACGCTGATTCTGCTGATTGTGGGCCTGTGCTACGGGATCATGAACGACTCCAAGAACCGAACGGCAGGCATTGGAGCGGATGTGATCGTACAACCGCCGGGGTCGTCGTTTCTCGCGGGCATCAGCGGGGCGCCGGTATCGGCGAAGATCGCGGATATTTTGCGGCCTATGCCGCACGTTAAGGTGGTTAGTCCCGTGGTGTGGATAATTTCAACTTCAGGCGGCCTCGAAGTCATTGATGGCATCGACCTGCCCAGCTTCGAAGCACTGGGCGGACCGTTCCAGTATTTGCAAGGCGGGCCGTTCCAAGGGCCGGATGACGTACTGGTTGATGATTACATAGCGCGGCAGAGGCACGTTAAGGTTGGCGACACGATGGAGCTCCTGAACCATAACTTCCGCGTAGCGGGCATCGTCGAAAACGGCCGCGGCGCGCGCAAGTTTCTGCCCATCGCGACTCTGCAAGATCTGATGGGGGCGAAGGGGAAGGCCTCAGTTTTCTACGTCAAGCTCGATGACCCGGCCAATGCCGACGCAGTGGTCGCCGCCGTGAAGGCCCAGCCCGGGATGGAAAGGTATTCCGTGCTCTCCACTCCGGATTATCTCAGCATGATGACACCCAGCCATCTGCCCGGTTTTCGACCGTTCATAGGAGTTGTGATCGGAGTGAGTCTGATCATCGGTTTTCTGGTGATCTTCCAGTCGATGTACACGGCGGTAATGGAACGCACGCGCGAGATCGGGATCCTGAAGTCCCTGGGCGCGTCGAAGCTGTACATCGTTAATGTGATCCTGCGGGAGACGGTGCTACTGGCCCTTGCGGGGATTGCCGTGGGAATTGCGGTTAGCCTGTCCGCGCGAGTGGGTATTCAGCATCGCTGGCCTCTGGTGCATATCGACAAGAGCAACCTGTGGATGATGCGTGCCACGATCATCGCGATCGTGGGGGCGACGGCGGGGGCGATTTATCCCGCTTTTAAGGCGGCACAAAAAGACCCGATTGACGCGCTGGCCTATGAGTGAAACAGTCAAATCCTGGGCTCATTGCAGGATTCCTTCCCGGGCTTCATGTCCGGTATTTTCAGTCCGGTGATTTCAGTCCATTAATTTCAGTTAGGGAGGCTTTGACGTGGCTCGCATTCTTGCTCCCGGAACTACCGCCCCGGACTTCACGCTGCCCGTGACTCCGGACCAGAGTCTTTCACTCCGCGATTTGCGGGGGCAGCCGGTGGTGCTGGCTTTCTATCCTGCCGACTGGAGCCCCGTATGTGGGGACCAGATGGCTCTGTATAACGAGGTTCTTCCCGAGTTTCAAAAATACAAAGCGGAAGTGCTTGGCATCTCCGTCGACGGTCCGTGGTGCCATGCTGCGTTTGCCCGCGATCGCCACCTTCATTTCCCTCTGCTGTCCGATTTCGAGCCCAAAGGCGCACTGGCCAGAGCGTACGGCGCCTATCGCGATAAAGAAGGAGTGTGCGAACGTGCCTTGTTTGTGATCGACGAAAAGGGCGTCATATTCTGGAGCTACCTCTCGCCGGTCGCGGTCAATCCCGGAGCCGAGGGTATCCTCGAAGCGCTGGAGAATCTAGAGAAGAAGGGGCAGAGTCATGGCCAGCTTGAGAGTTCCCGTCGGGCCAGCTGACCACGTTCTGGGCGATGAACATGCCCCGGTCACGCTGGTTGAGTATGGCGACTATGAGTGTCCACATTGCGGACATGCTCATCCCATTGTCAAGGCTGTCAGAAAGCACTTTGGGAAGCAACTCAGGTTTGTGTACCGGCATTTTCCCCTGACCCAGATCCATCCTCATGCGGAGAGTGCGGCCGAGGCGGCTGAGTTCGGGGGAGTGAATGGGCGCTTCTGGGAGATGCACGACGGAATCTTTGAGAATCAGGATCGTTTAAGCGTCCCTCTTCTGGCGGAATTGGCGGAAGAGCTGGAACTATCGGCTGAAGATCTGGCCGCCGCTCTCGACAGCCGCGAATTTGCACCGGTAGTCAAAGCGCAGTTCCTCGGTGGCGTGCGCAGCGGGGTGAATGGCACTCCGACGTTCTTTATCAATGGCTACCGCTATGACGGCATGAATGAATTTGAGGATCTTGTCGAGGCCATCGACACGGCCCTCGCCGAGCGCCAGAGTGAACCCAAGCGTGTGGGCTGAACTTCGCTTCCGGCGAGCGGCTCAGGTGTGCTAGTCGGATTCGCTCGATTCGATACCCGCGCGGTGCAGTAGATTGCGCAGCGCCCTCTCTCCGGCGGCGCCGCGCTGCTCGCCGGCAATGTTGCCATCGCGGTCGATCACCGCATAAATCGGGTAGCTCTGGGCGTTATACATGGCGGCAAGGTTCGTGTCCTCGGTAAGGACGATGGGGACCGCACGCGGGTGCTCGATCAGATATTTCTGTACGTTCTTCTTCGGCTCCAGAACGTCGACTGCAAGAACGACGAGGCCTTTGCCGGAGAATTCCTTGGCCACGTCGTCGACCATGGAGGCCTCTTCCTCGCAGTACTTGCACCATGTGGTCCAGAATTCGAACAGAACAATTTTGCCTTTGATGGATGCATTGTTGTATTGGGCGCCGGTTGTGGTTTTGGCGCGAAAGCGGGGAGCAGGTTGGCTGGTTTCATCCCCCGCGAAGGCATGGAGGCATAGCAGTGCGACGAAGATCGGTAACGAGCGTCGAAGAGCGAGAGACCGTGTTGGCACGGGGCGGAATGTTAGCATGGGTTTCCAAACGATTTAACGTTAACTCTGCGTTGACAATTCTTTGCAGGCTACGGTATCTTAAAGGCTTGGCAGTATTGTAGTTGCCCGCCTGATGGCCTGGCGTCCTCGCTGGGGAATCAACGAGCGGTCTTCTTTCGCAGCTTTTTCAATCTGGGAGAGTTCCGATGTCAACCTATTTCCCCAAAGAGGGGGAAATTGTGCGCAAGTGGTACGTCGTGGATGCCGATGGGCAGACGCTCGGGCGTCTGGCTTCGCAAGTGGCGCGCATCCTCATGGGCAAAGAAAATCCGCAATACACGCCCTTTCTGGATACCGGCGACCATGTGATCGTAATCAATGCCGAGAAGATCAGAACGACCGGCATGAAGTCTGAACAGAAGCAGTATCACCACTACACCGGTTACCCCGGCGGACTGCGCACCGAAGATTACCGGAAGCGTTTGGCGCGGAAGCCCGAAGCCATCATCGAGGATGCGGTGCGGCGCATGCTGCCTAAGAACAAGCTGGCGGCGCATATGTTGTCGAAGTTGAATGTGTACAAGGGCGACAAGCATCCACATCAGGCGCAGAAGCCTCAGGAACTGGCCCTGGAAGTCCGGGCGTAGTTTTTTTCGCCATCAGCCGCAGCGGCTGAAGCCGAAGTTAGATTTCGCGTTTGTTCGGCACGCCTGAAGGCGTGCCCTGGTACGGATCGAAACACGAAGCTGAAGATACGAATCGAGAACACGAAGCTCAGTTCCTGAGGACTTAAGCCAGGAGCTAGAAGCTAGGAGCTAGAAGCTAAATGGCTGAATTAGTTCAATATTACGGAACGGGCCGGCGGAAGACAGCGATTGCCCGCGTGTATTTGCGTCCGGGCAGTGGAGACTTCAAGGTGAACGGGCGTGCCTTTGAGGAATACTTTGTGACTCCGGCGCAGCGCTCGGCCGCGAAGGCGCCATTGGCGTCGACTGACACGGCGGTGTCCTTTAACGTGATCGCCAATGTGTTGGGCGGCGGCGTGCGGGGACAAGCGGACGCCGTCAAGCTGGGCATCGCTCGTGCCCTGATGCAGTTCAATGCGGAACTGCGCAAAAAGTTGAAAGCCGAGGGCATGGTCACCCGTGACTCGCGTGGCAAAGAGCGCAAGAAGTACGGGCAGAAGGGCGCGAGAAAGCGCTTCCAGTTCAGCAAGCGGTAGTTTTTTGTAGAGACGTTGCTTGCAACGTCTGTGACGCGTGGAAAGAGAGACGTAGCAAGCTACGTCTCTACGGTGGTTTTAAGGTGTTCAATTCTTCCCGTACTTCGCGGTGCGGGGCGGGAATGGCAATCCGGGGTAACCTGCCGCAGGCAGGCGAGCGCCGGATGCAGACTCAATAAGGAGGTTCATTGGCTACTATCACCATGAAGGAATTGCTCGAAGCGGGCGTCCACTTCGGGCATCAGACCAAGCGCTGGAATCCTAAGATGAAGGAGTTCATCTTCGGAGAGCGCAATGGGATTTACATCATCGATTTGCAGAAGACGCTGAAGATGTTCAAAGAGGCGTCGAAGTTTGTGCAGGACCTGGCGGCCGACGGCAGGATTGTGCTGTTCGTGGGGACGAAGCGCCAGGCGCAGGACGCCATCGCCGAAGAGGCGACCAAGTGCGGCGGCTTCTATATCAACCAGCGCTGGCTGGGCGGCCTGTTAACCAACTGGGTTACGGTCCAAAAGTCGGTAAAGCGACTTAAGGAACTCGACGAGATGGCCACGGATGGCCGCTACGAGTTGCTGCCGAAGAAGGAAGTTATCAAGCTGGAGCGCGAACGGAAGCATCTGCAGGCCAACCTGGCGGGTATCAAGAATATGAGCCGGTTGCCGGACGCGATCTTCGTGATCGACTCCAACAAGGAACAGATTGCAGTGCGCGAGGCCCGCAAGCTGGGCATTCCCGTGGTGGCCGTCGTGGACACCAACTGCGATCCCAGCGAAGTGGATTACGTGATTCCTGGCAACGACGACGCGCTGCGTGCGATCCGCCTGTTCACGTCGAAGATTTCTGAGTCGATTGCCGAGGGTGCGCAGTTGATGACCGACAAGCAAGTTGCTGAGATGTCCGCTGCGGCGGACCGGGCTCAGGCCGCTCAGGAAGCTGCTGCGATCGATCTGCATGCAGAGGAAGCCGCGCCCGAGACGTCGGAAGACATCAGCATGGAAGAAGTGCTGGGCCCTGGAATCCATAAGAAGCCTGTGGCCAACGAGGATAGTGAGATCCCGAAGGTCGAGAGTCAAACGGTTTAAGAACCAGTTCTCGGTTCTCAGTTCCCAGTTCTCAGTTGGCAGCGAAAAACCGGAGCATTATCCCTGAAGGGAAATTCAGACCCGCGCGGGTCGTCCGGCGCGGGTCAAAGTTTGTAGAAGAGCATCAAATAGAAGAAGGATTTTTATCGATATGGGTACGACTACAGTGAATATTTCAGCGACGCAAGTGAAAGACCTCCGGGAAAAGACCGGAGCGCCGATGATGGATTGCAAACAGGCCTTGACGGAAGCCAAGGGCGACCTGGAGCAGGCGGTCGTAATCCTGCGCAAGAAGGGCGTTTCGGTCGCCGCCAAGAAAGCGACTCGTGTGACCAGTGAAGGCTCGGTGACCAGCTACATCCATGCCGGCGGGAAGATCGGCGTGCTGGTCGAAGTGAACTGCGAGAGCGACTTCGTGGCTCGCACGGATGACTTCAAGGAACTGGTGCACGATATCGCGATGCACATCGCGGCCAGCGATCCGAAGTTCGTGCGCAAGGAAGATGTGACCAAGGCTGACTTCGAGCGTGAGAAAGAAATCTACCTCGCGCAAGCCGTCGCTTCTGGCAAGCCGCCGAATATCGCGGAGAAGATGGTGGCGGGCAAGATGGAGAAGTTCTACGAAGAGGTCTGCCTGCTGGAGCAGCCCTTCATCAAAGATCAGACCGTAACGATCTCGCAATTGATTGCCACGAAGATTGGTAAACTGGGCGAGAACATTGCGGTGCGGCGCTTTGCGCGCTTCAAAGTGGGTGACGTGGGCGAGACGATCGCAGTGACGAAGCCTACAGAACAGAAAGCTGAGTAAGTTAGGGCGCCTTCGGCGCCCTTTTTTATTGCCGGCGTGGAAACCGAGATTCCTCGCTTCGCTCGAAAGACAATCCAATCTCGGAATGATCAGTGGAGTCTGAAGAGAAATGACGACCCCTGCCTTCAAGCGCATTCTGTTGAAGCTTTCCGGTGAGGCTCTCGCCGCCAACCAGGGTTTCGGCGTCGAGTCAGCGCGCATCCACGAGATTGCCGCCGAACTGGCGGACGTGCATCAACTCGGCATCCAGATTGCGATTGTGGTGGGTGGCGGGAACTTTTTTCGTGGCGTGGCTCAGCAGGCCAAGGACATGGATCGCGTCTCGGCCGACCATATGGGCATGCTGGCTACCGTGATCAATGCGTTGGCGCTGCAGGATGCTTTGGAAAAGCAAGGTGTATATACGCGGGTGCAGTCCGCCATCGAGATGAACCAGGTGGCGGAGCCTTTCATCCGGCGCCGGGCAATTCGCCACCTGGAGAAGGGTCGCGTCGTGATCTTCGCCGGGGGAACGGGAAACCCGTATTTTTCGACGGACACCGCGGCCTCGTTGCGCGCCATGGAGATCAAGGCGGATGCAATCCTCAAGGCGACGAAGGTCGATGGCATCTACGATGCCGATCCCATGATCGTGAAGGACGCGAAGAAGTTTTCCGTCATCACTTACATGGAAGTCCTGAGGCAAGGCCTGAAGGTTATGGATTCGACTGCGATCAGCCTCTGCAAAGATAACAACCTGCCTATCATCATCTTCAACCTGAACCAGCATGGCAATATCCGCCGGGTGGTCTTGGGAGAGAAGATCGGATCGATGGTGAGCGCGTAGAAGTCTATCGGCCACGTACTCTCACGGATCAACACGGATTTGACAGCTTGCTGACTCGTGCTGGTCCCTCTGAATCCGTGGCCAGTTTTCTTTTGGGTTTATAATGCAGCGTTTTGATTTCTGAAGTGCTACGGAGCTGACAAAATGGCGCAAGCCACTATGGCCGCGATGCCCGGCCTGAAAGAGACTTACCTGCAACTGAAGACGCGCATGGAGAAAGCTGTCGAAGATTTCCGCAAGGCAATGGCGGCTACGCGGACGGGGCGCGCCTCCGTGCACATGATGGACAACGTGAGCGTCGACTACTATGGCTCGCAGATGCCGTTGAATCAGATTGCGCAGGTGCACGCGCCGGAGGCGCAGTTGATCACGGTGCAGCCGTTTGATCCGTCATCTTTGGGCGCGATCGAGAAGGCGATCCGCTCGGCCGAGCTAGGCCTGAATCCGATGAATGATGGCAAACTCATCCGTGTGCCAGTGCCCGCGCTCACGCAGGAACGCCGGCAGGAGATGGTGAAGCATCTTCATAGGGCGCTGGAGGAGCATCGCACGGCGGTGCGCAACATTCGCCGCGACGGCAATGATGCCATCAAGAAGGCGCTCAAGGACAAGAAGATTACCGAAGACGACGAGAAGCGAGCCCTCGATGAGATCCAGAAGCTCACCGACGACGAAATCAAGAAGATGGAAGAGATGAGCAAAGCGAAAGAGAAGGAAGTGCTCGAACTCAAATAAGCGTTAGTCTTAGTCGTTGGTCTTGGCTAACAAACCGGTCAAGAATCCGAATGAGGCGTTGTCACAGGCATCCGTCAACGGATGCCTTTTTGTTTGCAGGGAGAAATGCGAATCGTTGGGAAGCCTTATAATCGAGAGTCATGAAAACGGTCGTTCATGCCGCGTGTCCGCACGACTGTCCCGATGCGTGCGGAGTTCTGATCACGGTTGAGGATGGGCGGGCTACGAAAATCCAGGGTGATTCGGAGCATCCGGTGACCCGCGGATTTTTGTGTGCGAAGGTGGCGAAATATTTGGATCGCGTGTACTCGCCGGATCGAGTGTTATATCCCGTGCGAAGGATTGGGCCGAAAGGGCCCGCGCCTTACGCCGCGGACGCGGGCAAGAGTGCCCGCGCCACACAAGCACGGAGCCTCATCCAGCATGGACATCTGACGGCGGCTGTCCCCACACAAGCAGATTTGACCCAAGTCTGGCAACGCATCTCATGGGACGAGGCGCTGGATGAAATCACGTCTCGCTTTCGCAAGATTACTCACGAGTTCGGCAGCGAGGCGATTCTGCCTTATTCGTACGGCGGAACCTTGGGAGCGCTGAATGGCGCCTCGATGGACCGCAGATTCTTCCATCGGCTGGGGGCGTCCCAACTCGATCGGACGATTTGTTCCGCCGCCGGGGAAGCAGGACTGAAGTCTGTTCTCGGGGCAAAGCTGGGAACTGAACCCGAGCAGTTCCGGCATTCGAAATACATTATCGCGTGGGCCTCGAACATCCACGGGAATAACGTGCACCTGTGGCCGTTCATCGCGGAAGCGCGGCGGAATGGCGCGAAGTTGGTGGTGATTGATCCGTACCGCACGCGCACGGCGGCGTGCGCCGACTGGTATCTCCCCATAAATCCTGGCACGGATGCAGCGCTTGCCCTGGGCATGATGCACGTGATCATCGGTGAAGGCTTGCATGATGCCGACTACGTCGCGAAATACACGCAAGGTTTCGAGGAACTGCGCCAAAAAGCGAAGGAATATCCGCCGGAGCGCGTGGCGCAGTGGACGGGGATCGCAGCCGAGGATATTCGCAAGCTGGCCCGGGAATATGCGACCGTAAGGCCGTCGGTAATCCGCTTGAATTACGGCGTGCAGAGATCCGAGGGCGGCGGCATGGCAACCCGCGCCATCGCGATGCTGCCTTGCATCACGGGTTCCTGGAAGGAAATAGGCGGCGGTCTGCAGATGTCGCTCAGTGGGGCATTCGAGCTGAATAGCGACACTCTAAAACGTCCCGATCTCATGAAGTCGGCGCTGGGACGGGACGCTCGCGTCATCAACATGGTGGAGTTGGGACGAGTGCTGAACGCGCAGAACGATCCGGCGGTGAAGGCTCTGTTTGTTTACAACTCGAATCCAGCGGCGGTTTGTCCCAATCACAACGAAGTCATCCGGGGCCTGCGGCGGCCGGATCTTTTCACCGTGGTCCACGAGCAATTCTTGACGGACACGACCGACTACGCTGACATCGTACTGCCGGCGACCACATTTTTTGAACACGAAGATCTGCAGACTGCCTACGGACACTACTACGTGCAGCTCTCGAAGCAGGCGATTGCGCCTCTAGGCGAATGCCGATCCAACGTTGAAGTTTTTCGTGCGCTGGCGGAGCGGATGGGATTCGAAGAGGACTGCTGGAGGGACGGCGTCAAGGAGATGATCGATGCGGCCCTGGATTCCAAGAATCCGTGGCTTATGGGGATAAGCCGGGAAAGACTTGAACGCGAACCGCATGTGCGGTTGAACTTTGGAAAGGCGCCTCCCGGCTCCCGGCTTCCGGTTTCCGGGTCTGGCGACGAGTTAGGCCGCGAGGAGCAGATTTCGCACCGTGAGGAAGCGGAGCTTCGCTCCGCCGGACAGCCGGGAGCCTGCCCTGAGCTTGCCGAAGGGACGGCTGTCCCCACACGAGTAGAAAAGGCGCAGGCGCCGTTTCTTCCTTTCGCACAGGGGAACTTCCGAACCGCTTCTGGCAAGGCGGAGCTTTACAGTGAAGCCTTGAAAGCGCAGGGGCTCGATCCGGTGGTCGAGTTCAAGCCTCCGTCCGAGTCGCGACACGGAAAACACAGCGAGACATTTCCGCTGGAGCTGCTTGCCCGGAAGGCCGACAATTTTCTGAATTCTACATTTTCCAACGTTTCTTCGGTGCAGGAGATGGAAGAGCCCGGCTTGCTGGAGATGCATACTGCCGATGCCACGGCGCGGACTATCGCCGACGGCGACAGCGTGAGGGTGTTCAACCAGCGCGGCCAGGTCCTCTTAAAAGCTCGTGTGGATGGCGCAGTGCAGCCCGGCGTGGTCTCGGCGACACTGAATTGGGCGAAACTGACCCCAGGATTCGACAGTATCAACAGCCTCACTTCAGAAAAACTTTCCGACATGGGCAACTCGGCCACGTTTTATTCCGTCTTGGTTGAAGTAGAGTTAGCCACGCCTTCCCAATGAAGCAACCGCCAAGAGTTGCAGCTTGGGGCTTTCCAACGCTCTACCGTATAATGACAGTTTTCTCACATCCCAGAGGCTGAGGTCGTAGCGATTCATCTTCGCTTTCATTCGCAGAACGCTGAGGTCGTAGCGATTCATCTTCGCTTTCATTCGCAGAACTTTCTTGTGTCCAAGCGAGGCCGCGCGCACCGCGCCGTCGCGGCGACATCTCCTTCATTTCCACGACCTTGGCACGTCTTCGGGTGGCGGACGGCAAGGGCTTGGGCTGTGGCCGGCATTCTGATTCTAGCTGCGGCATCCCTTACCTGGGCCCAGACAGACGTCATCTCCGAGATCACCGTCCAGGGAAATCGCCGGATCCCAGCCGACACGATCCGCGCGCGTATCTTTACGAAGGCCGGGGACATCTACGATCCTGCCAGCCTCGAACGCGACTTCAACTCCTTGTGGAACACGGGATACTTTGAAGACATCCGCTTTACGCGCGAACAAACGCCCAAGGGCTGGCGCATCATCGTGCAGGTAAAGGAAAAACCGACTATTCGGACGATTGACTACGTCGGACTGAGCTCGGTTTCCACCAGCGACGTTCTTGATCGCTTCAAGGCGGCAAAAGTAGGGTTGTCCGTGGAAAGCCAGTACGATCCCACCCGCATCAAGAAGGCCGAAGTCGCAATCAAGGGCTTGCTCGCCGAGCACGGGCGGCAGTTCGCCACCATCCGCACCGAAGTGCGCCAGATTCCTCCGGCGGCGGTAGGCATCACCTTTGTAGTGAAAGAGGGGTCGAAGGTTAAGGTCGGCAAGATCAAGTTCGAAGGCAACAAGAACATCAATACCCGCATTTTGCGCTCGGCGATGAAGAACCTGAAGCCGATCGGGGTTCCACACTCCATCTTTCTGGAAAATATCCTCGCCAAGACCTATGACGCCACCAAGCTGGAGGAAGATACGGAGCGGGTGCGCGCCGAGTATCAGAACCGCGGCTACTTCAAAGCTTTGGTGAATGATCCGAAGACGGAGATCCACGATACGGGCCACAGCGGCTTCCACATTCCTCTGCTGCAGAAGGGGCCAGGCAAGGCGGTCGACATCACCATGCCGATCGAAGAAGGCGACAAATACCGCCTGGGCAAGATCACGTTCAAGAACAATAAGGCGGTCCCCAACGTGAACGCCCTGCGCTCATTATTCCCGCTCAAGGACGGAGACATCTTCGCCCGCGATAAGGTTGCCAAAGGCCTGGAAAACTTGCGGAAGGCCTACGGGCAGCTGGGCTACATCAATTTCACATCGGTGCCGGGCACCACCTTTGATGACGAAAAGAAGCTGGCCTTCCTCGAGATCGACGTGGATGAGGGCAAGCAGTTCTATGTACGCCGCATCGAGTTCCAGGGCAATACCACCACGCGTGACAAAGTAATCCGTCGCGAGCTGGCATTGGAAGAAGGCAACATTTACAACTCGCACTTGTGGGAACTAAGCCTGCTCCGCCTGAACCAACTCTCATATTTCGATCAGCTGAAGCCCGACGATCCGAACACGACGGACAAGAAGTTGGACGAAAAGAACGGCGCGGTCGACCTCACGCTGAAGGTAAAAGAAAAAGGCAAGAACAGCATCGGATTGAATGGCGGAGTGAGTGGATTGGAAGGAGCTTTCGTTGGCTTGAGTTACACTACCAACAACTTCCTCGGTTTGGGCGAAACGCTGCAGGTTCAAGTCAGCGTGGGAAACCTGGCGCGCAGCGTGCTGTTCGGCTTCACCCAGCCGTACATGTTTGACCGGCCGCTGCAATTCGGTTTCACGGTGTACGGAAACAAGATCAGCTACAACCAGGCCCGGCAACTGTCGATTTTTAGTGGACAGAACCTGAACCTTCCAAACGCGGTGTTGCAGAACCTGCAGAACTATTCGCAATCCAGTGCCGGATTTACGACCTCGTTAAGCTATCCGCTGCGGCGCTCCTTCAAGCGCGTGGGAATCACCTATTCTTTGGACCGGTCATCGTTGATTGCCCTGAGTACGGCGTCGAAAAGCCTGTTTGAATTCCTGGCATTCCGCGGGATTTCCGGACCAAGTGCTCTTTCCGGCATCATTACCAGCAAGATTTTTCCGAATTTCTCTTTCAATACGCTGGACAGTGGCCTCTACCCGCACAGCGGGCATCAGTTAACTGTGGGCGCAGAAATCGCGGGACTTGGCGGAACCGTGAACTCCGTGCGGCCCATCGTTCAGTACAAGAGATTCTTCCCGGTTCAGAATCACCGCAACACGGTTGCCTTCAATGTGCAGGGATCCTTCATTTCGGGTTTCGGGGGGCTGGTTGCGCCGCCATTTCAGCGCTTTTACATGGGCGGCGAGAATGATCTGCGAGGGTTCGACACCCGCACAGTGTCGCCAGTGGCATTTCTGCCGAGCGCGGGCTCGATCACGCTCACCAATCCCGATGGCACTCCGGTTCTCAAAGACCCGGCGAATCCCCGGCTGGGAAATTGGACGATCCCGATTCCCGTCGACCAGATTGTATTTCCCGGCGGTGATTTGAGTTTGGTTACGAACCTGGAATACCGAATCACGATTGCTGGTCCAGTGGCCATCGCTCCGTTCCTGGATACTGGCATCGATCCTATTCTCAGGCCGTCGCAGCTGCAGATTGCTCAGCAGCAGTACCAGGGTGTGATCAGCACTGCGTTCGGGTGTCCGCAGCTCGATGCCGGCTTCAGCTGTGTCGGAGGGCAAACCCTGCAGCAGTACCTGGGGCAGAATCCGTCAAAGGATCTTACGGTGCTCGGGAGCACGAACTGGAAGCTTCGAATGTCCACGGGTTTGGAACTGCAAATGTTCTTGCCTGTAATCAACGCCCCATTCCGTATCTACTGGGCTTATAATCCATTGCGCTTGGATACACCGGCGAATCCGCTGTTGTTGGGGAAGAGCCCCATCAATCGGAATATGTTCCCGCCGGGCGCTGCAGGCGACTATACCTATCACCTTGCGGTGACGACTTATGCGCCCAGCTTCCAGTTGCGTGAGCCGCGAAAGACTTTCCGGTTCACGGTAGCGACGACGTTCTAGGCACGCTGCGTGTGGTGAAAAGAGGTTTGACGCGGCAGGAGCGCGGTATCTATAATATCGGATATCCACGTTATTCGAGGAGCTGGGTTAGGGGTGGATACGAGCCCCGCAGCCTCGGCGTGTGACGCTGGCTCTCTAGTGCGCCCTATCCGAGGCGGCCGTTACAGCAGCGGAGACCTCTTTGATCGCGGCCCAGCGTTGACTGAAAAGGATTTCCAAAGAAGACATCGAAAGTTTATTCCCGGAACCATGTTCCAAGGAGTTCAACCGATCCAATGACAAGCAAGTTCTTACGACTTTCCCTGGCAGTTGCGGTTTTCTTCGCGATTTCCGCGCTCGCCCAAACCAGTAGCGCCGCCACTTCCCCCGATCCTTCCGCCGCTCCGGCAACTCCGGCAGCTTCCACGCCTGTCACTACCGGTTCTGGCACGAGAGTGGGGACGATCAACATCGAGCAGGCCATCTTCGGGACTAACGAAGGCCGCCGCGACTTCGAGGCGCTCAGCAAGAAACTCGAGCCCAAACAGAACGAACTGAAGGGCCAGAACGATGAACTCGAGGCGATGAAGAAGCAGCTGAGCACGCAGGGCGACAAGCTGAACGAAGATGCCTTGGCCGGCTTGCGCAAGCAGATTGAAACCAAGCAGAAGTCTTTTGAACGGTCGGTGCAGGATGCCCAGGAGGAAGCTGGGAACCAGCAGAATGACATCGCGCAGCGCATTCTGCAGAAAATGGCTCCGATGATCGTGAAATACGCTCAGGACAACGGTTTTGGCATGATCGTAGACACGACCAAGCCTTGGCCTCAGAGCCCTGTGCTGTGGTACGGCGAGGCGGTTGACATCACCAAGCCTATCGTCGAAGCCTACAATACACAATCAGGCGTGCCCGCACCCGCCTCTACCGGAGCAGCGCCGAAGCCGACGAGTACAAGGCCCTTAAGTCCTGGGACGACAAAGCCTGCTGCTCCGGGGACGACTCCGAAGCCGGCTCCCAAAGCTACGGAGCCGCCAAAGTAGTTTTCGATGACACCTGACGTGTCGTGAAAGTTCCCAAAGGCCGCGTGCTAGCGCGGCCTTTTTCTTTACGATTGCCTCGTCCGCTTCTGCTCCTGCGGTGTCCATAGAGAAAACAGCGCTCCGCGCAGGAGGGAACCATGTTTTCTGATAGCACGCTGGAAACCTCATGGGCTGAACACACGCGACGAAGCTGGACGACGCTAACTTCGTTTGCACTGCAAGCGGTGTTGACGGCGATCTTGCTCTTGATTCCGCTGATCCGTCCAATTGCTTTGCCATTTCTGAAACCACTCGCCATGCCGGTGCTGCTGGCGCCCCCGCCCGGGCCTCCACCGAGCGCGCAATCTCACGCCATCGAACATCTTGCAGAGAGCAACCTAGCGCATGGGGTACTAATCATGCCTCGGACGATCCCGACCCATATCAGAGACATTCAAGAGGAGAGCGGGCCTCCGCAAGTAATGTCGGGACAGTATGTTTTCGGCAGCACCGGAGCGGGCAGCCCGGAGGGAATTCTTCACTCGCTGGGAAATTCGAGTGCTGTCCCTGTTCCTCCGCTACCTGCGGTCGCACATACACCACGCGTTTCGCACATGATGGAGGGAAATCTAATTCGCCGTGTGCAACCCGAGTATCCCCCGATTGCCCGCAGCGCGCGCATCCAAGGACAGGTCGTGCTGGCTGCCGTCATCAGCAAAGAGGGGACGATTGAGAACCTGCGAGCACTGGCGGGACATCCGATGCTGGTGCACGCCGCACTTGAGGCGGCCAGTCAATGGCGCTACCGCCCCTACATCCTCAACAACGAGCCGGTCGAAGTGGAGACGCAGATTACGGTCAATTTCTCGCTCTCCGGGAATTAGCGTACGCGGCGGGGGTCGAAGCGCCGGTTGGAACGTGATTGAGATTTGATTTCGGGCGGGAGTAGCCCCAGCGTAACGTGGGGACTTCGGCTCCTCCCGCTATAATCGCATCAGTGCCGACTACCGCAGAAACCCTGAGCCGCGTGGCAACACGCCCGACCTGGGCGGAGGTCTCGCTGACCACGCTTCGGAAAAACTTCCGGACGGTGCAGAAGCACGTGGGGGCGGCCGTGACCGTCTGTGCGGTCGTAAAGGCCGACGCTTATGGTCATGGAGCCGTGGAGTGCTCTCGCGCTTTGGAGTCGGAAGGCGCGCGCTGGCTCGGCGTCACTTCGCTCGACGAGGCGATTCCGCTACGCGAAGCGGGCATTCAATCGAACATTCTTTTGATGACAGGATTTTGGCGTGGGGAAGAGAGCGAAATCGTCCGCCTGCGCTTGACTCCTACGGTATGGGAACCTTGGCACATCGATGCTCTGGAAAGGGCAGCTTCGGCGATGGGCGTGGCCCGGCATCCTGTGCACCTGAAAGTGGACACTGGCATGGGTCGCCTCGGCGTTGCGGTGGATGAACTTCCTGCCGTAATCACTGCCTTGACGGACGCGAAACATCTTGTGCTGGACGGGCTCTCGACCCACCTGGCTTCGTCCGAAATCATGGATGCGCCTTCAGTCGCCGATCAGGAGCGCAAGTTTGAAGAAGCCCTCGCGATGGTGCGCGGCGCGGGACTGGAACCTGCGTTCGTCCATGTCGCCAACACCGGGGCTGTGATCTCCCGCCGAGGAACATGGCACAGCATGGTACGTCCCGGCGTCGCGCTCTATGGCTACTACCTGCCCTTTCAGCGCGCCGGGCGCGAGGTCAGCGGCGGCACGCTGCGCCTGCCGGTGAAGCCCGTCCTCACCTGGAAAACTCGCATCCTTTCTATGCGTAACTTCGCTGCCAATCAGGCGCTGGGCTACGGCGGCACCTACGTTACGAAAGCACCGGCGCAGGTGGCGGTCTTACCCGTGGGCTACGCTGACGGATACAACCGGCAGCTCTCGAATCGAGGCCGCGTGATTGTACGCGACCATTACGCGCCGATCGTGGGTCGCATCTCCATGGACTTGACACTGGTGGACGTGACCGGCATTCCGGGCACGTCGGTCGGCGATGAAGTCATCCTGCTTGGCTCGGGCGATGGACTCAGCGTCGACGCGCTGGAGCACGCCGAATTGGCCGGCAGCACGCCCTACGAGATTCTGTGCAACATTTCGAAACGCGTGCCGCGAAGGTACGGCAGCTAGAGCATCACCATCCGTAAAGAGATTGTCATCCTGAGCGAAGCGAAGGACCCCGTTCAGCCCGCGGCGCCAGCGGCCTCAAAAGGAGTTTTCACTCCTGTCTTGAGCTTATTCAGAATTCTCTAAGCACGCGATCTCACACCGCGCGTTCTTTCCAACCATTCAGCGGCCAAATGCCAACGCTAACTGCTAATGGCCGCCATTGGGTGATTCCCTCCTGATCCAGCTGTTACCGCTTGTTACACTAGGAGGTTGACCATGCCTTCGCGCTTCGCACAGTGGATGTACGACTGGGAACACCGGCTCACGTCGGTGGACAACAACCGTGTGGTCCGCCCGTTGGAGTGGGGTGTGGAATGGGCGCGAGATTGGCCTTGCCGTGACGGCTGGCGTCCCGGGCAGGCGGTGAATGATCCCGAGAAGTTTCTAGTGGACTTCAATCGACGCATCGTGGCTGCCAGCGATGAGTTTTATTCGTATTCGCGTCCGAGCGATTTTCGCCTGGAGCGCCGCGAAGTTCAGGTCTTCTCGACTCGCGAAGTTCCCGACCTGAAGCTTGAGGCGAAAGTCAAAGGAACGTTCGCAGAATTCTTGCGATTCACTTCGCCGGTAACCACGCCCTATAGCGAAAACAACCTGGTCAACGCGCGTTGGTTTCCGGCGCGAGGACGTCGGGCGGTAATTCTTCTGCCTCATTGGAACGCGGACGCTATTGCCTACGTCAGTCTCTGCCGCGTGCTGAACATGCTGGGAATCGCCGTGTTGCGCCTGAGCATGCCCTACCACGATATTCGGATGCCCGCGGAGATTCGACGGGCAGACTATGCCGTCTCCGCCAACATTGGCCGGACCCTCGATGCTGTACGTCAAGGCGTGGTCGACGTCCGCTCGTGTCTCGATTGGCTTCAGCAACAGGGCTACAGCGAATTTGGAATAATCGGCACCAGCCTTGGTTCGTGTTACGCGTTTATTGCCGCGGCACATGAGCCCCGCATCCGGGTCACGGCCTTCAATCATGCTTCGACCTATGTCGCCGATGTGGTCTGGCGCGGGCAATCGACCAGACACATCCGGCAGGGACTGGAGACTGAAATCGATCTGGAGAGGTTGCGGCGGATGTGGCTGGCGGTCAGCCCCATGTCGTACTTCAATCAGTTCTCGCGGTGGCCGAGAAAGTCGCTCATCATCTATGCAAAGTATGATCTGACGTTTCTTCCCGATCTTTCGCGCCAGGTGGTGGACGAGTTCGAGCGCCGTGGCCTGGATCACAAAGTGGTGGTGCTGCCTTGCGGGCACTACACCATGGGCGAGACGCCTTACAAGTACATGGATGGCTGGCAATTGGCTTCGTTCTTCCGCACTGCGTTTGAGGGTGCTTAGCGCCGGCATCTTGCTTGAGCGTTGGAGGACGCCACAACAGCTACCACCGTAGCGATCCGGGTTAGGCGGTAGAATGTTCGCATGAACTTCGCCAGCGCCAGCAGCACGCCAGAAAAGGTGCTGGAGTACCGGCGGGGCGAGTTTCTCATCAGCACCGACCGGGCACGCCTCGACCTCAATGTCATTCACGGTTTTCTTACCCATTGTTATTGGGCTAAGGGAATTCCCGCGGAAGTTGTGGCGCGGTCGATCGAGCACTCACTGTGCTTTGGCATTTATGATGGTGGCGGCGCTCAGGCTGGATTTGCGCGAGTGGTCAGCGATTACGCCACCGTCGCGTATCTGGGCGACGTTTTCGTGCTGGAACCGCATCGCGGGCGTGGGTTGAGCAAGTGGCTGATGGAATGCATCATGCAGCATCCCGCCCTGCAGAATTTGCGGCGGTGCATCCTACTGACTCGTGACGCACACGGGCTCTATTCACAGTTTGGTTTTACGCCGATAGAAACGCCGGAACGATACATGGAACTCCATCGGCCAAACATATACGAGACGCCCTAGGGAAACGACATGAAGAATTCCGCAGCTTCCACCAAAATGTACCGTCCGCTGTACGCAGCTGATCCACAGATTGCCGCCGCCATCGATAACGAAGCCCGCCGCCAGCACGAAGGCCTGGAACTGATTGCCTCGGAAAACTTTGTCAGCGAGGCCGTCCTGGAAGCCGCGGGTTCAGTGTTTACCAACAAATATGCCGAGGGCTACCCGGGCAAGCGCTACTACGGCGGATGCGAATTTACGGACGTGGTGGAAAACCTGGCGCGGGATCGCGCGAAACAGCTATTCGGCGCCGAGCATGCCAATGTGCAACCGCACGCGGGATCGCAGGCCAACATGGAAGCGTATGCGGCAGTGCTGCAGCCGGGCGATACGATTCTGGGCTTGAACCTGGCGCATGGCGGTCACCTCACGCACGGCCATCATCTGAACTTTTCGGGCAAGACGTACAAGATCGTCCCTTACGGCGTCACCCGGGAAACCGAGACCATTGACTACGACGAGTTAGAGAAGCTGGCCGAACAGGAACGCCCGAAGTTAATAATCGGGGGTGGAAGTGCCTATCCGCGCATCATTGATTTTGCCCGCATGCGGCAGATTGCAGACAAGGTGGGAGCGTTCTACCTGGTTGACATGGCGCACTTTGCCGGGCTTGTAGCGGGTGGCGTGCATCCTTCGCCGGTGCCGCACGCCCACATCGTAACGTCCACCACGCACAAGACACTACGCGGCCCGCGCTCGGGGATGATTCTTTCGAGGGCTGAATTTGCGCAGGCAATCGACAAAGGAGTCTTCCCCGGCATGCAGGGCGGACCCCTGGTGCACATTATGGCGGCCAAAGCTGTCTGCTTCCTTGAAGCCATGCAGCCCGAATTCCGCGACTACGCCAGGCAGGTCGCCGCCAACGCGAAAGTGCTGGCCCAAACACTGGCAGAGGAAGGTTTTCGCATCATCTCCGGCGGCACCGATACACACCTCATGCTGGTCGACGTTTTCGCGAAAGGCATGCTGGGCAGCGACGCCGAAAAGGCATTGGGTGAGGCCGCGATCACGGTCAACAAGAATGCGATTCCGTTCGACACTAACCCTCCGATGAAGCCGAGCGGCATTCGTATTGGTACGCCGGCTCTGACCACGCGTGGCATGAAGGAGTCCGAGATGCAGCAAGTGGGGCGCTGGATTGCGGAGGTCCTGCTCCATCGCACGGATGCGGCGGTGCTAGCCAAAGTCGCTAAACAGGTGCTCGACCTGTGTGAGGCGTTCCCGCTCTACGCGGAACGGAGAGCCAAGGCGCAGGCTGAAGTGCGGGCCTGAACGTTATCAGTGGCCAAAGGTCACTGATAAAGGTCAAGCTATTCTGGGATTTATTCCTCTGTGCTCCCCTGTGCCCCCTGTGGTTAAATGCCTTCCGTGAAGATCGCTATCGATATTAGGCGGATGACTGAGTTTGGCGTGGGTACTTACATCCGCAACGTAGTGCGGACCCTGGGCCGCCTCGATCACGAGAGCAAGTATTTTCTGATCGGGCCACCCGCAAAGGTCAAGGAAATTGGCTCCCTGCCGCCTAACTTTCACACCGTTCCGCTCGTCGAACCGGAGCGGTCGGTGAATGGCTACCGAGCGTTTCGCGCAGCTCTGAAGCAGCTCGACTGCGACCTGGTCCACATCCCCAATCTCTTCTCTGTGCCGCGAGCGCTGCCTTGCCCTTACGTCATGACGGTTCATGACATGTTGGAGCATATGTCGCGCAGCCGACAGCAAAGCGGATTCTGGCGATCCTTGCATTTCCAATTGACGAAGCGTGTCCTGGCCGGAGCGGCGCGAATTCTAGCGGTTTCAAATTTCACCAAGAACGAGATGGAAAAGCTGTTCGAAGTTCCATCGGAACGAATTGAAGTGGTCTATAACGCCATCGACGAGCGGTTTCTTCGTGGCCACGCGAGCCCAGCCGACCGCGAACTGATCGCGCAGCGCTACCAGGTTACTTATCCTTTCTTGCTTTATGCCGGAAGAGTGAGCGCGCACAAAAACGTGGTGCGCATGATCGAAGCTTTTTCGGCGCTGAAAACCGAATTGGAAAGGGATCACGCATACCCAGATCTCAAGCTCATCATTATTGGGGATGATCTCTCCGGCAATCCGGACCTAAGACGAACGGTCATCCGCGCCGGAGTACAGAACGATGTGCGCTTCCTGGGGTTCGTACCGATAGAAGTGTTACGAATCTTTTACGACTCGGCGAAGGTCTTCGTCTTCCCCTCGCTCTATGAAGGATTCGGTCTGCCTCCGCTCGAAGCGATGGCGCACGGCACGCCGGTCGTGACTTCAAATGTGTCATCTTTGCCCGAGGTCGTGGGGAACGCGGCGGTGCTGGTGAACCCGGAGAATGTTTTCGAAATCATGCGCGCCCTGCACCGTGTCCTTCTCGACAAAGCCCTGCGTGACCGCATGAAAGAACGCGGGTATCAGCAGGCAGCCAAGTTTTCGTGGGAAAAATCGGTCCGGCGGATTTTAGAAGTGTACCGGCAGACTTGCGCTGGCGGCGGAAAACCGGAGCCCTGCGGCCAACAGCCCGTCGCTGACAAGGAGACGAGTTTGAGCAGCGGCGTCGCCTGACTCGCCGCCCTTCAGCACGTCCCTCATCAACCTCGTCGGCCTGCGCCTTTTATTTCAGTAAAGGCTGACCCGGCGAACCGATGGCCAGCTTGTGCAGCTTCCCGGTGAGGCGCTCGCGATCGGCGTCGGCTTTGGCGGCTGCGAGACGCTTGCGCAGCTGCACGATCTTCTCTTTGCGGGTACGGCGCCGGCGAATCTCCGGCCGGCGGCTGGGTGCGGACATAGTGTGCTCCTGAGGTGGATTTGGAAGACTTGCCCTTGAATACTGGGGGCAACGAAAATTAGTGGCAGCCGGACCTGTAAGCCGAATTCTCTGAGGTGGATTTGGAAGACTTGCCCTTGAATACTGGGGGCAACGAAAATTAGTGGCAGCCGGACCTGTAAGCCGAATTCTGTCCGCCGGATTGCTCCGGCAGGACGGCCATTCCTCTGGGCCACGCATTGCTGCGAGGCTCTAGCGACCTACCCGAAGGTTTGACGCGCCGAGCCGGTGCGTGTCCGAAACCTGATTCGCAAAAACCAAGTCCCGGACTCCCTCCCTATTTGGTCTTGCTCCGTGTGGGGTTTGCCCTGCCCGTTACATTACTGCAGCGGCGGTGCGCTCTTACCGCACCTTTTCACCCTTACCGCGACGTTGCCGCCGAGGCGGTATATTTTCTGTGGCACTTTCCGTCAACCGGGCTTGAACCCGGCCTCCCGGACGTTATCCGGCACACTGCTCTGCGGAGTTCGGACTTTCCTCCCTCATCACTTGACGCGACGAGAGCGGCCGTCCGGTCCAGCTGCCAACTGAATCATTATATGCGATGTCCACGAATGACTGTCCGCAGAGTGAGGGCTTAAAATTCACAACGGAGCGAGATCCGTCGTGGGGCTGATGAAGTCGCTGTTAGACTGATACCTGCCGCCAGCGTCCGGCGCTAAGAGCTGTCGGCCGAGATTCTAACGTCCAGCGCCAGTCCATGAATAGCATCGAAGCCATCCGCATTGCGCTGCAATCGCTGTGGGCGAACAAGCTTCGCTCCGTGCTCACGCTTCTCGGCGTGGTCATAGGCGTGGCTGCCGTAATCGCCGTCGTGACTTTTGTAGAGGGTATCAACACCTACGTTGCGGAAAAGATTTTTAATCTAGGAGCGGATGTTTTCATCATCTTCAAGGTCTCGCCCGCTCTAACCAATGTCGATCACTATCTCGAAGGCGAAAAACGCAAGGACTTGTTGATGGAAGACTACCAGACTGTGCGGGATGCCTGCCGCCACTGCGTTTACGTGGGAGCAGCCGTTCGCAACAACAGCGGGCACGTAAAATACGCGGAGCAATCCATCACCGACACCACGGTGCAGGGGATCACGGCTTCGATGGCGCCGATTTACGATACCGACCTGACCGCCGGCCGCATGCTGAATGAGACCGACCTGAATAACAGGTCTCCGGTTATTGTTGTGGGAACCGACATTGTCGAGCACCTGATGGCGGGTACTGATCCGGTCGGCAAAGAAGTTCGACTGGACGGCTGGACGTACCAGGTGATCGGAGTCGGCAAGAAGAAGGGCAAGACGATGGGGCAGAGTCAGGACAACTACGTCATGATCCCCATCACGGCATATCTGAAGCAGTACGGGGTACACAATCAGAACATTCGAATTTCCGGCAAGGCCGCCAGCGCGGGCCCTCCGCTCAACGTAGCCATAGACGAAGCCCGTGCCGCGCTGCGGGCAAGCCGCCACGACCGGCCGGAAGCCGACGACAGTTTTGACATCGAAACCAATGCCAGCCTGTTAGGTGTCTGGGCAGACTTCAGCAGCACATTCTTTATCGCCACGATCGGCATTGCCTGTATCTCGCTGGTTGTCGGCGGGATCGTCATTATGAACATCATGCTGGTGGCCGTAACCGAGCGCACCCGCGAAATCGGCATACGAAAGGCGCTAGGCGCCCGCCGCGGAGACGTTCTGCTGCAGTTCCTGATTGAGGCAGTGACGCTTGCGGTAATGGGCGGCGCGTTCGGAGTGTTGCTGGGGGTCACCATCGCCGAAACTATTACCTTGCTGATTGGCATGCCTTCCGCAATCAAGTTGTGGGCGGTTGCAGCAGGATTGATTGTGGCAGCCAGTGTGGGAGTGTTCTTTGGAGTCTATCCCGCACGCAAAGCGGCAAAATTGGATCCGATCGTGGCCCTGCGCTTCGAGATGTAGAAGAATTTGGCAATTACCCAATTCCCATGATCCGCAAAGATGAATTCGGCGAAATTGTCCAGATGGCAACGGACACGATCCGCAACAACAAGCTCCGCTCGTCCCTCACTGTCCTGGGAATCGTGATCGGCGTCGCCATGGTCATCGGCGTTTCTTCCATCGGACGCGGCCTCGACGACAATGTCCGCAACATGGTCAGCAGCATGGGCTCAAACATCATCTTTGCTTTTCACATTCAGCCTTTCACCTTCGGCCGTCCGACTGAAGAAATGCGCACCCGCAAGGAGCTGACTTACGAGGACTCTCTTGCCATAGCTCAGTTGCCGCACGTCAAAGCGGTCACTGCCGGGCTTCGCTATTTCCGGCCAGAGCTCGGTGTCGGCACTTTCGCAGTGAAGTATGGAGATCGCAAAGTTAAAAATACGATTCTCGAGGGCGACCAGGCTTCCTCCAAGGATGTGTTCGATTTGCTGATCGCCTCGGGCCGCTGGTTCAGCGAAGTCGACGAAGAGCACCACTCGCCTGTGGTTTTGCTGGGTTCCGACACTGCAGAGGAATTGTTTGGCAACGCCGATCCTCTGGGAAAGGAAGTCAATATTGAGGGTGAGCTTTTTACGGTAATCGGCGTAGCCCAGCGTGTGAAATCAGTCTTTGGTGGCGGCAAGAATCCCGAAGACAACAAGGTGTACATGCCGCTCACGACATTCAAGAAGCTGCATCCCGAGATGAAGCAGCATTGGATCAGCGCTAAGGCCACTTCCCACGATGACATGCCAAAGGCGGTCGATGAGATCCGCGAATTGCTGCGCCGCCGTCGAAAGGTGCCGCCTAATAAGGCGGATAACTTCGCCGTTTTCACCTCCGAGTCGATCTCCGACGTGTGGAATCAACTTACCGGCATGCTATTCATCGGTATGTTCGCCATTTCCAGCGTGGGCTTGATCGTAGGCGGCGTCGGCGTGATGAATATCATGCTGGTCAGCGTCACCGAACGCACGCGCGAGATCGGCGTTCGGAAGGCAATTGGTGCACGCAAGCGGGATATTCTCCTGCAGTTCACGCTCGAAGCAATCATCCTGACCGCGGTGGGCGGCATCATCGGCGTGCTGCTGGGCGCGATGATCGTTTGGGGCATTCCAGCACTCTGGCCATCGTTGCCTGCCCGCATGTCGATGTTCTGGACCATCTTCGGTTTCAGCTCCGCGGCGGGAGTTGGACTGGTCTTTGGCATTTATCCGGCTTGGAAGGCGGCGAACCTGGATCCCATCGAGTCGCTGCGTTACGAGTAGACTGGCCTGCGCTGGCATGTCCCATCACATCGTCAGAATCATTGAGATCGTCGCGGTTTTCGGTACGGTCTCCAGTCTGATCTATTACATTCTTTCTCTGTCGAGTGCGGCCGCGTTTCTGCGTGAGCGGAAAGTGGCCAAGGTAGACCGCCCGGCACCAGCTTTGCCGCCAGTCTCCATACTGAAGCCGCTCAAGGGGACCGATCCGGAAATCTACGAGTGCCTCCGAAGTCATTGTCTGCAAGACTATCCCGAGTACGAAATTATCTTCGGGGCGAGCGACGCGAACGACCCGGCGGTGGCAAGCGTTGAGCAACTTCAGCGCGAGTTTCCTCAACGGAAAATTTGCCTTGTGATTTCCCCCAAGGTGCTGGGCGCGAATGTGAAAGTGAGTAACCTGGCACAAATGCTGTCCGAGGCGCATTACGAGCACCTGATCGTCAATGACAGCGACATCCGCGTCGAGCCCGACTACCTGCGTCAGATCATCGGACCCCTTGCGAACGAGCGAGTGGGCATGGTCACTTGTCTCTACCGGGGAAAGGCCGCTGCCACTCTCGGTTCGCGCTTGGAATCGCTGGGCATTAGCACGGATTTTTGCGCCGGTGTGCTCGCGGCACGCCAACTCGAGGGAGGCATCCGGTTTGGACTGGGCTCGACTCTGGCTTTTCGACGTGCAGATCTAGAAAGAATCGGCGGTTTCGGATCCTTTGTGGACCACCTCTCCGACGATTACGAGTTGGGAAAGCGTATTGCCGATCTGGGGCTGTCGGTCGAACTCTCGCACGTTGTCGTGACAACGCATCTTCCCGGCTACACGCTGCGGGGATTCTTTGCGCACCAGCTGCGCTGGGCGCGGGGCGTGCGAGATTCGCGCCCCGGAGGATACCTCGGCTTGGTGTTTACCTTCGGAATCTTATGGTCTTGCCTCGCCGTTATCGTCGCCCAAGGAGCGCGTTGGACTTGGTTGTTGCTCGCGTCGACGTTTGTTCTTCGTTTCGTCGTAGCGATCGTTGTGGGCAGACATGTATTAGACGACCGGAAGCTGGTAAGAAATTTGTGGCTGCTTCCGATCCGAGACCTGATTGCGGCCGGCGTATGGGTTGTGAGCCTCGGCGGCCACACGGTGACCTGGCGCGGAGATCGATTTCAACTGAAAGATGGCAAGCTAAGCCGAACCGGACCGTCGTCGCTGCGAAAGTGGCTATGAATTCGCTTCCGAAGAAGGAATCGGTGCGAAGCGGCCATCAGAGTGAAGCCGATAGCGGCGTCCTCGCCACGAGATCGTGTTTCCGAAGAATCCACAAATCCAGAAAAAGAAGCTGATCAAATCCTCAACCGGTAAAAGCAGCCAGTTGATCCTGCCACGCAACACACGCGCAGAAACCGTGTAGGTGGCCACCGCACGCGTGACCAATGCGACAGGTAGTACCGGCCACCATGCCGGCGAGACCAGGCAGACCAGCAGGGCGAGCGGCAGCGGCATAGTGAAGAGTTGTCCAATGTAACCCGCTGGCCGGGAGCGCCGCGTGCTGCGCATCCAACGCAATCGATGCGCAATGTTCTGGCGCAGAGTGGCGCTACCGATGTGGTGCTCGACCACATAGGACGAAAGAATGACGCCGTGACCCGCGTCAGCGGCAAACTTCCCCATTACAAAATCCTCAGCAAGGTAGTCCTTAAGGCGACTGAACCCTCCAATCGATTCCAGCACCCGGCGCCGTGCCACAATCGTCGGACCCACTGCGAAGCGCATCCCTTCAAGCAATCTGGCCACGAGTGCGCTGCCCCAGAAGTCGGTGTTCATGCCCGTCGCTTCCAGGCGTGACCATAAGCTGGAGCCGGGGACGGCACGATACGGACAGGTCGCTAAGCCAATCTTTAGTTCCTGAAACTCAGCAGATATGGTTCGAAGAAAGTCCGGAGTGACACGGATATCGCTGTCACTCATGACAACCAGGTCGTTAGCAGCTGCGGCCAGCATCCGCTCCAGGCTGTACACCTTGGCATTCGGGTAGGGAGGCGTACCTACAACAATCAACCGTGACGGGATAGCCGGGTACTCTAGCTGTAGTTTTTCAACGACTTGTGCGGCAGGATCCCCAGCGCTCCCGACCGCAAACAGAATCTCAAAGGCTGGATAGTCCTGCTCGAAGAATGTTCGCAGATTCGATTCGAGGCCCAGGTCGAGGCCGGCCAATGGCTTGAGAATGCTCATGGGCTCGGCAGAGCGCAGCACAGGCGGCTGCACCGACAGATATCGATGCGCCGCCACGATGGATAGCAGCGAATAGGCGATGGCACCGCCAAAAATGAAAAGTAAGACAGCGGTCAAGGCCGGCACCTGAATGCGGAGTCGGTCACCCCAAGTGAGTGGACAGAGCGAACGTCAACTGCCCGAGAGCGGCTCGAATTAGACAAAACATGTCATTATAACCGCATAACCGCGCTCTGCTTGAGCCGGTGCCCGCACAGAGGATTCAGGCCGGTGGTGGAGGGACCTGGCCCTTATTGACTTTTATTAACTGGGGGGAGCCTGAGTCAGTGCCTCGCGAATCTTGGAGGAAAGCTGTTTCAAAGTAAACGGTTTCTGCAGAAAGTTCGTTTCGAGGTTTACCGCCTTGTGCTCCATCACGATTTTTCCGGCGTACCCAGAGACGAACAAGACTTTCGCCTCTGGCCGGCGCGACTTAAGTTCCTTAGCCAGCTGTCTTCCGCTAATGTTCGGCATGACTACGTCCGTAACTACGAGGTGGATGGTCGAACCATAGTCCTTCGCTACCGCCAGAGCGTCCAGACCATCCTTCGCTTCCAGCACAGTGTACCCATGAAGGCTGAGAAATTCCGCACTCGCTCGCCTGACCGCGTTCTCGTCTTCAACCAGCAGAATCGTCTCGGATCCCGTGGCCGCAGCTTCGAGTTTCCTTTCGTGAATTTCAATCTTGCGTCCCTTGCCGGTCACACAGGGTAAGTAAATCTTGAATACAGTTCCCATCCCCACTTCGCTGTAGGCCCAGATGAAGCCACGGTTTTGCTTGACGACTCCATAGACCGTGGCCAGCCCGAGCCCCGTGCCTTTCCCGGAAGGCTTGGTTGTGTAGAAAGGCTCGAAAATGTGCGGCAAATGATCCGGGGGGATTCCGGCCCCATTATCACTGACCGTGATCAGAACATAGTGTCCAGTCGGTATGATGGCCTGTTTGCGATGGAGGTAATCATCGTCCAGGTATACATCGGAAGTATCTATCCTGATTTGGCCACCTTGCAGCATGGCGTCGCGGGCATTGACGGCAAGATTCATAAGTATCTGCTCGATCTGTACAGGGTCGGCCCGAACCCGGCCGACTCCGGCGCCCGGTACGAAGGCTAGCTCGATATCCTCCGGAATCAGCCGCCGCAAGGTCTGGGTGATTTCGGCGATCAGAGGATTAGGCTCCAGAACCTGCAGAGACTGCGGCTGCTTCCGGCTGAATGCCAGCAATTGCCGGGTCAACTGCGCGGCGCGCCAGGCCGCCGAGAGGATCTCTTGCAGCTTGTGCTCCAGAGGAGTTCCCTGAATGACAGCATCGAGTGCGAGTTCAGAATTGCTCGTGATGATGGTCAACAGGTTGTTGAAGTCATGCGCCACTCCGCCCGCCAGACGCCCGATCGCATCCATTTTGTGCGCCTGCAGCAGCTGGGCTTCGAGCCGGTACCTTTCGGTGAGATCTCGTCCGTTGGAGATGAAATGAGTAATGGAACCGGCAATGTCGCGCACTGGACTGATGCTTTGCTCGATGTAATACAATTCCCCGTTCTTTTTCCGGTTTACGAGAATGCTGCGGTACACGGTCCCGCAAAGGATGGCCTTCCACAACTCCTGATAAGTTTCGGAACCTTGTTCGCCGGACTTGAGAATTCGAGGCGTTTTGCCTTCTGCCTCCTGACGCGAGTAGCCGGTCAGAGTTTCGAACGCGGGATTCACATACTCAATGATTCCCTCGCGATTCGTGATCATGACCATGTCCGCGGACTGCTCGACCGCGCGGGAGAGTTTACGAAGCGACTCCTCCGCGAATTGCTTTTCCCGTTCCATGGAATGGAGGCTGAGCGTGGAACGAATGGTTCGGACAAGATTTGCCCCGTTCAGCTGAGACTTATCCAGGCAATTCGAGGCGCCGGCCTCAATGATCTCCGCCACGGTGTTCTCATCCGCATGCTCGGTTAGCAGGACAAACGGCACCGAGACTCCCGCGTGCAGAAGGCCCGAGAGTGCATGAACCGCTGAGAGATCCTCGGTCTCATGCTCGAACAAAACTAAACCATAAGCCTTCTGCTGCAACATCACTTTGGCTTCTTCCATCGACGTTGCATGGTCCAGTTGGGTAGGCAGAGTGCTCCTGGTCCTACTCAGGATCTCGCGAATCAGGAAGAAATCTTCCTCCCGCTCTCCCACCAGCAGGACCGGTAAGGGACCTACGGAGACTGCGGGTTGGGTTGCCGTCAACATCAATGTCTCCATACTCTCTCTCCATCGGACTGCACGACGACGAACGTTAAATCGAACAGCTAGTTCGTAGATCGGTCTGGCATTGATTTCCAGATCCGGAAAAAGGTCGATTTGGGACGCAAGGCCCCTTCTTGGGCAAATCCACGGGTACGCGAAAGAGGGAACCCTCAGCGGCTGGATGCTCCGTCCGCGTGCTCTCTATCGATTATTTGTTGTTAACCAACCTGTAGCTCGAACGTCTAATCCGACAAGATCCGGTTGTCGACCCTCGAGCAGGGCTTATTTTCGGAGCCTGAGGAACATCGGAACAGCATTCTGCGTATACATCACCAAGGGCAATCTGTTTAAGGCCCCTGGAGATGCTGGGGCTTGACAGCCGTTTGTTGCGGAAACAGACTAGGTTTTGTGTGCTCTGGGACCATCCGGCCGAGCAGTTGCACAAGCCGGGAACTCCGAGGGTGCCGCCGGGCGCCGAACTCGCGGGGAGGTTGCTATGCAAGATAGTATGGGCGGGGAAGGCTCGATTCACTCTGTTGGAAGCTACAACACCGCGCATGTGCAGGAAGTGGTACACCAGGCGCATGAGGAGTTGCGACATTTACTACGGCAGCGGGCCGAGGTGATGCGCCGGATCGGTACGATCAAGCAGACCATCGCGGGCCTTGCGAACCTCTTCGGCGAAAGCGTGTTAAGCGAGGAGTTGTTGGAACTGGTGGACCGTAAAAGCAACGGCCGCCAGCCCGGCTTCACCAAAGCCTGCCGTATGATCCTGATGGAGGCGGGCCGGGCGATGAGCGCGCGCGACGTCTGCGATCAAATTGGGCAGAAGATGCCGCCCATGCTGGCTCGTCACAAGGATCCCATGGCGTCGGTTACGACGGTGCTCAATCGGCTGGTGGAATACGGCGAAGCGCAGGCGGTGCTTCTCAGCAATGGCCGGCGTGCCTGGCTTTGGGTTGCCGACGCGAATGCCGATGCCCAGAGTGTGAGCAGCGTCACAAGTTCACCCGCAGCCTAGAATTGGTTTGGTCGCTCTGCCGGCTGTCCGATTACTTTTCCGGCGGAAGCAGCATCCCCTTTTCCAAGTGCCTGGTCACGTGCGCGTACGAGGCCGCATGAGGATCGTGTGTGACCATCACGATCGTCTTGTGAAAATCTTCGTTCAAGCGCTTGAGAATTTCCAGAATCTCGGTCGCCGAGTGACTATCCAAGTCGCCGGTGGGCTCGTCCGCCAGCAGCAACGTTGGATCGCTAACGATGGCGCGAGCGATCGCAACCCGCTGCTCCTGCCCGCCCGATAACTGTTTCGGAAGATGGTTGACGCGGTCTTCAAGTCCGACCAGCTTCAGCGCGGTCAAGACATGCTCGCGGCGCTGTTGCGGATTGAGCTTGGTCAGCAACAGCGGCAATTCCACGTTCTCAAAAGCAGTCAGAACCGGAATCAGGTTAAACGTCTGAAATACGTACCCGATGTGTTCGTTGCGCCAGTGGGCGGTTTGCGAGTCGTTGAGACGGAAGATGTCCTGTCCCTGTACCAGCAGTTCACCCTTCGTCGGCCGGTCGATGGCCGCAATCATGTTCAATAGGGTGGTCTTGCCCGAGCCCGACGGGCCCATCAGTGCCATGAACTCGCCGGTGGCAATATCGATGGAAACGTCGTCGAGGGCTTTTACCTCGAAGGCATCCCTCTTGAAAATCTTGCTGACACTGCGAACTTGAACCACCTTTGCGGTAGTGGCCACATTGGTTTCAGCAACTGTGCTCATGATTGCCCCTTGATTTTAATTGACTGCCCGTCTTTTAAACTCGCCGGTGCACTGGTGATCACGCTCTCTCCCCCGACCAGACCATCCACCAAGACCCCATCGCTGCGCTGGCTAAGGACATGAACCTCGCGGGCCACGGCCTTACCGTTGTAAGCGATGAAAACGATCTTCTTGCCGTCCCGGTCGCGAACGGCTGCGGATTGCACGAATACGCCCGCTGGCTGGCTCGAAGTCTTAGGTGTCTCATTCGCCAGGAACCTCACCGTCGCATTCATCTCCGGCCGCAGATATTCATCCGGATTCAGCACCTGAACTTTGACTTGCACGGTCGCTTTCTGGCGGTTTGCCTCGGGAGAAATCTGGGCAATTTCGCCGTTGTACTTGCGGTCTGGATAAGCATCCACGGTGACGATCCCTTTCTGCTTGGGACCAAGCCTCGCAAAGTCGGATTGGGCGATGTCGAGCTCAACTTGTAGATCATTCAGGTCAGCCAGCGACACGACTGATCCCTGAGGCCCTCCGGCAGCCGCACTGGCAAACTGCGCCGTAATGAGTTCACCTTTTTCGGCGGTACGGTCGAGAATCGTGCCCGTGACCGGCGCGCGGATCACCGTGGCGTCGAGCTGCGATTTGGCGTAGTCGAGTTGCCCCTGTGCCTGAGCCAGAGCTCCGCGGGCGCGAGCAATCTCTTCTACCCGGGGACCGATCTTCATTAACTGAAATGTTTTTTCCAGAGAATTCACTCGCTGCTGGTCAGATTCGAACTTTGCGGTGGCATCATCCAGCGCCTGCCGGGAGACTACACCTCCACCGGCGAGTTCTTGTGTGCGATCCAGAATCCGTTTGTCATTGGCCAGAGTGGCCCGCGCTTCATCAAGATTGTGTTGGGCCTGCTGCACCTCCTCAGGCCGCGATCCATGCTCAAGCTCGTCCAGATACGAGCGAGCGCTCTCCACTGCTCCCCGTGCCTGCCCATAGGCCGCGCGGAACTCTTGATCTTCCAGGCGCACCAGGACCTGATCCTCCTTAACCTTGTCACCCTTCTCCACACCAATCCAGGCCAGGCGTCCGGTTACTTTGGAGTTCACATTGATCGTATGATGAGCCACGATGTAGCCGGTAGCCGATAACACCGTGCCGCCCACGTCGTTGCTCTCGGCCGCAGCGCGCGCCACTTCCACCTCGGCGGGGGAAGGCGACAGCATGCGGTACGCTAGAGCGGACAGGCTCAGCAGGGTCACAATCGCGACTCCGATGATGATGTAGCGGCGCGCCCAGGCGGGAGGCTCTCCATCGGGGCCACTGCGAGCGGTGCGGTCAATTCGCAGGCTTTGCAGGTCTTCGTGCTTGGTGTCGATCGCCATAAAAATTAGTACGAATTTCCTTCCGATCTAGTTTCCAGTCAGTGCCATCTCCAGCAATTGTCGGCAGTTCAGCCTCGCAGCGCGTTGAGAATGTTCTGCCGCGCCGCATGCCAGGCGGGGAAAAGTCCGCCGAACAGTCCCATGACCAGTGCGAACGCTACTGCAAGTCCGGCCACCATCGGCGTAATTCGCAAACTAAACACGACTTCACTAAATGTCACCTGATTTGACGTGCCGGTCTGCATTCCGTTAAACGGCAGCATCAGAAGAATTCCAACCAGCGCACCCAACAGCGCCAGCATCAGGGATTCCAGGACAAATGACGTCAAGATGGCCGGACGAGAGAATCCAATAACTCGCAGGGTCGCGATCTCGCGCCCGCGGTAGGCGACGGCCGCATACATCGTGTTCATAGCGGCAAAAATCGAGCCGATAGCCATGATGAAGGCCACCACGATCCCGATCACCTTGATCGGACCGCCGGAACTCGTCTGCTTGGCGTAGTAGTCGGTCTCAAGCACTCCTTCCAGCTTGAGCCGTTGATCGTCGCTGACCCGGTTCTTAAGTGCGTCAGCAGCAATGGGATCGGTTGCACGCAAATAGGCCGAGGAAAAGCCGCCCTGGCGATCGAAATCCGAGGCCATCTGATTCACGTCGCCCCAAACCTCGGACTCGTAGGCTGACCCGCCTGCGTCAAACACTCCCACCACTTTCCATGATCCTTTGCCAAACTCCATCGAGTCGCCAAGGTTGGCATGCGCAAAGCGCTGGCGTAGGGATTTACTGACCACCACTTCACGTTGGCCCGTCTGAAACCACCGGCCGTCGACCAACTTCACGCTAGGACGAAGTTCGAGACCATCCGGCATCATGCCGCGAACAGTAACGTTGACCTCACCCGTGCCGTCCTTACGGGGAAGTACGATCACCACGACCCATTCGCCAGACGCCATAGGCTGGCCATGGCTATCCTTTGCGACGCCGGGAAGAGTGGTGAGCGTAGGGAAGAGCGATGCGTCAAAGCCCCCCGACAGCTCGGCCTCTGATCCTTTACGCAGCACCAGGATATTCAGCGGGTTGCCGCTGGTCACAAACGCGCGCTGCAACCCAGCCAGCAGCGCCATCAGGAAAATCGCTGTTGTGACTGTGAGCGCGATGCCCAGGGCGGTCATGACGGTGAGCCCTTTACGAAGCTTCAAATTGCGGACGTTATAACTGATCGGTATCGCCATAGATGTACTCTCAACTCAGCCGATGTGGCGCAGCCCTTCCACAATGTTCATGCGTGACGCTTTATATGCGGGGAGGCAACCGCTGATAAATCCCACGGTCGCCGCCACCAGCAATGACAGGATCACCGTGCGCACCCCAACCGTCATGTTGAGTGGAACTCCCAGCGCGATGAAGCGGTGTGTCAACCACCGGATCAGCGGGGTGGCCGCAATAATCCCGAGCGCTCCGCCCATGGTCGCCAATGCGACAGCTTCGCCAACGAACAGGGAAAGCACGCTCTGGCGAGTGAATCCGAGTGTCTTCAAGACAGCCACTTCACGGGTACGGTTGCGAACCGACATGGCCATGGTGTTGGCCGAAACCAAAAGGGTAGCGAACACAACCGCGCCGCAGATACCCAAAATAAATGCCTTCACGTTGCCCAGGGTAGCTACAAACGAAAGTTGAAAAGCTTTTTCACTCTCTGTCTTCGTGGGCAGCGGCGCGTTGTGGAACATACCGTCTATCTCTTTCGAGACCCGCGCAACATCATCCGCAGAGGCCACCTGAGTGGCATACCAGCCGGCTTGCCCCTTGAACCAGGGCACGGCTTCTTCCAAATACTTAGCATGGAAATACAGCGCGTTCTGGGGTGGATCCCGATGATAGATACCTCGGATGGTCAGTTCGGGATTCAGCGGAAAAATCGTGCCCTGCAAGGTGATGCGATCTCCAACTTTCCATCCGTATTTCTGCGCCAATGTGACGTCGACCAGGGCGCCGGCTCGATCATGTTGCCACGCGGCTACCTGGTCCTGAGGCACGATTTTGTCCGACGCCACTTTCAAGTATTCCTCCGGATCGGTTGCGATCTGGGCAAAGAAATTCTCCGGACGATTATCCTTGTAGCGGCCTCCGAACCATGTCAGGGGAACAACCGCCACCACGCCCTGAACGTTGCGAATCTTCTCCCGGTAATACGCTGGAAGAAAAAATGCCAGCGAAACACGGTCGCGCGTGATTACCCGCTTGGCCGCTTCAGGCGCCACTTGATCGATATAAAAGGCGCGCCAGATGGAAATCATCAGGGTGAGCAGCAATAGCGAGAAGCCTATGCTCACCATGGTCAGGATGCTGCGCCGCTTGTTGCGGAACGTATTGCGCACCACAAAACTGCTTAAATTCATGACTTCATCCGATGTGGCGCAATCCTTCCACAATGTTGACCTGCGACGCATGGTACGAAGGCACCAGGGCGCTCATGAAACCGACCAGGCCGGCGATGAACATGGCCACGACCCACATGCCCGGCGTAACCTGCATATTGTAGAAGCTGAAGAACTGCGGCGAATGAGTGGCGGCGTAAACCAGCCCATACGCCAGGCCAATACCGATCAAACCGCCCGCTAGCGCAAGAGACACCGCCTCACCCACGAACAAACCAAGAACGGTCTGGCGGGTGAAACCCAAAGTCTTGAGCACGGCCACTTCGCGCGTTCGCTCCCTGATCGACATTGCCATGGTGTTGGCCGAGACCAGCAAAGTGGCAAATACCACCGCCAAACAGATACTCAGGATGAAAGTCTTCACATTGCCCATCATGGCAACGAACTCCAGGCCAAATGCCTTCTCGCTTTCCGCCTTGGTGGGCTGAGGCGAGTTTCGGAACATGTCATCGACAGTGCTTGCTACTCGGCTAACGTCCTCAGGAGAAGCAACCAGAATACTGAAAGTTCCGGCTCGTCCTTTGAAAAACGCAACTGCCTCTTCCACATACTTGGCATTGAAATAAACCGACTTATTATCGGGGTAGGAATGGAAAATGCCTCGGATGAACAACTCAAGGTTGATGGGATAAATCGTCCCCTGCAAAACAATCCGATCGCCCAGTTTCCATCCGTATTTCTTCGCCAGGCTGTCGTCAACGATGACGCCTTGGCGGTCGCGCTGCCATGCGGTCACTTGCGCGGAAGGCATTTGCATGTCCCGAAACACCTTGAAAAATTCCTCCGGATCGGTGCCGAATTGCGCGAAGAAATTCTCTGGCTTCGCGTCTTTGTAAATCCCTCCAAACCAGGAAACCGGCACCACCGACACCACTCCGGGGACGGCGCGGATCTTCTCCCGGTAATAGCCAGGCAAATTGAAGGTCAGAGAAACTCGGTGACGGACCACGAGCCTTTGCGCAGATTCGGCGCTGCCTTGATCAAGATAAAAAGCGCGCCAGATGGTCATCATGAGCGTCAGCAGAAGCAAAGAAAACGCAATGCTCAGCACCGTGAGAATGCTGCGACGTTTATTGCGAAACGCATTCTTCGTGACAAACCGGGTCAACGTCATCAGTGAACTCCAAGGAAAAACCGGGAACCGGGAGCAGGAGGTGAGCATGTCCCGGCCCGGCAAGGATAAATGAACCCCGTGCCGACTACAACCGCACCGAATTGATGCTGCTCTTTCGCCATCACTCTAGACCTCACCACGCTGAACCCCACGAGATCGACGCCGGTCACTAATGCTCCAATCCAACTGGCAAACTCGCCAGTGGTGATCGTCACCAGCCGTGCATGACAAATGTCACAAAGGGCTCATAACAATACAACGCAAAGTGGAAAGAGGAAGTTACGGTTCCTCAAACTTAACCCTCGATTTCCGGCCTGCTCAGCCCCGTCGAATCTCCGCGAATTCAGGGTACTTTGGTAACTCGAACCTTGGGAGACTGCGAGATATCCTAAGTTTGCCCTGCCCCGCGCTTCGCCCGCAGAGCCTCGTGTTGACGGACGAGAACGGCTTTTTGAACGAGGTTGAGAAAGCAATGTCGACGAAAATCGGGCACTTCGAAATCCTGAGTGAATTGGCAAAGTCCGCCACCGGGACGGTTTACAAAGCGAACGATCCCCAAAGCGGACAGACGGTCGCACTGAAGGCGATCCAGTTGAGTGCCTTCGGGGCGGCTGCTGCGGACGTGGAGAAATCCCTCCTCGAAGAGGCTGAAGCCACCAAGGCTTTAAGCAGCCCGAACATCGCGCCGGTGTACGGCGCGGGCAAAATCGAGGGTCAGTTCTGTGCGGCGATGGAGTACGTTCAGGGAAACAGTATCGCCACGATGCTGGCTCGCAAAGAGGGATTCTCAATCTGGGACCTGCTCGACATTGGAAGGCAGGTGTGCGGCGGTCTTGAGCACGCGCAGTCGACTGGCGTGGTTCACTACAGCCTGGAGCCGGCCAAGGTCATGTGCGGCTGGGATGGCACGGTCAAGATCCTCGCGTTTGGCGTGTCGAGCGCCGGTAAATTCGTTCAACATATTCCCGGACCAGTTCCTTCCTTCCTGTACTACCTGTCGCCGGAGCAAGTGCGAGGCGAAGCCCTTGATGCCCGCTCGAACCTCTTCAGTCTGGGTGCGATGTTTTACGAAATGGTGACCGATCGGAAGGCCTTCGAAGGAGGGGATATCGAGTCACTGCGGAAAAGCATTCTGGAAAGCATTCCAGTTCCGCCGGTGGGTGTGAATGGAAAGGTCCACCCGCTTCTCAGCGACCTGATTATGAAGGCGTTGCAGAAGGATCCATCGCAACGGTATCAGCGGGGGCGTGAATTGCTTGACGATCTCGAGAAATGCAAGGAATCGAAGCCGCAAGTGGCAAAAAAGTCCACCGAGGCGCCTAAGACTGCGGCCGTCCCACACAAACAAAAAGTTGTGGCTCAGCCGGCCGCCGCGTCGTCTCTGCAGAAGAAATCAGACGGCACGTCGAAAGCAGCTGCCGTCGCCGCTGGGGCCGGAAACAGTCTCGCCCCGTTTTCCGCCACTCCTGAATTCGATGCGCCAAGCCAGTTCATCACTTCCAGCGTCAAGGCAACGATTGACGCGACCGAGCACCACTCGACACACATGTCTTCGGCCGTGACGGATGAGCCTGAAGTTGAAACCTTCGCTAGGGATGCTCCGAAAATTGCTGTCGACCCGCTGATGTCTGAGGGTAGTCCAAATCGTGGTGGCGGCACGAGCTTTTCCGAGATCAGCGAATTGCCCCCGCTTAAAGAAGCTTATATTGCCCCCCCACCCCCTCCGCGATCTTCGGCTCCGGCGACAGCGCCGTCGGTAACCATGTTTCATGGCAGTATTGAGAAAGAGGAAAAACCGAAGATTCAGCCTCGCGAAGTGGCCGGGAAAGCCATTAAAGAGATCAAGAGTGTTCCTCCGCGATTGATGCTCTACTCCTTGGGTGGCGCGGCCTTGCTGATCCTGATCATCGGTGGAGCGCTTGCTCTTCGGATCCACAGTCAGAGCAGTGACGATGATCCTGGCGCGGTGGCCGCCAAAGCAGCAGCGGCGCTGGCAGCCCAAGTGCCTTCCAGTCAGACAGCTGCGGAGAATCCTCCCGCCCCCGCACCTGCCACGGCGGCAGCGCAGTCCACAGCAGAAACCACGGAGCCGGAACCATCACCAGCTCAAACGGCGAATTCTCCGGCGGTCAGAACAAAGAGCAGGAAAAAGGCAATGTCAGCTGCTCTCATCGTAGTTCCGGGACAGATCGTCGTGGATTCCACGCCACAAGGTGCACAGGCGCAGGTCGACGGAAAAAGCGATCCCAGTTGGGTTACCCCGTTTACCGTCCCAGGCCTGCACCCGGGGCAGCACTCGATCACCGTCAGCAAAGCCGGATACTCCCCGGACACTCGTAGCGTCGACGTTTCCGCCGGGAGCAAGTCGAGCATCGTGATGCATTTAGCGCAATTGATGGCAACTCTGGCGGTCAACAGCGATCCAGCCGCAGCCAGCATTTTTGTTGACGGCAAGGACGTCGGTAAGACCACACCTGTACAGCTGAGCGTAGACAAAGGCCAGCACGTGGTCCTGGTCCGGAAATTGGGTTACATTGACGAAACTTCCAACGCGCAATTTGTGCCTGGGCAAACGGTCAACATTTCTCTTACGCTGCGGCCCTTGGGCAACGCCGACAACATGAAGAGTGTCGGGAAAATGAAGAAGCTGTTCGGCGGAAAAGGCGGTCAGCCGGGTCAGGCCACACTCAGCATCCGCACCCAGCCAAAAGGCGCGCAAGTTGCGATCAACCAGCACATAATGGACAAGGGATCGCCACTCGAGGTGATGCTCGATCCGGGCAACTACGTGCTTGACATAACGCTAAGCGGCTACGCACCCATCCACAAAATCATTAGCGCGGATAAGAGCGGTAAAGTCGTAGTTGACGAAGTCTTGCAGCGGCAATGAATTGATCCGCAAGGCACGACACGATTCACATTTTTCAACCGCCGGTTTGACCGCTTGGCAACTGGCCCCCGATCATTTGCCGATCGGGGTCAATCCACATGTGCCAGTTCAGGCGCTTCTCCCTTTATACATCTTATACATCGAGTTCTAGTCGGATCCTTGCGCAGTAAGTTGTACGCTGGCTGCGAAAAAACATAAGCTTCGTATCAGGGCACGGCTTCAGCCGTGCCGTAAATTGCTGAAACTACGTTCGGCTTCACAGGCTGATGAAAAACTCCATCAACGACTCTGTTTTGAAAGCGCGGCTTTAATCCGCCAACGACTCTGTTTTGAAAGGGCGCGGCTTTAGACGCGCCGTAAGGTTCAGAAAAATCAACCGCGGCTTCAGCCGCTAGGGTTGAATAGCCTTCGGCACGGCCGACCCACTCTTCAACGCGGGTATGCGTGTCTACCGGCTGCGTGCCGGTATTGCCTCTTGCTCAAAGCTTAGTGCGGCAGCTTGAAGTTGACGGTGATTTGAGTTTGGATTTCAACCGGCTCACCATTGAGATAGTACGGCTTGTATTTCCACTGCTTCACTGCGTCGAGTGCCGCCCTCGCTAACGTCGGCTCACCGTTAAGAGTCTTAACCGCAGTGATGTTGCCACTCTTGCCGATGGTTGCCAAGAGCAGCACTGCTCCTTCCACGTGCATGCGAAGTGCGTTGGGGGGATAGTTGGGCTGAACTTTCTTTATTAACAGTCCCTGGGATACGCCCTGCGAGACGTTGAGTGTCTGAAGCACCGGCTTCGCCGAGGCGCCAGGATCGCCGATCAGGTTGGGAAGCGAACCACCAGCGCTCGTCGCGGCGACCATCACGCTCGGAGCGGGCGCATCCGCCGCGTTCGTCTGAGAGGGTGGAGCCGCCCCTTTTTTCACGACAATTGGGGCAGCGGCGGGTTTGTCTTCCAGGGTAGGTTTGGCCGCGGCCGACAAGTTGGAGACTTTTGGCGAACCTTTCGTGCCCGGCTCTGCGTTCTTATCGGAAGCATCGTTGTTGTCGGCAACGGTTGCCGTCGCTACAGATTTTGTGGCTGGTTTTGGTTGCAAAGCCGTCTGCGGGCTCGGCGAAGACATCGTAGTTGGCGTAGACGGAGGCGCGGTCGTTGAGGACGTTACTGGTGGAGGGTTGCTCCCATGCACAGCAACATCGGACGGCGACGTCGTCGGTCTCGAATCACTCGAATTAGAAGTCGCTCGTTCGCGGAATTGTGTCCAGCCCACGTATAGGCCTGCTGCGACCACGACTGCTGCGGCCACGCCCAGCAGCACTTTCTTGCTCCCCCCGCTCGATGATTCTGCGGCATCGGCTCCGCCATACGAGAAGGACGGCGAAGCGGCAGCGGTCGCAGAGACAGAAGATTCATTCATGCCGGATTCTGCGGCTTTCTCGAAGGACGCTTCCGCTGCGCTTGCCCCTTTGAAGGCGGTCGCTTCAACCACAGCCGGATCTGCCCCCGATCGGGCAGGTGCCGGTGCACTTGCGGCCCCGGTCCCAAATGTAGCCTTTCCCGTGCTTAACGTAGCCTTCGAAGGCGCGGGCGCCTTGAGATCTTGCGCCTGTGGTGCCTTCGCCTCAGCCGAAGATGAACTCGGCGAACCCGGCGGTGCGATTGCCTTGGAAATTGGCGGAACAGGAACGCTCTTGAATGCTGGCGGCGCAGCTGGAGCGGCGTTCAGAGCCGGGGCTGCAGCAGAAGCTTCTCCGTCGATATCCAGCGGATCTTGATCGTGTGCCGCGGAAGCTGAACTGGCTATCGCTGAACTTGCCGGATTTGCGACTTGCCAGAGAGCAGATGGAGCGGAAGGACCGGATGGACGCGGCGTCGGCGCACCCGCACTTGGTGGCTGAACCGCAGGCTTCGCAGGCACTTGCGGAACCGGCGTCGCATTATCGGTCTTCTTTGTTAGAGGGACCGGTACCGGCGTTGTTCCAATCGGAGCGACCGCTTTTGCCGGATCGCCTTTGCGTAGCAGTCCGCGAGCAACCCGTAGCGTACCTTTTGCTTGCTCTACATTGATCGGCTTGGTTAGCACCAGATTAGCGCCGATGCGGAATGCCTTAGCTACTCCAGCCTGCCCTTCCACCACGGCCACTGCCAACGACGCCTGGTTTGACGTCGAATTGCGCGCGCTCTTGAACAAAAGCGTGGCGTTTTGCTCGTTATCGCAATCCACCACGATTGCGTCGAAGTGCTCTCCCATCAATTTCTTGACGGCGGCGAAGGGCTCGCTGCAGGGCTCGACCGCAAACTCCAACTCGGTGAGCACCTGCGTCACCGTGCGTGCAGTTTTTTCATCGGGGCAGAAGAGAAGGGATTGGTAGCTCATACTAAAAGTATCGTAGGTACGCGCGTAAGAGCCATCAAGTTACGCAGGTAATTCGCCGTCGACGGATTTCTGTGGATGCGGGTTTAGATCCATGTTTGGGGCGGGAGTTGAATGCAGACGCAACCGGCAAGTTAATGCACTCGCTTTGGAACATGGACCAGCGAGTTCCGGAACCAACCTGCGTACAATGGTCCTCCATGCGAGTGCCACTGTGGCTCAAACTCATGTGGACCATCTGGATAATCGCATGGGTGCCGCTTTACTGGCGGCAATACGGCCTGCAGAATTTTCTATTTTTCTGCGATATTGGAAACATCCTCATCGGCGTAGCCTTGTGGCTGGAAAGCCCGCTGATGTTTTCATGGCAGGCTTGCGGATTGCTGTTGTTTCAAACGCTCTTCACCATAGATCTCGCGAGCGCCGTTGTCACGGGCCGTCACATCATCGGCGGAACAGAATTCATGTTCGATCCGAATGTGCCGTTGCTGATTCACCTGCTCAGCCTGTTTCACGTGGTGGCGCCAGCGCTGTTGCTGTGGGCGATATGGCGCTTAGGCTACGACCGCCGCGGCTGGAAGTATCAGACGCTCACCACGTGGATCGTGGTGCCGATCAACTACTTCTGGCGCCCGGAACACGACGTGAACTGGGCCCGGGGTCCATTTTTCCGCGAACAGCACGTTATGCCAGGGCTGGTCTATCTGCTGGGATACCTTGTGGCGCTTCCTTTGCTGGTCTATTTCCCGACGCACTTGATTTTGTCCTGGTGGGCCCGCTCTTGGAATTCCCGGCCCTAATGTTTGGGTTCGGAATCCGGCTGCTCATTGCGCAATGCCGACTCCGGCTGCGGGTAATCGATCGATCCACGGAAGGACGAAATTTCTTTTTCTGCGAAGTCGGGGAAAGGCAACTGCTTTCCATCCCGCAATTCTGCAATTTTCCTGACGGCGTTCTGAGCCTTCTCTTTTTCCAATCCTGAATCCCGCCCCAGGTAAAGGGTTTGCGAAGGGAGCGCGAATCCGGTGCCGGACTCGCCTACCATGCCGATCATGTGCAGAAATAGATCTTCGCGCACCGCCGCAAATTCGTTGAAGTCGCGGGTCAGGATGTAGCAAAAAACCTCTATGTTGTAAGAACTCGAAACGATATCGGTCAAGCGCACGCGAACGCTGGCCGTTTCAACCTTGGCGTGGCTGTACAGCAACCGCCGGATTTCTGAAAGAACAAACCGGAGGTGGTCGGCCTCAGTCTCTGGGCGCAGATTCAAGTTCGTCTTGAACAGAATTTTGTCGCGGCGGCTCAGGTTCTCCACGTTAATCGTCGCGACGGTACCGTTCGGAATTGCGAGCAAAGTCCGCTCCTCGGTACGTACCCGGGTTGAGCGCAAGCCGATATCTTCGACAGTGCCGGTGCGATCGCCAAATCGGCAAACGTCACCCACACGAATCACCTCATCGCCCAGCACGGAAACGCCACCAAAGAGATTCTCGATCGTCCTTTGCGCGCCGAAGCCGATCGCCAGGCCTCCGATGCCGAGGCCCGCGAGCGCCGTGCTCATGTTGAATCCCAGGCTGCTGAACACGGCAAGGACTGCCGTCACAAACACGGCGGCCTTAATGATTCGCTCGCCCAGCAGCATGAGCGATCCCGTCCCGCCATGGCCGCGTGCCAGGGCACGAGTACGCACGCGCCGCATGAACCATTGAATCGCGCGCCAGAAAATCCAGTTCGCGCCGATGATAAGAGCGATGGACGTGACTTGGACGTAATAGTGCCGCTGCAGCAGGGGCATACCGAGATAGGCCGCAAGGACTCGATGAACCACCGTTCCCGCAAGAAGCCAGGCTGGTCCCGATACCGACCGCCAGTTTGCCACGTCGTGATGGGCCCGGCGCCGTGCCCACCATCGCAGAGGTATTTCAAGCAACGCCAGGATCAACCAGCCGACGCCGGCCGCTATCGGCAACGCGACTAGCAATGCCAGCCATTGCCACAATGTCATTCCGGCGAATTGGTGCTTCACCAGGGCGCTTGGAAGCCGCGACTCTACCCGGCGCGCTTCCACCTGATCGTAGAGCTCAGGAACTTTCGCCAAGGTCTCAGAAGAAATGAGCCAGATCTTGCCCGAACTTGAGTCGGAGACGCGAACCAGTTCCAGATCCGCTTCCACGTCGCCCGATGCCATGGTCCCGAGCTTCTGCCGGCCTATGGGAACACCTTCCTGCGGCGTCCCTTCCGGTTGTGTGCTCACGTTCCTCAGGGCGCCGGCGACGGCGCGGTCCATCACAACCTTGAGCTTCGTGGCCATTTGCGCACCTTCGGACTGGCGACGAGCCGGGCTCAGTTGCAGATATTGGGCTGCGGTGCTGTAGTTGCCGGACTGCGCGGCTTGCAGAAATCCGAAGACAGTTCCCGAGGGCGTTTCCCTCCCCAGAGGATCGACGGGTGCGCTGGCGGAATGGTTCGCCGTCGTTGACGGCTGCAACATCTGGTTAAGAGAACTTTGTGCTGTCGCCGGCAGGCACGCCGCGACGCAAAGAACAGAGATGACGATTCCTTTCAGGCAAGAGGACATGGTCTTCTCCAGAGCCCGAATTTGTGCGGGCATAGGTCAAGCGTGCGGAGCAAACATCACCCTCGTTTGGGCCGGTACACGTGGGTGCTCGTGCCGAAGAAAACCTCGGCAGACTCCATTATTGTTTCGGAAAGAGTTGGGTGCGGGTGAATGCTCAAGGCCACATCGCGGGCCAGCGCAGCCATCTCAATCGCAAGCACGCCTTCGGCAATCAACTCCCCCGCTCCGGCGCCGACGATGCCGACTCCAAGGACGCGTTCCGTCTGCGGCTCCACCAGAAGCTTGGTCATTCCTTCCGGACGGTCAAGCGTAATCGCTCGCCCTGAGGCGCCCCACGGGAACTTGGCCACTTTGATCTCTCGGTTTTCTTTCTCGGCTTGCGTCTCCGTGAGACCACACCATGCGACCTCGGGATCGGTGAATACGACAGCAGGAATCGCATTCGGTTCAAACGCAACTTTGTGTCCTGCGATAGCTTCAACCGCAACCCGGCCTTCGTGCGACGCCTTGTGGGCAAGCATCGGCTCTCCCACAACGTCGCCGATGGCGTAGATCGCAGGATCATCGGTCTGCAGTTGCTTGTTTACCTGGATGAAGCCCTTCGGCCCAATCTTGACCTGCGTTTTATCAAGTCCGGAAATTTCCGAGTTTGGCTTGCGGCCAACCGATACCAGCACACGGTCAAAAACTTCTTCCCGCTCCTTGACGCTCGCTCCCTCAAAGGTGACCCGAATTCCATTTTTTTCTTCTTTGACCGAAGACACGGTCGTGTTCAGCAGAATCGCCTCCAGCATCTTCTCCAGTCGCTTGTGCAACGGAACAACCAGGTCCCGGTCCGCACCGGGGAGTAATCCCGGAAGCATTTCCACCACGGTCACGCGCGTGCCCAGAGCGGCATACACCGAACCCAGTTCCAGACCAATGTATCCTCCACCGACCACCAGCAGGCTTCCGGGAATATCTTCGAGGTTGAGCGCGCCCGTCGAATCCATCATTCGTGGCGAATCGAGCTGCAGCGTTGGAACGGCGGCGGGCCGCGAACCGGTGGCGATAATGATCTTGTCGAACGTCAGCGTTTCCTCGCTGCCGTCCTTTTTTGTCACGCGCAAGGTAGTGGAGTTCTCGAACGCAGCCAGACCCTGCAAATATTGCACCTTACGTTGCTTCGAGAGTTGGCCCAACCCTCCGGTTAACTTCTTGACTACGCCCTCTTTCCAGGAGCGCAAACGCGCCAAGTCGATTTTCGGTTCGGCGAATTCGATTCCCCAATCCTTGGCTTGATGCGACTCCTCCAAAAGTTTGGCCACATGCAGCAGCGCTTTCGAAGGGATGCAGCCGCGATACAAGCAGACTCCTCCTGGGTTCACCTCAGGGTCAATCAGCGTGACACTCATGCCCAGATCGGCTGCCAGAAATGCAGCGGCGTATCCTCCGGGACCGCCACCAACCACTGCAATTTTTAGGTTTGGAGTTTCGGACATTCAGAATGTGTCTTTCTCTATCGGTTTGAACTCTACGGGTTTGAAGGGAACGGCCTAACGATCCCAAAACTTTGGGGACGCATTCGCGTCCGCCTAGCCTTGCACCGACAGCAGGAATGGCTGCTCGAACGCTTCAGCAATCCAGCGCAGGAAGCGAGCCGCATCCGCGCCGTCGATCAGGCGATGATCGTACGAAAGTGAGAGCGGAAGAATCAGACGCGGCTCAAATTTTCCGTTGATCCATTCCGGCTCCGTACGCGACCGTGAAAGCCCCAGGATAGCCACTTCCGGATGGTTGACGATCGGCGTGAAGCCCACTCCGCCAATGCCACCCAGGTTTGTAATCGTGAACGTGCCGCCCTCCATCTCACCGGGCGTAAGTTTCTTTTCCCGAGCCTTCTTCGAGAGCTGCGACAACTCCACGGCCAGCTCGACGATATTTTTCTTGTCCACGTCCCGGATTACCGGAACCAGCAGCCCGCGGTCGGTGTCCGCCGCGACCCCGATATGGATGTATTGCTTGTAGACAATTTCTTCGTGCTCCATATCGATGCTGGCATTGAACTGCGGGAAAACTTTGAGCGCGGCCGCGCAAACCTTCAGCGCGATGGCCGTCACCGTCATCTTCCCGCCAGCCTCTTCAGCTTTGGGAGCGAAGCGGGCGCGCAGTTGTTCGAGCTCGGTAATATCGGCGCGGTCATGCTGCGTGACGTGAGGGATCGTATTCCAGGCTTCCGCGAGATGCTCGGCCGTCTTGCGGCGCACCCCACGGATCGACACTCGCTCGATCTTGCCCCACTTGCCGAAGTCCGGCAGCTTGGGTGCGGCGAAGTGTCCGGCGCGCGGCGGCGCCTGAACTGCGGAAACGGCGGCCGACAACATCGCCTTCGCGAAACTCTTCACATCGTCTTCGCTGATGCGTCCGCCTGGTCCTGTGCCCTTCACTTCATAGATGTCGACACCAATTTCGCGCGCCAGTCGCCGCACGTGCGGAGCAGCCGGTATCGGCTGGCGATGTTCAGTCCCGGCAACCTTGCCCAATTGCACCGGCATGCTGAATGCCGGAACCTGTTCTCGAGGCTGATCCGGCGGCAATGCCTGCTCTTCCGTCTTACCTTCGGCACGAATGGCCGCCTGAAAAGCCAGGCGCGCACCGTGCTGTCCGGAAACGTGTTCGACCGGTGCGGTGCGCGGGCGAGAGGGTTCCGGTTGCGCCGCCGTACCGCCTTCGAGGGTGAAGATCAACTGTCCGACTTTAATCTTCTCGCCTTCTTTGACTTTCACTTCTTTGACCACCCCGCTGATCGAAGATGGCACTTCGACCACGGCCTTGTCCGTTTCCAACTCCATTACCGGCTGGCCCTCGGAGACTTTCGATCCGGGCGCAATCATGAGTCGCACCAGGTCGCCCTGCGAAATGTTCTCCCCGAGTTCTGGAAGTTTGAATTCGCTCGCGCCCGAACCGGCCGGCGAAGTCTTTGCTGCCTGTTCTGTCGCCTGCTCGCGAACCTGTTTCGCTGGTGCTGCCGTAGCCGCTTTTGCCGCAGACGCCGGTGCTGCCGTAACCGTGGGTGGTTCCACTTCGCGGACGGGGGTAGCCGATGGACGCTGCGCACGATCCTGCTGATTCTGCGGCACCGCGGCTTCTCCGCGTGCTGGCGCGACCGCTTTCTTTTCCGACGAAGACTCAGCGGCCGCTTTCGCCCCCGTTCCGTTCTCCACCGTGAAAATGACCTGACCAACTTTGATCTTCTCGCCCTCTTTGACCCGGATCTCCTGCACCGTTCCGCTGACCGATGACGGCACTTCCACCACCGCCTTGTCAGTTTCCAATTCCATCACCGCCTGACCCTCGGCGACGGAGCCGCCGGGGGCAATCATGAGGCGTACCAAATCGCCCTGTTCGATGTTTTCTCCGAGTTCGGGGAGTTTAAATTCGATCACTGCGTCGTTTCCTCTTTTCGATTCTTGCTGTGGCCAACAGGTCAACCAGATGGATGCCGACTATTTAGCTGATTGCCGGATTTGCTTTCTCTGGATTGATACCTAGTTCCTTAATTGCCCGCTGCACGACATCTGTCGCGATTTTCTTTTCCCGCGCCAGAGCTCCCAGAGTTGCAAGCACAATGTGCTTGGCATCCACCTCGAAGAAGTCGCGAAGCGCCACGCGACTTTCGCTGCGTCCGAAGCCATCGGTTCCAAGCGAAACCAGTTGTCCGGGCACCCACTTTGCCAGGCTCTCCGGCAGCACCTTCATATAGTCAGACACTGCGATGAAGGGTCCCTGAGCGTCCTTTAAAGTCTGGGTGACATAGGGAATCTTCGCCGGTTCAGCGGGGTGAAGCATGTTCCAGCGTTCGCAATCATTAGCGTTGCGATAAAGCTCTTTGTAACTGGTCACGCTCCACACGTCGGTCGCGACCCCATACTTCTCTTCCAGAATCTGCTGCGCCTTCAGCGCCTCATACATGATCGTGCCGCTGCCCAGGAGTTGCGCGCGCAACTTAGCGTCCTTCTTGCCTGACGCCTTGAAGCGATACAGCCCCTTCAGCACCCCCTCCCGAACATTCCCATCCTTCGGAATTTCCGGCATGGGAAGCGGTTCGTTCGTTACCGTCAGGTAATAGAAAATCGACTCCTGATCGATATACATCCGTTTAATTCCATCCTGAATGATGATGCCAATCTCATAGGCGAACGCCGGATCATAAGCCAGCAAGTTCGGCACTGGCAAAGCCAACACGTGACTGTGACCGTCCTGATGCTGCAGGCCTTCTCCCGCCAGTGTCGTGCGTCCGGCCGTGCCCCCAATCAGAAATCCACGGCAGCGCATATCCGCGGCTGCCCAGATCAAATCGCCGATTCGCTGGAAACCAAACATCGAGTAATAGATAAAGAAAGGAATCGTGTTGATGCCGTGATTCGCATATGCAGTGCCCGCCGCGATGAACGAGCACATCGATCCCGCCTCAGTGATTCCCTCCTCCAGGATCTGCCCATCCTTGGCCTCTTTGTAGTAGAGCAGCGTATCCATGTCCACGGGCTCGTACAGCTGCCCGACGTTGGAGTAAATGCCGACCTGGCGGAAGAGCGCCTCCATGCCGAACGTGCGCGCCTCGTCGGGAATGATAGGAACAATCAGCTTGCCCAGCTCCGGATCGCGCAAGAGCTTCGCCAGCAACCGCACGAACACCATCGTGGTCGAAACTTCCCGGCCCTCGGTCCCTTTGTGAAATTCTTCGAAGTAGGATTCCGGAACCGACTTCAGCGGAGTGGCGCGCACCTTGCGCTGTGGCATGTATCCGCCCAACTGCTGGCGCTGCGCCTGCATGTATTTGATTTCAGCGCTATCGTCGGACGGCCGGTAGAAGGGCGCCTCATGCAGTTCGTCGTCGGGAATCGGAATCCCGAAGCGCGAACGGAACATCTGCAGTTCATCCTCGTTCAGCTTTTTCTGCTGGTGCGTGATGTTCTTACCTTCGCCCGCTTCACCCAATCCATAACCCTTGATGGTTTTCGCCAGGATGATCGTCGGAGCCCCGGTATGCTCCATTGCAGCCTTATAGGCCGCGTGCACCTTGATGGGATCGTGCCCGCCCAGCCGCATGCGCGCCAACTGGTCGTCCGACAGATGTTCGACCGTCTTAAGCAGGCGCGGGTCGGAGCCGAACAGGTTCTGACGAAAATACGAACCGCTCTCTACAAAATATTTCTGATACTGACCGTCGCTGACTTCACCCAGACGCTTTACCAGAATCCCATCGCGGTCGTTCTGAATCAGGTTGTCCCAGTCGGTACCCCAGATCACCTTGATAACGTTCCATCCGGCGCCGCGGAAAATTGCCTCCAGTTCCTGAATAATCTTTCCATTGCCGCGCACCGGCCCGTCGAGCCGCTGCAGGTTGCAGTTCACCACGAAGATCAAGTTGTCGAGCCGTTCGCGCGAAGCCAGCGTAATCGAACCCAATGACTCCGGTTCATCCATCTCACCGTCGCCGAGGAACGCCCAGACTTTTCCGCCGGTTGTCTGCTTCAGGCCGCGGTTCTCCAGGTACTTGATGAAGCGCGCGTGGTAAATCGCCTGGATCGGGCCCAAGCCCATCGAGACGGTGGGGAACTCCCAGAAATCCGGCATCAGCCACGGGTGCGGATACGAACTCAAACCGCCGCCAGACTTCAGTTCGCGCCGAAAATTCTGCAGCTTTTCTTTTGCAAGGCGTCCCTCGAGATACGCCCTCGAATAAATGCCCGGGGCAGCATGTCCCTGGAAATAGACCACGTCGCGGTCGCCATTTTCAGTTTGCGCTCGAAAGAAATGGTTGAAGGCGACTTCGTACAACGTCGCCGCCGATGCGAATGTGGAGATGTGGCCGCCAATCCCTTCCTGAATCTTGTTTGCGCGCACCACCATCGCCAGCGCATTCCAGCGCACCAGACTCTTGATCCTTCGCTCCATCTCCTGGCTGCCGGGGAAGGGAGGTTGCTGCCTTACCGCAATCGTGTTCTGGTAAGGCGTAGTCGCCGAGAAAGGAAGATTGATGCCCGCTTCCCGCCGCGCATGCAAAGCAAGTTGCTGCAGCAATCGGCCAGCCCGGTTCGGCCCGCCGCCCTTGGACAGAACGTAATCCAGCGAATCGACCCATTCCCGAGTTTCCAGAACTTCTAGACCATCAGTTTCAATTTGAGGCACGTATGATATCTCCGTCGTGGAAGGCGCAACACTCCATAATATTCAATCGCGGAGATTTTTGCTGGCGAAACCCTTCTCAGGCTTGGATTCTCATATAGAATCCGTTCCGAAGCGGCGCGTGCAGGAGGATTTATGTTGCGGATCGTGCTGATGTTGCTGGTCGTGGTTGTGCTCGTTTTGTTCGTCCCGCGTCTGCTCTCTCGCAGTCCCATGCCCGCCGTGGGCGGCGCTGCTCCCGATTTCACGCTGCCGTCGCAGGAAGGCACCTCCGTCAGTCTGAAAGCTTATCGCGGCAAGTGGGTCGTGCTCTACTTCTACCCTAAGGATCAGACCGCGGGCTGCACCCGCGAGGCCCACAACTTCCAGGCCGATTCCGCGAAGTACGCCCAGCGCGACGCGGTAGTGTTGGGCGTGAGCCTGGACAACGTCGACTCCCACAAACGTTTCTGCGCCAAAGAAGGGCTGAATTTCAAATTGTTGGCCGACACGGACCACAAAGTCACCCAAGCCTACGGATCGCTCACCAACCTGGGCGTGGTGAAATTCGCCGCCCGGCACACCTTTATCATCGATCCGACCGGAACGATCGCCAAAGTCTACAACAGCGTGGATCCGGCGAAGCATAGCAGCGAAGTCTTGGCCGAACTCGATGAATTGCGGAAGTAGCGACCGCCACTAGCTCGTGTTCGCAAGGTCGGCCCCTCTTCGTTCTCTGCCGGTCAGGGTTACGACGGCAACCAGGGTCGCAACAATCAGCACAGTCCAGGCCAGCACCGGCGGGTATCTTCCGCCATAACGCAGTTCGGCGAATTTAGCCTGAATCACCGAGTTCCGCGAAGCAAGAAGGTTGCCGAGTTGGTAGGCAAAACCAGGGAACGTTCCACGGACAGCCGACGGAGAGAGTTCATTCAAGTGGGCGGGAATGACCCCCCACGCGCCTTGCACCATGAATTGAATCAGGAAACCGCCGAGCGCAAGCATGGGCACCGTATGGGAGTACGCCCATAGCGGGATGATTGGAATTGCCAGCAGCGCGGCGATGACGATGGCCCGGCGGCGCCCAATTCGCTCTGACCAGGTGCCGAAGAAAATGCCTCCGAGCAGCGCACCGATGCTGGTAATGATGCCAATCATGCCCACGATGTGCGGCGTGAACTGTCGGTTCTTTTCCAAAAATGTGGGATAGAGATCCTGCGTTCCGTGGCTGAAAGAGTTCAACGCAAACATCAGCACGACGAGGAACAGGAAGCTGCCCAGGTGTTGCAGAATGTCCTTGCCCAAATGTTTTTCCGCATCCCCACTCTTCCTGGCCTCACGGCTTTGAAGCCATACCGGGGACTCATCGACCTTGGTGCGAATATAAATGACCAGAAAAGCAGGCAGCGCCCCGATCACGAACATCCCCCTCCATCCGAAAATGGGGAACAAGGTGGCATAAGCCAGCGCGGCCATCAGATAGCCAACCACGTAGCCCTCCTGCAACAGCCCAGAAAAGAAGCCCCGGCCCTCCGCCGGCAAAGTTTCAAAGGCAAGGGCGGCGCCCACGCCCCATTCTCCACCCATGGCGATTCCAAAAAATGCGCGCATGATGAGGAACACTTTCAAGGAGGGAGCGAACGCGGAGGCGAGTTCGAAAACCGAATAAGCGATGATGTCCACCATTAGCGTGGGGCGCCGGCCGAAGCGGTCTGCCATCAATCCGAACAGAAAGGCCCCGACCGGCCGCATGGCGAGAGTGATAAATATCGCCTCTGCAATCGCCGAAACCCTGGTCTGGAATTGCGTCGCGATGGCGCTGACACAGAAGACGAGAATGAAGAAATCGAAGGCGTCAAGAGCCCATCCCAAAAAGCAGGCGATGAACGTATTTCGCTGCACCGGAGTGAGCCTGCGAAAGTGGCCGAGAAATCCCATATTTTTGGGGCAGGCGCGCTTTGAAGGGCTCGGCTTCAGCCGCCGGGTTCCGATCTCCCGCCAAGTCCTGCGGATGCTAGCATATGGTTTCAGTCAACTAGTAAAAAATTCAGCCAATCACCAATTCCGTTACCATGCCTGAACTTGACTCCCCCCAACGCCAGACGCCGGACTCACTGATGCTTACAGGCTTCTGGTACCGGGCCATGCCGGCCGGCCGCGTGCACCGTAACCAGTTGTACAAAGCCATGCTGCTTGAAATTCCGCTCGTCGTCGGCCGCGATCGTGCCGGGCATCCCTTTGCGCTGCGCGACGCCTGTCCCCACCGCGGCATGCCGCTCCACTGTGGCAGATTCGACGGGGAGGAACTCGAGTGTTCTTACCACGGGTGGAGGTTTGACGTTCACGATGGACAATGCCAGCTCATTCCCTCGCTTACCTCGGATCAGAAACTGCGAGTGGATCGCATCTATGCCGGCAGTTATCCCTGCGAAGAGCAGGACGGATTTATCTGGGTCTACGTGCCAGAACCTGCGCCGCCAGGTGCAGGTGTGGCAAAGCCTGCCAACGCTCCCGACCCAGCCCCGCAGGTGGAAAAATTTAGCGAGAAGTACAAACTTGCCTACTTGACTGCCGACATGCCGGTCAGCGTTGACCACGGCATCATCGGCCTGATGGACCCGGCGCACGGCCCCTTTGTTCATCAGGCGTGGTGGTGGCGCAGTCGCCACAGCATCCATGAAAAACAGAAAAATTTCGAGCCGATCCCGAATGGCTTCCGCATGAACGCGCACACCCCGAGCTCAAACTCAGTGCCCTACAAGCTGCTGCGCCTGTATGCCGCCGCGGATTCTGTTACGACCACCATCGACTTCACACTGCCCAACCTGCGCAGCGAAGTCATCCGGGCCGGGAAGTACTGGTTTTCTTCTCTTACCACCGTGACCCCGATCACGCGCAATCAGTGCCGCATCGAGGTCGTGGCGGCGTGGAATGTCTTCGGTTGGGTGCCGTTCGGGACTGAATTGCTGAAATTTGTTTTTGCGAAGTTTGTCGAGCAGGACCGCCGCACCATGGAGTTGCAGGCCGAAGGCCTGAAGCACAATCCCCACCTGATGCTGATCGATGATGCCGACCGTCCCGCGAAATGGTACTTCCAGTTGAAGGCAGCTCATCTCGAAGCGAAACGAACAGGACAAGAGATGAAACATCCCATGGCGGGTCCGGTCACGCTCAAGTGGAGAAGTTAGCTGGAAGTAAATGTTCGGCGCCGGTATGCCTCCTTTTAATTTGCGAACCCAGAGCTGCCTTCGAACCCAGGTCAAAACGACCCGGGCAGGGTGGTTTGCGAGCCCGCCTGACTACCTCGGACGCTCAAGGGACTGAAAACCACAGAAATGCCGCTCGCCCCTGTGGCGGGAAGCTAAATCGATTCAACGAGCGTGTTGTTTAGAATCATGAACTTAGGTGGCGGGAAGACTATATCTTATTGAAATACAAGGAAGTTGGCGCTTGGAGCAGCCGCCAGAGCCTACTCCTGCTCCACCAGCCACTGCATCGCTTCCTCGCGAGTCTTGAAGGTAGGCAGCTCTCGCCGCGAGAAGCTCTTGATATGTTCGTAAAATACCTTCGGCAGCTTATCGATTCCAACCCATGCGGACTGCTTCAGATGCGGGCGGTCAAAGACTGCACTCTCCTTCAGTCGGTCAATCGCGATGCGATCGAACTCCGCTCCGGTGAAGTCGGCCAACAGCAACACTGACTCCAAAGGCTCACTCTGCACATAAGAGGGAACTATCTGTGCAATTTTTGCTAGTTCGTTAGCGGAACAGTGAGAGACATCGATCAGAAGAATCCGTTTCCCCTGATAATCGATAAAGCGGATGCGATCTTCCATGGCCCTTGTCCTAACAACTGAAAGGTTATGACTCCAACAGAGAGTCCACAACCGCGTACACCTCGGCCAGCGCGGAATCTAGCGCCGCGGCATCTTTGCCGCCGGCCTCGGCTAGGTCGGGACGGCCTCCGCCCTTGCCGCCGACTTTCTGCGCCACAGGACCGATCACTTTGCCTGCCTGAATGCGGCCGGTGAGGTCCTTGGTGACGCCGACAATCAGCGACACGCTTCCATTCGATGCCGAACCGAGCACAACGACTCCGCTGCCGACCTTGTCGCGAAGCTGATCGACCAGGGTACGCATCTGTGCCCGCTCCAGATTGTCGATACGGTGCGCAAGCACCTTCACGCCGCGCACATCCTTGATCTTCACGCCGATGTTCGCCGTGCTCGACGACGCCGATTTCATCCGCACCTGATCGAGTTCGCGCGTCAGGCGCTTGATCTCGGCGTCTTTCTTTCCGAGTTCGGCCTTCAATGCTTCGGCGGGTGTTGCCGAACCCTCCTCAGAGGTGAGTGCCCCATCCTTGCGCGTTCTTTGCGGAAGGGTGGATGAAACGAACGCCGACACCACCTGTTCTAGTTCATGATCCTGGCGAAAATGCCGCAGCGATCCTTCGCCGGTGACGGCTTCCACACGGCGCACGCCCGACGACACGCTGCCTTCTTTCAGAATCTTGATCAGCCCGATCTCTCCGGTGGCGCCGGTGTGCGTGCCCCCGCAGAGTTCGGTCGAGAAGTCACCGATCTTGACCACGCGAACTCTGTCGCCATACTTTTCGCCGAACAACGCCATGGCATGGTACTCGTTAATAGCCACGTCGATAGGCACGTTCTCAATGGTCTCCACTCTCTGGTTACGCAGCACTTCCTTGTTGATGATGTCTTCAATATCCTGCAGCTCTTCGTCTTCAACGGCGGTGAAGTGCGAGAAGTCAAAGCGCAAATGATTCGGAGCGACCAGCGATCCGGCCTGCTTCACGTGCTTGCCCAGAACTTCTCTCAGGCCAGCGTGAAGGAGGTGCGTGGCCGTGTGATTACGCATGGTGGACTGGCGAATCTCGGTGTTGACCACGGCGTCAACTTTGTCGCCCACGCGAAGGGTGCCCCATCTTTCCGCGTTTTTTGCGGAGGGTGGGGATTTCATGATGACCTGATGCGCCCGCACGCCCTGGATCGGGGAATAACATCCCTTCACCTCGGCGACGATGGTGTTGTGATCGTCCGAGTAAAGCCATCCGCGGTCGCCAACCTGCCCGCCGGATTCGGCATAGAACGGCGTGTGGTCGAGGATTACCTCGCCTTCGTCGCCGGGCTTGAGTTGTTGCACGCCTTGACCGTTGTGGATGATGGCCAGCACTTCGCAATCGTCGGAGCGAGTCTGCCGGTAGCCTTCGAAATCGGATTTCGGAAGCTGCTGGTACGCGGGATTAGCCGTTTGCTTGGCTGCGCCCTTCCAAGAGGCGCGGGCGCGCTCGCGCTGCTCAGCCATGGCACGGTCGAAACCATCTTGATCAAAAGCGATGGCCTGATCCCGCGCGGCGTCTTGCATGAAATCTAAAGGCATTCCGAAGGTGTCATAGAGCCTGAAGGCTTCCGCTCCATCAAGCTTCTCCACGGCGACGTTCAGCAACGCCTCAAGTTTCCCCAATCCCACATCCAGCGTGTGAGCAAATCGAGTCTCTTCGATCTGCACCGTGCTGGATACGCGGCCGACCGTCTCTTTCAGTTCTGGGTAAGCGTCCTGCATCAGGTCGCGCACGGCGAATACCATCTCGTGCAGGAAGGGCTTGGTCTGACCGAGCAGCCTTCCGTGGGTGATGGCGCGGCGTATGATTTTTCGCAGCACATAGCCGCGTCCTTCGTTTGAAGGGAGCACTCCGTCGGAGATCAGGAATGTGGCCGCACGGGAGTGGTCGGCGATGACTCTCAGGGAAGCGGCTGATTTGTGGCCGGGAGAGCCAGCCGAGCTTTGCTCGGCCTGACGGGCAGGAGTGCCCGTCTCCACACGAGCAGTGGAGCTCCCTGCTGCCGGGCTTTGCCCGGCACGGACAGCCGAGGCGGCTGTCCCCACATGGCTTGTGCCTTCCACACGAGCAGTTGTGCTCCCTGTCAGGTCTGCTGCGCGCTTGATCAGCGGCGTGAATAGATCTGTCTCATAATTTGAGATCACACCTTGCAGCACTGCTGTCACACGCTCGAGGCCCATGCCGGTGTCAATCGAAGGCTTGGGGAGCGGATTCAACTTGCCGCTGGCATCGCGGTCGAACTGCATGAAGACCAAGTTCCAGATTTCGACGTAGCGTCCGCACTCGCAGCCGAACTTGCACTCTGTGTGTCCTTGATCGGACGCCGCGGGGCCCATGTCGTAGTGAATCTCACTGCAAGGGCCGCATGGGCCGGTGTCGCCCATCTGCCAGAAGTTGTCTTTCAGGCCCATTTCGTAGATGCGTGACTTGTCTATACCTTGAGCGACCCACAGGTTATAGGCCTCGGCATCTCGATCAATACCGGCTTCACCTTTGAAGATGGTCACGTACAGCTTGTCTTTTGCAATGCCGAACCACTCCGCCGAGGTGATCAGCTCCCAGGCGTAGGCGATTGCGTCTTTCTTGAAGTAGTCGCCAAAGGAAAAATTGCCCAGCATCTCGAAGAACGTGTGATGGCGGTTGGTGAACCCGACATTTTCAAGATCGTTGTGTTTGCCGCCGGCGCGCACACATTTCTGCGAACTCGTGGCGCGGGTATAATCGCGCTTTTCGAGGCCGAGGAAGACGTCTTTGAACTGATTCATCCCCGCATTGGTGAACAGCAGGGTGGGATCGTTCTGCGGGACGAGCGACGACGAATGCACCTCCTTGTGCTCCTTCTGCACAAAGAAATCCAGGAATTTGCGGCGGATTTGAGAGCCGGTCAGCATGGAAAGTCAATTCTAAACGATAACCACAGACCGAAATGAAAACCGCAGAGGACGCCGGTGACGCGGAGGGAATCGCTTCAACCGCAGAGAATGCGGGGGAAGAAAGGGGGGGCCGCGCGGCACATCGCGCGGCCCGCGAGACGTTTGCCCGCAGAACGCACTACTTCACCGCGTCGGCAGTTTTCTCGGTGCCTTTCTTGACTTCGTGACCCGTGGCTTTCACACCCTTCTTGATGCCGCTGCCGGTTTTCTTCGCCGCCTTCTCGGTCGCGGAGCCGGTTTTGTCGGCGGCCTTTTCCGTACCTTTCGCGGCGGTCTTGGCGCCCTTTCCCGTATCCTTGGCTGCGACCTTCGCGCCTTTTCCGGTGTCCTTGGCGGCGGTCTTGCCGCCCATCTCAGTATCTTTTGCGGCGGTCTTGGTGGCGTGTCCGGTCTTTTTGGCTGCCTTCTTCATCTCGGTGCCAGCGCCGGTGGTTTTATCTTTGTCGGTGCTGCCTGCGTCCTGAGCGCGCACGAAGGGCGCTGCGCTAAGTAAAAGCGTCACAACAAGCGCTGCCAATTTCATTTTCATAGGGTTCCTCCTCAAGCTGTAGCTGAGATCGATTGTATCCAACATTTGCGCGACCGACGCAAACTCACGCGCTCTTAATCTTTGAGGTGCGGAATCCGAGTGCCAGGATCGCCTTCACGGTCTCCATGGCCGTGGCGCGGTCTCAAATTTTCTCTGACTCGGACAACTCTTCGCAGGGGACAGGGCTGGAATGGAGTTTGCGCAACATCGTCTCGCGCCGGCCCCCAGCGCCAGCCATGGCCAGGCTCTGTTGCGCCCAGATTTCGTGCCCGTTGCGCGAGACTTTTTCAGTTAGCTCCTCCACCTCTCTTGGCAGGCGGACTTTCGAGGTGTCAATGGGAACGGGGCGGTAGTGGTGCGAGCTCATGCCGATTCGCTCTCCAGCATGCTCAGGGTTTCGTCGCCGACATCCCATTTTTTCAGGATTGTCACTATGGTCTTGGTGCCGAAGCCCGCACGGGCGAGTTGGCGGAAGATGCGTGCTGTTTCTTTCTGGTCTTTTGGTTTTTTCAGCCGCTTTTTGCGCAGGTAGTCGCGCGCCTGTTTTTCTTCGCTCACGCCTTCGTAGGCGGACTCTATAGCTTTGGCGATCACCTCGCCGTGCACGCCGCGAGTCTTCAATTCTGTGATCACGCGTGTGCGGCCAAATTTCTGATTGTCCCGCCGCAGCGACGTGTAGGACGCGGCGTACTGAGAATCGTTCAGGTAGCCCTGATCCTTGAGCCGCCGGATCACCAGTTCGATCAGCGTCTGCCCGTATTCGCTCTCGGCCTCTTCGACGCGGGCGCGCATCAGGCGCTTGAGTTCGGCAACTGTCCGCATGCGTCGCGCGAGCGCGCCGACGGCGTACTCGTAGAGTTCGTCCTCGGAGTAAGTCTTTTTCTTTGGACGCGGGAACGACATAGGTTAACCATAGCGCAAGTGACCAGGGAAAACGAATGGCGAGGCCTGGAATTCGAAATCGATCTTTTCTTTTCCGGAAGTCCCTCGGGGGCTGAAGCCCGCGATGCAGGGCGAACAATCGCAGCGTTGAAACGCTGCGCCACCCAAAAACAAAGGGCGCGCTTAACACGCGCCCCGCCCAACGAGAGAATCACTAGAGAAGGCAAGTTCCGAGACCTAAACGCCGAACCCTCAAGAATTGCGCCCTAAACCTACCGCGCACCGAATCCGGCGGATTGCATCGACTGCCGTGAAATGTCGGCGGTCGAAGCGATGCCTTGCATGCGCAGCTTGAAGTCGTCGGCGTTGGAGGCGTTCTCCAGCGCGGTTTCGTAATTGACCAGGCCCGCCTGGAAGAGGTCCCAGAGCGACTGGTCGAAGGTCTGCATGCCGTACTGCGACGTACCCGCCGCGATGGCGTCGCGAATCGCTCGCGTCTTTTCCGGTACGAGAATACATTCGCGGATGTAGGCCGTGTTGATCATTACTTCGACGGCAGGTACTCGCCCTTCGCCGTCGCAGCGGCGCACCAGCCGTTGGCTGACAATGGCGCGGAGTACGGCGGCCAGCTGCATGCGGATCTGCTTCTGCTCCGGTGGCGGAAAAATGGAAATGATGCGGTTGACGGTTTCGACCGCGTCCAGCGTATGCAACGTGGAGAACACCATGTGGCCGGTTTCTGCGGCGTGCAGCGCCGTGCTGATGGTTTCCAGGTCGCGCATTTCACCGACCAGAATCACGTCGGGATCCTGACGGAGGGAAGCGCGTAACGCCGCTCCGAAAGAAGGCGTATCCACCTGGATTTCGCGCTGGTTGACGTAGCCTTTCTTGTCGCGATGCAGGAATTCGATGGGATCTTCAATAGTGACGATGTGTTCCGCGCGGCACGAGTTGACGCGGTCTACCATGGCAGCCAGCGTGGTGGACTTGCCGGACCCGGTCACGCCCGTTACCAGCACCAGGCCGCGGGGCATGTCGCAAATCTGTTCCACTACTTTCGGGAGGAACAACTCATCGAGCGCGCGAATCTTGGTGGGAATGACGCGAAGCACCAATCCCACGTTCCCGCGCTGCTGAAAGATGTTTACACGGAAGCGTCCCAGGCCCGCCACGCCGTAGGCCATATCAATTTCCGTGGTCTCTTTGAATTTCTGTTTTTGCCGGGCCGACATCATGCTGAAGGCCATGGTCAGCATGTCCTCGGCGCTGACGCGGGGCTGCTCGGTTAACGGCGTCAGTTCACCGTCGATACGGAGGTGAGGATAATTTCCTACCTTCAGGTGCAAGTCGGAAGCTCGCCGTTCCGTTGCTATGCGCAGGAGATCGTCAATATTCATGAAGAGTTTTCCGTGGAAGCTCTTTAGCATGATGAACCGAGTCGTCACCTTCCCCAAGATGACCTAGGTAACGGGTGAGGGGTGGTCGTCGGACACAGCCTTCAGTGTGTGAATGGGAGCAATCAGGCGCGAACAGCGCGCTCCACAACATGGGTAGTCGCCGCAACCTTGCCCTCACCCTGCCACTTTCGCGATAGCCCTTCGAGCTGAGCCAGCACCTTCTCAATGTCCTTCATGCGATCGGTAATACCGTAGGTGACGGCCGGCGGGATGGTCTGCTCATAATGGCGGAAGACAAAACCCGCACCTTCCAGCGTTCGCAGCCGTTCGGTCAGCACGCGCGCGGAGATTCCCTCGATCTGCCGCCGAAGTATCCCGAAGCGCGTTGGGCCGTTAGTGCTGAGCGCCCAGAGAATGTGCATCGTCCAGGGTCGCGTGAGCAACTCCAGCAGCCCGCCGATCGCGCAGGGGGACGGGGTTTTAGAGGATCGCGGGACGGGAGTCATATGGATACTAGGTTACTCTAAAGTTCCTACTATGTAAAGAGATTGTAGTTATTTTTTGTAACCAACAAGCCACGCCAGCTATCAAATCTGCTGAAGTCGGAGGATTCCATGACATTACTTCGCATCGACTCCAGCGCCCGGCGCAACTCAGTGTCGCGGCAACTTACCCAAAGGTTTGTCGAAACCTGGAAAAAGGAACATCCCGGGGGACAGGTGATTGAGCGCGACCTGGCCACTACGTCTCTTCCCCTGATTACCGACGAGTGGACGCTCGCCGCGTATTCCGACCCTGCTAGTCTGACTCCCGCGCAACGGGAGACCCTTTCCGTTTCCGACACGCTGGTCGAAGAATTACTGGCCGCGGACACAATCGTAATCGGCGCGCCCATGTACAACCTTACGGTTTCCGCTCCGTTAAAAGCCTGGATCGATCAAATCGTCCGCGTCGGCCGCACGGTCCTTTACGGCGCCGCCGGCGCAGAAGGCGTTCTGAAGGGGAAGAAGGTGGTCGTCCTCACTTCGCGCGGCGGCGCGTTCCGCCCCGGCACTCCCACCGCGCAATACGACCACCAGGAGCCCTACTTGCGCCACATTCTGGGCTTCATCGGGTTGACCGATGTAGCGTTCATCCATGCCGAGAATCAAAAGCCCGGCGATCTAGCCGGGCCTGCCCGGGTCGCGGCGATTGAGCAAGCTCAGCTAGCCGCCTCTGCGACCCCTCGACCCGTGACCGCGCAAGACCTTCAGCTGTAATCGCGACTTGCGGCGAAACGTGCGGGGATGGACTGAACAACTTTTTGTTCAAGCGTGATCGGAACAGACGTTTATCAAAATTTCAAGGAGAACTAAAATGTCAGCTAGTAGCTCAAACTTTCCGGCCCGATTGCAACGGACGAGCGTTTCGCTAGATGCTGTCGGCCCGATCATCTTCTTGGGGCGATTGCTCTTCGCCCTTATTTTCTTGATGTCGGGCCCGATGCATTTTTCCAGTCAGACGATTGCCTATGCCGCCTCGCAGGGCGTGCCGCTGGCATCGATTGCGGTCCCGTTCTCAGGGCTGCTGGCGCTTGTTGGAGGCCTTTCCATCTTGTTGGGTTACCGCGCCAAGATCGGAGCCTGGCTCATCGCCGTGTTCCTGGTGGGTGTTACGCCCATGCACAATTTTTGGGCGGTGACCGACCCGATGATGCGCCAGATGCAACTCGTCCTGTTCATGAAGAACGTCGCAATTTTTGGGGGAGCACTTCTGATCTCGCAGTTAGGGAGTGGACCGTGGAGTCTTGACGCTCGCAAGAAATAACGTCACGGCTTGTTCCATTACGCAGAAAAGCCGCCCACTCTGGGCGGCTTCCAGTCATCCGGTGACGATCAGGCGGCGCTGGTCAACGGCTCGGGCATTTGCAAGGGCTCATCGTAGCTGCCGCCGTAAATCGACGGCACTTTCGATCCCATGGGGCGCAAGTAAGTGGCGAGGGCGCCGCGATGATGGATGCAGTGGTTGTTCATAAAGCCCAGATAGAACACGACCGGAAAATTGAAGGCACCCATGAAATTGACTGGGGTGAGCAATTGCTCGGCAGACAGGGCCTGAATCCGGTCGGCAGCACGCTTGAGGTTCGTGTCGTACCAGTCGATCAACTCGGCCACGGTCTTGGGCTTGTCCGCGGGCGTTTGCATCTTGAAGTTCATATCGGCGATCCCGTCCAGAAACTGAACGTCGGTATTGGCAAGGTGCCATGCCAGTTCCCACGCGCTGCGTCCGTTCGGATCGTGACGATAAGAAGCCTTGGAGTCGGGAATGGCAGACAGAACTTTCTTGGTGATTTCCAGTTCACGAGTGATGCCGTCAAGCATGACCGCTCGAAAACCGAGAGCGAATTCAGGAGTCAGACCTTGTTGGACAGACATTATTTCCTCCTCAGGGGATGTGGTTAGATTCGAGCCCGGAAAGGTGCCGAGAGTCGCAGTGGGGCGCCCCTCGAGTTGAGAACGATAGGAGCGAATTATACGCTCACGGGTTGCTTGCTGCGCACGGGCACCGGAGTAAGCCAGTTGTGTCGGTCTGCCTTTTCGCCGCGCACGATGGCATAGAACTCCTTCTGGACTGCCTTGGTGATAGGGCCCGTCACACCTTTACCGACGCTGATCTTGTCCACGGAACGGATGGGCGTAACCTCGGCAGCGGTGCCGGTGAAGAAGACTTCATCGGCGAGGTACAGCATCTCGCGCGGAATCATCTGCTCAAGGATCGGAATGTTCAGATCCCGGGCGATTTGCAGCACGGAGGCCCGCGTGATTCCCGGCAGTACAGAACTTCCCAGAGGCGCGGTGATCAGCGTGCTATTGTGCACGATGAACAGATTCTCACCCGAGCCTTCGCTGACGAAGCCGTTGACATCGAGCGCGATGCCTTCAACGTAGCCGTTGACGATGGCTTCCATCTTGATGAGTTGCGAGTTCATGTAATTGGCGCCCGCCTTGGCCATGGCCGGAAGAGTGTTCGGAGCCAGCCGCGTCCACGAGGAGACGCAGACGTCGCAACCTTCGGTCTCGCCGCCCAGATATTTTCCCCACGGATAGTTGATGATGTAGACCTCGGTCGGCGAGTTGAAAGGATTCACGCCCGCCTCGCCGTAGCCGCGGAGAACGATGGGCCGCACATAGCACGGCCACTCGCCGTTGTGGCCGACAGTTTCGAGCATGGCCTGGACCAGTTGGTCGCGAGTGAAGTCCACGTCGATGCGGTAGACCTTGGCGGAATCCAGAAGGCGCTGCATGTGCTCCTGGGCGCGGAAGATTGCCGGCCCCGAAGGCAGCGAGTAGCAGCGGACGCCTTCGAATACCGAAGAGCCATAGTGGATCACGTGCGACATCACGTGAATGGTGGCTTCGTCCCAGGGAATGAGCTTGCCGTTGTGCCAGATTTTGTCGGTCTTCTGGATTGCCATGCGGACTCCTTCGCGGCGGTCTGTGACGAGGTGGAATACATCCTCAGGCGTTGATTGAGGTAGCAAATCCCACCAACGTCAACAGGACATTATAGACGAGAAGCGGAACTGGACCGGAACTGGATATGTATGGCGCAATCCCCCGACTTAGTGCTTCCGGGAGACTTCAAAAAGCAGATTGAAGAACTGAACGATGGTCACGCCGATGGCGACGTAAACTGCAATTTCCAGCCTCCGGCTCGCTTCCTGTGTGGCCCGCAGCAGGGCGGCGATATCGTTCGTCGTCTGGCACAAGGTGTCGGCGAGTTGTTCGAAGTGCTGAACCGAACCTCGCATTTTTTCTACGACCCTCGACATCCCCAAAGATGCGTCCGCCGCCTGCTGTCCGTTGCGCAGGTCAAGTTCCGCCTTGCAAGCTGACCACCAGGGACTGCCGGGCACATCGTCGTACATACGCTGCCGGATTTCCTCATAGGATCGGGTCCGCAACAATTGCACCAGGGCGTGAGCATTCTCAACCGCTTTTGTGTCTTCCTTTCTGTCCTCTGCGAAAACTGGCATGGTCACGACTCTAGCAGTAGGGATTTCATTGGTGAGATGCCGGAGGTTCAATTCCGTTTTGGGTCTTCAGCCCAGGATGATTCAGGTAACGACGTTACCCCTGACCATCTGGCCCATCTAACCCCGGACCTAATGTCACTGAGACTCAGCAAGAACTAGCACTGCCAAATCCCTGTTTGCCCTCACGGAAAGCTATATCATTACAAAAAGGCTTCTGGCCGGATGGTCCGAAGACCAGCCGGAACGCGCCATCGGGGAAGAGCATCTAACTGAAAATTGGGGTGGTTCTACAACTTCGGGCCGCCGCTGCGGCTTGCCGCCGAATCTCGGAGCTACTAGCATAGAACATACAAGTAGCCACAGACCCAATTTGTGTGGAGGAAGCCGCCACGGCTTTCATCCTCGGGTGAACCAGTTCGGATGAACCAGCTCGGATGAACCAGCTCGACTGAACTCGCTTGACGATAGAATCGCGCGGGCGATAACCATCCAAAGCCAAACAGGAGAACAGGATAGTGGGTTTGAGAAAGTCTATTTTCAGTCTGCGAGGGTCAGTCACAGTTTTTCTGAGCTGCTTGTTCTTGGTGCTGGCGCAGAGGGTCGCACGCGCCGACAGCGCTTCCTTTGATCTGATCGGCCCCAAGGTCGAGGTGCGGGTTCAGCGTGTGGGTCAAACTCTCTCCATCTCCCAGGTTCCTCATCTCCAGGCGGGAGACCGGCTGTGGGTGCATGCGGACCTGCCCGACACTCAGTCGGTGCATTATCTGATGGTGGTCGCGTTTCTGCGCGGAGCCACGAATCCTCCGCCGGACTCCTGGTTCACCCGCGTCGAAACCTGGAGCAAGCCCGCTCGCGATGAAGGTGTTTTCGTCACCGTTCCCGAAGAGGCTGAGGAAGCTTTGGTATTCCTGGCTCCCGAGACAGGCGGCGCTTTCAGCACGCTGCGCGGTACCGTTCGAGGCAAGCCAGGAGCATTTGTGCGAGCGACGCAAGATCTGGAACAAGCCAGCCTCGATCGTTTGCGCCTGGAAGAATATCTGGACGCCGTTCGTGAAGAATCCAGCAGCGACCCCGAGCAACTGAAATCCCGCACCACGCTGCTGGCGCGAAGTTTGAATATTCGGCTTGACCAGCAGTGTTTTGACAAACCGAGCGCGCAGCAGGTGCCCTGCCTGACGCAGAACACCGATCAACTGGTCCTCGACGACGCGCATAGTCAGACCATGGTTGCAACCTTAACCACAGGCGCTTCCACAGACCTTCTGGCGCAGATCAGTTCCACTCCCACGGCACGAAGCGGATATTACAGTCCTTATATCGGAGCGGTCGTCGACGTAGCGCGCATTCTGAGCACGGCACATACGGCGCAGTACCAGTACATTCCCGCCCTGGCGCTGCCCAAGAAGGATGAACTCAACCTGCGTTTGAATAATCCTCCTTCGTTCCGCAATCCGAAGTCGGTGCTGGTGATTGGCTTGCCTCCCATTCGTCCCGCGCTCCTGCCACCGCTGCGAGCCGTGGATGCAACTCAGGTCTTCTGTGCAGACAAACCTGCGCTCGTCCTTCCGGTGGAGGGCGCCCCGCTGGTCTTCGCAACCGACCTGGCACACAGCTTCGTTCTTCATGTTGAAACTAAGTCAGGCTCGGGAATCGATCTCCCCGCCAAGGCCGATCCCGCACGCGGCGGCTTTGTCGTCGAGACGCAGACCATGCAATCGGCCGGCCTCGACGGCGAAGTGAGCGGGGTTCTGCGCGGACTCTGGGGTTTCCGCCCTTTTGACGGACCTCGCTTCCGCCTGCGGACCTCACGGCCCGCACAATGGATCGTCGCCTCCAGAGACGCCAGCGCGCTGATTGTTGGGCGCGAGGACACTCTCCATCTGCAATCTCCCGAAGCCTGCTGTGTCAGCGAAGTGAGTCTGAAAGACGAAAACGGCAAGAGCCTCCCGGCAGAATGGAAAACCGCCAAGGCGGACGAGCTTGAAGTTAAAGTCCCACTGCAAAACGCGGCCGCGGGATCGGTAATGATGATCGTGAAGCAGTTCGGCCTGCAGGAAGCCGACAAGATTCCGCTCCATACCTATGCCGAGGCCGCGCGTCTCGACGCTTTCAGCCTCCACGCCCGGGATGCGGATGGCGTGCTCAAGGGGACACGTTTAGACCAGGTCACTGGCCTCGAAGTAAACGGCCTGCATTTCAATGCTGATGTCTTGACCCGCTCTCACCAGCAAGATGAATTGAAGCTGGTCACGCACGACGCGGCCGCCAACACAAAGCTGCAGGCCGGAGAGCCGATCGTCATTCACGTTACGCTCAAGGATGGCCGCATCCTCGACCTTAACTCCTCGGTCGAAGCGTCTCGTCCTCGGCTCAGCGTTCTTACCAGGAGCGTGGACCTGGATCAGACGACGTCCGCGTCCACGGTCCGGCTTGGCAGTGAGGATCAATTGCCGCAAGACGCGCGCCTGAATTTTTTTCTCAAGACGCAGGTGCCAGATACATTTCCTCCCACCGAAAAGGTTGAGGTCGCAACCGCCGATGAATCGTTCCGCGTTTTCTTGAGCGTTAAGGACGGTAACCTCACGTTGCAGGACTCGAAGACTGTCTTCGCCGTGCTTGACCCCATGAAGCTTTTGGGACCATCGGCCTTCGGCCCGCTGAAGTTCCGGCCAGTGACCGCTGACGGCATCGATGGGGATTGGCAACCGCTGACCAATGTTGTGCGTATTCCCAACCTCAAGGCAGTTCGCTGCGTCCCGGCGTCCGAAAAACAATGCACCCTGAGCGGAGATAAACTCTTCCTGATCGACGCGGTAAGCACAGATCCGGATTTCGCCAACGCTGTAACCGTCCCCGATGGCTTCGTGGAAGCGACGCTGACCATCCCCTCGCCAAAAGGAAAGACTCTCTACATCAAATTGCGGGACGATCCGGCCAGCGTCAACACCGCAAACGTCCCGCTGACCACGCAGTAGTCACGAAAAAGTCCCCTCGGTTTCCTGCCGCGTGCTGTTCTGAGTCTTAGCGGTATACTCGGCCATCCGGTCCATGGCTAACATTCTCTATGGAGTCAATGGCGAAGGCGCAGGGCACTCGACCCGGGCTCGGGAAGTGCTCTCGCACCTTGCTGCACAGGGACACGTAATTCACGTAGCCTCCTTCGATCGTGGTTTGCGCAACCTCAGCCAGCAATTCGACGTTACCGAAATTTACGGGTTCCGTTTTGCTTACGTGAATAACCGCGTGCGCTATCAACGCACGATCGCAAAAAATCTCATCACCATTCCGCAGGCAGCCCGAAGCCTCACCCGGCTCAAAGGACTCGTCGACGAGTGGAAAACCGATCTGGTCATCACCGACTTCGAGCCTCTGTCCTGTCATGTCGGGCACAAGAAGGGATTGCCGGTCATTTCTATTGACAATCAGCACCTCCTGACCAATGCCGCCGTCTCGTATCCTCGGCAATTCCGGCGGGACGCCGCCGCCGCGAAGTTGGTTACACGCATGATGACTCCGCACTCCGACTCCTATCTCGTCATCTCTTTTTTCACCGCCCCAGTGAAAAAGCGAAATACCTTCCTGTTTCCTCCGTTACTGCGGCAGGAAATCCTCGACGCTACTCCAATCCAGGCCGAGCATGTCCTGGTCTATGTCACCTCGCCCGCCCCGGCACTGACGGAGCTAGTGACTTCTGTCCGTGGCCGCTTCATCGCCTATGGTTTTGGCCGTGAGGGGCAGGAGGGAAACATCGTCTACAAGAAGCCGTCACTCGATGGATTCTTCAAAGATCTAATTGCTGCTCAGGCGATCGTAGCCAACTCAGGATTCTCCCTAGTGACCGAGGCGTTACACCTTGGCAAACCATATCTAGCCGTGCCCGTCAGCCATCAATTCGAGCAGATCTTCAACGCTTACTGGCTCGACAAGATGGGGTACGGCGCCTACTGGGAAGAGTTGAACAAAGAACGCATCGAGTCGTTCCTCTACAACTTGCCTCACTATCGCGAAAAACTGGCAAGCTATCCCAGGCAGGGCAACCAGGCGCTGCTGCAGAAACTCGATGCCCTGATCGCTGGCCATACCGAAGCGAAAATGTCAGGCAAGACCGAAGACCCGAGGCAGAAAGATCCGAGACCCGATCCATGATCTCCTCCGTAGAAGAATTCATCCTGTTGCTGAAGAAATGGAGTGCCGAATCCACCCGAGTCCGGCTTCTCGCTTCCTTCGTCGACGCCCAGACCTCTTCATGCCGGGGCGTGCTGCGTCTCAGCGGTATCGTCACCGGCATCGATGAACGAACCCAGGTATTCCAAATCGGAAATGCAGACCAGTTTGCCACCATCGGTTTCACCGGGTGCCGGCTTGGCTACGGCACCGGTGATGATGTTCAGCTTTCGTCCCATATGGCCCACGCGGAGCAGTTGGAGGACCTGGTGTGCCTGGTAACTCCATCCTCGCTAAGCATTTGCCTCTACACGGTGCGGGCTGCGCCGGAGGAATAACGAACAAAAACTCTGTCATCCCCACCGGAGCGAAGCGAGCGCAGTGGAAAGCCTGCCCTGAGCCAGCGAAGCGCGCCGAAGGGGACCTGCTTTTTCGGACTCAGGCCACGCGCACCTACACTAACGTAATCTCGGACTGGCGGCCCATCAGCGCTACCATTCTTAAAGCACACCGTCCCCCTCGACGGATTGCTAAGGGGGTTCCATTCCCATGCGGCCAATGTCTAGAATTTTTCTATTTCTCGGCACGTCACTTCTTTCGGTTCTTGCCTACAGCCAGGACTCACCGTCTTTGGGAGACGCCGCGCGGCAAGCGCGTCAGCAGAAGCAACAGCAACAGAAAGATGCGCCGGCCAAAGATGCTCAGGCGAAAGATCCCCAAGCCAAAGCTGCTCCGGAACCGAAGACACCCAAGGTCATTACGAACGACGAAATTCCGGCGCACATTGTACCGGTGGCCCACCACTCGGGCTCCGGCGATGAGCCCGAGGCGCATGCGGGAAGTCAGCCCGGTTCCAGCGAGGCGAAGATTCCCGCCGAACAGTGGAAGGCTCAGATACTCTCGCTTAAGAATGCGATTGCGTCCCTTCAGAGCGACATCGCCAGGCTTAACGATTCAATCCATTTCGCCCCGGCCAATTGCGTTGCCAACTGCGCGCAGTGGAACGAGCGCCAACAGCAAAAACAGCAGCAGGTGGAAGTCATGAAATCCCAACTGGAAGATCAGCAAAAGAAGTTGGAGGACATGCAGGACTCCGCCCGCCAGCAAGGCTACGGCAGTTCGGTTTACGATCCGTAAACCGCATTACGCGCTAAAAAGCCTATGCGCGAAGCCGGGCCCACCGCGGGAATTTTTTCCATCTTCCTTCCGATGGCCCATCCATGCGAAATTAGTTTCATGACCATTGTTGTACGCCCTTCGCCCATCCATTCTGTTGGCGTCTATACCTCGACTCCCATCCGCAAAGGTACGCGCATTGTTGAATATGACGGCCCCCGCATCACCACCGAAGAGGCAGACCGCCGCTACGAAGGTGTCGATCGCACCTATTTGTATGGACTGGACGATGGCAAGACCATCATCGACGGAGAAGGCCTGGGCGCTTATCTGAACCACTCCTGCGACCCCAATTGCGAAGTCGACGAAATCAAAGGCCGAGTCTGGATCTTTGCCTTGCGCGACATCGCTGCCGGGGAGGAACTGCTCTGGGACTACAACCTCTACGACGACGACGATCCCGCCCCTTGCCACTGCGGCTCTCCCAAATGCCGGGGCACCATGTATTCGCGCGAATGGATGGCCAAACTGCGGCGCAAGGCGCGCCAGAAGGAAGCCAGAAGGACGAAAGCCAGATCGGCCAGCGCCGCTGTAGTCCAGAAAAGCGCCAGAAAGCCTGGTAGAGCTAGTTAGGGTTTTGGGTGGCGCAGCGCTTTTCAGCACTGCGATAAGGGCGCTGTTTTCAATGAGGGCTTCAGCTCCTGAGGTACTACCCTGTTCCGCGCCACCGCTAAGCATGTTCCGGCGCCTTCCCGCGCTCCCGCCAGCCTTCGATAATCAGATACAGCACGGGGATAAAGAAAAGATTCAGCACTGTCGACATGATCATCCCGCCGAAAACGGTTGTGCCGACGGAGTGACGTCCGTTTTCCCCCGCGCCCGTCGCAAGCACCAACGGCACCACGCCCAGGATGAATGCCAGCGAGGTCATCAGAATGGGCCGCAAGCGAATACTCGCGGACTGTATCGCCGCTTCCACCAGCGGCATTCCCCGTCCGCGCAATTGCTCGGCAAACTCCACGATCAGAATCGCATTCTTGCTCGAGAGTCCGACCAGCATGACCAATCCGACCTGGCAGAAAACGTCATTCTGCAAACCGCGCATCCACTGGGCACTCAGCGCTCCCAATAGCGCCATAGGCACAGCCAGCAAAACAATAAAGGGCAGCACAAAGCTCTCGTACTGCGCCGATAGCGTCAGGTAGACCACCAGCGTGCCCAGTCCAAACAGGATCAGCGAGGTGCCGCCTGCCTGCAATTCCTCCAGCGACAGCCCCGTCCAACTGTAGGTGAAGCCCTGCGGCATTTTCCTGCCCAGGTCATCCATGGCGGCGATAGCCTGACCAGAGCTATAGCCAGGCGCGGCCGAGCCGTCGATTTCCGCCGAGCGGAACAGGTTGTAATGGCTGATTACCTGCGGCGTGGTGGTTTGCGTAACGTTGATCAGATTGTCCAGCGGCACCATGGCTCCGCTGTCGGAGCGTACATAGAACTGATTCATGTTCTTAGCTTCGGAACGAAACTGCTTGTCGGCCTGCACGTAGACGCGGTACGACCGGTTGCTGAAATCGAAATCGTTCACATACGCCGAGCCCATGTAGACACCCAGGGTGTCGGTGATCTGCGAGAGGGGCACGTGCAGGCTCTTCGCTTTTTCGCGGTCAATCGTCACCAGGTATTGCGGATCGTTCGCCGTGAACGGAGTGTAGAGTCCGACCAGATCCTTCTGCTGGTGGGATTGAGCGATGATTGACTGTGTAGCTCCCGCAAGATCCTCAAGGTTGTGCGCGGCCTGATCCTGGACAACGAACTGAAAACCGCCGAACGCTCCCAGGCCGTTGATGGCGGGCGGCAACGTGGCAAAGACAATGGCTCCCGACACCCCGAATAGTTTGGGGCGCACCCGGTTCAGAATGGCCGTCGCGGTATGAGCCTCGCCCTTGCGCTGGGAGTAGGGCTTGAGCGGGACAAAAATAAGTCCCTGATTCGACGCGCTTCCCGAAAAGCTAAAGCCAGCGACGGAGAAAGTTCCCTCGGACTCGGGCACATCACTCAGCATGTCGGAAACTTGCTTGCCGATCGCTTTCGTATATTCGAGAGAGGCTCCCGACGGCGCCTGGATCACGATGATGAAATATCCCTGGTCTTCATCGGGTACGAATCCGCTCGGCACTCGGGAGAATACGAAGTACGTGAGTCCCAATCCCACGAAGAACAACACAACCGCCACAAACTTGTAGTCCAGAAAATGCCGCAGGAGAGTGCGGTAACCGTTCGTTGTCGCGCCGATAACTTTGTCAACCTGGCGGAACAACCAGTTCTTCTCGCCGTGTTCCCGGCCCAGCAACAGGGCGGAGAGCGCAGGGGTCAGAGTCAGCGCATTAAAAGCGGAAATCGTAATCGAGAACGCGATGGTCAACGCGAACTGCCGGAAGAGAATGCCCGTGGTCCCCGGAAAGAACGCGACCGGCACGAACACTGCAACCAGCACCAGCGACGTGGCAATGACGGCTCCGGTCACCTCGCCCATAGCCTCGGAAGCGGCTTTATGAACGTCGCGTTGTCCTTCCTGAATATGCCGCTCAATATTTTCAATTACCACAATGGCATCGTCGACCACGAGGCCTGTCGCGAGCGTGATGCCGAAGAGCGTGAGCGTGTTGATGGAGAATCCCAGCAGCTTGACGAACGCGAATGTGCCGATCAATGAAACTGGAATTGTCACCGCCGGAATCACCGTGCTGCGCCAGTCTTCGAGGAAGACGAAGATCACCAGAATGACCAGCACGATCGCCGTACCCAAAGTGAAGATCACATCGCGGATGGATTCGCCCACCGCATCCGTGGTATCGAACGCGAGATGGTAGTGCATTCCCGGCGGGAAGCGCTTTGAAAGCCGCTCTAACTCCGCAATTGACCGGCGATCAACGTCGA
>WNFC01000357.1_pt1 | contig 76473 bp, 70 predicted proteins | sample 5400541 | NCBI WGS metagenome assembly WNFC01 (sample SAMN13153342, study PRJNA577476) | soil metagenome | isolation source: 120 cm saprolite under Douglas fir tree site 2 hole 2 replicate 1 | place: USA:California | collected 2015-04-18
CTCGAATCCGTAGGCGGTGCCGGCGCCGGTGCGATAGGCGATGCCGCCGCCCGGCAGGGGGTAGTAGCGGACACCGGTGGTCGCCTGGGTGGCCGTGTTGAGGGTGATCTGCTCGCCGGGGAGGTAGAGGGTCGTGGCGCCGGGGTCTTTTTGCAGCAGCACGTTCCCGCCGGCGTCGTAGACGTAGCGGCTGTCACCGCCGGTGCCGCCGGTAATCGCGGTGAGCTGCCCGGCGTCGTTCCAGGCGAGGGCCTGGGTGCCTTGCCCGGCATTGCGGGTGGACATGTTCCCGGCGGTGTCGTAGCTGTAGCTGGTGCTGCCCGCTGACCCGCCGCTGGTGGAGGTGAGGGTGCCGGGCTGGCTGGCGCCGTTGCCGTTGTAGCCGTAGCTAGTGGTGGTGTCGGTCCCGCCGGTCGTGGAGTGCTGGACCTGGCTGGTCCGGTTACCCAGCGCGTCGAAAGACCAGCTGCTCCAGTACGCGCTGGAGGCGCCCAGGTTGTCCCCGACCGTGGACGAGTTCGACGACGACGGCGTGGCCGCGCAGGAATCGGTGGCCGTCCACGCCATCGACAGGCGGTCGAGCTGGTCATAGGTGAAGCACTGGGTCTCGGACGTCGCTGACGAGCCGAGGCGCGTGCTCGCCTGGCGGGTGATGTTCCCGGCCGGGTCGTACTTGTAGGACTGATCATCTACGGCGGCCGGGGTGGCCACCTGCCGGGTGACCAGCTGGTCGGTCAAGTTCCCGGTGTGCAGGTCATAGGTGTCGCTGATGTAGGCCTGACTCGGGGCGGCGCCGATGGTTTCCTGGTTGACCCGCCCGTACGCGTCGTAGGTGACCCCTGCGCTGTAAGCGGTCAGGCCGCCGGCGGTGCTGGGCGGGCAGGCCGCCCGCCGCCGGGTAGATGTCTTTCAGCGGCAACCCGGCGGTGGCCGTGTAGAGGTGACTGAAAGTGTAGGAGGTACCGAGCACGCTGCCCTCGGTCGAGGACGGGATCGTGATGGTCTCGCCCAGGGACTCACCGAAGACGTTGAAGCCCTTCTGCTGCGTGGTGTACGCGGCCCCGCCCGAGTAGGACGTCTCGGTGGTCAGCTGCCCGACCGGATAGGTAATCCCGGCCACCGCGTTGTTGGAGTTGTCGTAGACCCACGAATTCAGCATGTTCGAGGAGGACTGAGAGCCGACCGGGGCGTCGTACTCACCGGTCTTCCGGTTCAGCGCGTCGTAGGTGTAGGAGATCGTCTTCCCGCGGGCATCAGTGGACTGGACCGGGTTGCCGTTCGGGTCGTAGGCGAGCGTGCTTGTGCCGGCGTCGGGGTCGGCCTTGGTGGTGACCTGGCCGAGCAGGTTGTAGGTCGAGGTCCATGTGTGACTGCTGGCGTCGGTGATCGTGGCCTGGTTGCCGTGCCCGTCGTAGCCGTATTTGGTCGCGTTGTAGGCCCCGCCGGAGACCGAGAAGATCCCGGTGAAGGAATTGGACGGGGTATTCAGCGTCGGCGCGGCGGTGTACTCGTCCAGTTCCGTGGTGCGCCCGAGCGGGTCGGTGAGGGTGGACTTGGTCACCCCGCCGGATGGAGGGATGACGGTGGTGCGGTCCCCGTTGTAGACCGTGGTCGTCGCCGAGACAAGCACGTTGTCTTTCTCGCTGTTGTCGATGACCGCCCGGCCGAGGCCGTCGTAGGTGTAGTAGTCCTGGTTCGGCACCTCAGCATGCAAGTTGGCGGCGGTGACGAGGGTGGTGTTGGGGGTGGTCGCCGAGTCCCACCAGCCGTTGTAGCTGACGCTGGTCCAGCCGCGGGAGTCGTAGAACGTGTCGGTGACCATCCGCCCGCCATCGGGGGTCAACGTCTGGGTCTGGCGGGGCCGCAGCATCGCGTCGTAGATCTGGACAGAGGGCACCGACCCGAAATCGTTGAGCTTCTGCGTGGTGACGGCGGTGATACCGGTATCGGACACGGTGTAGGCAAAGGTGTAGTTCGCGGCGGTGCTGGTGGACCGCGAATCCAGCCAGACCGAGGAAACCCGGCCAAGCGCGTCATACTGCTCGGTGGTGACGACCCCATTGGGGTTCGTCGAGGTCAGGGTCAGGCCCCGCTCCGGGTCCAGGGTGGTCGCGGTGGCCTGGCTCAGGGCGTTGGTGACCTTCGTGCCCGTTGTCAAGGCAACGGAGTTCATGGTGTAGGCGGTGGTGGTCTTGTTGCCGTTCGCGTCGAACACGGCGACAGGCCGCCCGTAGGAGTCATACGCGGTCTTGGCCGTCGCCTGGTAGCTGAACGCGCTGCCCGAGTAGCCAGAAGCCTTCTCCACCATCGTCGCGTCACCCTTGGCCGGCGCGGACGCCTGCGGGAAGGTGGTGGAATAGGTCGGGTCGTCGTAGAACGTGCGCGCGTCGGAGACCACCTGGTCCGGGCGGTTGACGCTGGCCGGGGCGGTCAGGGTGTTCAGGCCGGACGGGGCCGACGCGGGCGAGCCTTCGGTGAACCCGCCGCAGGCGGCCGAGTCGGTCTCGGTCTCCGCGGGAAGCCCGACCAGGTTGGCGCTGGTGTTGGCCGCCGCATAGGTGGTGGTGGTGCACTTGTCGTACGCCGCGTTGACCGGGACGGTGTGCAGGTAGGCGTGCGTGGCCAGACCAAAGTTCGCGTCGGTGGTGGTGGCGTCGTAAGACGTGTCGGTCTCGGTGTACCGCCAGGTGGTGGTGCCGCCATCGGTGAGGGCCTGGCGGGTGTAGGTTTCCGCGGACGCGACCCAGTTGGCGGTCAGGTCCGGCAGGCCGCTGCGCGTGCGGGTGGCGGCGGCCGCCGATACCCAGTACGAGGTGATCGTCGAGTGGTCTACCGGCCCGCCATCGCCCAGGTAGGACGTGGTTTCCAGGGGAAGCCCAGCGAGCTGGTTGGCGTCGTCGTGGGTGCCGCCGGCGGAGTCGGTCAGCGTCACCGCCGTGGAGTTGTTGTCGTTGGACATGCCGCGGTAGTACGTGGTCTCTGACAGCGTCTGCGGGTCGTTCACCCCGTCACCGGTGCGGGTCTGCACGTCCCCGTAGCCACGGAACTGCCCATAGGTGCGGTACTTCGGCTGCACGACCTCGTTGTCGTCGTAATGCCACGCCCCGCCACCCTTGTACTTGTAGGCCGTCACGACGGCTGGGGCACCTCCGGTCGGATCGGTCTGGGTGACCGAGCTCAGCACGTACTTGTTGAACCAATCCAGGAACGGCGCGGTATATCCGGTCGGCGTCCAGTACACCGGGTAACACGAGGAGGTGTTGCTCGACGGGCTGGTCGTCACCGGCGCCGTGCACGGATTGGGCTGCGTATAGACAGGGGAGATGACCGACCCGGTTTCTGTGGTGATGGTCTTGATCCGGTACCGGTACAGCGGCGGCAGGCCATCGGTGACGGTGTCCACCCGGTTCTGCATGTCTATCCCGGCGAAGGACACCGGCGGCAGCGTAACCGGCGAGGACGAGCCCCCGGCGGTGGTATCCGAGCCGGTGTGGGTGATCTTCGACAGCCACAATGTCGGCGAGGTGCCATCCCCGGTGGCCGGCAGTGTCTCGGTCAGCGTGTAGGAGTCCACGGTCACGTACGACGACGACGCGGTGGAGTACTGCTCGGCGGTGATCCCGGTCAGCCGCACGGTGGAAAAGAACGACGGCCCATACTGGCTCGAGGTGCACGTCGCACCTGACGCGCATACCAGATCAAACGGCACATCCGGCCAGTTCGGCGCGTTCGCCGCATTCAGAGGGTCGCACGTACCGGACACGCACCGGTCACCGGGGGCGTAGAGGACCTTGTCGGGGATGGTCCCGAACGCGCCGCCGTCGGTGAACCCGTAATCGATGTGGTCCAGGTAGCTGTCCCGGATATAGGACACGTTGTGCGCGCCGTTGTCCTCGCCGTAATAGTTAGTGGATTGCTTGTAGTAGTAGGCCATCGCGTTGCTGTGGACGTCTTTCACGTAGTCCAGGTGCCACCGGTGGCCCATGGTGCACACCGACGAGGTGAACCCGCTGGAGTTGTAACACGGGTCCCCCGAATGGGCCGAGTACACCGGCATCGAATCGACCGAGTTGGTCACCGGCTTGCCTGAGCTCCAGCCCGGCAGCTCGTTGCGGCCGAACTGATACACCGTGCCGTTTCGTTCGGTAATTGTCCAGTAGTCGGTGTTGTAGGTCCCGGTGCCGTTGCCGGAGCTGGTGACGTGCTTGATTACGTCACCGTTGTCGGCGGCCAGTTGGCAGCTCGTCTCGGCGGCGTTGCACACCAGCTGGGTCGAGGTGCCATCCATCGACAAGGTCAGGACCGGCCCGTTATAGCACTCGTCCTGGGTGGACACCGGGGAAGCGGTGCCCTCGGGCTTGTCGGCACACGGGATGAACGACTGCTCGATGAACGCATCACCAGTCGACCACCCATCGCCGGCCCAGGACGCCTGCGCCTGAGTGGACGCCGTCTGCCCGTCCACGCTGGAAGAGTCGTACGACAGCGCCAGCTTCGGGACCAGCGACGACGCGGCCGGCGGGGCCGAGATTGGGTAGGAATACATGAACGACCCGGCGCTGCCGCCCCCGGTCCACGTGCCGGACGGCTTCATCGTGGTCGCCGCGTACGACCCCGCCGAGCTGCCTTCCTGCCCGACGCCGGTGCTGGCGGCAAGCACCACCGTGCTCACGGCGGGCGAAAGAGCCGCCGACGGGCTCGCCTGGGCCAGGGCTGCGCTGCCTGGCTGGCCGCCGACCGGAAGCTGAGCGGACACCGTCCGTGCGGCCACGTCGTTGACCGAGGACAGCGGCGTTGCCTTCCGGCAGGCAGGCACGGCCGGGGTGGTCAGCGCGCACCCCGGAAGCTCCGCCAGAGCCAGCCTGGACCCGTAGTTACCGCCGTAGGCTTGGGCAAACGCCCCGTAGTCAAGCCCCACCCGGACCGTCCCGGGGTGGCCGTTGGTTGCCGTCACCGTGAACAGAGCCCCGTCCACGCCGGCCGACCCCGCGCTGGAGTGACCTAGCACCCGCACACCCAGTGTCCCCGGGCCGGCGTAACCGTGCGGCCCGGCGACCGCCTGCGCCCACACCGGCGTCCCGGCGGCGTGGCCCACCGTCCCGCGTCCCGCTGATCCCGCGGGCGCCGCCAAGGCAACCGTGGCGGAGCCAGGGGCCGGCCACACCGGTGGCGATGCTGAGAACGAACGAGCCGCCTGATTGGGTGTCTTCGTGAAGTGGAACGCCGCGGTATGCACCCCCGGCACAGCCGGACCCGGCGAGACCGGAGGCGGCCCAGCCCGGTGCGCGGCCGTCGCTGCCACCGCGGGAACCGTCGGCGCCAAAATCAGCGCGGCCGTAGCCACCAGGCCTGCCAGCCACCGTCCACGGCGCCCTACCTGAAAACCGATCATCGGACCCTCACAAACGACGATGTGCGTAACGGTGCTGGTGCGCCGCCGTGGCGGGCTGCAGCGCGGCGGAGATGCCGGGTGGATGTGTGGCGGTCGTCAGCCGGAGGAAAAGTAGCCGTAGCAGTCGACGACGACTTGGACGGTCCCGGAACTGTTGTTGTAGACGTCGGTGGTGCCGCCGCCGGTGGCTGCAAGAGCAAGGTTGGGGATTACCTCGCTGGCGGTGTAGTTCACGTTTGACGTGCCGGGGATGCTCGTGCCATCGGGGTAGACGGTGAGGACTCCGCTGGCGGCGCCGTTCACAGCTGTGACATTAAGTACCAAGGTGGGGTTGAGGGCGATCACGGTGCCGCCCTGGGCGACGGTCAGCGTGCCGCCGGACGGCACCGGCTGGCTGTCCTGCCGAGTGTCGATCATCCGGGTCGCGCCGATGGCATGGTATTTCTCGCCAGCCGTGCCTGCGGTGAAGTAGCCCGAGACGTCACCGACCACGTCGATGGTTCCGGTAGACCCGCCTTCCCAGATATCGATCTTCCCGTCGGCGCCGACGGGCACGATCGCCATCTCGGCGACCGGCAGGGTACTGAAAGACAGATTGGACGTAGCCGGCCGGCTGGTGCCATCGGCGTAATCAGTGAGGTAGCCGCCGCTGGTTTCGTTCACCGCGGTGATGTTGATGGCCACGGCGGAAACGCCTGTGGGAATGCCGTTCGCACCGCCGATTTGCAAGGCCACGCTGCCGGCCTCGCCGATTTTGGCCTTGGGCGCCCCGGTGCCGTTGCGGGTGTCCAGGACCCGGGTGGGGGTCATGGGAGTAAAGGTCGTATCACCGCCTTTGGTCACATCTGAGGTGAAGTAGCCAGAGACGTCCCCGATCAGCTGGACAGGGCCGCTGGTGTGGTAGAGGTCGATGTAGCCGTCGGCGCCGACCGGCACGATCACCAGGTTCGCTATACCGGTGGCGGCGACGTAGTTGAGGTTGGTAGTCAGCGGCTGGGGGGTGTCTTCGGGGTAGACCGTGACGACCCCGGACGCGGTCTCCGCGGTGACCGTCACGTTGACCGCGACCGCGGTCACATTCGTCGCCGGGATGCCGTGGGCGCCGGCTATCTGCAATCGGACGGTGCCACCGCCGGCGACCGGGCCGGTGGTCCCCCCAGTACCGTTGCGGGTATCCAGGAACCTAGTCGGGGTAATCGGCTGGTAGTACCCGGCCGGCGTCTGAGCCTGCGCCGGGCTGGCGACCTGGTTCCAGGCCTGGACGTCGGCGACCTGACCATTGAAGTAGCTGGTATGGACGTTGCTGTATAGGTAGTCGCCGATCTGCAGCGGGCCGGTGGTGGTCCCGGTGAGGGCGGTGTGGCTGAGGGTGGCAATGTTGACGCCGGTGGCGTAGAGGTTCATCACGCCGGTGGCGGCCTGATAGGTGGCGGTCAGATGGGTCCACAGGGCCAGGTTCACGGAGCCGCCGGAGGCGCAGTTGTAGGTGGCGGTGGCTGTGTCGGCCGTAGCCATGCAGAAAAACCACTTGCCGCTGCTCGTATCGGGGTAGATCTTGAAGCTCGCCGCGTGGGTCATGTCCTGGGACACCACCACGCCACCGGGGGCACTGGGTTTGACCCACGCCGACACGGTGAAGTCCTGGGCTGGGTTGATGGCGGGGCCGGTGGTGACCAGGACGCTGTTGGTGCCATCGAGGGCGACGTCGGGGCTATAGAGGTCGCCGGTGTCCCAGCGCGCTCATCGTCGCCAGCGGACCGCTGCCCCCGCCCGACAGCCTCAGCGCACTGGTCGTGACAGCAGTAGACACACTCCCGCCGGCGTCGCGCCGCAACGTCGCGTCGAGGGCCTTCCAGGCTCCGCCGACGCGCTTGCGGACCGGGGCGGTCGACTGACGCAGGGTCAGTGTCCCGTCAGGATTGGCGGCCAGCGTCTGCGTCGTCGTGGTCGCCCCGGGCACTGGCACGGCGCGCCCGCTGGAAGCAGCCCGCGCCAACGCCTGACCCACGGTCAGCGGCCCCGCCGTGCGGGCCGACCGGGCGCCAGCGGCAGCCACCGCGGCCTGAGCGGGCGGATCAGCCATCACCGCCAGCGACACCAGTACCGCGACCACGGCAAACACGCGCATACCCCGCACACACCAGAAAGCCGAAGGCATAGCGAGCCACTTTCACTAAGAAAAGGCCATCACAGAACACACACGAGGCGGCTCAGGGCAGGCTCAACTCAACCACCGACCAAGGCAAAACCCCCGTTTCACGGACTCATCCAACGCCGCAGCGCCGCAAGCGCTCCAAGCCCGCATGAGCGACCAATAGCAATCAGCCGGACAAAACGAATCTTCAGCCGATCTTCAGCCGCTGTCAATACCCCGTCAGCCATCCATTTCCCTGGCCGGCTGGTATCCCGGCATCACCCCAGATCAGGACCTTGCTGCGAGCCGGCCCCGCTAACATCAACCGCCCCTGGAACGGCCGTGGTGGCCCGGCGCGCAGCCGACGGCCGCCACGGCGGCGCATCTGCGGTCGCCTGCCGACATTTCAGCGCGGCGCTCCAGCCAGCGGCGCAAGTCCGTACCATAGGTCGAGCGCGCAGGTCCGGACCCCGCCAGCGACGGCGCGCAGGGCTCAGGACCCCGGCGTGAGAGGCTGACATGACGACCCACCTGACCTACCTTGAGGCCGCGGTCGTTGGCCTGATTCAAGGCGTGTCCGAGCTCTTCCCCGTGTCCAGTCTCGGGCACAATGTCCTGATCCCGGCGCTCATCGGGGGTAGCTGGGGGAGCGACCTGACCGTCTCGAAGGCCGAGTCGCCCTATCTGGCCTTCATCGTGGGGCTGCACGTCGCCACGGCGATCGCCCTGCTGATCTACTTCTGGCGGGACTGGGTGCGGATCATCGGCGGGTTCTTCACCTCGCTCGGGCAGTTCACCCGTCCGGCGGCGGGCACCAGCCGGTGGCACCTGCAGTCCGCCGACCAGCGGCTGGCCTGGATGATCATCCTGGCGACGATCCCGGTGGGGCTGGTGGGGCTTAAGTTCGAGCACGCGTTCCGGGTCTTGTTCGGGGTACCCATCCGGGCCGCGATCTTCCTCATCGTCAACGGCGTGATCCTGCTGCTCGGCGAGCGTTTCCGGCCGCGGTCCTCGGTGGCGGCCGACCAGCGGATCGCCGCCGAGCAGCAACTCGCGCTCAGCCCGGCCGGGGGGCCCGGCGCGGCGGTCGTCGGGGGGGGCAGGCACGCCGCCGGTCACCAGGCCGTCCGGAACCAGGAAGTGGCCGAGGCGGTCGAGTCCGACCGGCGGCTGTCCACGATCGGCTATGTGGAGGCCGTCATCATCGGCTCCGCCCAGGTCCTAGCCCTGCTGGCCGGCATCAGCCGCAGCGGTGTGACCATGGTGGCCGGCATGTTCCGCGGCCTGTCCCACGAGGACGCGGCCCGATTCGCCTTCCTGCTCGCCACTCCGGTCATCCTGGCCGCCGGGGTGCTGAAGATCGGTGACCTCATCCAGAAGGGCCATGGCATTTACGGCCAGATCCTGGTGGCCAGCCTGCTGTCGGGAATCGGCGCCTACGTGTCGGTCCGGTACCTGGTCAAGTATTTCCAGACCCGCACGCTGACCCCGTTCGGCATCTACTGCGTCGTGTTCGGCCTCGGCAGCGTCATCTACCTCGGACTGGTGAAATGACCGGCCGGCTGGCCCGTCGCCTGATCGAGGAACACGGGCCGGAGCGGGCGCTGGCCGAAGTCGAACAGGCCGCTGATTGACCCCACGCCGGGGGACGCGTCGGCGGCGCCGTTGCCCAGCCGCGGTCTGCGGGTAGTACTGGAACGGCTCGTGGTGCGCGCTGTAGTCCTGCTCCTCCGTTCCGTTCTGCAGCGGGTCTGCGCACTGCATACCGGCAGGCCCGCGGCCGTCGCGGCGGTCGGCGCGAAACCGCCCCGGCTGTGGAACGTGGTCTGGCCCGCGCATATATGTACATAGACGTCACAGCTCGATGTATACTGTCGATGACTTGCTGTGGATAGTGCTGGGAGGCCTTATGTCCACGACCCAGATCGAGCTTGACCAGGGGCTACTCAGCCAGGCAGCGGCGATACTCGGCACCAAGACCAAGAAGGCGACCGTCAACGAGGCCCTGCGCCGGGTCGTGCAGGCAGAGCTTCGGCGTCGGCACGTCGACGAACTTGCCAGCGGTGCGCTCCCTGACCTCGCGGATCCCGCGGTGATGGAGGCCGCGTGGCGGTAGCGCGTTACCTGGCCGACAAAAGCGTGTGGGCTCGCCTGAGCCAGCCGGCCGTTCGTGCGGTTATCGCACAGAACGTCGACCGTGGCCTCATCGGGACCTGTCCGATCATTGATCTTGAGATTCTCTATAGTGCGCGCAACGGCCCTGAGCACGAGCATTTCCGTGCCCAACGCGAGGCGTTCGAGTACTTCCCGATGACCGACGAGATCGCCCGGCGAGCCATTGACGTCCAGGGACTGCTCGCCCAGCGATCTCAGCACAGATCGGTATCCATCCCCGACCTGATCGTTGCGGCTACAGCGGAACGGTACTCCCTGATCGTCCTGCATTATGACGGTGACTATGACCGCGTTGCCGCGGTCACCGGCCAGCCGACCGAATGGGTGGTACCTCGCGGGAGCGCCGACACCGGCCGCTGAGAACGGACACGCGGCGCAGGCGTTTCCGCGGGAAACGTGGGCACAGGCGTTTCCGCGGAAACGCCGCGCCGCTCCCTGGGTTACTCGCCTCGGGCGCGGCGGGCCCGCTGCCGGCCGCGTTCCTTGGCGTCCAGCACCGCCTTGCGCAGCCGGACGGTGGAGGGGGTGACCTCCGCGCACTCGTCGGTGGCGCAGAACTCCAGCGCCTGCTCCAGGCTGAGCGCGCGCGGCGGCACCAGCCGCTCCAGTTCCTCCCCAGTGGACTGACGCACGTTGGTGAGCTTGCGTTCCCTGGTGATGTTGACGTCCATGTCGTCGGCGCGTGAGTTCTCCCCGACGATCATCCCCTCGTAGACATCGGTGCCCGGCGGCACGAACAGCGTGCCGCGCTCCTGCAGCGAGAACATGGCGTACGGGGTCGCGGTTCCCGTCCGGTCGGCGACCAGCGACCCGGTGGCGCGCATCCGCATCGGCCCCGACCACGGCTCGTATCCCTCGAACACGTGGTGCGCGATGCCGGTCCCCCGGGTGTCGGTGAGGAACTGCGTCCGGAACCCGATGAGGCCCCGGGACGGCACGATGAAGTCCAGCCGGACCCAGCCGGTGCCGTGGTTGGTCATTTGCTCCATCCGCCCCTTGCGGATGGCCAGCAGTGAACTGACCGCGCCCAGGTACTCTTCGGGCACATCCACGGTGAGCCGTTCCACCGGCTCATGCAGGGCGCCGTCCACGTCCCGGGTGACCACCGTGGGCCGGCCCACGGTCAGCTCGTAGCCTTCTCGGCGCATGGTCTCCACCAGCACGGCCAGGGCCAGTTCGCCGCGGCCCTGGACCTCCCAGGTGTCCGGCCGATCGGTGGGCAGCACCCGCAGCGAAACATTGCCCACCAGTTCGCGGTCGAGCCGGTCCTTCACCATCCGGGCGGTGACCTTGGTTGTTGTATGCCGGGGGGTTCCGGGGGGTCGTCCCCCCGGGCTAGCAGGGTCCCGTCCGACCAGGGGTGAGGTGTTCACGCCGATCGTCATCGAGATGGCGGGCTCGTCCACGGTGATGAGCGGCAGCGGGCGCGGGTCGTCCGCGTCGGCGAGCGTTTCACCGATCATGATGTCCGGTATGCCGGCCACCGCGATGATGTCCCCCGGCCCAGCCGACTCCGCCGGCACCCGGTCCAGCGCTTCCGTTAGGTATAGCTCGGTGATTTTTACCCGTACCACCGAGCCATCCCGGCGGCACCACGCCACCTGCTGGCCGCGGCTGATCGTGCCGGACTGCATCCGGCACAGCGCGATCCGGCCCAGGTACGGCGAGGCGTCCAGGTTGGTGACATGCGCCTGTAGCGGCGCGCCCACCTGGTAGGACGGTGCGGGCACGGTTTCCTTCAGAACGGAAAAGAGAGGCTCAAGGTCGGGCGAATCCGGCAGGGTGCCATCAGCCGGCCGGTTCAGCGATGCCCGCCCGGCCCGCGCGGAGGCGTAGACGATCGGGAACTCGATCTGCTCTTCCGTCGCGTCGAGGTCCAGGAAGAGCTCATAACACGCGTCCACGACCTCGGCGATCCGCGCGTCGGGCCGGTCTACCTTGTTGATCACCAGGATGACCGGCAGCCGGGCCTCAAGCGTCTTGCGCAGCACGAACCGGGTCTGCGGCAGCGGGCCCTCGCTGGCGTCGACGAGCAGCAGCACGCCGTCCACCATGGACAGGCCGCGCTCGACCTCCCCGCCGAAGTCGGCGTGCCCAGGCGTGTCAATGATGTTGATGGTCAGCCCGCCGTGCTGGACCGCGGTGTTCTTGGCCAGGATCGTGATGCCCTTCTCCCGCTCCAGGTCGCCGGAGTCGAGCACCCGGTCGGCCACCTGCTCGTTGGCGCGGAAGGCACCGGACTGCCAGAGCATGGCGTCCACCAGCGTGGTCTTGCCATGATCCACGTGCGCCACGATCGCGACGTTGCGCAGCTCCTCGCGGGTGGCGAGCTGAACCTGAAGTGCGGGCATGCAGGAACTCACTTGGGTTGGTATCGGGTACGCCGCGCGCGGTGGCGGCTCTTCCAGTGTATTCGCCCACAGATAACCAGCGGCTGGCGCGGCCTATGCCCGACGGCGGGCCTGGCCGGGCTGCGCGGCGCAAGACCTTCTTGAGACCTTCTTGGCGGGCTCTTAACCCACTATCGGCTGTGATGACGTCCCATGCGCGACAATTACGATCCTGATGGCCCCCGTAAAGAATGGCCTGCCGTCCGGCCGCCTCATCCAGATACCGCGATCTACGAGGATTTCGCCACCCGACTCGATCAGGCGCCAGCCGCGGCCCGGGACGGCGGCCTTCGCCGCCTCTCCCGCCTGACCTGGCGCACCACCCAGCTCAGCGCCGTCGCCGCGGCCGCGTTCGCGATCCTGTTCGCCCGCACCGCGCCCACGCAGGCCACGAGCAGCCAGACCGCCGCAAAGTCCGCCGGCTCGCAGTCCTCCGCCAAGGCCACGGTCACGCCCAGCCCGGCGAGCAGCACGGCCAAGCCGACCAAAAAGGCGACGACCGCAAGCGCCACGCCGACGCGGCCGCCGACGCAGGCCCCGGCCGCCCAGCCTGCCGCGGCGCCGGCGGTGAAGCCCAGCAGCGCCGCGGCACCACCCCCCACGCTGGCGCCGCCGACCACCGCGCCGACCCCGGCACCGTCGCCGAGCGCGGTGCAGAGCACGTCGAGCGGAACCCACTCCGGCGGATGACAGGGTCAGGGGAAACCGCTGACGGGCTGACCTTCAGAGCGCTCGGCACCGCCGTCTCGGTGCTCGTCGTCGACGAGCAGGCCGGCGAAGCCGCATCCGCCATCCTGGAAGAAGAACTGTCGCTGGTGGACGCAGCCTGCTCCCGGTTCCGCGCCGACTCCGAACTCTCCCAGCTCAACCGGGCGGGTGGCCGCCGGATCGCGATCAGCCAGTTCTTCGCCAACGCCCTGGCCACCGCGCTCACCGCGGCCCAGGTGACCGACGGCGACGTGGATCCGACCTGCGGCCGGTCCCTGGTCGTAATCGGCTATGACCGGGACTACGCCGAGGTGCGCCGGGACGCCACGCCACTCTGCCAGCCGGCCACGCCCGCGGCCGGCTGGCAGACCGTGGAACTCGACCCGGTCCTGTGCACCGCCCGCGTGCCGGACGGGGTCATGCTCGATCTTGGCGCGACCGCCAAGGCCCTGGCCGCGGACCGGGCCGCCAGCCGCATCGCGGCCGCGGTCGGCTGCGGTGTCCTGGTCAACCTGGGCGGAGACATATCCGTGGCGGGCGAACCACCGCCCGGCGGCTGGTGCGTCGGGGTGATCGACGATCTCGGCCCCGACGGGCATGCGAACGCGCTCCGGAGAGGAGCGCGCGTGCCGCACGCCGTCACCATCGCCGACGGTGGCCTCGCCACCTCCAGCACCACTGTCCGAGCCTGGCGGCGCGGCATTGCGGCATTTCATCACATCGTGGCGCCGGGCACCGGCCTGCCCGCGCAGTCGTGCTGGCGGACGGTGAGCGTGGCCGCGGCCAGCTGCGTGGACGCGAACACGGCCAGCACAGCGTCGATCATCCGCGGCGAGCAGGCGCCTGCCTGGCTGAACGGGCTGCGGCTCCCGGCGCGGCTGGTCCGCCACGACGGAACCGTGGTCACCGCGGGCGGCTGGCCGGCGGACGGCCGGACGGCGGACGGCCGGACGGCGGACGAGGCACCGACAGGAAGGCAGGCATGACGGTCAGCTTCAGCGGCCCCGGGCTGTGGTACGCCACCCGGGCGGCCGGCCTGGTGACGCTGCTCTTGCTGACCCTCAGCGCGCTACTCGGCGTGCTGACCGCAGGCCGGTTCGCCAGCCCCACGTGGCCGCGGTTCCTGACGGTGGGGCTGCACCGCAACCTGTCCCTGCTGGCGCTGGTGTTCGTTGCCCTGCACATCGCCACCACCGTGCTCGATTCGTACACCTCCATCCAGGTGAGCGCCGCGTTCATCCCGTTCATCTCGTCGTACAAGCGGGGCTGGCTCGGGCTCGGCGCTATAGCGCTGGCCCAGCCGACCCTGCGCGCCGCCGGGGGGGCAATGGGAGCTGGCATCGTGATCGCCCTGCCGGTCACGTCGTGCGGGCTGGCCGAGACCGCACGCGTGGTTCGCTACCTCGCCGAAGAGACCGCTGGCCAGTGCGGGCCCTGCGTGATGGGCCTGCCCGCCCTCGCCGACGCGCTCGCCGATCTCGCCTACCAGGGTGGCCGGGGGCGGGCCCTGGACCAGATCAGCCGGCTCCTGCCGGTCATCGAGGGCCGCGGCGCCTGCCGCCATCCCGATGGGGCGACCAAGCTGGTCCGCAGCGCGCTGCGGACGTTCTCGGCCGAGGTGCAGTGGCACGACCAGCGTGGTGCCTGTTATGGCGTGCGGCGGGACCCGCTGCTGCCGGTGCCCGGGGACGAAGAACGGGAATGGGGCTGGAAATGAGCATCAAGCTGCGCGTCAACCCGATCATGTGCGACGGCCACGGCATGTGCGCCGAGTTGCTCCCTGAGATCATCACGCTCGACCAGTGGGGCTACCCCATCGTGGCTCCGGGATCGGTGCCGCGTCCGCTCGCCGACCACGCGAAGCGGGCCGCCGAAGCCTGCCCCACCCTGGCGCTGCTGATCGACGAAACCAGGCACAGGCACCGCTGACGGGCTACAGAGCTGACGGGCTACGGACAGGCTGACGGCTAGGGACTGGCTGACGGCCAGGGACTGGCTGACGGCTGGGGACGGTCACTCGCCGCTCCCGCCGTCATCGCCGCGCACCGTGGTGATGGTGGCCGAGGGCATCGACGCGTTGCAAGACACGGACATGCTCACCCCGGACTGCCCGGCCAGGAAGGTCACCTTCGCCAGCGGCGCCGGCCCCCGGACGACGTTCTCCGCCAGGTAGCCCTGCTGCGGGCTCCAAGAGATCAGGTATGCACCAGACGACCCACATTCGGCGACGACACTCCCTCCCGACGAGGTGAGCAGAGTGCCGCCAGCGGCCGCGCCCGGTGCGGCGGGCGGTGAGGCCGGCACGGTGGATGGTGAGGCCGAGGCGGATGGCGAGGCCGCCGCGGTGGCCCGGGTCTTCCCGTGGCCCGGGCCACGGGAAGACCCGGGCGTAGGCGCCGCCGCGGGCTGCTTCGAGTCGCTGGCCAGTGCCCGGTTGACCGCCCCCACGGTCAGTTGCTGAGTGGGCGGAGCCACGAGGCTCTGGCCCAGCAGGGAGACCGCCACGAGGCTGCCACCGGTCGCGGCGCCCGCCCCGAGCAGCCACGCCGCCACGGCAAGGTATATGCGCCCATGCGCATGGGCCATGGTTGCGGAGCGAACCTTAAGGCAGGGTAAAGCCGGCCTCAAGAGACCGACCGCCGCAGTACCCGCCATCACCGGATCTGCCTGCATGAATGGGCGTTTGCCCGATACGGTCCTCTCGTGGCACAGCTCCTGCTGGTGGAGGACGACGCCGCGATCCGCGGCGCGCTGATCCGCGCCCTCACGGAGCGCGGGCACGCCGTGACGAGTATGGCGAGTGCCATGGCCGCCCTCCAGCATGTCCTCAACGTGCCGCCGGATCTGGTCCTCCTCGACCTGGGCCTGCCTGATCTCAGCGGCTATGAGGCGCTGCGCATGATGCGGGCCGTCAGCAAGGTGCCGATCGTCGTGATCACCGCCCGCGATGACGAGACCGAGATCATCCGGGTCCTTGACGCGGGGGCCGACGACTACGTCGTGAAGCCGTTCGGAGGGGGCCAGATCGAAGCCAGGATCAGGGCCGTGCTCCGGCGCGCCGGGGCCGCGGAGCGCAGGAGCCCCGCCCCGATGATGGTCGGAGCGTTGTGCCTGGACGCCGAGGCGCACGAGGCCACGCTGGATGGCGCGCGCATCGACCTCAGCCGCCGTGAGTTCGACCTTCTGCACTACCTGGTGCTCCATGCTGGCCAGGTGGTGACCAAGCGGGATCTGCTCACCCATGTCTGGCAGATGCCTTATGGCGGCGCGGACAAGACCGTCGACGTTCATGTGTCGTGGCTGCGGAGGAAGCTCGGTGAGACGGCGCAGCAGCCGCGGTACCTGCACACGGTGCGCGGGGTCGGGATCAAGCTCACTGCGCCCCCATGAGAGTGCGGATTGCCCTACTCGTGATCGCGATCAGCTCCATGGTCCTGATTTCTTTCCTGGTGCCGCTGGCGCTGGTGCTGCGCACCTTCGCGGCCGACCGGGCGGTGAGTTCGGCCACCGTCCAGACCCAGTGGATGGCCCCGCTGGTCGCCACGCTCGATACCGCCAGCCTCAAGCTCGCGGTCGAGCAGGTGAACGCCGAGGACAAGGCCCAGCCGGTCACGATCTTCCTGCCCGACGGGCGCGTGCTCGGCGCGCCGGCGGCTCGCTCCGCCGGGGTGCGCCTGGCGGCCAAGGGGCGCAGTTTCGCGACCCAGTACGGGGGCGGGGTGGAGGTGCTCGTGGCGGTTCAGGGCCTGCCCCGCGGGACGGCCGTGATCCGCACCTTCGTACCGAGGCCAGAACTGCGGATGGGTGTTGCCCGCTCGTGGATTCTGCTGAGCGCGGTGGGGCTCGGGCTGCTCGTGCTCAGCGTGGCCGTCGCAGATCAGCTCGCACGGTCCCTGGTCCGCCCGCTCGGCGCCCTGGCCCGGGCGTCTGACCTCCTGGCAGCCGAGAACCTCTCGGCCCGCGCCCAGGTCACCGGGCCGCCGGAGGTGCGGCGGCTCAGCGCGGGGCTGAACCACCTCGCGGCGCGCATCGGCGAGTTGCTGGCCCACGAGCGGGAGACCGTCGCCGACCTCTCCCACCGGCTCCGCACGCCACTGACCGCGCTGCGCATCGACGCCGAGTCGCTTCACGACAGCACGGAAATGGCGCAGGTGCTCAGCGACGTGGCCGGCCTGGAGCGCACGGTTAATGAGATCATCCGCGAGGCGCGGCGGCCGACGGAAGCGGGCATGCAGGTCGCGTGCGAGGCCAGCGAGGTCATCGCGCAGCGGGCGGCATTCTGGCTGCCTCTCGCCGAGGACCAGGACCGACGGATGACGCTGGAGGTGACCACCGGTCCTGTCCTGGTCGGGGTGTCCAGGGAAGACCTCGCCGCCTGCACCGACATCCTGCTCGAGAACGTGTTCGCGCACTCCCCCGAGGGGGTGGCCTTGTCGGTCCGGGTGAGCCTGCGGGCCAGCGGAGGAGCGTGGCTGGTCGTATCCGACGAAGGGCCAGGGTTCGCTGACCCCAACGCGGCCCGGCGTGGCACGTCCAGCGGCGGCTCCACCGGCCTCGGCCTCGACATTGCCCGGCGCATCGCCGAGACATCCGGGGGAACACTGACCGTCGGACGGTCAGCGGCGGGCGGGGGGTCGGTGACGGTCGGCCTCGGGCCCGCGGCAGGCTCCGCGCAGCAGGACCAGCGCCACCGGCGGGCCAGGCCGCATCTGCCGCGCGGCAGGCGTGACGCCTGGGATGCCAGACAGCTTGAGGATCCTCCACCGTGGGCCGCCGTTGTGGATCAGCGACCACCCAGCGAACAACCGTTCCGCTAGCGCGTGGCGTCGGCCTGCGGCGACGGGCCGGCCCGCGGCGCCGAGCCGGCCTTCGGCGCCGAGCCGGGCTGCGGCGCCGAGCCGGCCTGGGGCGACGGGCGGTCACGGCGGAGCACCGCGAGCAGTTGCTCGTAGGGGCCGATCAGGTAGGCGTGGTCGCCGGAACGCAGCCGGGTACCACGCCGGGGCGGGTGCTCCAGGTACCCATCGCCGGCCCGGCTGATCGCGAGCACCCGGGTCCTGACCGCGAGATCGCGCATCGCCAGCCCGTTCAGCCCGCCGCCGGGGGTGACGGTCAGCCGGGCGACGAGCAGCGGCTCATTACCCACGTAGAACGTGCTCAGCACGTCGAGGCCGAGCGCGGCACCGACGAACCAGGGCGCAGCGAGCGCGGCGGTGGACCGGACGAACGTGAACCCGAAGTTGGCCCGGACCGAACGGGCCAGCTGCGGGTCGAATATCCGCAGCACCACCGGTGTCGTGCCCCAGCGCGGCCCCAGCTGGTCGCGCACGGCCAGGCCCGTCTCCAGGTTGGCAAGGTCGTCGCTGGTCAGCACGGCGACAGCGGCAGCGCTGGCCAGGCTGACCGACTCCAGCGTCTGCGGCTGCGTAGCGTCCGCTATCACGACCGGCACGCCCAGGGCGCGGCTGAGCCTGAGATGCCGGTTGCTCTCGCTCTTTTCGACGACCACCACATCGGTGCCGGCGGCGACCAGCCCCCGGACCACCTCCATGCCGACCGCGCCTAGGCCGATGACCAGAACGTGGCCGCTCAGCCCGGTGATCCGCTGCCTGCCCAGCGACTCCTCGATGCGCCGGCTGACGAGCATGTTGGTGAGCATGGCGAAGAAGACCGCGACAAACAGCGCTCCAAGCAGCATCAGGCAGATCGCCCCGGCCATCAGCCAGGGAGCCTGGCCACGGAACGAGTAATCGCCATAGCCGACCGTGGTGACCGTCTCGACGGTGAAGTATGCGGCGCTGAGCAACGGAATCCCGTGCCTCCCCGGGAGGTGGTACGTGAGGCTCAGTACGAAGGTCGAGGTGACCAGCACCCCGAACAACGCGACCAGGGCCGACGCCAGCCGGCGGTCCATTGCGTGCAGGAGCGACAGCGCCAGGTGCCGGAGGTACCTGACCTTCCGTGAAGGCACGGCCGTGACGCCCGCCGGGTGATCATAACGGTCGGTCACCCCGGCGGCGCGTAGTTCGTCCGGCGTGCCGATCAGCGTAACGCCATCTCCCTCCCGGACCTGATGATCGCGGCCCGGGCAGACCACGACGTCATTGCCGGAGGCGGGCAGGACGGCGATCGGGGCCAGCGCACCGTACAACTCCCGCAGGCTGCCCGCCCGGGGGGCGATGGACCGCGCGGCGAAGAAGCGCTCACCGGCCAGCCTGATCTCCTGGGCCGACTGCAGGCAGGCCTCGACGATCGACGGGGCGGACAGCCCGGCGACGTCCAGGACCGAGATCGCTACCCCGGACAGCGCCCGGCCCACGGCCGGGTTCCCAAGCTGCACCACCACCCGCACGTCAGCGCGCAGTTCGCGGGTCAGCAGCGCCGTCTCCAGGGTGTGCAGATCATCTTCCAGCGCGCAGACGACGGCCGCGGCACCGCGCAGGCCGGCTTCGGCCAGCGTGTCGGCGGACCGGGAGCTGTCGGCTATGTGCGGCACGCCCCAGCCGATCAGGGTGCGGGCCAGCCGCAGGTCCGGATTGTCGTCCACCACCACCGCCGGGACCCCCGAGAGGTTCAGCTGCTCAACGATGCGCAGCCCGACCCCGTGCAGCCCGCAGACGATCACGTGTCCACGCCAGCTGGCGTATGCCCCTGTCACCTCGCGTATTATCCCGCGCTGGTGTGAAGGGAAGATTACGGCCGTCTCAGTCCAGTGAGTTTCCGGGGAGCCCTAAGTGCCGTTCCGGGCGTGGAGATAAGGCATCCGCCCGATGCGAGGGGCCCCCTCTTACGGCGAGCCTCAATGGTGTCGGGCCAGGATCACCGGCCCAGGATTGAGGACAAAGCCATGCATCCCACGATGATGGAGGCCCTGGCCGCCGAACATGTCAGGGACATGCGGGTGAGCGCCGTGAAGGCGGAGCGCGCCAGCGAGGCACGGCGGGCCCGCCGGGCACGCCGTGCCCGGCGCGGCACCCCGGCCAGCGTCGGCCTGTTCGTGCCGCAGCCGCGGCAGAGCGCCGAACTGTCACTAGACCGCCGGCACTAGACCACCGGCACGCCGTGGAACACCAGTTCGAACTGCTGCTATCGTATGGGTATGGCAGCGTATCTGCCGCCCGGATGGCCCGCCGGGGTGCACCCACCGGGCAGCGAGGACTTCGAGCGCACCGCGGTGGCGTGGCTGCTCGATGTCGTGCCACCCGACTACCGGCTGTATGGCGTCCTGCGGCGCCATCCCATCGCGCTGGCCGCGATGGCCAGTCACCATGTGGCGGCGCCTACCGGAGCGAGGGCCGCAGGCTCGTGGCCACCGCACAGGCCGTCGACCTGGTGGCGCGCGCCCTGCGCGGCGAGGTCTTCCGACCGCAGATCCGGGCCGGAAGGCCTGAGGACGGGCGCACCGGAAGGCCTGAAGACGGAAAGGCCTCACGACCGGAAAACCGGCAGGCTCAAAAACCGGCAGGCCTTCAGACCGGGGGCCTGAAGAACCGGAAGCCCGAACGAGCCGAGGGGCGCGGCGCCGCCTGGACTGAGGAGCAGAGCGTGAGCGAGCCGCCAGGGCGCGGCGCCGCCTGGACTGAGGAACGAGGAACGAGCGGCGAGGGAAGGCGGCGCCTCAAAGCGCCCCGGCGGGCGAGCGAGAGCACGAGCGGCGAGGGAAGGCGGCCCCTGAAGGCGCCGCGAGGCGAGCGGGAGATACAGCCCGAAGAACCGGAAGGCCCGAAGAACCGGAAGCCCGAAGAACCGGAAGGCCCGAAGAACCGGAAGCCCGAGCGAGCCGAGGGGTGCGGCGCGGCACCTGAAGGCGCCCCGAGGCGAGCGGGAGATACAGCCGGAAGAACCGCGAGGCCGGAAGACCGGGAGGGCTGAAGGAGCTACGCCAGGAGCTACGCCGCGCGGATGGCGAGCAGGGCCATGCCGTCGGCGGGGGGGCGGCCGCCGAACGCGCGCACTTCCTCGTGGACCTTGGCCGCCACCACGTCGGCAGGCAGGCCGGCGCACCCGCCGAGCAGCCGCGCCAGCCCGTCATCGTCACCGAGAAGGCGATTCCCGTCCCGGCGCCGCGTCAGCCCGTCGGTCACGCAGAGCAGCAGGTCGCCGGGGCTGAGGCGGACCGTCTGCGCCTCGAAGGTGAGTCCCTCGGCCACGCCGAGGACGGGCTGCGGCAGCGCGGCGCTTTCGGCGGCGGCGTCTGCGGCCGGGCTGTCGCCACCGGACAGCCAGTCCCCCGGCGCCCGCAGCAGCAGCGGCACCGGCTGCCCGGCGCACGCCAGTGAGATCCGGGCCGGAAAACCGGCGACGATCTCGCCGTGCACCAGGGTCAGGAACCTCCCCGGCGAGCCCTCGCCGACAAGTAGCTCGTTGAGCCTGCCCAGCACGGCCGGGATGCCGTGCCCCTCCCGGGCCAGGATCCGCAGTGCGTGCCTGGCCAGCGAGATCATCGCCGCGGCCTCCGGCTGCGGGCCGCAGACCTCGCCGACCGCGAACCGCCACTGGCCCTCGCCCACCGGGAACACATCGCAGAAGTCTCCGCCCGCCTCGCTGCCCCCGGCCGCGAGGTCATGCGCCACGGCCAGGTCGATACCGGGGATCCGCGGCAGCTCAGGCGGCACCAGGCTGCGCCGCAGCGCAGCGCTGGTCAGCTCCTGCCCGGCCGCCAGCCGCGCGCCATCCAGCGCGAGTGCGATCCGCAGAGACAGGTCCTCGGCCAGCCCGGCCACCTCCCTGGGCAGCCTTCCGACGGCCGGGCCGCCGATGGCGAGCAAGCCGAGAGTGCCGCCTCGCGCCGCCAGCGGCACGCACCACGCACCGCCATCGGCCAGCTCAACCGCTCCCGGCGGCGCCCGGTCCAGGTCCGCCGCGGCGAGCGGCCAGGCCCGCGCCGCGCCCGGACCGCCCTCCGCCCGGCGCGCGCCCCACGGCGCCACCGGACATGCCCGCCCGACAACCCAAGACAAAGCAGCAGAACGAAAATCTTCGGCGTGCCGCACATAAACGGGCTGCAACGTCCCGTCCGGCCCGGCGAGAAGCACGGCGCACCACGCGGCCAGCCGCGGCACCAGAGCCCGGCCCGCCAGGGCCAGGATCGCGTCCTGATCCACGGGCCCGGCCAGCAGGTCGTTCGCCTCGGCGGCGATGCCGTCCCTCACCCTCCTGATCATCTCGACCTCGGCCAGCCTGGCCCGATCCAGCGGCCCGGCCACCCGGTCCGCCAGCTGCTGCAGCTGGTCCGCGGCACGCTCGGCGAACTGGCCGGGCCGGGCCCCCGCGACCACGAGCACGCCGGTCACCCGGCCGTCCACGAGCAAAGGAGCGGTCAGCACCGAGGGTGGTGCGGCGAGCAGCCCGGCCGGGTCGTCCCCGGCCGCGGCGCGCAGCCGCAGGTCGCCGTCCTCGTCGGGGACCAGGGCACAGGCGGCGTCCGCGGTCAGCGTGGCGAGCGCCAACTCGACGGCGCTGGTCAGCGACTCGTCATAGCCGGACCCGCCCGGCAGCCGCGGCACCCATTCGCTGGCCCGGGGCCGGCCGGCCGGGTGAGCACCAGAATCGTCTTCCCGCGCACCGGGCAGGCCCATCCGGAACCAGACCGCCTTGGCCGCCCGCCCGTAGGTGACCCCCCAGGCCGACGCGAGCGCAGAAGGCAGCAGGAGTCCGCGACCGCTGGTGCGTTCGGCGGGAATGTTCTCGTCTTTGACGGGGCCCGGAACCATACTGGCCGGGAGGCTGTCGCGGACCATCACCTCCAGCCCGCCATCCGCGAGCTTGCAGGTGACTTGCACAGGCGTGCCGGCGTGCACCACGGCATTGGTGACCAGCTCACTGGTCAGCAGGACCGCGTCGTCCACTATCCCGCGGCCCTCCGGGGCCTGCTCCGCGAGCCAGGACTGCAGGGTCTCGCGCACGAAGCGCCGCGCCGCGGCCACGGCCGCCGGCTCAGGCTGATACGCCGCACTCGCGACGAGGTCGCTTGATGCCTCCACATGCCCTCTCGGGGTCCCGGCCAGGCCGCCCGGGATGTGCTCACTCCCGGTTGTGCGGCGACCTCACTATCGGATTCGCCGCCGCGGTCGACGGCGGCTGTCCCCATCGTGACAGATACGTGACCAGTTTCCGGCCTGATCAGGCACGTTCGCCGAGAACTGGGGATGGCCGGGCCCATCCGGCGCCTGCCGAGTACTCGCGGACGACCCTGGCCGGGACACCCGCGACCACGCACCGGTCGGGTACCTGGCCGCGCACCACCGACCCGGCGGCCACCACCACGTTCCGGCCGATACACGCGCCAGGCAGGACAATCGCGCCCGCGCCGAGCCAGGTCCCCGGGCCGATGGAGACCGCGGTGTTGCTCGGCCACTGCCGCCCGATCGGGACGTCCGGGTCGGCATAACCGTGATTCTGGTCGGTGACGTAGACATACGGGCCCGTGAAAACGTCATCGCCGATCACGATGGACTGGTGCGCCACTATGTGGCTGCCCCGGCCGATCACGCAGCGGTCGCCGACCCGCAGCACGGGCACCTCGCCAAGGTCCTGCCCGGGGAGCATGCCCGCGCAGAGCGTCACCTGCGAGGCGATCATGGTGCCCGCGCCGATCTCGATCCATTTCTCGCCATACACCGACCCGGCCGGGAAACTGATGGTCGAGCCGGCGCCGAACGCGGCGAACCGGCGCCCGGCGGGGGTGTCCGCGGTGATCTCCCCCGCCTGCTGCATCGATCGCCAGGCATGGTGCACCAGCCGCCAGGCGACCTCGTGGTAGCGCTTAGCCAGGACATCCTTGGCTGACATGATCGACTACGGTACTCCAGGACGGCGTGCCGCCATGGCCGGCGCCGCGAGTTGGCCGCAGGCACCGTCGATCTGGCTGCCTCTGGTATCGCGGACAGTGACCGGTATGCCCTTGGCGGCGAGCCGGGCTTCGAACTCGCGCATCACCCCGGGCTCCGACGCGGTCCACCGGGAGCCAGGAGTCGGGTTGAGCGGGATCAGGTTGACGTGGGCCAGATGGCCGGCCAGCAGGTCGCCGAGGGCGTCGGCCCGCCACGACTGGTCGTTGACGTCACGGATCAGCGCGTACTCGATGGACACCCGCCGGCCCGTCGCCGTCGCGTAGTCCCAGGCCGCGTCGAGCACCTCGGCCACCTTCCAGCGCCTGTTGACCGGCACAAGCTCGTCCCGCAGGTGGTCGTCAGGTGCGTGCAGCGAGACGGCGAGGGTCACCGCGAGCGTCTCGGCGGTGAGCCTGCGGATCGCGGGGACGAGGCCGACCGTGGACACGGTCACCGACCGCTGGGAGATGCCAAGCCCGTCCGGAACCGGGTCGGTCAGCCGCCGCACGGCCGTCAGCACGCTGGCGTAGTTGGCGAGCGGCTCCCCCATACCCATGAACACGACGTTCGAGACCCGGCCGGGGCCGCCTGGCACCTGGCCACGGGCCAGCACGCGCGCGCCCTCGACCACCTGCGCCACGATCTCGGCCGCGGACAGGTTCCTGGTCAGGCCGGCCTGGCCGGTGGCGCAGAACGGGCACGCCATGCCGCATCCGGACTGCGACGACACGCACATGGTGACCCGGCCCGGGTAACGCATGAGCACCGATTCGACATACGCGCCGTCGAACGCCTGCCACAGCGTCTTGCGGGTCATGCCCTCATCGCACGTCTGCTCGCGCCGCGCGGTGAGCAGCCGCGGCAGCAGCGCGCCGGCCAGTTCCGCGCGGGTGGCTGCCGGGAGGTCGGTCATCTCAGCGGGATCATCGGTGAGCCGCGCGAAGTAGTGCCGGGACAACTGGTCGCCCCGGAAGGGCAGGCCGACGAGCGCCGCAGCGGCGGCGCGGCGCGCGGCCGGGTCCAGGTCAGCCAGGTGCCGCGGCGGCCGCAGCGCAGAGCGGTGTCCCGGCACCCGGTGCTCCATTCGTGGCAGGCCGGCCCGCCCAGGCTGGGTAAGGGCCGTTGCAAACTTCTTAACAATATCCGGCTACGACGCATGATGACCTGCGGCGAATCAGTAGATTTCACTACATGCCGACGCTGCGCAAAGGGCCGAGAAGTAACAGGCTCGCCGCGCGCCCGGGACGGCCGGACATCCTGCTGGAGGGCGAGAGCCCGTACGCGAGCCGCCGGGTGGTCGTGGAGTACGACGGAGTGACCACGGCGGCGTACCTGTACGACGACACCACGGTGGTCGCCGCCACCTGGATCGCCAATCATGAGGAGGCCCCGGCCACCACAGAGCCGGACCAGTTCGCCGCGGAGCAGGCCCCGATGATGCCTGCCGACCACACCAAGCATCCCGCCGGCAGGCCCGCGTTCGACGCCCGCACGCTGCGCGCCCTGTGGTTCGAGGAGGGCGACGGCGTGGCCATCGTCGAAGGAGGGCAGTTGCTCGCCGCTATCCCCGGCTGGTGCGACATGGCCCGGGGCATGCCGGGCTACAGCCGGGATGTCATCGGGCAGACTCCGTTCGGCTGGTCGCTGGATGACGCCATGGAGGGCCTGGGCCCGAGGGCGGACCGGGCGACCGCGTTCTGGAGATGGCGGGCGAGCGAGGACGCCTGGGGTGGGTTCCAGAAGGCCGTGCTCGGCCATCTGCTCGGCCGGCTGGGCCCCGGCGCCCGCTACTGGGACGTCAGCGCGGGCAAGCAGCCGATCGCCGGGGTGTCCGAGCGGCCGCCTACCCGCAGCCGCCCGTTCACCGTGCTGACCACGATCGGGATGAGCTGCCAGCGGATGCCGGTGATCGAGCAGTACGCCGAGGACGCCAGTTCCTGCGCCCGGATCGAGCTTGCCCTGGCCACGACCATGCCGAGCCCGGAAGCGGCCCGGATCTTTCTCTGGCTGGCCCAGTACCCGTGGCGCGCGGTGACCTGGTTCGGGCCCGGCCACAGCATCAGGTGGTACCACGAGCCCGCGACCTTCCCGCTCGGCGGCGGGAACACGGCGGTCCTGCTGCTCGACGAGCCCGCCCGGCTGCTCGGGCCGGACGTCCCGGACCTGTCCGGGTTCTCTTTCGGCGGCGACCCCGTGCGGTGGCTGTGGATCGTCCCGATCAGCGAGCGGGAGCGGCTATTCGCCAAGGAGCGCGGGTCGGCGAGCCTGGTCACCCAGCTCGCCGCGCAGCGCCGCAGCTGGGTCGTCGGCTCCTAAGGCGGGTCCCGCGGATCTTCAGCCTGCTGCGGCCAAGATCCACGGGACACGCCTAAGGCGTGTCACTAGCGGCGGCGCACGGGGCTCACCCAGCGCACGGCGCGAAACATTTCATGATTGTCGCCTGCAAACGCGCAGTTCACGATCGCTGATCCTTGCGGTATCGGCCAGTTTCGCCCTTAATTTGGGTTGCAGGCCGAAAAAGTTTCCGCAAACTTTCAGAGGAGATGGAGCGTGGAAAACGACATAGGCGTCAGCATGCACAGACAACTGCCTCGCCGCCGCAGTGCGGTATCGAGACTGGCCATGCTGGCGGCCAGCGCGGCGATGACCGCGACGGCGCTCGGGGTGGCCGCGACGGCTGTTCCCGCTGCCGCTGCGGGCACGCCGCTGCGGCAGCTGGCCGAGGCGAAGGGCAAGTACTTCGGCACTGCCCTCGTGGTGAGCAACCTCAGCAACTCCACCCTCACCGGCGTCGCGGGAACCCAGTTCGACATGGTCACCCCGGGCAACGAGATGAAATGGGACACCACCGAGCCGTCCAACGGCTCGTTCAACTTCGGCCCCGGTGACCAGATCGTCGCGTTCGCCAAGGCTCACAGCGACCGGGTACGCGGCCACAACCTCGTGTGGCACAGCCAGCTTCCGTCCTGGGTGAGCAGCCTGCCCTCCAACCAGGTGCAGGCGGCGATGGAGACCCACATCACCACGGAGGTCAATCACTACAAGGGCCAGGTGTACGCCTGGGACGTGGTGAACGAGCCGTTCAACGACGACGGCACCTTCCGGGCGGACGCCTTCTCCAACGCAATGGGCAGCGGCTACATCGCCGACGCGATCAGGACCGCGCACGCCGCCGACCCGAACGCCAAGCTTTACCTCAACGACTACAACATCGAGGGCGAGAACGCGAAGAGCAACGCGATGTACAGCCTGGTGCAGTCGCTGATATCGCAGGGCGTCCCGATCAGCGGGGTCGGCCTGGAGAGCCACTTCATCCTGGGCCAGGTCCCCTCGACCATGCTGGCGAACATGCAGCGGTTCGCCGCGCTGGGCGTTGACGTCGCGGTCACCGAACTGGACGACCGCATCCAGCTGCCGGCCACCAGCGCCAACCTGGCCCAGCAGGCCACCGATTACTCGACGGTCGTCAATGACTGCCTGGCGGTGACCCGCTGCGTGGGCGTGACCCAGTGGGGTGTCGGTGACGCCGACTCCTGGATACCCGGTTTCTTCTCCGGCTTCGGCGCGGCCACCATGTACGACCAGAACTACAACCCCAAGCCCGCCTACACCGCCACGCAGACCGCCCTCGGCGGTGGCGGCGGCGGGAACACGGTCACAGTTACCAACCCCGGTGCGCGGACCGGCACCGTGGGCAGCGCGGTCAGCGTGCAGATCAGCGCCAGCGACTCCGCCGCGGGCCAGACCCTGACCTACGCCGCCGCTGGCCTGCCCGCAGGGCTGTCGATCAACTCAGCCAGCGGGCTGATCTCCGGCACTCCAACCACAGCCGGGACATCCAATGCCACCGTCACGGTAAACGACGCCACAGGCGCTTCCGGCTCGGCCATTTTCACCTGGACAATCAGCGGCGGCGGGGGCACCGGCGGCACCTGTCACGTCACCTACACCAAGAACGAGTGGACAGGCGGGTTCACGGCCAATGTCACCATCAACAACACTGGTACCTCGGCGATCAGCGGCTGGACGCTGAAGTTCACCTTCCCCGGCGACCAGAAGATAACGAACGCCTGGAACGCCGCGATCACCCAGTCCGGAACCAGCGTCACCGCCACCAACCTCAGTTACAACGCCACCATCAACCCGGGCGGCAACACCTCGTTCGGCTTCCAGGGCACCTGGACGGCCAACGACACTGTGCCCACTAGCTTCAGCGTCAACGGCAGCGCGTGCAGCTAGAGCGTGCCCCCTAACGAGTGCCGGCCCCCAGCACGTCGTCGCGCTGGGGGCCGGCAGCAGCACCGTCGATACGTTCGGTAAAGAGCAGCAGCACCGTCGATACGTTCGGTAAAGATGTGTGCTTAACCGGTCACGTGCATGTTTATCCCTAGCAGCACCAGGAGCCAGAGGAAGATCGCGAGGAGAGCGGACAGAACGGCCTTCAGCAGGCCGACGGTGATGTAGCCGCGATTCCACGCAACCACGATGCCAACGATGATGTAGATGAGCCCAACCAGACTTATCGGCCGCCTGAACATGCTTGCTCCCATCTTCGTCCAGCTTCTTGAACGAGACGGGCACGCATCTTCCCTGGCCGCGAAACGGCAAACGTCAACGTAGGAAGATCACCAGGAGCAGCCAGACCACGGGCGCGCAAACCAGCATGGCATCGATCCGGTCGAGGACGCCCCCGTGGCCGGGAAGCACCGTTCCCATGTCCTTGATTTCCAGGTCCCGCTTGATCATCGACTCTGACAGGTCGCCGAGGATCGCCGCGGTGACCGCCGCCGCACCCAGCGCCACTCCCTGCCAGACCTGGGCGTGCAGCAGAGTGGGCAGCATGATCGCGCCCGCTACCACGCACGCGAGCGCCGAGCCGGCGGAACCCTCCCAGGTCTTGTGCGGGCTGATCGGCGGCACCATCAGGTGCCTGCCGAGCAGGACGCCGGCGGCGTAGCCACCGATGTCGCTGCACACCGCGAGCACCAGGAACACGACCGTGCGCCTGGGACCGTCGGGCGGGGCGAGCATGAGCGCCACGAACGAGGCCATCAGCGGCAGGTAAGCCAGGGCGAACAGGCCGGCCGTGACGTCCCGCAGATAGCCCTCGGTGCCGCCGGGGAGCCGCCAGGACATGACCGCGATGACCGTCACGGCCAGCGCCGCCACCAGGGGACGCTCCCCTCGCCAGTAGGCCAGTGCGATCATCGCCGCGCCGCCGGCCGCGACGGGCACCAGCGGCAGCCGGATGTCCCTGGCGCGCAGCGCGCGGGTGAGCTCCCACAGCGCCACCGCGATGGCGACGGCCACAACCACCAGGAACAAGACCTTGACGGTGAACAGGGTGAGCAAGGCGATAGCACCCAGGGCCAAGCCCACGGCCAGCGCGGCGGGAAGATTGCGGCCCGCCCGGGCCGGCTTGCGCTCGCCTCCGCTGCCGGGTTCGCCTCCGCTGCCAGGCTCGCCTTCGCTGCCAGGCTCGCCCTCGCTGCCGGGTTCGCCTTGCTGGCCGGGGGGCAACCTACACCTCGAGGAGCTCGGCTTCCTTGTGCCTGAGCAGTTCGTCCACCTGCCCCACGTACGTGTGAGTGAGGTCGTCGAGCTCCCGCTCGGCCCGGTGCACCTCGTCCTCGCCTGCGTCACCGCCCTTGACGAGCTTGTCCAGCGAGTCCTTGGCGTGCCTGCGGATGTTGCGGATGGAGACCCGGCTGTCCTCGGCCTTGTGCCGCGCGACCTTGATGTATTCCTTCCTGCGATCCTGGGAGAGATCGGGGAAGACCACCCGGATGATCGCGCCATCGTTCGACGGGTTCACCCCGAGGTCGCTGTTCCTGATCGCCTTCTCGATCGAGCCCAGCGAGGACTTGTCGAACGGCTGGATGACGACCATCCGCGGCTCGGGGATGTGGAACGAGGCCAGCTGATTCACCGGCGTCTGCGTTCCGTAGTACTCGGCCGTGATCTTGCTGAACATGGTCGGATGCGCCCGGCCGGTGCGGATCGTGGCGAACTCTTCTTTGGCGACCGCGACGGCCTTCTCCATTTTCTCCTCGGCCTCGAGGAGGGTTTCGTCTATCACTGCGGCTCCTGTGCGTCCTGGGCCCGTCTCATTCGCAGTCTGCGTCGGCAGGCATCAGAAATCTCCCGCGCGGCATATCAGCGTGCCGATCTTCTCACCACGCACCGCCCGCACGATGTTGCCCTTTTCCATGAGGTCGAAAACGACGATGGGCAGGCCGTTGTCCATGCACAGGCTCACCGCGGTCGCATCCATGAACTTCAATTCCCGGCGCAGCACCTCGCCATAATCAAGCTGGTGGAAGCGGACCGCATCCGGCATCGTCCGGGGATCCGCGTCATAGACGCCGTCGACCAGCGTGCCCTTGAGCACGGCCTCCGCGCCGATCTCCAGGGCACGTTGCGCGGCGCACGTGTCGGTGGAGAAGAAGGGCGCGCCGAGGCCCGCACCGAAGATCACGATCCGGCCCTTCTCCAGGTGCCGGATGGCCCGCCTGGGGATATAAGGCTCGGCCACCTGCCCCATGGTGATCGCGGTCTGCACACGGGTGTCGACACCGAGTTTCTCCAGCACGTCCTGGAGAGCCAGGCAGTTGATCACCGTGCCGAGCATGCCCATGTAGTCGGCCCTGGCCCGGTCGATGCCGCGTTCGGCCAACACCCGGCCGCGGAACATGTTGCCGCCGCCAACCACGGCCGCGACCTGGACCCCTTCCGCGACAGCGGCGGCGATCTCCTTGGCGATGTGGAACACGACGTCGGGCGAGATGCCCAGGGCTTCATCCCCGGAGAACGCCTCACCGGACAGCTTCACCACCACCCGGCGCCAGCGATGGTGGACCTTCCCGCCCGCTGATGCCGGGCGGGAAGCGTCCGCTACGCGGTTTGCTTCGCCTGCAGTCACTGAGCAGCCCCGCAATGGTTCATCCGGCCTGGCCCACCTGGAACCGGGCGAACCCGCGCACGGTGACCCCGTACTCGGCGAGCACCTGCTTGACCGCCTTCTTCGGATCCTTGACGAACGGCTGATCGGTCAGCGCGACCTCCTTGAAGAACGCGTTCAGCCTGCCTTCGACGATCTTCGGGATGGCCTGCTCGGGCTTGCCCTCGTCCCGGGTCACCTGCTCGGCGATGGCGCGCTCCTTCTCGACCACATCGCTGGGCACTTCGTCCCGGGTGAGGTACTGCGGGCGCATGGCCGCGATCTGCTGGGCGAGGTCCTTCCCCGCCTCCGCGGAGGGCTTGTCGAGTTGCACGAGCACGCCCACCGTGGGCGGCAGGGAGCGGTCGGACCGGTGCAGGTAGCTCGCTATATAACCGCCCTGGAACTGGGCGAACCGGCCGATCTCCAGCTTCTCCTTCAGCGAGGCGCTGGCCTCCTCCAGGAGTTGCTGTGCCGTAACGCCCGGGCGGACCTCCAAGCCGAGCAGGGCGAGCCGGTCGGCTGGCTTGTGCTCGAGCGCGGCGCGCGCGATCTCGCCCGCTGCCTGCTGGAACAGATCCGTCTTCGCGACGAAGTCGGTCTCGCAGTTGACCTCGACGAGCACCCCGGCTGAGGTACCGTCCAGCTCGGCGGTGACCAGGCCGTTGGCGGCGGTCCTGGTGGCCCGCTTGCTCACGTCCTTGGCACCCTTGAGCCGGAGGACCTCTACGGCGGCATCGAAGTCGCCATCGGTCTGCTCAAGTGCCTTCTTGCAGTCAAGCATGCCCGCGGCCGTCTGCTCGCGGAGCCGCTTCACGTCTGCGGCGGTGAAGTTCGCCATGTCCTCATCTCTCACTGTCTGGTCATCCGGTGGGCCGCCTGCCCATGGCGCCCATGCCTATGGCGCGGCCTGACGTCAGGCGTCGCCGGACCCGGATTCGCTCGTCCCGTTCCCGGCGCCGGCCGCAACCGTCTCCGCCACGGCCGAGGCGGTGGCCGCGTCAGCGTCGCCCGCTGCGGCCTCGCCCGCCACGTCAGGTGCTGCCGCGTCTGGTGCTGCCGCGTCCGGTGCTGCCGCGTCCGATGCTGCCGCGTCCGGTGCTGCCGCCTCGGGGGCGGCCGGAGCCTCCGGGGCGGCCGGGGTTTCCGGAACCTCGGGGGCTTCGGCTGCCGGTGCCTCGGCCGCGGCGGACAGCGCCGCAGGCTCAGCGGTGGCGGCCGCAGCCTCAGCGGTGGCGGCCGCAGCCTGGTCGTCTGCCGCCTTGCGCTGGAGAAGGTCACGCTCCCACTCGGCCAGCGGTTCCTCGGCGCCTATGTCACCGGACGCCGGCTGCACGGATGGCTTCTCTTCGCCATCGGCCGCGCCGGCCCGAGCGATGAGGCCGTCCGCGACCGCATCGGCGACTACACGGGTGAGCAGCGCGACACTGCGGATCGCATCGTCGTTGCCCGGGATCGGGTAGGTGACCTCGTCCGGGTCACAGTTGGTGTCCAGGATGGCGATCACCGGGATACCCAGCTTGCGCGCCTCGCTGACGGCGATGTGCTCCTTCTTGGTGTCCACCACCCACAACGCGCTCGGCACCCGGGACATGTCCCTGATCCCGCCCAGCGACCGCTCCAGCTTGTCCCGCTCACGCCGCAGGTGGAGCAGTTCCTTCTTGGTCATGCCCGAGCCCGCGACGTCGTCGAAGTCGATCTCCTCAAGCTCCTTGAGCCGCTGCAGCCGCTTGAAGACCGTGGTGAAGTTGGTCAGCATGCCGCCCAGCCATCGCTGGTTCACGAACGGCATGCCCACCCTGCGGGCCTGCTCGGCAACCGCCTCCTGGGCCTGCTTCTTGGTGCCGACGTACAGGACTGTGCCGCCGTGGGCGACCGTCTCCTTGATGAACTCGTAGGCGTGGTCGATGAAATCCAGCGACTGCTGCAGGTCGATGATGTAGATGCCGTTGCGCTCGGCCAAGATGAACCGCTTCATCTTGGGATTCCAGCGCCGGGTCTGATGCCCGAAGTGCACGCCGCTCTCAAGCAGCTGCCTCATGGTGACAACCGGGGCCATGCCGGTGGTCCCCTTCCTGTTGCGCGCCGCGTGCGAGCACGCTGACGCTCTCGGTTAGTACCTGGCGCCCGGGCGCACCCGCCGCGGTTGCAATAGCCGCGGACCGGTGGAGTGCGTCCCGCCGGATGCCGAACCGACATCCAGGCGGCAAGCGGACGCGCGAATTGGCCGGAAGAGCACATGCGCGGGGTGCGCAGACTCCTGCGGCCTTCATTTAGTCTACAGGTTCACTTTACGTCCACAGGTTTTACGCCCACCTGTTCGCTCAGGCCCGGGGGTGGGCCTGGCGGTACGCAGACTCAAGCCGCTCGATCGACACGTGGGTGTAGATCTGGGTGCTCGCGATGGAGATGTGGCCGAGGATCTCCTGCACGCTCCGCAGGTCGGCGCCACCCTCCAGCAGATGGGTCGCTGCCGCGTGCCTGAGGCCGTGCGGGCCGACGTCGGGCACCGACGGCACGGCGGCGATCCACGCATGCACTACCCGGCGCGCGGTCCGCGGGTCCAGCCGGCCGCCCCGTGCGCCGAGGAAGATCGCATGCGCGCTGCCGGGGCCCGCCAGGACCGGGCGGCCGTCGCGGCACCAGGCGGTCACGGCCCGGACAGCCGGCAAGCCCACCGGCACTGTCCGCTCCCGGCCGCCCTTGCCCAGCACCCGGACCGTCCGGCGCTCCTGGTCCAGGTCGCCGATGTCCAGCCCGCACAACTCGCTGACCCGGATGCCCGTTGCGTAAAGCAACTCCATGATGGCGGTGTCCCGCAGGCCCATGGCCCACTCCGGCCGGCTCATGGTTGTGCTACCCGCGCTCGCGCCGGCGGCACCCGCCACGGCCGCGTCCGCCACGGCGGCGGTGCCAGCCGCACCTTCTGGACCAGCGGCACCCGGACGGCCGATGGCACCCGGACGGCCGATGGCACCCGGACGGCCAGTCGCACCCGGACGGCCAGTCGCACCCGGACGGCCAGCGGCACCCGGACGGCCAGAGGCACCCGGAGGGCCGGCACTCGGCCCAGGGTGCGGCGCGGCCGCTGCACCAGGACGGCCGGCGGCGGCGAGCACGGCGGCCATCTGATCCTGACGTGGGACTTCGGGGAGTCGGCGGCGCGTCTTCGGCGTGCCGAGCAGGACCCCGGGATCAGGGCCGAGCCAGCCGCGCGCACAGGCAAAGGCCGTGAAGGTTCTCGCCGCTGCCGCGCGGCGCGCCAGCGTGGCCCGCGCGTGGCCGGTGGCGTGCTGGTCGGCCAGCCACCCCCTGAGCACCCCGATATCCAGGTCGTCTGGGCTGCCGACACCGATCCGGCTGGCGTGCTCTAGCAGGGATCCGACATCGCCGAGGTAGGCCCGGACCGTGTGCGTGGACAGCCCTCGTTCCGCCGCCAGGTGCCGGCCGAAGCCATCCAGCGCGCTGGCCAGCCGCGGCGGAAGTGGCACCGCCGTCAGACCGGCGGCCCTGCTTCCGAGGAGCCGGGTCATAACCCCAGTGTGCGACACCGTGCCGCCTTCGACCCGGGTCCGCGCGCGTGTCGGCGTGCGTGTCGCTTCGGCAGGCCCGATTTGAAATACATGGCTTGCCATGTCATAGTAGATGGCAAGCCATGTAAAAGGAGGCCGCAATGCCGAAGCCGCTCCTCGTCCGCGTCCACGTCGCTGCCGCCGTCACCGCCATCGCGGTGATCACGACGTTCCTTGTCTCCAGCGGGGTGACGGAGTTGCTGGGCGGCACCGGTGACATCCGCACGCTGCGGCACGCCATCGTGTTCGGGCTGCCTCTGCTCATCGCCTGCCTGGCCACCGCCGGCCTGACTGGGCGGCGCCTAGGCGCCGGCTCCCGCTCCTCCGTGCTGGCCCGCAAGCAGCGACGCCTGCAGGCCGCCGCCGCGGTGGGGCTGCTGGTGCTCGTCCCATGCGCGCTGATCCTGGATCACCTGGCCGCAGCCCCCGTTCCGGGCAGCGCGTTCGCCGTCCTGGAGATCACCGAGTTCTTGTTTGGCACCCTGAACCTGTCGTTGCTCGTGCTGAATTTCCGCGACGGACGGCGGATAGCACGCCGCCACAGGTCACCCCGGCTCCCGCAGCCGGCGGGCAGCAGGCCATGACCGCCGACCAGCAAGCCATGACCGCCAAGCAGCGGGCCATTACCGCCGACCAGCAAGCCGTGACCGCCGCGCCGCTGAGGCCGGCGTCGTCCGTCGGCTACCAGGTCAACCGGCTCGCCCGGCTGTTCGAGGCCGCACTGCGCGCACGCATCGCCGCTCACGGGGTAGTGCCTGGCCAGTTCCCCGCGCTGCTCGCCCTGTACGAGCACGACGGGCGCACGCAGCGCGAGTTGTGCCAGATCGCCAGCGTCGACCAGTCCACGATGGCCAAGACCCTCGCGCGGATGAAACGCGATGGCCTCGTCCGGGAAGAACCCGACCCTCAGGATGGCCGCCGTACCCGCTACCGCCTAACCCCGGCCGCTCGCGCCCTGGAACCCGAACTGGCCGCCGCAGGCCATGCCGTCATCGCCCAGGCCACCCAGGGGATCCCCGCCGCCAGGCTGGCCGCGTTCGACCAGACGCTCGCCGACATGGCCACCAACCTCAATGCTCCTGAAGCGAAAGATAGGCGCCTCAACTGAGCAGGCCTCAACTGAGCAGGCCTCAACTGAGCAGGCCTCAACTGAGCAGGCCTCAACTGAGCAGGCCTCAGCTGGGCGGGCCCCAACTGGGCGGGCCTCAACTGGGCGGGCCTCAACTGGGCGGGCCTTAGCTGGGCAGGCCGGGGCGAACCGTGGCCGTTGACCTCGGCCGGGCGGCCGCGCAGTGAGCGAGCTGGAGGGGCGCGGCGCGGCCTGGACTGAGGAGCGAGAGACGAGCGACGAGGGAAGGCGGCGCCCCAAAGCGCCCCGCAGGCGAGCGGGAGACAGGGCATGAGCCTCAGACGCGAACGTGCGCCAGGGGCAGCACGAACTGCCGGACGAATGCGTCCGGGTCGGGCCATGGGAAGCCCGGCAGCGCGCTACGGAGGCTGATGGTTCCGTGCATCGCAACCCATACGGCAGTGCCGTCCGCCACCACGTCGGTACTGGTCGAGGCGCCGGCCTTGACGCAGTCCGCGATGGCGTCAACCAGGAGCGCGAACGCCTCGGCCCCGAATTCGAGCACCGGCCGGCCATCGGGACCGAGTGATACCGGCTCGCAGTAGTCCGCCGCTGCCATCCGCCGCCCAGAGAACAGCACGCCATAGCGGGCGGGGTGCTCCAGCCCGAAGGCCACGTACGCCTCGCAGCCCGCGACCAGGCGGCGGACCGGGTCCTCGCCAGCCGAACTCGCGCCCTGCTCGATCGCCTCGGTCAGCTGATCGAAGATCCGGACGACGACGGCCATCACGATGGCGTCGCGGTCTGGGAAATGGGCGTAGATCGAAGGCGCGGCGATGCCGACCTCCCGTGCGACCGCGCGCAGCGTAACTGCCTCGTGCGAGCCCGTCCGCTCGATCAGCGTGAGTGCTGCCGACACGATCTCCTCCGTGAGCCGGCCGCCCTGGCCGCGAGCATTCCGCGGCCTGCGGGCCGCACCAGAGGCCGGCCCCGCGGAGGCCGGGTCAGCGGAGGCCGGGTCAGCGGAGGCCAGCTCGGCGGAAGCCGGCCCAGCGGAAGCCGGCCCGGCGGAAGCCGACGCGAGGCTCCCTGGCGGCGATTTCGCGGTTCCGAGCAATGATTCCATAACTTCTACTTTACATCTGTTAGCTCATCTGTCTATGCTCACACTTGTAAGGCAACAAACGTAAGCGAGCATCTGTAAGGGGACCTCCATGAGCACGACAAGCACGACGCCCCCGGCGGCCCGCGAACAGGGCAACCGCGAACAGGGCAACAAGGCGAACTCGCAGTGGCCGCACGGCCACCCCCGGCGTCGGCAGATCCTGCTCGTGCTCTGCCTGAGCCTCCTCGTCGTCGTGATCGACAACACCATCCTCAACACCGCACTGCCCACTCTCGCCAGGGTGCTGCACGCGGGGACCAGCTCGCTGCAATGGATCACGGATGCCTACACGCTGTGCTTCGCGGCGCTCCTGATCCCGGCTGGCGCGCTCGGCGACCGCTACGGACGTCGACGCTCGCTGCTCGGCGGCCTCGCCGTCTTTGCCCTCGCCAGTGCCATTGCAGCGTTCGCGCCCGGCACCGGCATGCTGATCGCCGCGCGGGTCATTATGGGCCTCGGCGCGGCGTTCGTGATGCCGGCCACGCTGTCGATCCTGAACTCGGTCTTCCCGCCCAAGGAGCGGCCGCAGGCGATCGCCGCGTGGTCGGCCGTGGCGGGGGTAGGCATCGTGATCGGGCCTACGCTCGGCGGCCTGCTGCTCACGCACTTCTGGTGGGGCAGCGTCTTCCTCATCAACGTCCCGCTGGTCGCGGTCGCGCTGGCCGGGGTGATGCTGACGGTGCCGGAGACCGCCGAGCCCGGCGGCCACCGCCTCGACCTCCTCGGCACGGTCCTCGTCGGCGGCGCGCTGTTCGTCATCGTCGACGCCATCATCGAGGCGCCGGACCGGGGCTGGACTGGGGTCGTGACGCTCGCGGAGATCGCCGCCGGACTTATCGCGCTCGGTATCTTCGCGTGGTGGGAGCTGCGCATCGCGAACCCGCTCGTCGACCTGAGAATCTTCGCCTCGCGGGCCTTCTCCGCGGCCGCGGCATCGGTGACCGTTGTCTTCTTTGCCCTCTTCGGCAGCCTCTTCGTGCTCACCCAGTACCTCCAGCTGGTGCACGGCTACAGCCCGCTGTCCGCGGGGCTGCGCGCACTGCCGTTCGCCCTCGCCATGGCGGCGATGTCGCCGCTGTCGCCGATCCTGGCCACGCGCTTCGGCACCCGCCTAGTGATCCCGGCTGGCATGGCGCTCATGGGTCTGGGCCTTCTCGACCTGTCCACGGCAGGCGTTCACACGAGTTATCCGCCGATCGCCCTGGCCGTCGCGATCATGGGTGCCGGCATGGGGATGGTGATGGCTCCGGCCAGCACGATCATCATGACGACCGTGCCCGCGCAGCAGGCCGGTGCCGGCAGCGCCATCAATGACACAATCCGGGAAGTCGGCGGTGCCCTCGGCATCGCGATCGTCGGCAGCCTGGCGGCCGCCGTCTACCGGTCACGGCTGACCCACCTGCTCGTCGCGCGGCACGCGCCCGGCCTGGTGGTACACACCGCGACCAGCTCAGTCGCCGCTGCGAACGTCGTCGGCCAGCGGGTCGGCGGCGCGTCGGGCAGCGAACTGGTGTCCGCCGCGCACGTCGCCTTCGTCAACGCCATGGCCATCGGAGTCCGCGTCGCCGCTGCCGCGGCGCTGGTCTCCGCCGTCGCAGCCGTCTTCGCGCTCCCCCGGCAGGGCAAGCCGACGGTGGCGGTGGCTCCTCAGTCGGCCGAGACGCTGCCGGCCGCTGCCACGCTCGTCCCCGCCGTCTGAGATAGACGGCCCCATTCCGCCGGGAGGTGCCGGGACGCCCGTCCAGCCCGTCAGCCAGCCGCAGCGAAGTTGCTCGGCTGGTTGACTTGTGACCTTCGCCGCCGGATGGCGCTGCGGCCTGCGCCGAGCGGGACGCCCGGACACGCCTGCGACAGTGGTGCTCGAATACGCGGCGTGTTGTCGTACCCACCTGGCTGCCCTGCTTGCCGAGGCCGGCCGATGACCGGCGACGCGCCGGCCGGCCTCGCCGCCTATCACGCGGCAAGCCATGCTGGTAGACAATCACCATGCGGATTGGGCGGCTCCCCATCGATGAGCAACTGGAGCATTTCCAGGCGGCGCTGAGCAGCAACCGGACGTTGACAGAGGTGCTTGCCCGGGCAGCCGACATGGGCTTGTGGGGCTGGTACCTGGTCGCTGGGTGCCTGTATCAAACCATCTGGAACGTGGTCACCAGCCAGCCGCCCGAGACGGGGATCCTGGACTACGACCTCGGCTACTTCGACGCCTCGGACCTGTCATGGCAAGCCGAGGATGCGGTCATCCAGACCGGGAACAAGATCTTCGCTGGGCTGCCCGCCCCAGTCCAGATCCGCAACCAGGCACGCGTCCACCTGTGGTATGAGAAGAGGTTCGGTGTGCCCTGCCCACCGCATGAGTCCACCGAGGCGGCGATTGACACCTTCGAGGCGACCACGGCCTGCCTTGGCATCCGCATCCAAAACGACGGGCGGTGGCGCATCTACGCCCCGCACGGGTTCGCCGACGCGTTCAACCTTGTGGTGCGACCCAACCCGGTACTTGCACCCCGCCAGGTCTACGAGGCCAAGACGGCGCGGTGGCGGCGGCAATGGCCGAGCCTCACCGTGCTGCCCTGGCCAGAGCAACCCGCAGGTGCTGGGCCATCCGGCGCTAGTGCGGTTGCACGCTGAGGACCGCACATGACTAGCGACCGTAGCTCCGTCACGACCTCGCCGTCCTGCAGGCTGATACGGCCAGCCAGCCAAAGCCGCTCGTGTCCTTAGTCGTCGCGGCAGCTGCCACCGTGCCTTACACCGAGCGCCAGGTCCTGGAGCTGCACGTGGCCGTGTATAGCGCTTCGGCTTCCGCAGCTGACAGGACCGTCCGGGCACGCATCCGTAACCACCAGGTGACCATCCGGGAGGGGAGGACCCGGACCCCGCCAGGGCGGTGCCGTACCCAGCCGGACAGGCGGGCGTGCCCGTGGATGACCACCAGTGGTTCAACGTTGACCAGCCGCCCTGTCGCCGCGGACAGCGCCACCCGGACTCGGCTGGCTTCACGGAGCGCCTTGGCGGCGTAGGGCTGCTTGTGGCCCCGGACGAATACCACTGACCGGCCGCTGGGCTGCGGAGGTCAGCCTGCGGCGGCCTTGACCTTCCGCGGGCGGCCCGGCTTGCGTTCCCAGCGTGCGTCGAATGCTTCGATGGCGGCGCGCAGCCAGAGGTTGCCGGCCCGCAATTCGTACGCAGGCGCCGGGAAGCGGGCGTTGTCGCGGGCAAGCTCATGGACCCGCTGCGTTGACACCCCGAGGATTTCGGCGGCTTCTGGCGCGGACACCAGATCGGGCAGCGTCGGGCGCATGTTCTCCTGCTCAAGGATGTCCTGGCGGACCGCCTCGATACGTACGACGGGCCACGCGGGCATGCCAGCCTTCTCGGCCAGGGAGGCAATGAGCGAAACGGCGGTGATGGTGGCCTGCGCGGCGTCATCACCTGGAACGCTGACGGTGACGTCCCGCGAGTTAGGCCCGGCGGAGACGATGCCGTCATAGTCATGGAGCAGGTCCATGAGCACATCGGCCACATGCTCGATATCCACAATGACGGCTTCGGGGGCACGGGCTTCTACCGTCACGCTGTAAAGCTCCATCGCGCTCAGCCCTTCCTCCTGGGAGGCGGCCAGTGACCGCCAGCCATCTTGATTTGCCCTAGCCAGTTGTCGAACGCGTACCCCTTCGTATGCCCTGTCTTAGGCACTCTGATGGATCTCTACGAGGGCTCAGGCGGGTACAAGCGGGGGTAGCCACCGCCCTTGGCGAGGCGGTAACTCCAGCCCTGGTTGTCGATCAGTTCCTTGATCACCTTGCGGTGATCCTTATCAACTTCGTCTCCGGGCCGGTCTGTCTCCACACCGTATCTCTTTTCCTTGTAATGTATCAAGGGATATTGGTAGTCCGGGAAGTGAGCCGACGCAGCAGAATTGCTCGGCTGGCTGACTGGGCGCTGCGTCGTTGCGCCTGGCACGCTAGATGTCGAGTGCCGCGCGGAGGCCGACTACGATGCGGGCCATCGCGCCGGAGGTGACGGCGCCCAAGTCGCGCCGCACCTCATCAGGCCAGAGCGTTTCAATGTCGTCGCACACGGCCCGGCCACAGAACACTTCGGACTGGTCAAGCTCAACTATCGAGGGCGTTGACGGCTTGGGTGATGTGGTCAGGCGCACCGCGAGCACCTGGGGCAGCCGTGCGTTCCGCCGGTTATTCGACACCACCAGGTAGTACTTCTCACCGTCGACGTGCGCGAGTTGTGCCGCGTAGACGCGTCCGCGCAGCAAGGTGTGCCGGCCGGGGGCGGGCATGAGTCAGTCCTCGGCTGCCCATTCCGGGCGCCGCCGACGGGCAATGCGGCGACGCTCAGCGTCCTCTGCGGCGTAGTCGGCCGCGAGCTGGTCATAGGCTGCCGCTTCGGCGGCTTCGCGCACTGCGCGCAGGCCCACGATGAACACCGCGTGCAGCAGCATCGCCTCGCTGATGTCACCGTCCGGCAGGGAGCCGGGGGCGAGGTTCGCGAGAGCGGTCCGTGCGGGCCCCGGATCTCGCAGCTTCGCCAGGTCTGCCTCGTCACGCTCGGTGAGCGGCAGCGGCGTACGGCGGTTTACGGGCTCGTTGAACCGTCTAGCCATGCCACACATAGTGCAACACATTGTGTTGTAGTGCGAACCGGAAACTCCTGATGAGGGCCACTCCACAGCTCAAGCCTGCTTGCGGAGGCGCCAGCCGCGGTCGCAGCGCTCGACGAAACCGCCTGCCGCGAGCCCGCCCAGGCAGCGCAGCACGGTGTCGAAATCCACCCCGGCTGACACGGCGATCCGCGCCGGGCCGCGCCCGGCCCGCGCCGGGACCGCCTCAAGCACCCTCCGGGAGTCCGGGTCAAGTGCGTCGCGGGGCAGGACCGGGCCACGGAGCCGCGCGGGCAGGTCGTCACCGGGGAAGGCCAGGAGTTCCAGCACGTCGCCGGCGCCGGTGACGCAGACGCCGCCCCAGTCCCTGATGATCTGGTGGCAGCCGGCCGACGCCGGGGAGGTCACCGGGCCTGGCACCGCCATGAGCGGCCGACACTGGTCGCGGGCGTGCCGGGCGGTGTTCAGCGCCCCGCTGCGCAGAGCGGCCTCGACCACCACGGTTCCCCGGCTGAGCGCGGCGATGACGCGATTGCGAACCAGGAACCCGGGGCGGGTCGGCGGCCGTCCCGGCGGCCACTCGCTGACCAGGACGCCATGCGCGGCAATGGCATCAAAGAGCACGTGGTGGGCGAGCGGGTACGGCTCATCCACCCCCGAGGGCAGGACGGCGATGGTGATTCCCTCCGCGGTCAGCGCGCCGCGGTGCGCGCACTTGTCGATGCCGAACGCACCGCCGGAGATCACAGCCCAGCCCCGTTCGGCGAGCGCGGCGGACATCTCCAGGCAGACATGCTCCCCGTAGCTGGTCGCGGCGCGGGTCCCCACGATTGACACCGAGCGCAGGCAGGCATAACGCAGGTCGGCGCTGCCTCGCAGCCACAGAGCCCAGGGCCGGGCGTCGCCGAGCACGTCCAGTTGCCCGGGCCACCCCGGATCACCGGGGCAGAGCAGCCGGATGCCGTCCCGGTGCCAGGCATCCAGCGTGATCGTGGTCGGCGCGGTACCGAGTCGGGCGGCCCACCGTCGCAGCGCCCGGTCCAGGCCCGCGATCCGCCCGGTTCCGGCCGGCGTCCGGCCCTCGGTCAGCGCGGCGATGATCCCCGCGGGCGCGCAGGTCCGCAGCAAAGTGCCCATGGCGGCGTCACCGGGCTCCGCCACATAGGTCAGGGCGGCACGAGCCAGGCGGTCCTCATCGGCCGTGACGGTCATACGCCCACCCCCAGCCACAGGCTGAGCGCGTAACTCGTCTCCCCCGCCGTCGGCCTCGGCACGCCCGCCAGGTCGGCCAGGGTCCACGACACCCGGATCACCCTGTGAACCCCCCTGGCGCTGATTTCCCCCAGGTCCATGGCCCGCTCCAACGGGACCAGCGCGCCTGGTCCCGGCGGGAAGCTGCGCCGTAGTTCGCTACCAGGGATCTCGGCGTTGAGCCGCCATGGGGTGTCTTTCAGCCGGCTGGCCGCCCGCTGCCGCGCCTCCTCCACCCGGACCGCCACCGCCGCGCTGGACTCCGCGAACTTCCGGTCGCTGAGCAACTCCGCGCGCCCCACGGGCAGGAACTCGACCTTCACATCGACCCGGTCCAGCAGCGGCCCGGACAGCCGGGCCAGGTACCTGCGCCGCGCCGCCGACGTGCAAGAGCAGGCCGCCTGCGGGCCTGGGCCCTTGGCGCACGGGCACGGATTGGCCGCCAGGACCAGGATGAACCTGGCCGGGAAGCGCGCGGTCAGGCCCAACCGGGCGATCATCACCTCGCCCGACTCCAGCGGCTGGCGCAGCGCGTCAAGCACGTCCCGCCCGAACTCGGGCGCCTCGTCAAGGAACAGGCAGCCGCGATGTGCCAGCGAGGCCGCGCCCGGGTGGATGACACCGCTTCCCCCGCCGACGATCGCCGCCTTGGTCGCTGTGTGATGCGGGGCGCAGAAGGGCGGGTCGGTGATCAGCGGGCGCCCGGCGGGAAGGGCACCCGCTACTGAGTGGATCGAGGTCACCTCCAGCGCGGCCGCGCGGTCAAGCCTCGGCAGCACGGTGGGAATTCGTTCGGCGAGCATGGTCTTTCCAGCCCCTGGCGGGCCGAGCAGGGATAGGTGGTGACCGCCTGCCGCGCAGATCTCGGCCGCCCGGCGGGCCGTCGGCTGGCCCAGCACATCGGCCAAGTCGGGCCGCGCGCCTCCCGGCCGGGCCGCAGCCACCGCCTGGGCTGGGAGGGCGCCGCCTTCGAGGATCTCCACCGGGTCCCTGGCCTCGCTCCGCGGGTCACCCCGGAACCAGCCGAGCAACCCGCGCAGGGTCCCTGCGCCAAGCACGCGCACCCCGGGGACGAGGGCCGCCTCCGCCGCGTTGGCCTGCGCCACGGCCACCTGCCGGAATCCGGCGGCGGCCGCGCCCGCCACCGCCGGGAGCATGCCCCGAACCGGGCGCAACTGGCCGTCAAGCCCCAGTTCGCCGACGAAGGCAACGCCGTCGATGGCAGCCGCAGGGACCTCACCGGCTGCCGCCAGGATGGCCACCGCGATGCCGACGTCGAATCCGCTGCCGCGCTTGGGCAGGCTGGCTGGGGACAGGCCGACCGTGACCCTGTGCTGTGGCCAATGCTCGCCGCTGTTGATGATCGCCGCACGGATCCGGTCCCTGGCCTCGCGCAGCGCCGTGTCCGGCAGCCCGACCAGGAGCAGCCCGGGAAGCCCGTTCTCGATGTCCACCTCGATTTCTACGGGATGGCCCTCGACCCCGACCAGCGCGATCGAGTGGGTCCGGGCGACCGGCATCTAGCCCACCCCCCGGACATGCTCCACCGTGAAATGCCCGGTCCGGTCACGGACCAGCCCGATCACGTCGATGCGCACCTCGTCGAACAGCACCCCATGGGCTACCAGCCAGCGGATGGCCAGCCGCCGCAGCCTGGACCGCTTGGCCCTGGTGATGGCATCGAGCGGGCTCCCGTACCGGGTGTCCGAACGGGTCTTCACCTCGCAGACGACGAGCACCCGGCGCTCCGCGGCCACAATGTCGATCTCGCCTTCCGCGCACCGCCAGTTGCGGTCGAGGATCCGGAACCCGGCCCGCTCCAGGTACTGCGCGGCGAGCTGCTCCCCGCGTCTGCCCAGGGCATCCTTTGTGTTCAACGGTCACCACCTCCGCCTCCGACCGTGCCGGAGGTGGAGGGGCCCAGCTAAACGACTTCTTCGCGCGGTGGATGCCGACGCCGCCCAGCCGATCTGTGTGGACAGCGGCCCCCATACTGTCGCCGCCCCGTGCTTGGATGCGCAGGGGAACCCTGCTCGCCTCAGCGGCTTGGCGCAGTGCCGACGCCTCAGTATCCTTCGCCCGGCTGCGTGATGCCGGGGTACCTACTTGGTGTCGGGCACCTCGAGATCGCTGCGCGCGAGTTCCTCGACGTTGACGTCCTTGAAGGTCACGACCCTGACGTTCTTGACGAACCGGGCAGGCCGGTACATGTCCCAGACCCACGCGTCCTGCATCGTGACCTCGAAATAGACTTCCCCGTTGTCGGCCGTGCGCACGTTCAGCTCAACCTGATTCGTCAGGTAAAAGCGGCGCTCGGTCTCGACCACGTGGGTGAACAGTCCGACGACATCCCGGTACTCGCGGTAGAGCTGCAGCTCCATCTCGGTCTCATACTTTTCGAGATCCTCTGCGCTCATGCTCGGCCCTCCGATCAGCCAGCGTCGGGAGCATCGGCCCGGATGAGATCAACCATAGGTCAATTCTCCCCCCATGAACTGCCCGGACATGGCGTGCCGCGCAACATCACGGGCCGAGTCAACTGCGGCTGAGCCGGCACCGTCGCGACCAGGCCCGGCCACAGCGTCATCAAAGGACGAACCGGGCTCGGCCAGGCAGCCGTCGGCCAGACCGTGCACGTTAGCGAAGGAGACCCGGTGTTCGGGGCAGGGCCCATGATCCGCGAGCGCCCGCATGTGGCTCGGCGTGGAATACCCCTTGTGCCGGTCGAATCCATACACCGGGTAATGCCCGTGCAGCCGCGTCATGATCCGGTCCCTGGTGACCTTGGCCACGATCGAGGCGGCGGCTACGCACGCGGCGACCTCATCGCCCTTCCACATGGCCAGGGCGGGCACCCCGAGGCCGCGCACCGGGAAGCCATCCGTGAGCACGTACTGCGGGGTGGCGGCCAGCCCGGCCAGCGCGCGCCGCATCCCAGCGATGTTGCAGACGTGCAACCCGGTCGCGTCGATCTCCGCCGCCGGGATGACCACGCTATGCCAGGCCAGCGCGGATGCTGTCACCTCGGCGTAGGCCTCGTCGCGGGCCGCGGGCGACAGCGCCTTGGAGTCGGCGATGTCGCGCAGCCGCTGCAGCCGGCCGGGATCCAAGGTCACGGCCGCCACCACGAGAGGCCCGGCGCAGGCGCCACGGCCCGCCTCGTCGATCCCTGCGACCGGGGACAGCCCAGCCCTGGCCAGGGCGCGCTCATACCCCGTCAGTCCTGCCACACGCCGGGGGGTATAGCCGGGGTGTCGCCACGCAGGCGCCGGCATCATGTCACCAGCGCCCCGGGCGCCCGGGGAACACCCGCCCGCGCGTCCGGTGCCCACGGAGCATGCTGCGCTGGACGCGGCGGCCGGCCCGCCTTCGGCGCAGCCCCAGCCAGCCGATCGGCACGACCAGGGCGGCCCCCAGTGGAACCGCGGTCGCTACGCCGCCTGCCATCGCCGACGCGGTGAGTTTGTGCTGTTCAAAGGTGGCCGGGATGGCCAGGACTCCCGCCCTGCTCAGCGGCCACATGATCACGAACGCCCGCCCGATCGCCTGGCTCTCCGGGACCGTCCCGCCGCCCGGATCTCCGATGTGCCCGCGCGAGTCGTAGGACACGCTCCGGTGATCGCCCATCACCCACAGCCGTCCCGGCGGCACGATGATGCTGAACTTGGTCAGGGATGGCTGGTTGGCTGGGTAGAGGTAGGACCCCTCGCTGAGGGGCACTCCGTTGACGGTCACCTGGCCGTTGGCGTTGCAGCAGGCCACGTGGTCCCCGGGCACTCCGATCACGCGCTTGATGTAATCGTGCACGCCCGGCGAGATGCCGGCCAGGCCCACGATGGCATGGCCCAGCCGGTTCAGCCCGCCGGTCACCGGGTTGGACGAGCCAGCGGGAGTGGCCGGGTCCCAGGAGCCCTCCCCGTTGAACACGACGACGTCCCCCCGTGCGATCGGGCGGAAATGGTAGATGATCTTGTTCACCAGGACCTTGTCACCGATGTCGAGAGTGTTCTCCATCGACGAAGACGGGATGTAGAAGGCCTGGACCGCGTAGGTCTTGATGACCAGCATGAGCACCAGCGCGAGGACCACCAGGAGCGGCAGTTCGGCCCACCACGGGATGGCCTTCCTGCGCTGCCTCCTGGCCGGGCGAGCCTGCTGCCCGTCTACCAGCGGGGCCTCGTCAAGCGTCGGTTCCAGGTCCCGTCCGGCACCACCATCCGGCGAGCTGTTCTGCCCGGCCCCCGCGATCCGCGGGCCCACTCCGCCGCCCCGGCCACCGTCGGCCGCTGGCGAGCCGTTTCCCTGCGCGTCTGTCAGGGCCTGGTCGCCCTTGGCCCGGTCATCGTTCATCAAGCCCGAGCCTATCGCCGGCCGGTTGGCAGTCGACCGCTGACGCGGCGCCAGGCCCAAGCCAGCGGCAGCATGCCCGCGAACCCGATGCCGAGCGGGATCGCCCCCGCAGACGCGGCGACCAGCGTGCGCCGCGCGAAGGTCGCGGGGATGGGCAGGGCCTTGACCTGGGACGGCGGCCAGATGACCAGGAAGACCCGGCCCACCACGGCGCTCTCAGGGATCGTGCCGTTCCACGGGTCGCCGCCGTGATACCGGGAGTCCGCGGAATCCCCGCGGTGGTCTCCCATCACCCAGAGCCTTCCCGGTGGGACGGTCACATTGAAGAATTCGGTGGACGGCGCCTCTCCGGGGTAGACATACGATCCTTCCAGCAGCGGCACGCCATTGACGGTGATCCGGCCTTGGGCGTCGCAGCAGGTCACGTGGTCGCCGGGCAGGCCGATGACCCGCTTGACATAATCTGTCCCCATCGACTCCAGGCCCATGGCCTGCATCGCGTCGCGGTAAACGGCCGCGACATAGCCAGTGGACTGCGGTGGCGCGGGCGGCTCCCAGGAACCCGCCCCGCTGAACACCACGACATCCCCGCGCTCGATGCCCCGGATCCGGTAGACGAACTTGTTGACCAGTACACGGTCGCCGACCCGCAGGGTGTCCTCCATCGATGCGGACGGGATCCGGAACGCCTCGACGACGAACGACTTGGCCAGCACGGTAAGCACAGCGGTGACGACAACCAGGAGGACCGCTTCCCTCCAGAACGCAGCGCGGCGGCGCCTCCCCTGGGCGCCGGACGCGGCCGCAGTGCGGAATTCGGCCGTGGTGCCAAACTCAGCCGGAACTCGTGAATCCGACTGGGTACGGACTTCCTCCGGAGTACGGAACTCCGCCGGGGCGCCAAGCCCGGGCGGCGAGATAGCCGCGTCAGGCGAGGACGGCCCGGTCCCCTGGTCCTGGCGGGCCATCAGGGGATCTGGTCTAGCGCACCGGCTCGCGGCGTTCCCGGATCCGCGCGGCCTTACCGCGCAGCGAGCGGAGGTAGTACAGCTTCGCCCGGCGCACCCGGCCCCTGGTCACGACCTCGATCTGGTCGAGCGACGGGCTGTGCACGGGGAAGGTCCGTTCCACTCCCACCCCGTAACTGATCTTGCGAACGGTGAAGGTCTCACGGGCTCCGCCACCCTGGCGCCGGATGACCACGCCCTGGAAAACCTGGATCCTGGACCGGGTGCCCTCCACGACCCGCACGTGGACTTTCAGCGTGTCTCCCGGGCGGAAGTCCGGGATGTCGGAGCGGATCTGGGCCTGCTCCAGCTCGGCGATCGCGGTGTGCATGGCTGCGGTTCCTCAGTAGTCCTCACGCGCGCACAGGCCAGCGAACGCGTGGTATCGGTCTCGTCGGTGTCCCGGGACACTGGAGGCGCCAGGACGCGCCCGCTCAGTCGGCCTTCGGCGGGACAGCGACCTCAGTCTGCCACATCTTGACCACTGATCGGAAAGCCAGCCTCCGACAGCACCTGCCGATCCCGCGCGTCGAGCACGGCTCCGGCGGTCCGGCCGGCCGAATCACCGGCCGGATCACTGGTCTCGCCGGCGGATTCCCCGGTCCCGCTGGCCTGCCCGGCGGCCAGCCGGGCGGCCAGGTCCGGGCGGCAGGCGGCCGTCCGGCGCAGCGCCTCATCGCGCCGCCAGCGGGTGATGGCCGCGTGGTCCCCGGACAGCAGGACGGGCGGCACCTCGCGGCCTCGCCACACTCGCGGCCTGGTGTAGACGGGTCCTTCGAGGAGGCCGGACATCGGCCCGGAGCCAGCCCCGAACGAATCGTCCGCCACCGACTCGGCGTTGCCGAGCACGCCGGGGAGCAGCCGGCCGACCGCATCAATCATGACCAGGGCCGCGGGCTCCCCGCCGGAGAGCACGTAGTCGCCGATGGATACCTCGTCAACGTCCATCCGCTCCCGCGCGTCCGCCACAACGCGCGCGTCGATTCCCTCGTATCGCCCGCAAGCAAAGACAAGATGCGCCAAACGCGAATATTTCAGCGCATCCGTCTGTGTGAAGGGGATTCCCGAGGGGGTGGGCACGATAAGCCTGGCGCCCGGTGCATCGCCGGTCACCGCGTCCAGCGCCGCACCCCAGGGCCCGGCCGCCATCACCATCCCCGGGCCTCCGCCAAAGGGGGCGTCGTCCACGGTGTGATGGGCGTCATCCGCCCACCGCCTCAGGTCGTGCACCTGCAGTTGGATGGTCCCGCGGGCCGCGGCCTTGCCGAGCAGCGAGACGCTGAGCGGGCTGAAGTACTCAGGAAAGATCGTGATGATATCGATGCGCATCCCCCGCCACCTCCGCCCGTGCTAGGCCGTGTTTCGTGGATCTTGGACGTCGCAGCAGGCTGAAGATCTGCGGGACACGGCCTCGTCCAAGCCGCGCGCGGTTCACGCCGTGCCCAGGTCGAGCAGGCCCGGCGGCGGGTCGATGACCAGGCGGCCGGCCGCCACGTCGACCTCCGGCACGATCGCGGCCACGAACGGGACGAGCAGCCCGTCACGGCGTGGTTCCGTGGGCTGGATCACGAGCAGGTCCTGCCCGTGATGGCGGACGTCCGTGACGACCCCGACCGGCTCGCCGGACGTAGTGACCACCGCCAGCCCGACCAGTTCGTGATCGTAGAACTCGTCGGGGTCCTCCGGCGACGTCACCTGGGCCGAGTCCAGGGTGAGCCAGGTGCCGCGCAGGCTCTCGGCCTGCGTACGGTCAGCGATCCCCGCGAACTCGACGAGCAGCCGCCCGGAGTGCCACCGGACGGACTCGACGGTCAGCGGCCCCGCCGCCCCGGGATCGGTCGTGAGTACCGTGCCGACGGCGAACCTGATGTCCGGATCGTCGGTGCGGACGTCGACCGTCACCTCACCGCGGATCCCGTGAGGTCGCCCGACCCGGCCCACGACCAGTTGCATGCCTGGTTAGGGCGTGTCTCGTGGATCTTGGCCGTCGCGAGCGGCCGTCCGGAGGGATGCATCGCAAGGCGGAGGAGGAGCCAATAGCGGAGCTATTGGCGACGACGACAACGCCGCGAGGCGCCCTCCGGCGACTGTGCAGCCAACCACAGGGCAGCAGGCTGAAGATCTGCGAGACATGCCCTAGCGGACCTCGTCCACGTCGAGCAGGTCGACCCGGACATAACGGCCGCCCGCGAGCGAGCCGATAACCGTGCGCAGGGCCCTGGCGGTCCGCCCGCCCCGGCCGATGACCTTGCCAAGGTCGTCCGGGTGCACCCGGACCTCAAGGACCCGGCCCCTGCGCAGCCCGTGGCTGTCCACCCGGACGTCGTCCGGGTGCACCACGATGCCTTTCACCAGGTGCTCAAGGGCTTCCTCCAGCACCTCAGGCTCCGCTGTCCGATTCCGCAGCAGCCTCCGCAGCACCAGCCTCGGAGGTGTCAGCGTCGGCCGACCCGGCCGCCTGAGCCGCATCAGCCTCGGCGGTGTCAACCTTGGACTTCGTCTTGCCAGTGTCAGCCTTGGCCGTGTCGGCCTTGGCGTCAGCCTTGGCTCCATCGGCCTTGGCGTCAGCTTTGGCATCCGCCTTGGTCGCGTCGGCCTTGGCCGTGTCGGCCTTGGCCGTGTCGGCCTTGGCCGTGTCGGCCTTGGCGTCAGTCTTGGCCGTGTCAGCCCTGGCCGCGCTGGCCGCCTTGCCCGGCCTGCCTGCCCCGGCCTTCGCCGTCCCCGCCCCGACCTCAGCCTGGTCGCCGTCGGCCCCCCTGGCACCCGGCTTCCTCGCCTTGGCCTTCTGGCTGGCGGCGCCCGCACCCAGCGTCTCGGCGACGACGGACGCGAACAGGTCCTTCTTGTTGGCCTTTGGCTCGGCGATCTTCAGGGTGCCCTCTGTGCCCGGCAGGCCTTTGAACTTCTGCCAGTCGCCGGTGATCTCAAGGATCTTACGGACCGGGTCGGTCGGCTGCGCCCCGACGGAGAGCCAGTGCTGCGCCCGGGCCGAATCGACCTCTATGAACGAGGGTTCGGCCTTCGGGTGGTACTTGCCGATCTCCTCGATCGCCCGGCCATCCCGCTTGGTGCGCGCGTCGGCGACGATGATCCGGTAGTACGGCGCGTGGATCTTGCCCATGCGCTTTAGCTTGATCTTGACAGCCACGGGTGTGGTCTTCTCCCAGAAAACTCGGATTCGGGCAACGCACGTACCGGGTGGGGACCGGCACTGTGGGGCCCGGATGGCCCAGGGCCAGCGAGCATGAGAGGGCGTCGCCGGACCCGGGTGTGACGGACACATTCTGCCAGACACCCGGGGCTGAGGTGTAATCGCCAGCCGGGGCCGACTTCGGCCGCCGCACGTCTCACCCACTGAGACACAGCCTGGGCGCTTTCATGATCACGAAGGATTCGCGGTCGTATGTGACGGCGGTTGTAACCGCCGACGGGAATCCTACGTGATCATGAAGGAGCGGCGCGGACCGGGCGACGGGCCATCGTCGCCGTTTGAAGGAGCGGCGCAGCCTGGGGCGACGGGCCTAGTCGTCGTCCTTCTTGGTGCGGTTGCGGCGGCGCAGGACGCCAAAGCCGGCCGGGAGACTCGCGGGGCCCTTGGACTGCTCGTCCGACGCCGGCACCCGGAAGGCCGGGTTCGAGGCGGCCAGCGCCTCCAGGCTCGCGGCGTAGTCCTCCGGGCTGCCGGTGAGCGCGCCCAGGCCGCCGCCCGGGAGTCCGCCGGGGAGCCCACCCGGGACGCCCGTGCCGACCTTGCCGCCGGGCGCACCAACGCCGCCGACCCGGCCGCCCGGGGCGCCGCCACCAGCATTGCCGCCGGGCGGACCCCCGTCGATCCTCCCGCCCGGGACACCCCCGCCGGCCTTGCTGCCGGGCACCTTCCCGCCTCCGGCCGCACTCCCGCTGGCGGGGTTGCCGCCCGGGCGACCGCCCTTGGGCTTCTTCTTTGCCTTCTTGCCCCTGACGCTCTTCTGAGCCGCCCGCCGCATCCCCGGAATCGCCGGCATGCCCGGCACGCCACCGCCGCCCATCATCTGACGCATCATCTTCTGGCCTTCGAGGAACCGCACAACGAGGTTGTTGACCTCGCCGACGGTGACCCCGGAGCCGGTGGCGATGCGGACCCGTCGGGAGCCGTTCAGTATCTTGGGGTTTTTTCTTTCCGCGGGGGTCATCGAATTGACGATGGCCGCGGCGCGGTCCAGGTCGCTGTCGTTGACCTGGCTGAGCAGTTCCCGGTTCTGCGCGGCGCCGGGGAGCATGCCCAGCAGGTTCCCGATCGGCCCGAGCTTGCGGACCATGGCGAGCTGCTCGACGAAGTCCTCGAGGGTGAACCCCTCGCCGGACGCGAGCTTGCCGGCCATCGACGCGGTCTGCTCCTCGTCGAAGGCCCGCTCCGCCTGCTCGATCAGGGTGAGCATGTCGCCCATGTCGAGGATCCGCGAGGCCATCCGGTCGGGATGGAAGATGTCGAAGTCCTCGAGCTTCTCCCCCGAGGACGCGAACATCACCGGCCGGCCGGTGAGCTGGGCGATCGATAGGGCCGCGCCGCCCCTGGCATCGCCATCAAGCTTGGTGAGCACCACTCCGTCGTAGCCGACGCCGTCGAGGAACGCCTGGGCGGTGACGACAGCGTCCTGGCCGATCATCGCGTCAACGACGAACAGGATCTCGTCCGGCTCGACAGCATCCCTGATGTCGGCGGCCTGGCGCATCATCTCCTCGTCGATGCCCAGCCGTCCGGCGGTGTCCACGATCACGACGTTGTGCAGCCGGTGGCTGGCCTCCTCCAGGGACTGACGGGCGACCTCCACCGGGTCGCCGACGCCATTGCCCGGCTGGGGGGCGAAAACCGGCACGCCCGCGCGCTCCCCGACGACCTGGAGTTGCTGGACGGCATTGGGCCGCTGCAGGTCCGCCGCGACGAGCAGCGGGGTGTTGCCCTGCTCACGGAGCCAGAGCCCCAGCTTCGCGGCGAGCGTGGTCTTGCCCGAGCCCTGTAGGCCAGCCAGCATGATCACGGTCGGCGGCACCTTGGCGAAACGCAGCCTGCGCGTTTCGCCGCCGAGAATGGCCACGAGCTCGTCGTGGACGATCTTGATGACCTGTTGCGCCGGGTTGAGCGCCGCGGATACCTCCTCGGCGGAGGCGCGCTCCTTCACCCGGGCAATGAACTCCCTGACCACTGGGAGCGCCACGTCCGCCTCCAGCAGCGCGATGCGGATCTCGCGGGCGGTCGCGTCGATGTCAGCGGCGGACAGCCGGCCGCGTCCGCGGAGCGCGGAGAAGACCTGGGTCAGCCGGTCGGAGAGTGTCTCGAACACGTGCCCCAGGCTATCCGCTCGGCCGTGCTAGCCAGTCAGAGCTAGCCAGTCAGGCTAGCCAGTCAGAGCGGCCAGTACCTGGGCCGCGATCTTCCCCCGGATCCGGGTTCCTCCCACCGGGCCGCCCGAGGCATCCACCACGTAGAACACGTCCACGGCCTCGGCGCCGAGGGTCTCCACCCTGGCCGCCCGCACGTCCAGGCCGCAATCGCCGAGGGCACGGCCGATCCGCCAGAGCAGGCCGGGCCGGTCGTGCGCGCGCACCTCGATCACGGTCGCGGTGCTCGAGGCGTCATCTACCAGGGTGACCTTGGGCGGGGCGACCGGGACCGGGGAGTCGCGGTGCGCCCGCATCCGGCGCTCCAGCCGCTCCGCCACGTCCAGCCGCCCCTCCAGTGCCCGGCGCAGGTCGCTGGTGACCAGGTCCGCGTCGGGCGGGTCGCCGTATTCGGGGACCACGGTGAAGGCGGCCACTGCCATCTTGCCGTGCGAGGTCGCATTGGCGGAACGCACCGCCAGCCGGTGCGAGGCGAGGACCCCCGCTGCCTCCCACAGCAGGCCGGGGCGGTCCGGGGCGACGATGGTCACCTCCGCGCCTTTCACCCGGGCGGCCGGGGAACCCTGGTCAGCGAGCGCCTGCTGGTCGGGGCGCAGCGGCAGCGGCTCCGGCGGCGGCTCGCCGGCCAGGACCGACTCGACCCTCCGCACCAGGTCTCCGACCAGGTTCTCCTTCCAGTCGTTCCAGGCCGCCGGGCCGGTCGCCAGACCGTCCGCGATCGCGAGCGCATGCAGCAACTCCAGCAGCGGCCGCCCGCCCACGGCGCCCGCTACCTGCGCCACGGTGACCGGATCGTCCAGGTCACGCCTGGTCGCCGTCTGCGGGAGCAACAAATGATGCCGAACGGCCCCAGCAACAAGCTCGGCGTCCGAAGGTCCGAGTCCTACCCTGCGGGCCACGTCACGGGCCACCACCTCGCCGGTCACCCGGTGATCACCGGGCCACCCTTTGCCGATGTCATGCAGCAGCGCGGATAGGAGCAGCAGGTCGGGGCGGGCCACGTCACGGGTCAGCGCGGCGGCCCGGGCCGCGGCCTCGACGAGATGACGGTCCACCGTGAAGGTGTGCAGCGGATTGCGCTGGGGCCGGTTACGCACCCGGTCCCAGTCCGGCAGCAGGGTGGCGACCAGGCCCTCCTGGTCGAGTGCTTCCCAGACCGGGATGGCGGGCGGCCCCGCGCCGAGCAGCGCGACCAGAGCGTCCCGCGCCTCCGGGGGCCAGGGCACCGGCAGTGGCGGGCAGTCAGCCAGCCGGGTGAGCGTGCGCGGCGGCAGGGTCAGCCCGGCCTGGGCGGCCGCCGCGGCGGCCCGGAGCAGCAAGACCGGGTCGGTGGCCGGCGCGGCCGCTCGGGCGAGCACTACCTCACCGTCCTGCTCGACCAGACCGTCGGCCACCGGGCGCCGCTGCGCCTTGCCGCGGCGCCGGCCGCCCCGGCTCCGTTCGGCCTGGCGGAACGCCTGATCCACGGAGTAGCCGATGGTGCGGCCTGCCCCAGCCAGATGGCGCATCAGCGTGTCCGCGTCCAGCAGGCCGAGCACCCTGGCGACCTCGTCCTGCTCCTGCAGCACCAGGCGGTCGGTGGGGCGCCCGGTCACCTCGTGCAGCGCGTGCCGTGCGTCCATGACGGACTCGTAGGCGGCGCGGACCCGCGGCCCTGGGCCCGGGGCGACCCAGGCGGCGGCCACCGCCTGGATGGCGTGCACGTCACGCAGTCCGCCCCTGGCCTCCTTGAGGTCGGGCTCCAAGAGGAAAGCGAGCTCGCCGCTGCGCTGCGCCCGCTCCACATGCATGGCCTGCAGATCAGCCAGCCGGGTGCCAGCCGCGGCGCGCCAGTCCTCCAGCGCGCCGAGCCGCAGCGTGCTGGTGAGCTCGGGGTCGCCCGCCACGTGGCGGGCGTACAGCAGGCCGAGGGCGACCTTGAGGTCGGTACGGGCCACCCGGCGCGCCTCAGCCGTAGTGCGGACCGCGTGGTCCAGCCGGGTACCGGAATCCCAGATCGGGTACCAGATCCGGTCGGCCATGGCCGCGATCCCGGCCCGGCCGCCGTGCAGCAAGAGCACATCCAGGTCGCTGCCAGGAAGCAGCTCACGGCGCCCGTACCCACCCAGCGCCACGAGAGCCACGCCGGGCTCCGCGCCAAGTAGCGACGCCAGCCAGCGGTCCGTGTCCGCGCTCCGCCGGGCGCGGTCCGCCGCGAAAGACGTCAGGGCCGGCCCATCGTGCTGTGGATGGGGCCGGGGAACCGACGTCACATTTATCCGCTCCCCCGGCCTATCCACGGCATCGACAGCGGGCCTCAGAGCGCGCCCGGGCCGCGCTCTCCGGTACGGACCCGGACCACCGTCTCGACCGGGACTGACCAGACCTTGCCGTCCCCGATGCGCCCCGTCTGAGCCGCCTTCACGATCACGCCGATCAGGTCGTCGGCGTCCTCGTCGTCAGTAAGCACTTCCAACCGGACCTTGGGGACCAGGTCAACCTGGTACTCCGCCCCTCTGTACACCTCTGTGTGGCCGCGCTGCCGGCCGTAGCCGCTCGCCTCGCTCACGGTCATCCCGTGAACGCCGAAGGCCTGCAGCGCGGCCTTCACCTCATCCAGCTTGAAGGGTTTGATCACGGCGGTGATGAGCTTCATGCGACCCACCTCTCGGGCACCCTGTCCTGTGCCGACCTTCTGCCAACGGCGTTTCGCCCGCCGTCACGGAGTGTTTCGGGGCCGTGAAAGACGCGCCAACCATGTTACGGACGTGTTTCATGATTGTACGGCCCGTCATCCGGCCCGGCCCGCAGGCCCGGCAGGTCGCGATCGTGTCGGACATAACTCGGCCGGAGGTCGGCCTCGTCGTAGTAGCGATGGAACACTTCGGTGGCCGACCCGGAGATCGGCGGGACGATCCAGGACCAGTCGGCCGGGCAGATCCGCCGGGCGCGTTCCTCCTTGGCGAGATGGGTCAGGAAACGGCGTGACTCGGTGTGGTGATCGGTGATGGTGACCCCGGCCGCGTCGAACGAATGCAGCACCGCCACATTCAGCTCCACCATCGCCTGGTCCCGCCACAGGGACCGGTCCTTGGACATGTCCAGGCCCATCCGGGCGGCGATCTCGGGCAACTGGTTGTAGCGGTCGCAGTCGGCCAGGTTGCGCGCGCCGATCTCAGTGCCCATGTACCAGCCGTTGAAGGGCGCGGCCGGATAGCAGATGCCGCCTATCTCCAGGCACATGTCCGAGATCACGGGCACCGCGTGCCAGCGCAGGCCGAGGCCCGCGAACCAGTCGAGGCGGGGATGGCTGACGGGGACCTCCAGGACGACGTCGCTGGGCAGCTTGAACGAGCGAGGCGGCCCGCCGGCGACGGAGATGATGAGCGGCAGGACGTCGAACCTGCTGCTACCGCCCGGCCAGCCCAGGGTCATCGCGAGGCTGGTCAGGTCGGCGTTGCGCGGGTCGCCGTGCACCGTGCCATCCGGGCGCTGGTAGCCCGCGTACCGGACGATCTGCTCGTTCCAGATGCGCGGGCCGAGGCGGTCCGGGCCGTCAGGCGCGAACACGGTGATCGTGGGCCGGATCCGGCCGCCGTTCGTGGCCGTGCGCAGGTGGACCGCGCACTCCGCGGCGACGCCGTCGGCCGTGTCCACATCCCGGCGGTCTCGCACCTGCAGGCTCTGCCAGTAGAGCCGCCCGATGCACCGGCTGCTGTTCCGCCAGGCCACCCGGGCACCGAAGATCAGTTCGTCGGACGTGTGCCGGTAGGTGCCGGTCAGCTCGATCTGGCGGCGGATCTCCCGCAGCCGCAGGCCGACCTCGCCGGCCGCGGGACACTCACGCCGGTGCAGACGGATGAACTCAGCGGCCGCATCCATGTCGACCGGTTCGGCCGACGCCGGGTCCTGCCTCCAGCGTGCCGCCCGCGCTGGGCCGGCGTCCGCGTCCCGCGCTGCGCCAGCGTCCGCGTCCCGTACTGTGCCCAGGCCAACGGCCGGGCACATGACGCCGATGCCCACCCCCGCCGGAGCACCGAACTCCGCCGGCCGGGCCATCGTTCCCACGGCGGCCGCGGCTACGCCCGCGGGCCACGGCGCAGGCGCGTTAATCTGCGCCGGCCGCGCATCAGCCGGCCTGCCGCACTCCGTCTCATCTGACGGCCTCGGCGACGGAACTAGTCTCGCTAAGGGCCCCCGGCTAAACAGTGTCTTCATAGCCTCGCCACGCTCCGCGATCAGTATGCCTCGTTCCGGTTATCGGACGATGGCAGCGTAAATCGGCATGTGGAATGAGGCAATAGCAATCTCAGCTGGCCAGACGTCATTGTCTGCATTCGCTAAGAATGTCTGTTCTTAACATCAGGGCATGCCAAAATAGCAGGATCGGCATAGTTCGCCAGTGACCATTGTGGCCACCCCGAGGGGCACGGAATCAGTGTGCTCCAAGGAACCGGGCAGCCCGGCAGGAGACGCCCTGCTCAGCGCGCCTGCTCATAACCCACGGCATTGGTGTTGTCAGTCACCCCTTGTTCGCCTGGCACATCCACCAGGTCGGTGTGGATCCGCAACTTCCGCATTCCGGTCCTTTGCAGTACCTTGATGCTCTTTTGCACCATTATGGATGGCCCGCAGATGTACACATCGTCACCCAGCCGGGGCCGATGGCGGGCAATGACATCCGGCAGCAGTCCCTTGATGCCGCTGTATTCACGCTCTTCAGATACCGCCGGTGTGATGCGCAGCCACGGATAACCTGTCTCAAGCCTCCACAAATCGGGCAAATCATAGAACTCCGACTGCGTCCGCACGCCCAGGAACAGCCGGATCTTCCGGCGCCGGGCCGACGTGCTGTCCCTGATCGCCTGCTCTATGAGTGCCTTGATCGGGGCCAGGCCGGTTCCCCCGGCGACGCAGAACAACCCGTTGCCCGATTCTGCGGCGAGCGTCATGGTCCCCTGCGGCGGGCCGAGATTGATCAAGTCGCCGACCTGGGTGTGATGCACGAGCGCGGTGCTGACCCAGCCACCGGGGACGGCCCGGATGTGGAATGACAGGGTGCCGTCCTCGCGGGGCGCGTTGGCCACGGAGAATGGGCGCCAGACCCGGTGCCAGCGAGCCGTTTGAATGCTGACGTGCTGGCCTGCGTGATAGGTAAACGGCTTGTCCGTCCGCACGGTCAGCACGGCCAGGGTGGGCGTGCGCAATTCGTGCCCGATGACCTCGCCCGTCCACCAGGGCGGAGAATGCTTCGCGGCCGCTTCGGCCGCCGCGGTCATGAGTCCCGCCGCCCGCTGAAAAGCGTCGGTCCAGGCCAATTCCGCGATTTCGGTCCATGCGTCGCCAGCGAACTTACGGAGCGTCGCCAGAAGGGCCTGGCCGACCGCCGGGTAGTGCTCGGGTTGCACTCCGTACTTACGGTGATCCTGCCCGAGCTGGCAGACAAACGGCTCCATGTCCTCCGGTGTGCCCAGAGTGTGAACAATCCTGGTTAATGCCCCGAAGAGGCGGTCGCGCTGGAAGTCCATGGCAGCCGGGAACATCACGCGAAGCTGCGGGTTCTCGGCAAAGAGGCGCCCGTAGAAATATGCCACAGCCTTATCGCCCGCGCGCGACACGATCCTGAATGTGTCTTCTATCATGGGCAAACTCGACGGCGCCGGCGGAGCGGGCACCTCACCGGGCGCACTGTCCACAGCGGTCGCACCACTGGTGCGGGCACCGGCGTCGCTATCATCTAGCAGGGTGGCCACCCGCCGAAGTTTGCCACACCGGCGAGGTAATCACAACCAGATCTGGGACAGGTCCGGACTGATAGCGACTTTCGGCATTAAATATTAAGATCCTTAGTTATTTGGCTATGAAGATCCTTAGTTATTTGGCCGGGAAATCGTCGGCTGGGGAATGCGTAGTTTGGGGGATGCGTAGCGGGGAAGGAAATGCTGCCGCACGAGCGTGGACGGTTCATGGCCTGGAGGTCAGCCCAGGCCTGGACGTGGACGGTTCATGGCCTGGAGGTCAGCCCAGGCCTGGACGTGGACGGTTCATGGCCTGGAGGTCAGCCCAGGCCTGGACGTGGACGGTTCATGGCCTGGAGGTCAGCCCAGGATCGCGTCGACGAAGGCGGCCGGCTCGAACGGCGCCAGGTCGTCGGGGCCCTCGCCGAGGCCGACCAGCTTGACGGGCACGCCCAGTTCCCGCTGGACAGCGATGACGATCCCGCCCTTGGCGGTGCCGTCGAGCTTGGTCAGGATGATCCCCGTGATGTCCACCACCTCAGCGAACACCCGCGCCTGGCGGAGTCCGTTCTGGCCGGTGGTGGCGTCAAGGACCAGCAGGACCTCATCCACGGTGGCGCGCTTCTCGATGACGCGCTTGATCTTGCCGAGTTCGTCCATCAGCCCGGTTTTCGTGTGCAGCCGCCCGGCGGTGTCCACGATGACGGCATCCACCCGCCGCGCGATGCCCTCGCTGACCGCCTCGAAGGCGACACTGGCCGGATCCGCGCCCTCCCGGTCCGAGCGGACCACTCGGGCACCCACCCGCGCGCCCCAGGTTTCCAGCTGGTCGGCGGCTGCGGCACGGAACGTGTCGGCCGCGCCGAGCAGCACGGTGCGGCCATCACCGACCAGGGCACGGGCGAGCTTGCCGCAGGCGGTGGTCTTGCCCGTGCCGTTCACTCCCACCACGAGCAGCACGGCGGGCCTGTCACCGTGGCGCTGGACGTGCAGCGAGCGGTCCATGTCCGGGCCGATCGCGCGGATGAGTTCGCCGCGCAGCATGGCCCGCACGTCATCCGCGTTCCGCGTGCCAGCCACCCTGACCTGGGTCTTGAGCTCCTCAACGATCTGGCGGGACGGACTCACGCCCATGTCCGCGGTGAGCAGTGTGTCCTCGATGTCCTCCCATGCCTGGTCATCCAGGGTGCCACGGGAGAGCAAGCCGAGCAGCACCGAACCGAACCCCGTCTGCGACCTGGCCAGGCGGCCGCGCAGCCGGGCCAGCCGACCAGCCAGCGGTGGCGGCTGCTCAATGCCGGGGGCTTCCGGCTCCGCCGCCGGCGGCAGCACGGCTGCTGGCGCACCTCCCGCGCCCGACTCGCCGGTCTGGCCGGCCGGACCCGCCGGGGTTGGCGCGGTCCCGGCCGCCGGTGGCGGCGCGGCCGGCCCGCGGCGCCGCGGGCGGAGCAGGAGCGCGCCGCCGCCGACTATCACTAGCAGGGCAACGATGGCGATAATGATGATCAGATAGGTCATAACGGTCCCAGTCTGGCAGACCCGCCGCGCTCAGGCGTTCAGGCGCTCTCGCGCTCCCGCAGGCGCTGGCTGATCACGGATGAAACGCCGTCACCCTGCATGCTGATGCCGTACAGCGCGTCAGCGACCTCCATGGTCCGCTTCTGGTGGGTGACGATGAGCAACTGGGAACTGGCCCGCAGCTCCTCGAAGACGTGCAGCAGGCGCTGCAGGTTGGTGTCGTCAAGCGCCGCCTCGACCTCGTCGAGCACGTAGAACGGGGACGGGCGGGCCTTGAAGATGGCCAGCAGGAAGGCGATCGCGGTGAGCGACCGCTCGCCGCCGGACAGCAGCGACAGCCGCTTGACCTTCTTGCCCGGCGGCCTGGCCTCGAAGTCGATCCCCGTCGCGAGCATGTCATCGGGCTCGGTCAGGATCAGGCGGCCCTGCCCGCCGGGGAACAGCCGGCCGAAGATGTCCTCGAACTCCCTGGCCGTGTCCTCGAAGGCGGCCGCGAATACCTGCTGTACCCGGTCGTCCACCTCCTTGACGACGGTCAGCAGGTCGCGGCGGGTCTTCTTGAGATCCTCCAGCTGGGTGGCAAGGAACGTGTGCCGCTCCTCAAGAGCGGCAAACTCCTCCAGGGCCAGCGGGTTCACCTTGCCCAGCTGGTCGAGCTGGCGCTGCGCGGCCGCAGCCCGGCGCTCCTGCTCGGCCCGGACATACCGGGTCGGCGGGTGTGCCGCCTCGGCCTCGGGCGGAGCTGGCCGGGGGGCGGGGGGCCCGGCTGGGTGGTCAGCGTTCTCGCCGTAGGCGGGGTTCGCTGCGTAGGCAGGGTTCGCTGCGTACGCGGTGTCCTCGGTGTTCTCGGCCGATGCGGTCGCCGCCCGCTCGCCGTTCGCGGCGTTCCCGGCCGATGCGGCCCCGGTGTTCGCGGTGTTCTCGGTGTTCTCGGCCGCTTCCACGGGCGCCGGAATGAGGACGTCCGGGCCGTACTCGGCGACGAGCGCGACGACGTCCACGCCGAATTCCTCGGTGGCCCGCGCCACGAGGGCCTCAAGCCGCATCCGGTGTTCGGCCCGGGCGATCTCGGTGCCGTGCGCGCTGTCCACTACCGTGTCGAGCTCGGCGGCAAGCTGCCGGACCTGCCCGCGGACCTCCTTGAGCGCCTCGGTCCGGCCCTTGCTCGCCTGCTCGGCCGCCTGGCGGTACTCGGCCGCTGCGGCCAGCGACTCGGTCAGCTTGGCCAGCGCCAGCGTGGCACCGTCCGCCACGGCCCGCGCCACGATTGCCTGCTGGGCCCGCAGCCTGCGCCGGGCGACAGCCTGCGCGGCTGCCTTGCGCTCCGCCGCCGCGGCCGCCACGAGCGCGTCGGCACGGCCTGCGATGGCCGAGAGCCGCTCCTCGGCCGTCCGGACGTCAAGCCGCGCGTCCATCTCGGCGTTCCGCGCGCTGGTCGCCGCCAGGGACAGGGCGTCCCGGTCCGGTGCCGCATCCCGCGTCCCGACACCCTGCGCTGTTGTGGACCCGGTCCCTGTGGTCCCAGACGCTGTGGTCCCAGACGCTGCCGGCCCAGACGCCAAGGCCCCAGACGCCGTCGGCCCGGACGCCGTCGGCCCGGACGCCGTCGGGCCGGACGCCGTGGGCCCAGACGCGGCGTTGCCGCCGGCTTGCTCGCCTGCCTCCGCCTCCGTCTCGGCATCGGCCTCGGCCGCGGCGAGCCGGTCCTGCAGCTCGGTCAGGGCGGCCAGGCCCGCGTCACGTGCCTGCTGGGCGGCGGCGATGGCCGCCTCCCGGCGCTCCGCCTCGTCGCGAGCGGCCCGCGCCGCGCCGGCCAGCCTGCCGAGCCTGCCGGAGATCTCCGCGGCCGCCGCGTCTGCCTCCCGGATACTGGCCGCGGCTAGGGCCACCGCCTGCCGGGCCCGCTCCTCGGCCGCGACGGCCTCCGACAACTCCCCGGCGACCTGCTGGCAGTGGCTCTCCGCCCGGACGAGCCCGGCGGCCGCGTCGTCCGCCGCGCCGCGCAGCGCGAGCATGCTTGGCGGCCGGGCCGAGCCGCCGACCGCCCAGTGCGCACCGATCAGGTCACCGTCACGGGTGACGACCCGCAGCGCCGGATGTGCGCGCAGCACGTCCCGGGCCTGGCCGAGATCCTCGGCAACAACCACTCCGGCCAGCAGGCTGGCCACGGCCCCGGCCAGCTCGCCTGGTGCCTTCACACAATCAAGCGCCAGCAGAACGCCCTCCGGCAGCGCTGCCCCATCCACGCCGGCGGATGCCGCAACGGGCGGGCCGGAACCCGGATCGGCAGGACCGCCGGCGATCATCAGCCCCGCGCTTCCCCCGTCCTCGCTCTTCAGCGCCTCCAGGATGGTCATGGCTGCTTCGAGGCTCGCCACCGCGACCGCGTCGGCCGCGCCGCCCAGCGCGGCGGCTATGGCCTCCTGCGCCCCGTCCTGCACGGTCACCAGGGCGGCCACAGAGCCGAGCACGCCGCTGAACCGGCCCGGATCCGCCAGCAGCGCCGCCGAAGCGTCCTGGCCGCTCCGCAGCGCGGTCAGGCCCTCCTCCAGTGCCTCGCGGCGGGCGCGCAGAGCGGCACGCTGGCCGCTGGCCTCCCGCTCCGCGGCGCGCAGTCCGGTGACCCCCGCGGAGGCGTCGACTAGCGCCGCGCTGGCCCGCTCCTGCTCGGCGGTCAGCCCGCTCCGGTCGTCGTCCTGGCCGGAGCATTCGGCCTGGAGGTCCTGGTACTCCCGCTCGGCCCGGAGCGCGCGGGAGCGCGCCGCCTCAAGCGCTTCGGCCAGGCGGCCAGCTTCCTCCTCCGCCGCGGTGGCCTTGCTGCGCGCCTGGCCGACCTGCCCGCGCAGCCGGGCGAGCCGCTCGGCCCGGGCCGTGGCGGCCCTGGCGCGGGCGGCCAGCCACCGTTCTGCCTCCTGGACAGCCGCCTCGGCCGCCGCCCGCCGCCGCGTCGCGGCGGTCAGCTGCTCGCGGGCGGATTCCAGCCGCTCACCCAGCTCCGCTTCCTGATCGCGCAGGGCCGCCGCCTCACGGTCGAGCTCGTCCGGGTCGCGGCCGGGCCTCGGTGGGTCAGGCCGGGCCGTGAGGTGCGTGTGCCGCTCGGTAGCGAGGTTGGCCACCCCGCGCAGCCGCTCGGCGACCGCGGACAGCTCGAACCACGTCTCCTGGGCCCGGGCCAGGCGAGGCGCATGCTGCTGCTCGTCCGCGTCGAGCGCCGACTCCCGCTGGCGTGCCGCCGCCAGGCTGGCTTCAAGCGCGGAGCGCCGGGCCATCGTCTCGGCCTCATCGCTCTCGTTCCGCTCCAGTTCCGCGGCGGCGGTGACGTAGTCGTCGGCGAGCAGTCGGAGCCGCGCGTCACGCAGGTCCGCCTGGATGAACGCGGCCCTGCGCGCGATCGCCGCCTGGCGCCCGAGCGGCTTGAGGCGGCGGCGCAGTTCGGCGGTGAGGTCCACCAGCCTGGTCAGGTTGGCCTGCATCGCCTCAAGCTTGCGCAGCGCCTTCTCCTTGCGCCTGCGGTGCTTGAGGACTCCCGCGGCCTCCTCGATCAGCGCGCGCCTGGCCTCCGGCCCGGCGTGCAGGACCTCGTCCAGCTGGCCCTGGCCCACGATGACGTGCATCTCGCGGCCCAGGCCCGAGTCCGAAAGGAGTTCCTGGACATCAAGCAGGCGGCAGTGGTCACCGTTGATCGAGTACTCGCTCTGGCCCGACCGGAAGAGCAGCCTGCTGATCGTCACTTCGGCGTACTCGATGGGCAGGGCGCCGTCGCTGTTGTCGATGGTGAGCGTGACCTCGGCCCGGCCCAGCGGAGCCCGCGACGCGGTCCCGGCGAAGACCACGTCTTCCATCTTGCCGCCGCGCAGGCTCTTCACGCCCTGCTCGCCCATCACCCATGAGAACGCGTCGACGACGTTGGATTTGCCCGACCCGTTGGGGCCGACGACGCAGGTGATACCAGGTTCGAATCGCAGCGAGGTGGCGGAGGCGAACGACTTGAACCCGCGCAAGGTGAGGGTCTTCAGGTACACCCGCGGGCTCTCCTCCCCGTCCGGCCGCTGCGGCGGCCGCTGGATACGATGCCTGGCCTTCCCGCGCCGCACGCCCAACAAGCCTGTCCGCACCTTACCTTGGCCGGGCACCTAATCCGGGGATGCTGGGGTCTTCGGGGATGCGCGGCGCCCGTCGGCACGGCTCAACGAAGAGGCTCAACGAAAGGCGGCGCCCGGGCGGCACGGCTCAACGAAAGAGGGACGCCCCAAGGGACGTCCCTATTCGTTGTGGACACCACGGAGGGACGTCCACATGCGTTGTGCAGGTTAAGACGCGTCAGGTGAGTGCCGGTTCGCGCTCCCGATCAGCGACGAGCAATTCGTGGCCTACCTCGGCGGCCAGTGCGTCATTCTCGTCCTGGAGCCGCACCAGCGCGGCTTCCAGGTCTCGCACTCGCTGCTGTAGGCGGCGCATCTCTGAGACCATGCGGGGATCAAGCCCGCCGACGTGGCCGAGTAGAGCCTTCGCCATTGTAGTGGGTCCTCCACAATGAGTGACCAGACAGGGCGCACACGCGAAGACTCGCATGAGTGCGCGCAGGTGACATGTCTAAGAGTCCCACCCCTGGGGTATCCGGTCAAGTTGAGCGATCTCGCAGGTCACGACCGCCCTGTGCGGGACCGCGGGCGAGGTTGGCAGCGCGGGCAGCTGTGGGCGGACCGATTCATGAACGGATCCCGCCGGATCGGGGTGCCGCACCGCAGGCAGGGCTGTCCGGCGCGCCCGTATACAGCGAGTGATCGGTCGAAGTAGCCGCTCTCCCCGTTAACGTTCACATACATGCTGTCGAACGAGGTGCCGCCCGCATCCAGCGCATCTCCCAGGACGCTGCGCACGGCGTCAACGACCCGGATGACCTCTGGGCGGGTAAGCGTCCCGGTGTTGCGCGCCCAGTGCAGCCGGGCGCGCCACAGCGCCTCGTCGGCGTAGATGTTGCCGATCCCGCTCACCAGCGACTGATCGAGCAGCGCGCGCTTGATGCCGGTCCGGCGGCCGCGCAGCCGGCCGATGAACGCGCCGAGGTCGAAGGCCGGCTCCATCGGGTCGGGCGCGATGTGCGCGATCATCGAGGGCAGCTCGGCCCCGCCGGTCGCCAGGACCAGGTGGCCGAACGTCCGCTGGTCGCTGAACCGCAGGTCGGGGCCGGAATCGGCGAAGGTGAATGTGGCCCGGACGTGTGGCGACACAGGAGCACCAGGATCGGAGAGCAGGAACTGCCCGCTCATCCCGAGGTGCGCCAGGAGAGCGTCCTCCGCCACCGGGAGCCACAGGTACTTGCCGCGCCTGCGGGCGGCGGTGATGGTGCGGCCGCGGAGCGCCGCAGCGAAGTCTTCCGCGCCCGCCACGTGCCGCCGCACCGCACGCGGGTGCAGTCAGGTAGCTCCGGCACGCTCGACCTCAGCTATTTCCGGCACGCTCGACCCCAGGTAGTTCCGCCACGGCTGGCCGCCCGGTCAGCCCTCGGCCGCGGAGGCTGCGCCGCTGGAGTTCCCAGCCTGCGGCTTGGGCTGAGCCTGATCCCCGGTCAGCGGCTTGGGCTGAGCCTGGTCCCCGGTCAGCGGCTTGGGCTGAGCCTGGTCCCCGGACCCGTGCCCGTTGCTGATCGCGGTCCAGGCGGCCTCGGCGGCCTGCTGCTCGGCCTCTTTCTTCGAGTGCCCCTGCCCCGATCCGTAGCTGCGCCCGCCGACCCAGACCGAGGCGCGGAAGAACTTCTGGTGGTCCGGCCCGCTCTCCTCGACGTGGTACTCGGGCACGCCGAGGAACCCGGAGGCGGTGAGTTCCTGCAGCGAGGTCTTCCAGTCCAGGCCCGCGCCGAGCCTCGCCGAACGGGCGATCACCGGGTCGAACAGCCGGTGCACCAGCGTCCCCGCTTCGGACAGGCCCAGCTCGAAGTAGACCGCGCCGATCACGGCCTCCAGCGTGTCGGCGAGGATGGAGGACTTGTCCCGGCCACCGGTGCCCTCCTCGCCCCGGCCCAGGCGCACGTAGGCTCCCAGCTTGAGCTCGCGGGCCACGCCCGCCAGGGCGCGCATGTTGACCACGGCCGCGCGCAGCTTGGCCAGCTGGCCCTCCGGCAGGTCGGGATACTTGCGGAATAGCGTGTCCGTGACGACCAGGCCGAGTACGGAGTCACCGAGGAACTCCAGCCGCTCGTTGGTGGGCAAGCCGCCGTTCTCGTAGGCGAAGGACCGATGCGTCAGGGCGCGCTCAAGCAACGCCGGGCTGAGCCCCGCGTCGAGGGCGCGCATCAATTCCGAACGCTCCGGCTCGGTCGCGTTCGGGCCGCCTGCCCCGCCTTTCACGCCGGTACCTCAGCGCATCAGGAAGGTGCGATCACCTGACGACGGTTGTATGTTCCGCACGTCGGGCAGGCCATGTGGGGCAGCTTGGGGTCGCGGCACTGGGGGCACGTCACGAGCACGGGTGCAGCGGCCTTCCACTGGGCCCTCCGGGACCTCGTGTTACTCCGCGACATCCTCCGCTTGGGGACAGCCACGTCACCTCTCCTTAGTCAATTCATGTCCTGGCCGGGACGGGCCTGCCGGTCTGTCTCAGTCTCGTACTGTGCCAATTCCGTCTTCTCCAATCCGGCCCACCGTGGGTCGATGACCGGGCCGTGCGAATGCTCAGGGCCTGCCTTCGCGAGCTGCACTCCGCACTCGACGCAAAGCCCGGGACAGTCGTCCCGGCATAGCGGTGCCAGCGGCAGCGCGAGGACCAGCGCATCACGGAGGGCCGGCTCAAGATCGAGCAGGTCCCCGTCCAGAGAGTACCCGTCGGCGTCAGCGCCGACGCCCGGCGCGTATTCGAACAGCTCCTGACAGCTGACCTCCACCTGCTGCGCAAGCGGTTCCAGGCACCGGGCGCATTCCCCGGTCACCGGCGCCTGCGCGGTGGCGGTGACGAGAACCCCTTCGGTGACCGCCTCGAGCCGGACGGTCAGCTCGAGGTCGGCCCCCTCGGGCACGCCAGCCAGACCCACGCGCAGTTCAGCCGGGGCTGGCACGGTGCGGGTCTCGGTGTGTTCCGATCCCGCGCCACGGCCCAGGGCGCGCGTGGTGTATACCAGCGGCCTGCGGGGGTCGAGGCGGGGTGACGGGTTTCTGCGTAGCTGTGGCATGGCGATGCGGTGTCCTGCGAAGTCGGAGGGGATAGCCTACCCGCGGGCCGGGAGATTCCCAACTCACGCGGCGGTCAGTAACCGGCCAGTCGCTCCCCGAGCTGCTCGAAAACGGGCGGCGGCACCAGGGAGGAGACGTCTCCACCATACCTGGCGATCTCCTTGACCAGGCTGGACCGCAGGAAGGAGTAGAGCGGGTTGGCCGTCATGAACAGCGTCTCGATCTCCGCGAGCCGGTAGTTCATCTGCGCCATCTCCATCTCGTACTCGAAGTCGCTGACCGCGCGCAGCCCCTTCACGATGGCCGAGATCTCGTGCACCTTGCAGAACTCCACCAGCAGACCGCGGAACTTGTCCACCCGGACGTTGGGCTGGCCGCTGGTGACCTCGCGCAGCATCGCGAGGCGCTCGTCGACAGTAAAAAGTCCCTCTTTGGCCATATTCGCGCCGACCACGACGAAGACTTCGTCATGGAGCCTGGCAGCCCGGACGATGATATCAAGGTGGCCGTTGGTCACCGGATCGAACGAGCCCGGGTAGACGACACGACGCACGGGGACACGCCCTTTCGTCACAACACTCGCCGCCCTCACAACCCATCCGGCGCCTGGTTACCTGCGGCGAGACCGTACCAGAAGGTCGCCTCGCCATACCGACGGGACCGGTCAGGTGCATACCCCGGCGGCCAGCACACCGGCTCTGACCGGCTGGCCCGCTCCACGGCGACAACCGCCCCAGGAGCAAGCCAGGACCCGTCCCGCAGCGCCGCCAGCATCGCCGTGACGTCATCGCCGGCCGCCGCGTACGGAGGGTCGGCCACGACCAGGTCGTAGCCGGGCTCGCCGTCCGGCCCGCGGGCGAGCACCCGCTCCACCCGGCCGGTGACCAGATGGCCGCCGGGCAGGCCGACCGCGGCCAGGTTGCCGCGGATCACTCGCGCCGCCCCGGGATCCGCCTCGACGAACAGCACGCGGGCCGCGCCGCGGGAGAGCGCTTCGAGGCCCACCGCCCCCGACCCCGCGTAGAGGTCGAGGACCCGCGCCCCGGCGAGCGGGCCGCGGATCGCTGTCAGCGTGCTGAACAGCCCCTCCCTGGCCCGGTCGCTGGTGGGCCGGGTGAGCCGCCCGGGCGGGACGGCCAGACGCCGGCCCCGCGCCGCGCCGGCGATGACCCGGGTCACCGGCTCACGCCTTCTCCAGGAACTCGGCCTGCTCCTCGTCGAGCAGCGCGGTGATCGCCGCCGCCAGCGCAGGATGGCCGGCCAGCCCCGGATCCGCGGCCACCAGGGCGGTGGCCTCCTGCCGGGCTTCCCCGATCAGCTTCCCGTCCTTCAGCAGGGTCAGCAGCCGCAGGCTCTTCTTCCGGCCCGCCTGGGCGACGCCCAGCACGTTGCCCTCCCCGCGCTGCTCAAGGTCGATCCTGGACAGCTCGAACCCGTCCAGGGTCGCTGCGACCAGGTCCAGCCGTTCGCGCGCCTTACTGCCTTCCGGCGCGTCCGTCACCAGCAGGCACAGGCCAGGCTTGGCGCCACGGCCGACCCGGCCGCGCAGCTGGTGGAGCTGGGACACGCCGAACCTGTCGGCATCCATGATCACCATCGCGGTCGCGTTCGGCACGTCCACGCCCACCTCAACGACGGTGGTGGCGACCAGAACATCGACCGAACCGTCCGCGAACTCGCGCATCACCGCGTCCTTCTCATCGGCGGCCATGCGCCCGTGCATGATGCGCAGCCGCAAGCCGGCCAGCGGCCCGCTGCTGAGTTCCGCCGCCATGTCCAGCACTGCGTGGGGCGGCCGGGCCGCCGGGGCGCTCTCGCCGGGCCCGGCCAGGCCGGGGTCCGCGTCCGTATGTGGAGATTCGCCGGAATCTTCCGTTGTGTCACTGTTGTTGGTTTCGCTGGCATCTCCGCCGATGCGTGCGCACACGACGTACGCCTGGCCGCCGCTCTTCTCGACCTCTTCCCTGAGCCGCGCCCAGGTACGGGCGAGGTAGTGCGGCTTTTCCGCGGCCGGCACCACATGCGTCTGGATCGGGGCGCGGCCGGCCGGCAGCTCGGCGAGGGTCAGGATGTCGAGGTCTCCGAAGACCGTCATGGCTACGGTGCGCGGGATCGGGGTCGCGGTCATCACGAGTAGGTGGGGGCGGCTGTCCCGGGCCTTGCCGCGCAGGGCGTCGCGCTGCTCGACGCCAAAGCGGTGCTGCTCGTCCACCACGACCAGGCCGAGGTCGAAGAACTCCACCCGCTCGTCGTCCTTCGCCCGGTCATAAAGCAGCGCATGGGTGCCGATCACGATCCCGGCGTCCCCGAACCGCACATCGCGAAGGGTCTCCTTGCGGACCCTCGCGCCCTGCGACCCGGTGACCAGGGCCACCCGGGTCGCATGCTCCGCGCCGCCGAGCTGCCCGGCATGGGCGAGCGGGCCGAGCAATTCGACGATGGAGCGGTAATGCTGCTGCGCAAGGACTTCCGTCGGCGCGAGCAGCGCGGCCTGCCCGCCATCGTCAACAACCTGGAGCATCGCCCGGACCGCGATGACCGTCTTGCCCGAGCCGACTTCGCCTTGCAGCAGCCGGTGCATGGGGTGGTCGCGGCACAGCGCGGTAGTGATGTCCGTGCCCGCTTCGCGCTGGCCCGCGGTGAGCGTGAAGGGGAGCCGGGCGTCGAACGCCTCGAGGAGCCCGCCCCCTCGGGGGATACGCGGGGTCGCTGGCAGCGCGTCCTGCGCGCGGCGCCGCTGGGCGAGCACGGTCTGCAGCACGAACGCCTCGTCCCACTTCAGCCGGTGGCGGGCCCGCCGCATGTCGGCTTCGTCGACCGGCCGGTGGATCGCGTGCAGCGCCTCGGCCAGGCCGGACAGCCCGTGCCGCTGCCTGACCTCCGCTGGCAGCGGGTCATCCGCGATGTCCAGCGTGTCGAGGACGGTCCGGATCGCCTTGGCGATCTTCCATGACGGGAGCTTCGCGCTGGCCGGGTAGACCGGGATGAGGTTGTCGACGTATTCGGCGGCGAGTTCCGCGCCCGCATCGGCGGCGCCGATCAGCTCGTAGTCGGGGTGGACCAGTTGCCGGCGATTGCCGTAGGTGGATACCTCCCCAGCGAACAGGCCGTCCAGCCCCGGACGCAGTTTCGCCTCGAGATAGCGCTGCTGAAAGAACAGCAGGCTGAGCACGCCATGGCCGTCGGTCACCCGTACCTCGGTGACCCAGCCGCGCTTGCGCTGCATGCGGCGGGTCGTGCAGGAGGCGATCTTGGCCAGCACGGTCACCTGCTCGCCATCGCGCAGCGAGGCCAGGTCGGTCAGCTCGCCATGCTTCTCGTACCGGCGCGGGTAGTGGCGCAGCAGGTCGCCGACGGTGTGCAGGTCGAGGGCGCCGGTGAGGACCTTCGCCGTCTTCGACCCGAACACCCGGTCGAGCCGCTCGTCAAGCCTGGCCATGGCCCCCCAGAATAGGCGGCTTTAGCAGACGGCGACGGCCACCCGGAGCGGCAGCCGGACAGCAGCCGGAAAGCGGCCGGAGCGGCGGCCGTCCGGCGGCCCCCTCCGCCGGAGCTCTGGAAATGAGGAGCCAGGATCTTAACGGCTCACGAAGTCGGCGCCAGTTCGCGCGAGTGGGCACTGGTCGGATATCCTTCGACGACTGCCTGGCTGAGCCTGGGTGGTTTGGTACGTTCTTGATCATTCATCCTCGATCACAATGGAGCGATCCCGTGGCTTCGGTCTGCGACGTCTGCGGCAAGGGGCCGGGTTTCGGCAACAGGGTCTCCCACTCACACCGCCGCACCCCGCGCCGCTGGAATCCCAACATCCAGGTCGTGCGGGCCACGGTCGGCGGCACCACGAGGCGCCTGCGCGTGTGCACCTCCTGCATCAAGGCAGGCAAGGTCAGCCGCTGACGTCGGTGCTCCTGGTGACGTCCGTGCTCCTGGTGACTTCCGTGCCGGTGACATCTGTGCTCGTGACTTCCGTGCTGGTGACTTCCGTGCTGGTGACTTCCGTGCCGCCGGTGGCCTCGCCGTAGGTGTGCCGCATCCGCCAGCCGTGATCTACCGGCCCGGTGCCCGCGCCCACCGGGAAGGCTGACCGGATGGCCCCGGTCACGTACTGTTTCGCCTTCACCACGGCACCTGGCACGTCTTCGCCGAGGGCGAGATAGGAGGCGATGGCCGACGCCAGGGTGCAGCCCGTTCCGTGGGTGTTCTGGTCGGGCAGCCGCGGGCCAGTGAAGCGATACATGTGTTCCCCATCGAAGAGCACATCCACCGGCTGCCCGGGCAGATGCCCGCCCTTCACCAGGACCCACTGCGGGCCGAGCGATCGCAGCGTCTCGGCCGCCCTGATCATCTCCGCCTCATCGGCCACCCGCACCCCGGTGAGCAGTGTCGCCTCGCCAAGATTCGGGGTGATCACGGTGGCCAGCGGGAGGAGCCGTTCCCTGATCGCCTCCAGCGCGCCCGGCGAGAGCAGCGAGTCGCCGTGCGTGGACACCGCCACCGGGTCGACCACCAGCGGGGCACGGACCCAGGCCCGGGCCGGGTCGCCGGTACTGGCGACCGCGTCGGCGACCGCTTCGACGGCCGCCACCGAGGCCAGCATCCCGGTCTTCACCGCGTCCACGCCGATATCGCTCAAGACCGCGTCAAGCTGGGCCCGGACAGCTTCCGGCGGGAGTTCCCAGTAGCCGTGGACACCGAGCGAATTCTGCGCGGTGACCGCGCATATCACGCTCATCCCGTATACCCCGAGCGCCAGCATGGTCTTGAGGTCAGCCTGGATCCCGGCTCCTCCTCCGGAGTCCGAGCCGGCCACGGTCAGCACGCGCGGCGGGGTCCCTGACATGAGCCTTAGCGTAAGCGGCTTTAGGTGGCCAGTGGCCACGCCCAGTGCCTAGGGTCCGCTCAGCTCCGTGGCCCCAGCATCGCCGGGCCCGCTCAGCGGAGGGGCCGGCTACCTGCCCGGGCCGCTCAGCGGAAGGGCCCGCTCAGCGGAAGGAACAGGTGGTGTTGTCGAATCGGCAGTCGGACGGGGCGCCCGGCGTCCCGGACGCCTCGATAGCGATCACAACAGTGTTCTGGCCGGATGAGTCCTGCCCGGACCCGCCCGATCCTCCATAGCCGGAGTCCGACCCGTTGTGGCCGGTGCTGCCGGAGGTTTCGGCCTGCGCTACTCCAGAATCGTCGCCCGTCGATTGCCACTGCGCGCCTTGCACCTCGACAATGCGCGTTCCGGGGTAGCTGAACCCCAGTTGCCAGGTGGACAGCGCGGAGTCGGACAGCCCGGAAATCGTGATCTTGCCGTCGAACCCCCACGTAAACCGCTGGGTGGTCTCGTAGTCGATGACCACATGGCTGCCTGAGTGGTGCCCGGTGTCCTCGCCGCCCTGTCCCCCGGTGAACGACGGGCTGGGGCGGGCTGAATTCTCCGGGCTGAGGGTAGCCGGCACGAGCCTTTTGCCCGGGCTTGCCGAGGCAGGCGTTCCGGCGCCGGGGGACCGATTGACCCCGGTAGCGCAGCCCCGGACGACACAGGGCTTTCCCTCAGGGCCGCTGAAATGGAGGACCGTCCGGCTGGTCATGCTGACCGCAAGCCCCGCGGCGACCACCACGCCTAGTCCGGCCGCGAATGTCGGTGTCACCATCAGCCGGCGGAAAGCCGGGCCGACGTTCCTGTCCCTAGGCTGCTTCGCCTGAAGTTGTCCCGCCTGAAGTTGTCCCGCCTCCAGAGGCTCCGTATCTGCTGACTCCGGATTTGGTGGCTCCGGTCCTGGACGCCCTACCTCAGGCTGCCCTACCCCGGTCTGCTGGGCCTCGGGCTGCTGAGCCTCGGACAGCCCGGCCTCAGATAGCTGAGCCTCGGGCAGCTGAGCCTCGGACAGCCGGGCTTCGGACAGTTGGGCCTCAGGCTGCCGGGCCTCGGACAGCCCGGCCTCGGACAGCCCGGCCTCGGGCAGCCGGGCTTCGGACAGTTGGGCCTCAGGCTGCTGAGCCTCGGGCAGCCGGGCTTCGGACAGTTGGGCCTCAGGCTGCTGAGCCTCGGGCAGCCGGGCCTCGGACAGCCCGGCCTCGGACAGTTGGGCCTCGGGCTGCTGAGCCTCGAGCTGACGGGCTTCGGAGTGGCCGGGCCCGGGTTGTTCAGCCCCCGTTTGCCCGGCCTGGGCCCGCCTGGCCTGAAGGCGGGCAGCACCGGATGGCGCGCGGTGCCGCGGCGGGGGTCTCCTGAGCGGTCGCATGGCGGGGGTATTCCAAGCGTGGCCGTAGGGGCTGGTGAGAGGAGTCTAATCTTTTCCCACCCGTGACAAGCCATACCTTGCTCAGCGAAAGTGATTCCACCCTGACAAGCGGCCGGAAGGCCGGGAATCCAGCCGCACGCCGCTGCCCTCGTCGACCTGGCCGATCACCACCCAGCGCTCCGGGAGGTCGGTGCCCGGCGGGAAGGTGGCGGCCAGGGCATGGTCCTCCCCCCCGGCCAGCACCCAGTCCAGCGAATCAAGCCCGCCCAGCGCGGCAGCGGCAGCGCGCAGGGCCTGATCGGGCTCCAGCCGGGCGGACTCGATATCGATTCCCGCGCCGCTCGCCGCGGCCACATGCCCCAGATCCTGTCCCAGGCCGTCGCTGATGTCGATCATCGAGGTCGCGCCGAGCCTGGCCGCCTCCGGCCCGGCGTCATAGGGCGGGCGGGGCCAGCGGTGCACCGCAACCAGCGAGGCGGGTTCCGCCAGCCCGGCCCTCAGGAGCGCCAGGCCCGCGGCCGAGTGGCCAAGACTGCCCGCGACAGCCACCAGATCGCCGGGGCGGGCTCCCGCCCTGGTGACCGGGGCCGCTCCGGCGAGGTCGCCGAGCGCGGTCACCGCCAGCACGATCGTGGCCGCCTCGGCGATATCACCACCCGCCACGCTGGCCCCGGCCCGCGCGCACTCCTGCGCCAGGCCTGTGGCCAGGTCCTCCGCCCAGACGACCGGGAGATCGCTGGGTACGGCGAGGCCGACGATGAGAGCAGTGGGCGCAGCGCCCATCGCGGCGATGTCCGCCAGGCTCCGCGCGGCTGCCTTCCCACCGATATCGACCGGCCCGGACCAATCACGGCGGAAATGCCGTCCCTCGACGAGCAGGTCCATGGTCGCTACCACGCGGGAATCCGGCGCGGCCAGCACCGCCGCGTCGTCCCCGATGCCAATAACCGTGCCCGGCCCCTGCGGCATCCGGGCCGCCAGCGCCGCGATGAGCCCGAACTCGCCCAGGTCCGCGACGGTGATGCGACCCTCCCCTATCGGCACAGTGGGTACGCGATGACCAACGCCGCCCAGGGGGCCGACGAAGCACTCCATGCCCGATGGCGACATGCCAGATGGCGACATGCCCGATGGCGGCGACTTTGCCTTAGGGTAGCGTGGCCATTCCGGCTGCAGGCAACGAGGCCCCTGGAGGACGGCATGGTGCAGGCGTACATCCTCGTTCAGACCGAGGTAGGGAAAGCCGCCGAGGTCGCCGTCCGGATTGCGGCCATCGACGGCGTGACGCAGGCCGACGATGTCACCGGCCCCTATGACGTGATCGTCCGGGCAGAAGCGGCCAATGTTGATGACCTCGGGCGGCTCGTGGTCGCCCAGATCCAGGGGGTACCCGGCATCACCAGGACCTTGACCTGCCCCATCGTCCACATCTAGCAGCGAGTCGGCTGCGGCGCCCGGTTTGCGGCACACCTTCATGATCGCGGTGGATTAGAGCGCGCAGAGGAACAACATGCCGACTTGACACCCCAGGCGCCCAGGCCACGGCCCGAATTCGTGAATATGAACAACGCTTTGTTCCGAGGCGGGCCCTTACTGGTCACGGACGACCAGTGATCAACCGCGATCCTGAAACAGAGGGCTCCGGAGCACGAGACCAGGCCGACCTAGCGTAGCTGGGCGGCGAGGGCCGCCGTTCGCGGGCCGAGGCCGAGCACGGCGGCGGCGCGCAGGTCGTCCGGAGTGTCCACGTCGCGGCGCAGGCCGGGGGCGTCCGAAAGCGGAAGCTCGGTCACGCCCCCGCTCCGGTACCGGACCGCCGACCCGGGCCCGAACCTGGGTGAGAACGCGACTCCGGGGCGCGCCGTGTACAACGTGGTCCCGGTGCCGGCGGCGTCAGGGACGAACGCCTCCGGCCACTCGGCCGCGGCCCGCAAGCCGCTGTCGAGTTCACCCGGCCGCAGCGCCGGCAGGTCGGCGGCCAGCGCGCCGGTGCCGGACGCCGGCCATCGGGCGGCGGCGACCGCCGCCCCGTGCGCCAGGGCGGGGTTGAGACCGTCACCCGGCTCGTCGGCTACCACCACCGCGCCGAGCCCGCCAAGCATGCTCGCCGCCTCGCCGTCATCGGTCACCACGATCACCGCGCGCACCGCCGGGCAGGCCGCGACCACGCTCACCGTGTCTGCCGCCATGGCCAGGGCGAGCGCGGACCGGCTGGGCCCGGCCAGGGCCGCGAGACGGGATTTGGCCCGGGCAAGTACCTTGACGGGAATCACCACCGACCAGACGAGCGGGGTTTGCGGCACACCGGCGACCATACTGTGATCCTGCCTCGACACAGCACCAGGCTGAACGGGACACTGACCAGATGAGAAGCGGGCCGCGGCGGGAGGGACGGAACCCAGTGAGCGAGCCGGAGGGGCGCGGCACTGCCTGGACTGAGGAGCGAGGAACGAGCGACGAGGGAAGGCGGCGCCTCAAAGCGCCCCGGAGGCGAGCGGGGGACCCAGTGAGCGAGCCGGAGGGGCGCGGCACTGCCTGGACTGAGGAGCCATGAGCGAGCTGGAGGGGCGCGGCGCTACCTGGACTGAGGAGCGAGGAACGAGCGACGAGGGAAGGCGGCGCCTCAAAGGCGCCCCGGAAGCGAGCGGTAGGCAGAGCACGAGCGACGAGGGAAGGCGGCGCCTCAAAGGCGCCCCGGAAGCGAGCGGTAGGCAGAGCACGAGCGACGAGGGAAGGCGGCGCCTTAAAGCGCCCCGGAGGCGAGCGGGAGACCCAGCATGAGCAAGCGAGGGGAACGGGGCTACTCGCCAGCCTGGCGGACCGGGACCACTATCTACCTGCCCCCGCTGATCAAGAT
>WNFC01000096.1_pt1 | contig 76427 bp, 38 predicted proteins | sample 5400541 | NCBI WGS metagenome assembly WNFC01 (sample SAMN13153342, study PRJNA577476) | soil metagenome | isolation source: 120 cm saprolite under Douglas fir tree site 2 hole 2 replicate 1 | place: USA:California | collected 2015-04-18
CCGCATTCGACCTTGAAGGAGAACTCGACTTCGGATAGTTCGGGATCGAAGCCGGCGAGAGTTTCGGTGAGTTCGAAGGCATCTTCACGGGCCTGGGCGGCGTCGTTCACCAGGCGCAGCTTGTAGGGGGAGAAGTCGCCCGCTGCGCTGGCGCGAACGACTAGGACTTTGGCTGCGTCGGGCAGAGTAGAGAAGTAGGCTGCTTCCTGGGCATTCGCCAGGGGCGGTGCGGGGGGAGTGGCCGCGGGTGCGACCCATTGCACGGCGATGCCGGTGATGCTTTCTCCACCGGTAATGAGGATGTTGGTTGTGCTGAGATTCTTCGGAATTGGATTGAGGAAGTGGAGGAGCAGGGTGCGCTGGCGCGGGCTTGCGAGCGGAATGGCGTCGTGGTCGAGGACCTCGAGATAGTCGATGCCATTGAGCGTGGGATTGCCGAGTATGGCGGCTTTTCGATTTTCATTGCAGCAGGCGTAGATGGTCATTGCGCGCCTCCGTACACGAAGGTCTGGATCTCGGTGACGTCTGTGTTCAGAGGCGAGTAGATGACGGTGACGGTGAGCTTGGCTTCCTCGACGTCAGCGGTGACAGACTGCACGCGGACGTAGCTGCTGAGCCACTTCTGCAGAGCGGCCTGCACGGTGAACTGGGTGGCCGCGGCCATCTCCAGGCTGTTGGGTGCGAAGGGAAGCTGCAGCAAGCCACTGCCGAAGTCGGGCAGGTTGACGCGTTCGCCGGGCGAGGTGAAGAGGACTTGTTCGACGAGCTGGCGCAAATAATTCTGCTGCGGGTTGAGGGTGCGTCCGCGGCCGTCGAATTGAAAGGGAAAATTGATGTTTGTGTTCATCGCGTCTACCTCATCTCGCTCTGTTCATGTCTCACGACGCCAAGACCAGAGTTTGCGCGCTGACGGGCAGCAGGGGAGTACCAGTTGGAACGCAGATGGAAACACCGCTCATAATGGCGACGGGTTGTCCCTGCGAAAACACCATGGTTGCGCCGACGATCCATTGGCCGGTGACGCATGGACCATTACCTGCGGGGGGAACGAAGGCGCATCCGGCGACCGCGTAGGGGGCGGCGATTGTGGCTATCGGCATGCCGGAGACGAAAACTACAGGGCTGGGTACGGTCGGGATGGCCTGGCCTCCGTGAGAACAGAGAACGGTAGCGCCCATGTGCAGGATTGGTCCTGGCATTGTCGATTCTCCTTATGCACCCACGATTGTGAGAGCGGTTTCGTTGATGGCAACGGCGGGACCTATAAGGGTGATGGTTGCGCCTTGTCCGTTGCTGATGTAAATGCCGGTTTCGTTGACGACGATCATGGCTCCGCTGACGCTCTTGAGGATGATGCCGCCGGTGGCCGGAGTTGGTGCCGCGTCGCTGAGGATGAGCGTGTTCTGGCCGGAGGTCTGAAGGACGATGTTCTGCCCCGGAGGAATGGCTGGCGGCGCGGTGGCGAAGACGGGGACGTCGGCGACCAGGCCCCAGAAGCCGCCGGTCCAGATCGGATAGTCGGGGTTGCCCTGCTCGAACTCGACCCAGACCTGCGAGCCGATGGGCGGAACGATGAACATGCCGGCCTGGATGCCTGCGGCGGGGACGCAGGGAAGAGCCCAGCTGCTGGGGATTTCGCCGAGAACATCGGCGCACTGCGCCATGACGCGGCCGATCTGCAGGGGATCGATGTTGTTGATGACCAGGCCACGATATTTGCCGTAATAGCGATTGGCGCTGCCACCTGCTGTGGAATCCTGTGGGCTCATACATTCACCGTGGGTACTGTGGAGACGAGACCGTTGCGGGTCAGGGTGAAGTTCTGTTTGTATTCGCCGCGCTTGATCTTGTGCGTGACGCTTTTTACGTAGTAGAGGCCGTCGAAGGCGGGGCCGACGCCACGTACGCCGACGAGTCCGCGCGCCTTGAGGATGCCGCGATAGCGGGTGACATCGAGTGAGCCTTCACAGGTAACGGCTTCGGCTGCCTGCGCGGCAGCTGCGAGGCCGACCATGATGGCTTGAGGAATCGGCATCTTGGCGATGTCGTCTCGAAACGGCTTGAGATCGGGCGGAATGAGATTGGTGGGAAAGGGCGGGATGAGCCCCAGCGGCGGATTGAGCGGGGTGATCGGAGGAATGGGGATGGGAATAGAGACGCCCGTTTCCTGGTTGTTGATGTAGACGATGGGGATGCGGTTTTTCTCCTGGTTGAACTTGAAATGCATGCTCTCGACGTTGGTGTAGGCATCCATGTCGGCGTTGAGAGAAGGCTGGGGTGTGCCGATTTTGATTTGCGGACCCCAATAGGCTTTGCTGACGCCGGGTACGGGACCGGGATCGATGTAGAAGACGTAGCCCACCTGGTCGGCGAGATAGCGAATGTAGGCGAGATCGGTGCCTTGCTGGGCGGGGATCTGCTCGATCGGCAGTTGCAGACAGAGCAGGATGCTGGGGATGACCAGAGGAATTATGCCGAAGAGCGCATACTTGGCGACGAGCAGGGCGACGCGCGCCTCGGGCGGCAAGGCGGGGAAGGGAAAGCCGCTCCAGTCGGATTGGTCCATGAGCGCGGTCAGGTCTTTGCCGGTGATGGTGAGAGTTGAGTTCGAGCCCTTGTCGCCGGGCGAGATCTCGTTGTTGGTGATGACACCGTCGATCAACACGGTGGCCACTCCGTTGACGGTGGCGACGAGGACGACGCGCATGAAAAGCAGAGGCATGCCGCCGGTGAGTAGAAAGAGAATCTGCAGCGGGGACTGCTTGTCGATGCTGAAGACGAGTTGGAAGCCGCTCTGGCCCACGTCCTCGGTCTTGACTTCGACTTCGGAGAGGGAATCGAGCACGACGCGAGGCACCGCGAGGGGAATCACGGGGCCGATCATCAACGTGAGCTGAACGCTACCTAGCACGCTTTACTCCTTTCATCGATTGCATTCTTCATGCGCTTTGCATTCCCGGCACGCCCTGCGGCGTGACGATGGCGAGTACTCGTCCGGGAGTGGAGAGGAGGTCGTTGGGGATGAGGGCTCCGTTGGCATCGCAGAGCAGCCAGAAGACCAGCGGGTCGCCGAGATACTTTGCGGCGATGAGGTCGAGCCGGTCGTTCTGGCGCACGGTGTGCTGGGCGATGGTGGCGAAGTTGGGCGCGCCAGGCTGGGGCACGAAGCGCCTCGTCAGATAAGTGATAACTTGCCCGTCGGGCGCGGTGTACTGCAGCGTGGCAGAACCGTGGTAGCGGCTGTCGGTAGGGAAGTTGACCGATGGGACCACGCCCAGTTGCATGAGTGTCTGAAGAGGGTAGTTCATGGCAGACCTCCAAGTCCGAGAACGGTGAGGGCGACAGATTTGGCCTTCGCGGCGAGCGCTTCTTTGTTGCTGAGGTAGGCCATGAAGAGATGGCCGCCGGGATGCTGGAATCCGAGGTCGTCGATGGTGAGCACCCGCATGCCGAGCGAGACCTTGGCGCGGATGGGGTTGAGCGAAGTGTCGAAGGCTTCTTCGGTGATGGAGAACTCGGTTAGCCGGACCGGTACGACGCGGCTCTTGCTCCAGACGAAAAGAGTGAGGGGCTGTTCGAGGGGGATGATTTCGAGGGTGCCGGCGTTGGCCATGTTCTCGTCGGCGATGAGCGTTTCCACGGTTGGATTGATGAGCATCTCGAGTTGCGCGAGCTGCGGCTGCAGGCCGAACTGGACGAAGGACTTGTTTTCGGGTTTTGTGGGGAGCGCGAGTTGGTCGGTCGCGTCGAGCTCGGCTTCGAGCTTGATGGTCTCGATGGCAGGACCGCGGAGGCGCAGGGCATCGACGCGGACGCCGTCGGTGCCGCCGGGTAGGGATTGGATCTGCAGCGTGCGGGCGAGGGAGTCCGGGTTGTACTGCAGCGCGATAACCGTCTGCACCGTGGATGTGGTGGGGTCCATGGTGACCAGGCCACCCTTCACGAGACGGGGCGAAATGGGAGACGACGTGCTCATTGGAAATTCAACTCTCTCTGGTGAATCATCCTTCGCGGGTGTTTCGAAGACCGAGAAGGAGCAATCTTCATACTTTTCGGAGATAACCCTTTGCCACGAGCTTGGAAATGATCAATTGATAGTTGTCGTGGATAAGCTTGACTATGGCATCAACCAGACTTGGGGATTTCGGGTCTGTGCCCGATGTCACAGCGTCCTTGACCTTGGTCTCGCCGGCTCGAGCGATGGGATGTGGTAGGAAGTCCCATACTTTGCGGAAACTTGTCACGGGGCTCGCCAGCCGGCAAGACGTCAGCATGAGGCTCGCTCCGCGCCTGTTGGACTGTATGGGTCAACTCATGAGCCAGCAGGCGGCGGCCTTCGGTGGTGTTTGGGGCGAAGCGGCCGGGGCCGAAGACGACGTTGTTGCCCACGGTGTAGGCGCGTGCGCCGAGAGATTTCGCGGAGGCGGCAGCGCGGGAGTCGGTGTGGATGCGGACTTTGCTGAAGTCGAAGCCGATGCGCGACTCCATGTAGCGGCGGGTCTCGCGGTCGAGCGGGCGGCCTGAGGAACTGATCACGGACTCGACTTCCGGCGCGGCCTCCTGCTCGTTGTAATTCGCGCTTTCGGCCTTTCGCTGGACAGGAATCTCTTCTTTCTTCTCCTTCTTTGTCGCGTCGGAAGATGGGATTCGATCGGCATCCCTCATATGGAGGCTCAGAGGCTGAGTGCCGGGGACCAGCGGCGTGAACTCTCCGGGCTTGTGCGTGGCGCCGGGCTGGAGGATGTTGCTCAAGCGACGCAATTCAGCCTTGCGTGCCAACTGCTCGTCGGCTTGTTGCTGCTGTGCTTGGGGGGGAGCAAGCGGACCCTGAGAGTGGGGCGCCATGCCTGCGCGGAACTTCTGCTGGTCTTCGGCGATGCGCGCGGTTTCGGCCTGGAACCGTTCCTTGTCAGTTGGGGCGCCTTTCTTTTTCTTCGGCGGCGCGCCCTCGAAGCTGAACATCACCGAGCCCTGCGTGGGACGGTCGAGCGGGCCCTCGACGTGGATCTTCATCTTGAGGCCGGGGTGCAACATGTTCAGAGGGATCGCGGGAATCTGAATCGGAAGTCCCTTGTGGGCAACGGCCAAACCGGAGATTGCGGCGATGGCGGTGGTGCCGGCCACGACAATGCCCTGGGGTGTCTGGACGAAGTCCTTGGCGTCCTGGACGATCGGCTGGTCGGTGAGGTATTTGACAATCGTCTTTCCGGCAGAGGTCTGGAGAAAAGCCTCGGCGAGTTTCCCGAGCATATCGCCGTAGTTGTTGGGCGCGGGCGGGTCCTGGGGATCGCCGATCTGGCGGATAGGCTGCGCAGAGGGAAGCGCTGATGCGGTGTTGGAGTCGCGCTGAATCTGGTCTGCGCCGGTGGAGGCGAGGGACCAGCCGGGAATATGTCGGCCGGCCGAAACGGTGTCGGCGACGTGGTCGGCCTCTCGTTCGAAGGCGTCTCCCGGCTGATTGACGCGCAGGCTTTTGGAGGTCTTCTTCGAAGACGTCTCCGACTCGCGGGAAAGCATGACCAGGGCCGCGGCGCTCATGGCTTGATGCCTCTGGTGATGCTTTTGGCCACGTGACCACCGAGCTTGCGCGCTCCTCCGACACCGGGATCGAGGGCAACGCGACCGAGACGCAGGACTGGGGTGCGACGGGAGCTGGCCCAGTTCGCATGCTGGGCGGGATCAGCCAGAGTACGCGTCAGTTCGGTTTTGAGGCCGGTGACGAAGGCTTGACGGGCGGCGGCGTCGAGGCCGCTGAGCACGAGCCGGTCGATGGTGACGTGGATTTTGCTCATGTCCACCCCCGGGTTTCGTTTTCGGAGAGGTGACGCTCGGTCTTGATGGCCTCCTGGCGCGTGGCCAGCAGCAAGTGCTTCATCTGGATGGGAAGGCCGGCTTCAGCGGCGAGGAAGGCGGCGTTCAGGGCGATGTTCCGGATATTGCCTCCGGTCATGTTGAGTTGGGCGAGGCGCTTGATGTTCAGGCCGCTGGTTGGGGTCTGTGCGGGAAAGGCGCGCTGCCAGATGGCTTCGCGCTCGGGTACGCCGGGAAAGGGAAAATCGACGGTGAAACGCAGGCGGCGCTGAAAGGCCTTGTCCATGGCGGACTTGAAATTCGTGGTGAGGACTGCCAGCCCCTGGAAGCTTTCCATGCGCTGGAGCAGATAGCTGACCTCGATGTTGGCGTAGCGGTCATGGCTGTCCCTGGCTTCGGAACGTTTGCCGAACAGGGCGTCGGACTCGTCGAAGAGCAGCAGGACGCCGCCTTCTTCGGCAGCATCGAAGACCTGTTTGAGGTTTTTTTCGGATTCGCCGATGTACTTGCTCACCACAGCGGAGAGATCGATGCGGTAGAGGTCGAGGCGAAGTTCCTTCGCAAGCACTTCGGCGGCCAGGGTCTTGCCAGTACCGCTCGCTCCGGCAAAGAGAGCGCTGATGCCGAGGCCGCGGCGACCTTTGCCAGCGAACCCCCAGGACTCGTAGACCGTCATGCGATAGCGGGCTTGCGCGGCCAGCTGGCGAAGGGTCTGCTTGTGGGTTTCGGGGAGGATGAGGTCATCCCATTCGGCGACGGGCAGGATCCGCTGGGCCAGGTCTTCGAGGCGTGGCCGGGAGAGCGAGCGGCAGGTGCTCCAGAGCTTGTCGGGATCGACTTTACCGGAGTCGTCAGTCGTGGCGCCGGCAAGAGCCCCTACGGACGCGATGGTCTCGGCGCTCAGGCGGAACTGTTCGGCGATGTCGTCGAGATGGCCGTTGAGGCTTCCGCCGGCAGCGCCTAGAGCCTTCGCCCATAGTTGCTTCTGGCTGGCAGGATGAGGCTTGTCGACCATGTTGCGCATCAAGCGACGTTCGAGGATTAAGGGATCGCGGCTCGCCAGGATGAGCGGGGCAGGAAGTCGCTCGATCATCTGTTTGGCCGTGGTGGCGAGCGCGGCCGTGCCGCATTGCACCAGCAGGACGGCAGGGAGAATTGCCGATTCCCGCGTCCAGAGCGGGACGAACTGGGCGGCTGAGTCAGATTGGTCGGCGGACGAGGTTTCGGAGTGTCCTAGCCGGGAAGATGCGGCGGAGGGGCCCGCGATGTTCTCGATGGGAAGGATGAAAAGCTGCCGTCCTACGTGGCGGGCAATTACGGCGGCCACGTCTTCCTGTCCGCGCGGGTCGTCGCCGCAGAGATGCAGGACGGGCGCGTTGGGGGAGAGGATGTCCAGAGTCCGAAGAGCTTCGTTCGCCAGTGCGTTGTGATCTTCGGCGATCCAATGAGGATGACGGCGGGTCCGGAGCAGAGGTTCGAGGCGGGAGTCGAGCTCGTTTACACCGGCCAGGTAGTGAAGAATCCGCTCGTCGATCCGCAGCGGCGCGGAGGTGAGGCCGTGGCCGGATTCGAGCTCCACCAGGTGGAATCGCCGGAGAGGAGCTGATGGCGCAAGGGCGCTCCAGTGAGGGTCGTCGAGCACGGCGAGGGCGAGCGAGAAGGAGATGGCTCCGCGCCGGTCGTTTCGTCCAAAACCGAGAGCTTCGCTGCATTGCGCAGCAAGGGTTGAGTCCATTTCGATGCCGGCGCAGAGCAGGAGGAGTTGGCGTTCGAAGGTGCTCAGGCCGAAGGTCTCAGTGATCTGGTCAATGGCCGATGGCGGGTCAAGCGACTCGTGGTGCTGATGCGGCGAGGGGTCGATAGCGAGATCGCTGGATTGATGGGCGGCCTGCGGGCTCGTTGCGTCGAGCTTCTGGCGGAGTCGTGCAAACTCCGCTACCAGGCAGGCCTGGTTGGCCTCGGCCCAGGAGACCGTTGAGGTCGAGCCGCGCCGCTGCGAGCTGACTTGGGCGGCGTTCATATCGTCACCATGGGGCCGAGGAACTTCGGCGGCTTCGTTGTCCAGTCGACCTGGACCTGGCTGGGAGCTCCGTCGATCTGAAGGCGGGCCAGTTGACTACCGGCGACGAGTGGCGGCGCGAAGAGGAAATTGAGCGTGTTCTTGTTGGTCTCGAAACGCTGCGCGGTGACGGATTGACTGCCGATGGCGAGCGAGACGGCCTGGTTCGGCCGGGCAAAGGGACTGAAGGTGAGGGTGACAAGGGTGTCGGTTGCGGTCTTGACTACGACGGGCGCGGGTAGCAGCTGGATGATTGGCGCGACGGCCAGCGGCAGGGGTCCGGTTGTTTGGGTTACGTTACCCAGCGGGTCGGTGAAGAGAACGGTGAGGTCGTAGATGCCGGCGGGGAAGGGCAGCAGCGCTGTCTCGATGGGGACGACGAACTGTAACGAGTTATTGGTGACTGAGGTGGCCGGAGCGATGGCCTGTATTCCCAGTCGCGGATAGGTAAGCGAGACCTGGGTTGCGCCCTTGAGGAAGATGCCGGTGACGTTGACGGTATCGCCCGGAGCGGCGGAGATCTGCCGGTCAGGTGGTGCGACTTGCAAGAGCTGTGCGGGCTGTATGGGGTTGGCGACGACGTTGCGGCTGAGTACGGGCAGCGGGAAGCCGAGCTGCAACTCCGGCTCCATCAGCACCACGGAGACCTGAAAGGGGAAGGTCGGGCGATAGTCGGCCTTCAGCGCGGTCCACAGCCATGCCATCTCCTCGCGACCCAGAGTTGAGGGGGTGACCTTGATCATCTCGATCTGGTCGGCCACCTTGGAGGCCTGCAAGACCACAGCGAACGCGCCGGCCGGCAGTGCGTTCAGGGCGATTGTGATGTCTTTGCGGGCGATGACTGGAAATTGATGCAGCATCATCAAGGCATGGCCGAGAAGCGCTTCGGCTTGCCAGTCGTCGGAGCCGTAGGCGGTCAGGAGGTAATGCAGATCGAGGGCCAGGGGTGGGTTATTGAGAGGTGTCTTGCCGTCCGCGCCGAGCGAGGGCAGGCCAACGTTGCGCCAGCCAGGGTTGTAGGTCACCTGGTGGAGGAAGAGATTGACCTGATTCTGCTGCGCCTTTCCGTCGATGATGTCGTGCTGAAGGAGGTCCGGGGCTTTGGCGGAGATGGCAACCGATCCTCCAAACATGGTGACGCTGCTCAGGGCGTTCTGCAAAAAATGCTGCAGAACGGCGGAAACGGCGGACATGGCAAATGCTGTGCTCATCCGGGCCGTCCATTGCCGCGCCTGAGGTATTCATCGAGATTGAGCGATCTTCGGGCCGCGGCCGCCGTCGGTCGCGGGGGAGGCTGGATGATGGCCGCGACTTCGATGCGCCCGATATGGATGTGAATCTCGTCGGCCTCGCGTTGCGCTGACTGGGCGCGGCGTGCGGCTTCGGATGCGGAGGTTCGGGCAGCTGTCGAGGTTGGCATTGGCTCGCGCGGCTGCAGTTTGGGCGCGGGCTGCTGGCTGGCGGCGATCAACGGCTGGTATGGACTGGGAGAGGCCGACTGAATTGCAGTTGCCGGTTTCGAGGATTCGAAGGCCGAGTCTTCTACGAACGGGTGCGGATGGGTTGGCCCTCGTACGTCGTTGGGACTGCTGAAGGCGGGCAGGAGTGGCTGATCGGCAGCTGGGCTTCGGTTGGAATGGGCCGGTGAGGAGTCTTCCGGGGCAGTTGCCGAGAACAATCGGTCTTCGCTGGCGAAGGCCCGGCTTGCGAAGGCCTGACTGGAGGCGTCGAAGTGTGGAGCCGTCATCGGCTCCTGGCGGTGCGGTGCGAATGTTTGTGAAGAGATCTCGGCCTGGGCCGGGGAGAACTCTGCCGGCGAAGGGAGAGTAGCGGGCGCGAAGATCGAGCCGAACATAGGCTGCAGTCTTGCCTTAGGCTGGATGATGGTGGCGGCAACTCGCTGGAGGAAGTTGCTCATGCCTGCACCATCTGTAGATAGGTGGCGCGGCGCACGTCGCTCATGGCGAGGATGGCGGATTCGGCCCATCCATAGCTGCCGGCCAGGGCGTGAATTTCAAGCAGCAGCCGTTTGGCGCGGGTCTCGATCTCGGTCCAGAGAAAGCTGGAAAGGTCCAGGACTTCTTCGCAGGTGTGCTGGCAGACGGGGCATTCGAAGCCCAGGGCAATCTCGGCGAGCGGATCGGCGAGGGCCATCTTTTCGGCTACCTCTTCGATTTCGCTTTCAGACCAGCGGGGTGGCTCGGATGCTGCGTGGTCGATCATGCAGTTCTGGAGGAGCAGCAACGCGGCTCGTTGCGGGTCGGTTTCCCCGGCGATGCGCGCCAGGTCACGGCTGGTGGGCAGGCGAAACGTATTTCCCTGGACCGCGATGGGTTGGCTGGAAGCTTCCTCGTAGGTTTCTGCCAGGGTGCGGCAATCTACTTCGAACTCCAGTTTTTCGCCGCATTGGCTGCAGGCGGTCCAGCCTTCGAGACGCGGCCCGAAGTATAGAGTGCGCAGTTCAGCGAGCGCCCGATTGCGGCGGCCGAGCGTCCAGTCGGCGACCGGTTCGTCCCCAACTCGTCCGCCGGGACCTTCGGGAAGCGATGCTCGGATGGCGAGCAGTCCCCGGTCCAGGGGATGCAGCCAGTGGCCGTTTTCCCATAGCGTCAGAAAATCGGCATTGCTGAGAGCCCGCATTGACGGATTTCTCCTTTAGGTGTGATCGGCCGGGGAGTGATTTCGAATGGCTTTCGTCAGTGAAAAGGCCACGCCGAGAAAATCTCCACTGGCATGCCGCAGCGGGAGGTAGGCTCTAGGTCGCGATGTTTTGCAGGGCCGGTTCGGCTGGTTCGGTGACGCTGGTGTCGCGCTCCCAGCCCTCGTTCTCCAGCTTGATGTGTTCAATGGCGATGGCATTGGCGTTGGCGTCGAGATCGGGTATTGCCTGGTACTCGGAGACCCAGCAACGGTAGATCTTGTAGGCCATCACTAGTTGTCCGGCCTCGTTGTAGAACTCGAGATAGATGTCCTTGCGCATGTCGGCCAGCGAAACCTCTGACCCCAGACCGGAGCCGAAGTTCCAGACCTTGCCCGCCCAGTCGTGGAAGTTCTTGTCCTGGGTCAGTCCGCGGTCCAGGGAGATGGCTTCGTACTTCTGCCGGCCGGGTGACTTGTGCGAGGTTGAAGGGTCGCCGCCTTCGCGGTGTTCGACGACTTCGGTAGTGCGCTTGAGCATGCCCATCTTGCTGATCCCGGCTACATAAACGCCGTCCCACTTGAGGCGGAATTTGAAGTTCTTGTAGGGGTCCAGCCGCTTCGGATTTGCGGGAAAGATTGCCATGAGATCTCCTCCGTGGACTTGCCTAGGCGACTTGCCCGGCGATCTGCTGAATCTGAATGACGACGAACTCTGCGGGGTAGAGCGGCGCAAAGCCCACCAGGATGTTGACGACGCCCAGATCGATGCTGGCCTGGGGGTTGTTTTCCGCGTCGCATTTGACGAAGTAGGCTTGCTGCGGCGAGGTTCCCTGGAAGGCGCCTTGTAAGAAGAGGCCCTGCATAAACGCGCCGACATTGAGGCGTATCTGACTCCACAAGGGAACATCGTTGGGCTCGAACACCACCCACTGGGTGCCGTCATACAGGCTGGACTCGATGTAGAGCGCGAGGCGGCGGATGGGAATGTACTTCCACTCGGAGCCGGCCTGATCATTACCCTGGAGCGTGCGTGCTCCCCAGACGACGTCGCCGTAGACCTTGAACTGGCGCAGACAGTTGATGGCCTGGATGTTGAGGTCTCCATTTTCCAGGTCGGTAAGGTTGTACTGCAGGCCGGAGACTCCGGTGAGGCTGGCCTGAATGCCCGCAGGCGCCTTCCATACACCGCGACTAGCGTCGGTTGCAGCGTAGATGCCGGCCACGAAGCCGCAGGGTGGATAGAGGCTGGGGCGGTTGCCGAAGAGCGGGTCGGGCGCTTGCACCCAGGGGAAATAGTAGGCGGAGTTGCCGGCGTTGGTCCCGGTAATCGGGCCCGGCGTGCTGCCGACAGGACCGGTCTGGGTAAGGCTTGAGATGGTCGATAGCTGCGGCGCATCCACGATGTAGAAGGCGCGTTTGCCGGCGCAATAGTCCTGGAGCGTCGAGATGGTCGGGGCGTCGGTTTCTCCGGGAATGCAGAGCAGGTTGAAGATGTCGACGCGATCGAGGAGAAAGACGCCCTGGTCGGCCTTGGAGGTGAGCGCGATCTCGAAGTTCTGGTCCGAGGCGGGAACCAGGACGGCTCCGTCCTCGCCTCCGCCCAGGGCGATCGGGGCTAAGGGAGCGGTAGGCGAAGGGGCTGCCGCTGGTACGACCGGGTTGCCGGTGGCCGGGTTGATGAAGCTGACGTACTTCGAGTCGTTGTCGATGACGGTGACGGCGTAGAGAGGGTCTGCTAAGACAGTCGACAAATTGACGAAGCTTTCCAGAGTTTGGAGCTGGCCGGTGGGCGTGATCTGCTGCACCAGCAGGCCGAAACGCGTTGGGTCAGAGGTCTGCGGCAGGACTGCAACGCGGAGGTTGTTGCCCCAGGCTCCAGGGTTGGCGGCGAAGAGGGTGAGCGAACCGCCCGAGGCGATGGCCTTGGCCAATCCCGTGTTGCTGACGGTTGCGACGGCGGGGGCGGAGGAGGCCCAGGTTGCAGTTGCGGTCAGATCCGGCGTCGAGCCGTCGGAAAAGGTTCCAGTGGCCTTCAACTGCGCGGTCTGTCCGGTGCTGAGAAGAGAGACGCTGGCCGGCGTGATGGCGATGGACTGAAGGACAGGCGCGGTGACGGCGACATTGGTGCTTCCAACGACGTTCGTCACGACTCCGCCGACGAAAGTTTCCCAGGTGGCGGTTATTGCCACTGCTGGATTGACGTTGACGCCAGTGACAACTCCGGAATTGGGGTCCACAGGCGCATCTCCACCTGCGGGCTGCCAATTGGCGCTCGAGGTGAGGTCGGCGCTCGTGCCATCCGAATAGATGCCCAGTGCTTTCAGGTGAAGTTTGAGTCCCTTGGCCACGGAAGGATGAACCGGGGTGATGGAGACTGCATTCAAGATGGCGGCTGTCACCGTCAGAGTCGTGCTTGCGGTGATGGATCCGGAAGTTATCGTGATCGTAGTCGAACCTGGAGCCACTGCCGTCGCAACTCCGGTGGCCGCGACGATGCTCGCGACTGCCGGATTGCTGGAATGCCACGATCCTGTGATTGGCGCGGGAGTAGGACTGTCGGAGGATATCGCAACTGCCGTGAAGTTCACCGGCATACCCACGGTTGCAACGGGGGCAGTCTGCTGGATGCTGATTCCAAGCACAGCGGCCGTAGCCCCAACGGTCACGACTGTGATGCCCGTGATGCCGACCCAGGTGGCACTGACCGTCGTCGTCGATCCCGCCGTGACGCCGGCGATTGCCAGCCCCGATGGGGTAACAAGTGAATCCGATCCGGCGGGTACGGACCAGGTGACGACGGAGGTGAGGTCCTGTGAGGTTCCGTCGAAATAATTTCCGATAGCTGCGAGTTGTTGCGTTGGCCCCAGAGGAGGTTGGCCGGCCGGGGGCTGAGGCTGTCCCACCGGGAGGGTAAACGCTGCCGGTGTGACGGTGATTGTCGTCAAAGCGGCTGGGGTTACTGTGACGCTGATGGTGCCGGAGATCAGACCGGCCGTCGCTGTGAGGACCGCTGTCCCTGCGCCCGTGGCCGTGGCGCTTCCTGTATTGACGTTGATGGAAATAACACCGGAATTGCTGGACGCCCATTTTGCGCTGGCCAGGGCAGTACTGGTGCCATCGGAAAATCTGCCCGTCGCAGTGAACTGAAGCGTTGCGCCCAGCGGGATCGGCGGAAGGTTAGTGGGTCCGATGGAGAGGCTCTGCAGAACCGGCGCGCCCACGCGCAGAGGGATGGACGGCGAGACGATGGCGCCGACAGAGGCGGAGATCGCCGCGGTGGCATATCCCATACCGGCAGCGACGGCCGTGGCGCTCGGCGTGGGATTGGTGCTGGGGGCGGCGGGAAGGGAACCGTCCCAGACCAGACGCACAATGTAGGCCTGGGTGCCCCCGTTGGCGAAGAACTGGTTTACTGAATAGCCGAGCTTGCTGCGGGCGTCGAGGCCGCCAAACAGGGCCTGGTAGTCTGCCCAACTCTCGATCAACGTGGCCTGGTCAGTTGGCCCCTGAGGAGCCCAGCCGATAAACGCGGCGATGGAGGTGGCGACCCCGGTTATGGAATGTACGCCGCTCGAAAGTTCCTCGATATAGACCCCTGGGTAGGTGAACGTCGGCATGAATCCATCCTCCTTGCGTGTGCGCCGGACAATTGCCCGGCCGCTGCGCCTGCTGCGGTTGAAAAACGTGCGATCGGCGGGCAGGTTTAATGCATGCCGAAGGCTAAAGCCGACGGGCCTCTCAGTCGATTGCGCAAGTCGCTGTCCTTCGAGGCAGAGCGATTATTTGCGGAGGCCGTTACGATACCCGCTTGCCGGTCTGTCAGATCGATTCGTGACAGATTCGCGACTTCGGGGCGTGCATTGGAGCGAGCCCAAACGTGCCTGTTCCCGAGGATTACTTAAAACGGATAATTGCCTGATCGTGTTGACAGCTTTCGAGTCTCACCTGGGCCTGTCACAGATGTAACCGCCCGGGGACACTCGCAACCCCACCTGTTCTGGGCGGAAGTGTCAACTGCGGTTTGCAAGGGAGAAAGAAAAAGCGGTTCAGGAATTCGTGAGCAGTATAGCGCACGCGTGAAACGTGTCAACTGTGAAAACCGAATCAACTCGCTAGGCGTCTCATTGCGAGGGTTGAGTGACTGGATCTGGCAAGTTCCACGCGCCCGCCGCCGAAGCTGCCACGCCGGCTCCTGTGGCCCTGAGCTACTGCCATGTATTGAGACACGTACACGCCCGATAGAATGAATACGTGAAGGCGTGGCGGCCATACTGTCTCTTTGTCTGTCTTTGCGTCTCGTTGTGCATTATCGAAGAGAATGCTGAAGCACTCGACCCCCAACAAAAGATCACACAATATTCGCTTACACAATGGGGACATCGCGATGGTTTACCCTCCACTGCTATTTATGCTGTCGCCCAGACTCCGGATGGTTTCCTTTGGCTTGGCACCTCCGACGGCCTTGTCCGTTTCGACGGCCTTCGCTTCGTTCCGGTGCCGCTCTCGAATGCGGGTGATGTAGCGTTCGGCCGAGTGCAGGCGTTAAGGGTGGACCGAACTGGTGCGATGTGGATAGGCACTGAGAGCGGAAGCCTGGTCCGAATGGAGGGGCGCTCCATGAAGATCGCCATGCTTCACGTGCCGATCGTTGCCATTCGCGAAGATGCAGACTCGTCCATTCAAGTAGAGACCTCGGATCACCTGCTCCGTTTTGACCCCCACAGTATGGAACTCAAATCCAAAGACCCGGACGCGGTCAGTGAGAATCATGATCCGAAGGGAATCTCTCTGTCTTCAGGCCACTCCATAAAGGAAAAAGCTTTTGTGTGTCGTCAATGTGCGTCGCTCGGTATTACTTCATCGCTTCTCAAGCACGCGAACCTGGATCGGGACCAGATTCGTATGGCAATGCGCGACAACGATGGAAATGTGTGGATCGCGACAAGGGAAAGCGGCGTCCTCCGTGTCGCAAAAAAATCAAGTGGATCGTCTTATACCGCACCGGAGGTTGATCGGCTCTCAGCCAATGATGGGCTTTCAAGCGATTCGGTTTGGGATATTTTCGAAGACCGCGAACATAATCTCTGGGTCGCAACCCAAAACGGCCTCAATCGTCTTCGCGACGACAAGTTCTCAATAGTCACGCGTCGGTCCGGTCTTCTCAGCAACGACATAAGTTCTCTCGTCTCTGCGGCGGGCGGCATCTTCGCCGGTTCAAACCTCGGCTTGAACAGAGTAACCACTACACATTCCGAGACGGTTCTCCATGGAAGCATCTTCTCACTTGCGCGTGCCGGCGACGGCTCTCTCTTCTTCGCAACGTCGCTGGGGCTGTCGCAGTTCAAGGAAGGCAGAACCAGCCTCTTACCACTCGGAATAGACGCGAGCCACATCACGATCCTTTTGCAAAATTCTTCTCGCGTGCTCTGGTTCTACGATCAGGATAAGGGTCTATACAGGTGGCAGGCTGGACATACTGCAAGCCGAGTCATTGATCCGAGTTTGAAGGACAAGAGCCTCTCGGTGATGGAAGCAGACTCTCTTGGGCGCGTTTGGCTGGGACTCACGACCGGTGAGATCGTGCAATACGACGGAGCTGGATTTCGAACGTTCACCGAGGCCGACAACCTGCCGGGAGGCATGCTCCACTCTATCTCTGCCGGTAACGACGGCAGCGTTTGGATCGCATCCGAACGGGGGCTCGCGCTATTTGGCGGAAACAGGTTTGCCTCGTGGTCGAGGAAGAATGGTTTGCCGGGCAATCGGGTGCTTTGGGCTGTGGCCACGCCGGCTGGCAGGCTGTGGGTCGGGTACAACATAGGCGTCGCCTCCATGCGCATAGAGGATCTTCTCCATGCCGCATCAGACGCGCATTTTCTGGTTCCTTACGATTTCTACGATGACGGGGATGGTCTGAAGGCCAATCCGGAGCAGCGTGGCAGCACGCCTGTCGCAGTAGCACCCGACGGCCGCATCTGGCTCACCACATCAGAAGGCCTGGCCACGATCGATCCCGCGCATCTCCGCAAGAATCTTCTCCCGCCGCCGGTCCAAATCCTTCAACTCACGGCTGATGATGCTGATGTGGATCTGAAGAATTCGATTACCCTCCCTCCACGCACACACCGCGTCGAGATCAACTATTCCGGTTTGAGTTTGACCGACCCTCGTAAGGTGACGTTTCGCTATCGGCTGCCAGGCTTCGATTCGCAGTGGAGCCAGGCGTCAACACGGCGTTTTTCCACTTATACCAACCTGCCACCAGGTAGCTACCACTTTGAAGTGATGGCCGCAAATGAGGATGGCATCTGGAACGAAACACCCGACAGGCTTGCATTCACGCTGGCCCCTGCTTTCTATCAGACGAAGTGGTTTCTCGCGCTTTGCGCTCTCGCATTGATGCTGGCTGGCATTCTTTTGTTTCGACTCAGGGTTCGGTCTGCTTCAGACAGACTTCGCCTACGTTTTGAGGAGAGGCTGGATGAACGCGTGCGTGTCGCGCAAGATCTGCACGACAATCTATTGCAAGAGGTCATGGGTATCAGCCTGCAACTCGAGATTGCCGATGAACTGACTCCGCCTGGGGCCGCGGGCAAACCGATACTCAGGCGGGCACTCCAACTCTCTGAATCAGCATTGACGCATGGCCGGGGAGCGCTGACCACTCTACGTGCGACGGCACTTACGCGGCAGGACATATATCAGGCGCTTACCCTTGCGGCGGCGCCATTTTCGGAAGAGCGGCGGCGAGCCGTTCAATACAACACGCATGGAACGGAACTCCCAGTGCGAGCTGGTGTTGGCGAAGAGATCGTTCAGATCGGACGAGAAGCCTTGCGCAATGCATTGCAACATACTCGTGGGACCATTCGCGTCGACATTCATTATGCCCCCCGCCGCTTTTGCCTGGTCGTCGATGATGAAGGGCAGGGCATGAGTTCCACCATTATGGAATCGGGTGTTCCTGGGCATTTTGGATTGAATGGCATGCGAGAGCGCGCGGCAAGGATTGCCTCCACGCTCACGATTGAGTCTAAGGTGCGTGGCGGAACTCACGTCCAACTGAACGTCCCCGCACGCATGGCATATTCCGGGTTCGACACGGCGTCAGGTCTGTGGACCAGGTTCATGACAAGATGGACGAGGAGAAAGCGGTCAGCTGGGGAAGTGAGCCGGCATGAGTAAAGGACAACGAATTCGCGTTCTCTGTGTAGATGACCACACGATTGTCCGCGAAGGGCTAACGAGTATTGTGGCGTTACAGCCGGATATGGAGATCGTAGGCGCCGCCGAATCCGGCGCAGAGGCGCTTAGGATGTTTCGTGAATTTAGCCCAGATGTTGTGCTCGTCGACCTTCGTCTCCGCGATACCACCGGATTCGAACTGATACGAGACATCCTTGCGAGCTCTCCTTCTGCCCGCACCATCGTTCTCACATCCTTTGAAGGCGATGTAGACATCGAACGCGCTCTGGCTGCGGGCGCAAAAGGCTATGTGGTGAAGGGCATGGTACGGGAGGAACTACTTGAAGCGATTCGCGCCGTTCACGCCGGCAAGCGGCATGTTCCTTCAGCGATTGCCGCCAAGCTGGTCGATCATCTCGCCTCCGAAAAACTCACACAGAGAGAGTTGGATGTTCTGCAAGAAGTCGCCAAAGGCAAGCGCAACAAAGAGATCGGCGCGGCGCTCTCCATTGCTGAAGATACCGTGAAGATGCACGTCAAGAGCATCCTGATGAAACTCGGTGTCAATGACCGCACTGAAGCCGTAACCATCGCGCTACGCCGCGGCATCATCCATCTCGAATAGCTCATACACCCGAATGAGTTAGTTTTTCTACGCCTAGTCTGGCGTTTCGCGGGCGCCCTCCTATCCATAGAGTTGTTCTCAGGCAGAGCTTGAATCCGGCATGGCACATGCGGCTGGATACATGACATCAGCTTTGAGGTCTTCTATGTGGATCGTACGCGTTGCGCTCTCGCGCCCATACACCTTCGTCGTTCTCGCACTGCTGCTGTTCCTGATGGCACCGGTCATGATGGTACGAACCCCGGTCGACATCTTCCCGGCCATCAATGTACCTGTAGTGAGCATCATCTGGACTTATACAGGTCTGGTTCCGTCCGAAATGGAGACCCGCATCACCTCCATCTACGAACGGGCACTTACGACGACCGTCGACAACATCGAGCACATCGAGTCGCAGTCTCTCAATGGGGTCTCGATCGTCAAGGTCTACCTGCAGCCGCAGGCCAGTGTTGATGGAGCGATCGCCGAGGTGATCGCCGAGGCGCAGTCTATCGTGAAGCTTCTGCCTCCGGGCATCACTCCACCGCTGGTCATTCGCTATGACGCTTCGACCGTCCCAATCCTGCAGCTCGGCCTTAGCGGCAAAGGTCTATCGGAACAGCAGCTCAACGATCTTGGAGTCAACTTTATCCGTCCACAACTCGCCACGGTTCCGGGGGCTGCCGTACCGATCCCGTATGGCGGTAAAGTCCGGCAGATTATGGTGGATATCGATTCCCAACAGCTTATGGCAAAGGGTCTCTCTGCCACGGATGTGGTGAATGCAGTCAACGCGCAAAACGTTATCTTGCCGTCAGGGACCGCTAAGATTGGCCCTACCGAATACAACGTTGGCCTTAACGGCGCGCCGGTCTCCATTGAAGAGTTGAACAATATGCCCGTCAAAAGCGTGAATGGGGCCACCGTTTACATCCATGACGTCGCTCATGTCCGTGATGGCTACGCGGTGCAGCAAAACATTGTTCGTCAGGATGGGCAGCGCGGTGTGCTGCTCAGCATTCAAAAATCAGGCAACGCGTCCACACTCTCCATTGTCTCGGCCGTGCGTGCTGCTTTGCCTAAAATTGCCGCCACATTGCCTTCGCAGCTGGTCATGCGAACTCTTCTTGATCAGTCCCTCTTTGTGCGTGCATCGCTCGTTGGCGTGCTTCGCGAAGGCCTCATCGCCGGCGCGCTTACCTCGATTCTCATCCTGGTGTTCCTCGGGAGTTGGCGAAGCACGCTGATCATCTGCGTCTCCATTCCTCTCTCCATCCTCACCTCGGTTCTGATCCTCAGCGCACTGGGCGAGACCATCAACATCATGACTTTGGGGGGCCTCGCTCTTGCTGTCGGTATCCTCGTCGACGACGCCACGGTAGAGATTGAAAATATCGAGCGTCAGCTGGGGCTAGGGAAAGATCTTCGTCAGGCCATTCTTGACGGCGCGCAACAGATCGCTGTCCCTGCGTTTGTCTCCACCATCTGCATCAGCATCGTCTTTGTGCCCATGTTCTTCCTAACGGGCGTTCCACGCTATCTCTTCGTGCCGTTGGCTGAGGCCGTTGTCTTCGCGCTGCTCGCCTCGTACTTCTTTTCACGCACCATTATCCCAACCCTGGTCATGTTCCTTTTGCGGAAGGAGGTGGAGCGCCATCGCAGACCGGACGTGGAGCAGCAGCACGGCTGGTTCGAGCGGCTACACCACCGTTTTGAACATGCGTTCCAAAAATTGCAGCACGGCTACTCCAGCATCCTGCAGCTCTGCCTCGATCGCCGTCTTCTCTTTGCCACATTCTTTCTCGTCTTCTGTGCTGCGAGTCTCCTGCTGCTGCCGACTTTGGGCAACGATTTCTTTCCCACGGTAGACGCAGGCCAGTTTCGACTGCATGTTCGCGCCAAGACCGGCACTCGCATCGAAGAGACCGCCCGTCTCGTTGACCAGATAGAACGATCCATACGCAACAAAATCCCTGCCTCTGAGCTGAGCGGGATTCTCGACAACATCGGTCTGCCCACCAGCGGCATCAATCTCTCGTACAGCAACAGCGGAACGATCGGCAATGCCGATGCGGAGATTCTCGGATCACTCCAGACGAAACATCATCCCACTGCGGATTATGTCGCTCGCCTTCGCGAAGAGCTTCCGAAGGAGTTTCCTGGCACCTCCTTCTTCTTCGAGCCTGCGGACATTGTCAGCCAGACACTCAACTTCGGCCTTCCCGCTCCGCTGGACGTTCAGATTGTCGGCAGTAACACCGCAGGAAACTTCGCGGCTGCCTCGCAGATTGCTGCGAAGATGCGGGACATTCCCGGTGCGGTCGACGTTCACATCCAGCAGCAGTTCGATCAGCCGCGGCTTCAGTTTGATTTGGATCGGGTCCGTGCTCAGCAGGTAGGGCTCACGACCCGGGATGTCTCCAGCAGCTTGCTGGTCTCTCTGAGCTCAAGCTACCAGACCGCGCCAAACCTCTGGCTGAATCCGAAGAATGGCGTCTCATACCTCGTCGCTGTGCAGACTCCGCAATATAAAGTCGCTTCGTTGGACGATCTCGGAACGATTCCTGTCACAGCTTCCTCTTCGCCGTCCGGTACATCTTCTTCATCCGGTACATCTTCGCCCTCCGGTACATCTTCGCCCTCCGGTATGTCCTCTCCGTCGGGTACACTCGCTCCGTCCGGGGCGCAGCTCTTTGAAAACCTCACCACGATGAGTCGCACGCAGGAGCCTGCGGTTGCCAGTCACTACAATGTGCAACCCGTCATCGACATCTATGGCAGCGTGCAAGGTACCGACCTCGGCAGGGTCGCGTCTCAGGTCACCAAGATCACAGATGAAGCACAGAAACATCTCCCCAGCGGCAGTCACCTGGTCATTCGTGGACAGGTCGCCACCATGCGCTCTTCGTTCACTGGCCTTTATATCGGACTCGCGTTTGCCATTGCGTTGGTCTACTTCCTGCTCGTCGTCAACTTCCAATCATGGAGTGAGGCCTTCATCATCATTACCGCCCTGCCCGGCGCAATGGCCGGCATCTGCTGGATTCTCTTTCTTACGCATACACCGCTCAGCGTTCCTGCCCTGATGGGCGCCATCATGAGTATCGGTGTCGCCACCGCGAACAGCGTGTTGGTCATCACCTTTGCCAACGAGCGCTTCGCTGAGACAAAGGAAGCGTTCCGCTCCGCTCTTGAAGCGGGAGCCACCCGGCTGCGCCCCGTCATCATGACGGCGACGGCCATGATCATCGGTATGGTACCCATGGCGCTCGGCCTGGGCGAGGGAGGCGAACAAAACGCGCCTCTCGGTCGTGCCGTCATCGGCGGCCTTCTGTTCGCTACGGTTGCCACACTCTTCTTTGTGCCTACTGTCTTCGCCATTGTTCGCTCGCGCGTCACAGGACGCAACGCCAATTCGGAGGAACCCCATGTCGCATGAGGATGTTTTAAACCAATCGCAAGTGCAGCTTTCAACGCCGCCAACCGCTGCTTCAGCTCCAGGAACCGGTCCCGCCGGAAAGCACTCCCGTCTACTCTGGTTCCTGATGATCCCCTTGGCGCTCTGTGTCCTTGGGCTGTTCACGTGGCTGACCAAGTCACGCACTCAGCGTGCGCTCGCGGCCAGTACTCAGGCCTCTGCTGCTGAGCCTGTGAGCGTGTTTCATCCGCAGATGGGCGATCTGAGCGATGAACTCGTTCTGCCGGCCACACTGCAGGCGTTCTCCGACGCACCGATCTTTGCTCGCACCAGTGGCTACGTCGCGCACTGGTACGCGGATATAGGTCAGCACGTAAGCAGCGGCCAAGTCCTCGCTCAAATCGACTCGCCCGATGTGGATCAGCAGCTCATACGCGCACGCGCAACGCTCAATCAATCGCAGGCCAATCTCACGCTGGCCGGCGTAACGACCGAGCGCTATCACGACCTCATCAAGTCCAACTCGGTCGCTCAGCAGGAGGTCGACCAGAACAATCAGAACCTTGCCTCGCAGAAGGCTGCCGTTGTATTTGCTGCTGCGGATGTAAAGCAGCTCGAGGAACAGCAAGGGTATGAGAAGGTGACGGCTCCTTTTTCGGGCGTGGTCACCGCACGTCGCACCGATATCGGCGACCTCATCAACGCCGGTAACAGCGGTACCGGGGCAGAGCTATTCCGTCTCTCCAAGATTGACATCATGCGCATCTTCGTCTCTGTTCCTGAGGCCTACAGCGAACAGATCGTCACTGGTCTGCACGTCACGGTACAGCTCACAGAACTTCCGAACCAGACCTTCGATGGCCAGGTAGCACGCAACAATCACGCTATCGATCCGACCACTCGCACTCTGCTGGTTGAAGTCGATGTCCCCAATCCTGGCGGCAAACTGCTGCCTGGTGCGTATGGCCAGGTTCACTTCAAACTTGCTTCTCCTACACGTCCTCTCATCGTTCCTTCCGGTAGCATCCTCTTCCAGTCCGCCGGTCCGCAGGTCGCGATCGTAACCGCGAAGAACACGGTAGAACTCCGCAAGGTGGTCATCGGCCGCGACTTCGGCAACACGATGGAGATCACAAACGGGATCAGCTCTCGGGATTCTGTTGTCGCCAGCCCACCGGACTACCTCGTCAACGGGATGCCCGTCACCGTTCAGGGCCATGTCGAGGTGCAACCGCCAGCAACACCTAAGAAGAGCTAACTCATGACATACTCCTCCAAACATTCGTCGATCCCTGTTCCACGACTCCTCGCTGCCGGTCTGTTGTGTGCATCGCTCAGCGGCTGCATGGTCGGCCCTAACTATCATGTTCCTGCAGCGCCCACACCGCCCGCCTACAAGGAGCCTGCGCCCGCATCGGCTATAGCGGTTCCTGCAGGAGCGGCCTGGTGGAAGGTTTTCAACGATGCTACGCTGGACGACCTCGAAAAGCAGGCGATTGCCGCCAATCCAGACATCCAGATTGCCGTCGCCCACGTCGACCAGGCCGATGCTGTCCGGCGCTCAGTTCACTCCGCGCAACTCCCCACTGTTACGGCAGGCGCTTCCGCCTCACGCAATCGCGAGGCGCAGCAGCGACCCAACAATGGCAACACGAATGGTCATGCTGCTACGTACAACGATTTCCAGCTACCTCTTACCCTCAGTTACGAGATCGATGCCTGGGGACGCATTCGCCGTATGGTGCAGTCGGCTACAGCCTCCCAGCAGGCTACTGAAGCCGACCTGCGATTTGTTCGACTCTCAGTGGCGGCGTCGGTCGCTACTGACTACTACACTTTGCGCGAGGCTGACGCAGACATCCATATCCTGCAGACCACTATTGTCGATCTCGAACGTGGCTACGAGATCACGAATAATCAGTTCCAGCGCGGACTCATCAGCGAACTCGCGGTCAGACAGGCGCAGACGATCCTTGACCAGACGCGTGCGCGTGTAGAGGCTCTTCACATTCAGCGCTCTCAGTCGGAGCACGCCATCGCCGTTCTTCTTGGGCGTCCTGTAGCTGGTTTCGCTATCGCCGAGGTTACCACCCTGCCTCGGCCGCCCGTTATTCCGGCCGGAGTGCCCGCCGATCTTCTCGGACGCCGTCCAGACATCGCCTCTGCGGAACGCTTAGCCGCGTCTGCAAGCGCTCAGATTGGCGTTGCGAAGGCAGCCTACCTGCCGCAGATCTCACTGACGGGACTGGCAGGTTATGAGAGTACGAATCCAGCTTCGCTGCTCAACTGGCAGAACAGCATCGCCTCGATGGCCGCGTCCGCTGTTGCTCCCGTCTTTACCGGCGGACGCCTCAAAGCGAATGTCGATCAGGCACAGGCGTTCTATCGCCAATCTGTCGCCCAATACGAGAAGACCGTCCTGGTCGCTTATCAGGACGTTGAAGACCAACTCGCCGCGCTCCACTATCTCTCCAACCAGTTCGACGCAGAGAACAGCGCCGTCGACGATGCCAAGCGTGCCGAAGAGATTGCAAACAACCGTTACAACACCGGGCTGGTCAGCTATTTGGACGTTGTCTTCGCCGAGCAGACGCTGCTCGCGAATCAAGAGATCTCAACACAGGTGCAGGGACAACGAATGATGACAACCGTTGCCCTAATTCGGGCTCTCGGCGGGAGTTGGAACAACTGACAGTCGGGCCCCGGGATAGGACGTGTCCTTGCCCGTGGTGGTTTTGTGGAAAGAAAGGAGGGCTGAGATGTTCGGCTCGCAAAGATTGTTTCTTGTGCTGGTAATTTTAGGCAGCTTCACGGCAGGGGCCCCATTCCTTGTGGCTCAGGACGTCACTCTGCCAGAGCTTCCGCAGGTGAACGGACCCTTCACGCTCCGTGCTGTTACCGACAGCGCGTCTGGCAAATCTCACTTCCGCTATAACGGCAACGATGTCCCACCTACGATACGGGTTCGACCAGGCCAGGACATCCGTGTGGAGTACGCCAACGCCTTATCGCCCGTTTCGAAAGAGCGGTGCGTGATGATGCCGTGCACCAACAGAAGCAACCTTCACTTTCATGGCCTGCATGTCTCACCCGATAGGCCGCAGGACGATGTACTCACCATGTCTGCCGCTCCCGGTGAGACGCTCCGGTACACAGTCAGCGTTCCGCGCAACCAGCCCCCTGGCCTTTACTGGTATCACACCCACCAACATATGGAGAGTTATCGCCAGGATCTGGACGGGATGTCCGGGGCCATCGTAGTGGAAGGCATCGATCGTTACCTTCCGGAGCTCCGGCACATGGAGGAACGGATCATGGTGCTTCGTGATGCGGAATTGGAGGAGCAGGGGCCGCAACGATCGGCCCTGATGCGCAAAGTATCCCTGCAAGCGCAGGGCTGCGGTTCCTCCACGGAACAGCCGGAGCGCGTGTTCACCGTCAATGGCGCCGTTCGTCCGGAAATTGAGATTTCCCCGGGAGAGCATCAGTTTTGGCGCATCGTGAATGCCAGTCCCGATCTCTACGCTGATATCGAGGTCGATGGCAGTTCCTTCGACGTCGTCGCGCTGGACGGAATGCCCTTTGCCTTCCACGAGCCGAACATTCGCAGCCGAAGGATGAGCCACGTGCTGCTTGCACCTGCTGGACGAATGGAAGCGATCGTGACCGGGCCCCCAGCCGGAAAGGGCGCAACGCTTCATACCCGTTGCTTCGACACTGGATCAGACGGAGATCCAAACGGGGCCATGGTGCTTGCTGATCTTGTGCCCAAACGCAGTGGGCGTGTTCAGCGGAGGATCGTCGAGGATACGGGTACGCCCGTCTATCAGCCGGTTCCCCTTGCGATCAAGCATTCCGTGGAGGAGTCCCAGCCGCAGTTCACGGCTGTCTTTACTGAAGATAAAAATGGTTTCTACATCAATGGCAGGAAATTCATGATGGATTCGCCCCCAATGCTGACGGTTCAAATTGGCTCCTACGAGCATTGGCGCGTCATCAATAAGACCAACGAAGTACATCCATTCCACATTCATCAGGTTCACTTCATGGTGTATGCCCGCAATGACGAGCGGCTGCAGCAACAGGCATGGCTGGACACCGTCAATGTACCGCCGATGGGCTCAGTAGATCTTATGATGGACTTCACCGATCCAATTATCCGTGGCACATCGCTGTTCCACTGCCACCTCCTGAATCACGAAGATAAGGGGATGATGGCGAAGATTTTGTTTCGATGATGAGCGTCGCGAGCGTATTGCCCCACTATCTTCGTGATTTTGGTGGGCCTGAGCACTCAGAGTTTGAACCAATTTGCTGAGAATGTGTCCAAGGCTGAAGCATTAAATGGCGAAATTGCCATTATCCTCAGTGGGTTGCAGGATATGAAGGCATCAGCTGCCGCTCTCCTCTCGACGTCCTCAGAAATAACAGTCACTAAGGAACGGCGGCAACGACGCATCTCTATTACCCCTATCCGTACTTGAACCAGATGCAATGAAGGCTATGTGTATAAGTACGCGAAATCTTAACCATTTACCATCCCCAAAAATCATGCTGTTCTTATGAATATCGCCGATTTCTCGATCGCGTATGCCGATCAGAACGAAATGGACCACGCTGTGCTGAAACGTGCGTCCGCGACGGAAAGGTCGAGGCGGTCTTCGAAGAGGCGAAGTGAAGAGGGTCAGAGGAGACTTGAAGAAAAATGAAGATACCGAACAGAGTACTCATGAGAGCGGTCTGCGGTAATTCACACGGTCCTTTCGGGGCTATATCTCGGTCAGACCAGTGCGCCTGCTTCGCTTGGCTCTAAGCACTTCACCCCCCATGCCTAGATGTATCGAATAACCGAAAAGGGACTGGCAGCCGAAATCACCCCACTTTACCAAGTACTACAAGACGATGATCTGAATTGAAGCGAGGGACTGTCCGGCTGATGGTTGCCGATTCAGCGAGGGAAGGCGGCAATTATGAACCAGCAGACTTTTGACCTCCGCGTGATGCGCACACCGGATAGAAAGATCTACGTAATGCAGTCCCGAGCGACCGATCCGGCGGAACAACATCGAAGTTGACGAGGCCACCGAAGACATGAAACGCACCCTCACAATTCGAAACGCGGTGTTCGTCCTGGTCATTCTGGTCCTGATCTCCGCGGTCCCCTTTTCTCTGCAGTACGCCTATCAGCATGGCGGCTTCTATCTCTTTTCACGCAGATTTCTGGAAGACCTTCCCAAGCGGCTGACTGGCCCCGGTCGTTTCCGATTCATTCTGCAGCCTGCAGTGGCCATCGCCCTCGGTATACGGGCCGGAATCTCCGATGCGCGGGCCCGGCGACAGCCCTATATAATGGGCATTCTCTTCGACGCTCGGGGCCGTCGAGCGTTGGTTAGAGAGGCTTTCGAGCAGCTCGCCGTGTTGATTGCCTCGTCGATCCTGCTGGATGCGCTATCGCAGTTTCTGATCTTGCATGAAGTGTTTCCGGGTCCCGCAGTGATTGTCGGGCCGGTTCTCATAGCGCTGCCGTATTCGTTAGCTCGCGCCGTGACCAATCGAATCGTGGGCCACGCAAGCTGAGCGTATAGTTAGTCACGCAGAGCCGAGCATGGGGACCGTCGAACTCGCTCACTCCATCGAAGGCCCTCCGTCATCGCAGCACGAATCGCCCCGCAGCCCTGATGCACGTCACGGCCTATTTATCATGGCGCTGCGTTAATTTGGATGGCTATGCGGATCAGGCCGAAGTTCGATCGCGGCTCTCTTGAGGTGAATCGGACAAGCAAGAGGAGGAACAAAATGTCACAAGATGCGGAATCAGCCAGACTCCAAGAGGAAGGCACACTCGAAGCCTCTAGATCCCAACTACAGATAGTCACCGGCAAAAAGCCCTGGAGAAAATGGGGGCCCTACCTGAGCGAGCGGCAGTGGGGTACGGTTCGCGAGGACTACAGCCAGGATGGAAATGCCTGGAACTATTTCACTCATGACCAGGCACGATCGCGCGCTTATCACTGGGGTGAAGATGGTCTCGCCGGGATCAGCGATCACAAGCAGTTGCTGTGCTTCAGCGTGGCCCTGTGGAATGGCAAAGACCCGATTCTCAAGGAACGTGCGTTCGGTCTGACGAACAGTGAGGCCAACCACGGCGAAGACGTCAAAGAATACTACTTCTATCTCGACAGCACCCCCACGCATTCCTACATGAAGTATCTCTACAAGTATCCGCAAGCGGCTTACCCCTACGTCGATCTGATCGAAACGAACAGACGACGCAATCGCGGCGACATGGAGTATGAACTGCTGGATACCGGGGTCTTTAACGAAGATCGCTACTTTGACGTTTTTGTCGAGTATGCCAAGCAGTCGCCTGAAGACATCCTGATCCAGATCAGCGTGGTGAATCGCGGTCCTGAGCCAGCCACGGTGCACGTCCTGCCGACATTATGGTTTCGCAACACCTGGACATGGTGGCCCGGTACACCCAAGCCGTCCCTGAAGCAGGTCTCTGGCCAGAAAGACGAACAGATTGTTGTAGCGTCACACCCGGATCTGGGTCAGCAGTATCTGTACTGCGAGGGAGATGCCGAACTGCTGTTCACAGAAAATGATACGAACAACGAGCGGATCTTCGGCACGGCCAACCAGTCTCCGTATGTCAAAGACGGAATCAACAACTATGTAGTTGAGGGCAAGAAAAACGCAGTAAATTCCGAGAAATTGGGAACCAAATCTGCTGCACATTATCAGTTGAATGTAGGTGCCGGAAGGGCCGCCACCGTCCGTCTGCGCCTCACGGATGTGGCGCCTGCTGCCATCGGCGAACCGTTCAAGAGCTTTGCTGAAGTCATGCAGACCCGCCAGCGCGAAGCAGATGAGTTCTACAAAGCTATAACCCCAATCCGGGTCAGCGAAGATGAAGCCCGCGTCATGCGGCAAGCGCTGGCCGGGATGCTCTGGAGCAAGCAGTATTTCTTCTTCGACGTTGACCTATGGCTCACGGAACATGGTCAGGATCCAATGAAACCGGGCGGACACCTCATGCGGAACAGCGAATGGTTCCACATGGTGAACAACCACATTATCTCGATGCCCGACAAGTGGGAGTATCCGTGGTATGCAGCGTGGGACCTCGCGTTCCACACCATCGCGCTCTCCACGGTCGATCCAGAATTCGCCAAAGCACAGCTCGACCTGATGCTGCACGAGTTTTTCCTCCATCCGACCGGTCAGATTCCGGCCTACGAGTGGAACTTCAGCGACGTGAATCCGCCGGTGCATGCCTGGGCCACCATTTTCCTGTACCGGACGGAACAAGCGTTGAAGGGGAAGGGCGATCTTGATTTCCTCAAGCGGTCGTTTGCCAAGCTGATGCTGAATTTCAGTTGGTGGATCAACCGCAAAGACCGGTTCGGCAAGAATCTCTTCGAGGGCGGATTCCTCGGGCTAGATAATATCGGCGTCTTCGACCGCAGCTCGCCTCTGCCGACCGGCGGCCACCTTGAGCAGGCTGACGGAACCGCGTGGGTATCCCTTTTCTGCCAGAACATGGCTGAGATCAGCGTCGAGCTGGCGGCCCACGACCCGTTCTACGAAGACATGGCCATCAAGTTCGTTGACCATTTCCTTTGGATCGCCCGTGCCATGAACCAGACAGGGCCGGAAGGCATGTGGGATGAGGAAGACGGGTTCTACTACGATGTCCTGCGCCGTCCGGATGGTAGTGCACAGCGGCTCAAAGTGCGCTCCATGGTGGGCCTGCTGCCCCTGTGTGCCACTACCGTCATCGAGCCCTGGCAGCGCGAACGGGTACCGCGAGCGGGGGAGATATTGTTCGAACGTTTGCGACGTATGCCCGAACTGCTCGACAGCATTCATGCAACCGGGCCCGGCCATTTAGGCTATGGGGAACGCGGCATAGTTGCCCTTGTGAATGAGAGCAGGCTGAGGCGGATTCTGACACGCATGCTCGATGAAAACGAGTTCCTCAGCCCGTATGGGATTCGGGCGCTCTCCCGCTACCATGCCGACCATCCCTACGTCGTCGACGTCGAGGGTCAGGAATACCGTGTGAATTACCTTCCGGCTGAATCCGACACCGGCATGTTCGGCGGCAACTCCAACTGGCGGGGCCCAATATGGATGCCGGTGAATGCGTTGCTCATTCGTGCTCTGCTGTCTTTCTACTTGTATTACGGAGACAACTTCAAGATCGAGTGTCCCACCGGTTCGGGCAAGTTGATGAACCTGTTCGAGGTAGCCCGGGAAATAGCCAATCGTTTGGAGCGGATCTTCCTGCGGGATAAATCGGGCCGGCGGCCAGTGTATGGAGGTACAGAGAAGTTCCAGACTGATCCCCAATGGAAGGATTACCTGCTGTTCTTCGAGTATTTCCACGGCGACAACGGCGCGGGCCTTGGAGCCAGCCACCAGACCGGATGGACCGGCGTGGTCGCAAAGCTGATCGAGCTTTTCGGTCGCATCGAGGGACAGCAGTTTCTGGATGCCGGTAAAGCAGGCGGCTTTGCAAAGGAGCGAACCCAAGAGGTAGAAACCGTGTCGTTTTAGCGGCTTGCGACGCCGACTAAGTTGACATACCTATCGAGACGTTGATGGGGCAAGTCGAATGGTTTTCGCGTGGAGTGGTCGAACTCCACGCGAAGACTGGGGAGTGATTGTTTCAAGTTTCCGGACAAACGCATGAATTTCCTAAGAGAGAACCGACGCGGGAGAAGCAAGTCGCTTCACTGGGCCCACGCTATCCGCATAGCGCTGTCTATCTTCTTACTTGTGGGCGCCGCAGCGCATTCGCCAGCCCAGGTTCCGACATCAGCGACGCCTCCTCCTGCCAAGGCTGAGCCCGCGGCGCCCATCGACCCGCTCGGACGCAAGACTCCCCGCAGTGCATTGATGGGCCTTCTGAAATACGAGACAAAACAGGACTTCGCGACCGCCGCTCAGTACCTGCAACCGACTCGGGGCCGAGACACTAACCTGGTGCAGCGGGCCAAGGAACTTCAGGAGTTGCTCTCAAGATTCCAAGGCACTGTCGCATTGTTGAGCGATGATCCCGACGGTACGGTTGAAGCCGGCCTTCTGCCCGGCCAGGTGCGTGCTGGCGTGTTCGTGGTAGGTGGCACGACAGTGGACCTGATTCTGGTGCGAGTGGACGATCCGGATTCAGGGAAAATCTGGCTCGTTTCAAGAGAAACGGTTGCGAAGATCCCCGGACTCTACGCCCAGATGAAAGGCGAAGCGCCGACAGCAGCCGAACGAATCGTACCTGCGGCGCTGACCACCCGCCACCTGCTGGGTTTGTCACTCGCACAATGGCTCGGGTGGCTGCTCTCGATCCCCATCTCGTGGTTGCTGGCCTGGCTGTTGGCGTTTCTGCTTAGTGCCCCCAGGCGAGTCTGGCGCAAACTCCGGAAGGTGCATTTCAGAACGGTCTGGGAGACACCGGTTGGCATGCCGCTCCGGTGCATCATAGCGATCCTTCTGCATACCCTTTTTGTTTACCTGCTTGAGCCGCCGCTTTTGTATCGCACTTACTACTTTCGCTTCCTGGCGGGCCTCCTTGCAGGTTGCGTTGTGTGGTTCGTGAGCAGGCTCGCCGACCAAGGCTTCGAACGCGCGGTGAACCGGACGCGGACGCAACGCCCAGGCGGGGAGTCGATTCTCATCGTGATTCAGCGACTCGGCCATGTTGTGATGCTCATAGTCGCCTTGATCATCGCATTCAGCCTATTTGGGTTCAACGTGAAGACGGCGCTTACCGGCCTGGGCATCGGTGGACTGGCGTTAGCCTTGGGCGCACAAAAATCACTCGAGAACGTTATAGGCGGGGTCTCACTGCTGATGGACAAGGCTTTGCACATTGGTAACTTTTGCAAAATCGGCAATCAAGTCGGCACTGTCGAAGACATCGGGCTGCGCTCTATCAAGCTGCGAACACTCGATCAAAGTCTGCTGGTGGTTCCGAATGGATTGCTGGCCCAAATGCAGTTCGAGAATTTTGGGCCTCGCCGAAAATGCCTCATCAATCAGCGCTTTTCACTGCGAATTGAGACGCGGGTTGAACAGTTACGGTTTGTGCTCGATCGCGTGCAGAGCATGCTCGATCAACAGCCTGCGATCGAAACGGGAACATCGAGAATACGAGTGGCGAATTTCGCCGGCGCTGCCTTCGAATTGGAGTTGTGGGCGTACGGCAAGACGGGCGACTGGACAGAGTTCACTGCCATTCGCCAGGACGTCATCCTGAAGATCGCTGAGATTGTCGAGGCCGCCGGTACTCGGCTTGCGGCGCCTACACAGTTGACATATCTATCCGGTGACGCAGGTATCGACGCGGACAAGGCGAATGATGGTGTGCGTCGCGTGACCGAACTTCGGACTAGCGATTCGTTCCGCTTTCCAGGCGATAATCGAAGCGGAACGAAATGATCGCACTTGATATGCATTTTGCAAAAACGGCTTCACGGGCGCACTACCGTGGGCAATGCGTAAGGACGAACCCAAAGAGGTAATTACCAATGTCCATAACTGACCGCGGATGTTCGATGCGTTGCTCCCCGTAGGCCGCACGGTATTTGTCGAAGATTCCGGACGGTCAACCCGAGATTCTGGGCGGATGACGGGCATAGTTCATACTCGTCATCGAGGAGCCTCCGTGGTTGTTCTCTGAATCAGCGTCGCCGCTGAGTTCAGCCTATGAAACACCACGTGCTCCTCGCTGACTTAACATTCAAACAAACCGGAAACTGAGAATCTCAACTGTTGCTAACAGGGTGAGTCACTCGCCGAGAGGCGATTTGCCAATTTGTTAGCGGGCAAGAGTTCCCCTAAACGGTCGTCCAAATCCAAAGGATCGGTCCAAGTTGCAGGTGCTGCTGGCCGAATTCCGCGATGTACCGTCAATGCACCCGCGAAGCGGGGAAGTGAGATCTGGTGGGCCCACCAGGACTTGAACCTGGAACCAAAGCGTTATGAGCACTCTGCTCTAACCAATTGAGCTATAGGCCCTTGTTGGGGAACTGCGGCGCGACCGTAATCGACCGTAAATAAGCGCAACAGACCCAAGTCTACCGTAAAAGAAGCTAATTATGAGTCCCCTGCTCTAACCGTTGAGCTACAGGCCCTAATTGAGGAAAACGCGCTCCACTGACTCTAACGTCGGGGAGTGTAACCCTCCTGAGCCCAATCAACATCGTATGGCGTAAGAATGGCAGCACAAAATCTGCCGGAGATCCCCGCATCGAGGTGTCCCATTTCCCTCCACCGCCGAGCACCGCACCGGACGTCACTTGACATTCGCGCACCCGAAAAGAGTCCCGAAAAACGAGCAAGTCCCTCGCCGCGACCTCCCTCTTAGGGTTTCTCAAAGAGGAAGTACCAACTCAAGTCGTTTCTTTCTAGGACTTTGCACGCTTTTTGACGGGATGGGGGGTAGGCGACCCAACTCAGGAAACTGCCTTGGGCGCGGTTATTCGCCAGCCATTTGAGCGCCGAACGTCGAACTCATCGCTCGCCGTCCGGTTTAGCACGCGTATCGCCCCGCACTATCTCTTTGGATGCAGCTCAAGTTTCTGCACGCGCCAGTTTAGCAGTTCTGCGACAAAGAGCACGTTCTCGGACGGGCACGCTATCTCATGAATCCAGCCAAATTGCTTCAACTGTTTGCCGGTTTCGCCCAACACCCCGAGTACCTTCCCGTCCAGGCTCAGCTTGTAGATCCGCCCCGGAAACGCGTCCGAGGCATAGAGCACCTGATTGGGAGCAGGCGTGATGCACAACGCCCAGGGGGAGCCTGATGCCTGCGTGCCGGTGGCGTCGGGGCCGGGTTTCTTGCCAATCGCCGGGACCGCACTCGCATAGTCAAACGGCACGTCAATCGTGATCTGGCGAAGGAATTTGCCGTCGCCGTCGAATACCTGAATACGTCGGTTGCCACGGTCGGCTACGTAGATATTTCCCTGTGCATCGGCAGCGATGCTGTGCGGCGTGTTGAACTGGCCAGGCTGGTCGCCGGGTTCGCCAAAGGACTTAAGCCATTTGCCGTTCTTATCGACCTTTGCTACCCGCGAATTGATGTAGCCGTCGCTGATGTACGTGTTGCCGGCTGGGTCCCACGTGACGTCGGTGACCTGGCGGAACTGTCCGTCAACGGGAGGAAGAGGCGGATGCACATGTTTCAAGGGCCCAGTGCTCTCGTCCGAGGCCTCCTGCTTGCGCCCGAACACCATGACGACTTGGCCCGCCGGATTGAACTTGATCACCATGTCCGACCCTTTGTCGGTGACCCAGATGTTGTCCTCCTTGTCGACTTTGACAGCGTGCGCGTAGGACCATGCGTACAGATTGTGTCCAATCTCGCGGAGGTACGTGCCGTCGGGACCAAACTCCAAGAGTTGGGCGGCGCTCGCACCATAAGCTGGCCCGGTGGAGTTGCCGCGCGTAAATACAAAAACGTGTCCCTTGGAATTCACCGCTACGCCGGCTGTCTCACCGAGATAAATGTTCGGAGGAAGCTTTAGGAAGTTGGGAACAGAGTCGAAGGGAATTTCAAGTCCGGGCTGGCCCTGGGCGAACAGGGCAAACGGCACGGCCATACATAGCGTGAGAGCGAGGGCAAAGCGTTTCACAACGACCTCCTTGAGCGATTAGACGTTGTTATCTTTGGAAGCAGTGACGGCAAATGATACATCCGTAATGTTTGATTACTTCAATTGTTTATATCGCTTTGTAAACATTGACTGGAGCACTTAGCGATCGATGCTCACCCGCGATATAAGATGAGACGTGCATCTTCCAGTGAAGGCGCCAATCTTGCCGATGCTTTCCAAACGGGTGGATGAAATTCCCACGGGAGAGTACTGGCTGTTCGAGCCTAAGTGGGATGGATTTCGCGCATTGGTCTTCCGCGAGGCTGAAGAGATCCTGATTCAAAGCCGCGACGGGAAATCGTTGAACCGATATTTTCCTGAGCTTATTGAACCATTGCGGCGACAACTGCCCGACCGTTGCGCTCTCGACGGCGAAATCGTGATCGCATCGCCCGGTGGACTGGACTTCGATGCGCTCCAACTCCGTATTCATCCGGCTGCGTCGCGCGTGAACCTTCTTTCCAAGCAGATTCCGGCCTCGATTGTGTTCTTCGATCTGCTGTGCGAAGACGATCGCGATCTAATGAACGAGCCATTTGAACTCCGGCGCAAAGCATTGGAGAAGGTGCTTTCCTCGGCGCAGGCGCCGCTCCATCTGACTCCCGCTACCGGCGAAAGAACGATCGCTTTAGATTGGTTTCGCCGCTTCGAAGGTGCAGGTCTCGACGGAGTCATGGCGAAACTAGCTTCGGCAGCCTACGAGCCGGATAAGCGGGCCATGCTGAAGGTGAAACATGAACGGGATTGCGACTGCGTGGTGGCCGGTTTTCGATGGCATAAAAACGGAGAAGGAACCGCTGTCGGTTCGCTACTCCTAGGGCTCTTCAACGCCTCGGGATCGTTACAGCACGTGGGTGTTTGCGCCAGCTTCACGCAGGCGAAGCGTCGTGAGTTGGTGGAATACCTCGAACCCTATCGCAAAGATGCATTGATTAATCATCCCTGGAAGCGTGAAGTCGTCGACGGGAACGACCGCATGCCCGGTGGCCAAAGCCGCTGGAGTCAAGGGAAGGATTTGTCCTGGGAGCCATTGCGACCGGAGCTTGTCGTCGAAGTAGCTTATGAGCACATGCAGGGTGACCGATTCCGTCACATGGCGCAGTTTAGAAGATGGCGTTTCGATAAGACACCTCGCGAGTGTACCTACGCTCAGCTTGAGGTCGTTCCACCGCAGGAGCTGATGGCAATCTTCTCCAGCGGTCGGTGAGTTTCTGACGTGCTTTACGCATTCTTTTTCGTCGCTCGTCGGGTAGCGTATCCGCGGGTTGGATCGTCATCGGGATCTGGTATTTCCTGTGGCGGCCGCAACTCTTCGGGAATATTTCGCAGGTTAACGCGAATGCGAGTCCAGATCGAAGACCTACCTCTCATGCGGTCCACCAGCACATCGTCCAATGCTAGAAGTCTGGCCACCTCCTCATATTTTTTCTTCCATCGCTCCAACCCTGCTAATGCCGCGTCTTCGTGAGGAGAATTTGCAACGACAACGAGCGGCATTTTCGTTCTAGGCTTCTTCGCGGTCGTCTTGACCGAGGGTGATTTGGCCCGCGAGGGCGAAACGCGAGGCGCTTCTCCCTCCATTTTGCGAAAGTGTGGCGGCCAAGGAGCATCACCAAGCCCTTCAGCCTCGTCCTTTGCCGCCAGGTCAAGCAACCCGTCAAGCGAACCGGGCGAATTGTTCATATCGGCATGAGGATCGCCGATCTCTGCGAAGCGTTTAGGCATTGTGAGCACAGTAAAATCCGCTGGATCGCAGTCCGACACCTCTTGCCACCGGAGTGGCGCGGAGACTCGAGCATCCGGCAACGGGCGTACCGAATAGGCCGAAGCCGTGGTTCGATCCTTTGCATTTTGGTTGTAATCGAGGAAGACACCGTGCCGTTCTTCCTTCCACCACTTCGAACTTGCGAGAGCGGGTAGCCGCCGCTCGACTGCACGCGACAGGGCGAGCGCTGCACGCCGCACCTCGGTGAAGCTCCAGCGAGGTTTGATACGTACGTTCACATGCATCCCTCGTGAGCCACTGGTCTTAGCCCAGCCTTGGAGCCCGACTTCCTCGAGGAGCATCTTTACCTCGAGAGCAACTCTACGTACGTCAGCCCAAGAAACCCCTGGTCCGGGGTCGAGATCCACCCGTAACTCGTCAGGATGGTCGAGATCTTCTGAACGCACGGGATGCGGATGTAACTCGATGCAGCCCAGGTTTACGATCCAGGCAAGACCGGCAGCATCATCCACGACTAGCTCTTCAGCCGTACGGCCCGATGGGAATGCAAGAGTCACTGTTCGCAACCAGAAAGGGCGATCAGTAGGGGCGCGCTTCTGATAGAAGGGGTCTCCCTCCGCACCGTTAACAAATCGCTTCAGGACGAGTGGCCGGTCCCGAATGCCGGTAAGTGCTCCTGGCGCGATTGAGAGATAGTAGCGTACGAGGTCGAGCTTCGAGAGCTTCGTTTGCCTGGAGAAATAAAGCTTGTCAGGGTGCGTCACGCGGACTTGACGCCCCTCAATCGAAAGCACCTCGGCTTCTTCCTCATTTTTCGCAGACATGAGGACCTCCTTTGGCCAATGCCCTCTGGTTGTAGCGGCGAGAGTCCAAATTCCCCTCCGACTCAATCGATATGTCCATATTCTGTCAGAACTTCGATGACGGTCTGGAAGAGGAGTTCTGGTCCCCCCACCTTGCTGATAAATCGGTCGGCATAGCTGGCATCCGCGGGGATTTCATTTACTCCCGAAATCAGGATCACCGGCATTGTAGGCCGCATGGCCTTCACGGATTTTGTGAGGTCGGTGCCAGTCATGCCCGGCATCATTAGATCAGAGAGAACAAGATTGATGTTTGTTCGATCAAGCACCTCCAATGCTTCCGTGCCCGAGGCCGCCGTTACGACTTGATACCCTTGCTTTTGCAGTATCAGTTTTCGGAGGGTTCTGGGAGTTTCCTCATCGTCCACGCAGAGGATAGTGATACTACTGGGGACCATTGGACACCCCTGCTATCTCTACTACCTCAGATGCAGCGATGTCTGAGTCCCGCACTCCTTGAACTTCTGCGTCGGGCAGCCTCACTTGAAAACAGGTGATATTCCGGCCGGTAAGTGACGCGCTTCGGAAGCGAATTGCTCCTCCGTATTTCTGGACAATGCCTTTGCTGATCCAGAGACCCAAGCCGGTACCCTTAGTTGATTTCGTCGTGAAAAAAGGTTCGAAGAGATGTTTCGCATCCTCCGGATCAATGCCAGTACCCGTATCGCAGATGGAAATGCAGACTTCTGGATGCTGATGACGCTGCCACGAAGATTCGAAAACGTGCAGGCGCAATGTGCCACCGTCAGGCATGGCCTGGACCGCGTTCCCAATGAGATTGAGAAATACTTGCTTTAGCTCGACCGGAAAACCCCATATGGTCCCTTTGCTACGATACTGCTTGTTTAAGGCAATATTGTTGAATTCCATGCGACGCGTTTGCAACTCGAGAATTTCGTCGAGAAGTGTAGAAATGGAAACTTCGACGGGGTGCTTTGATTCCCGATAGAAGCCAAGCGTTTGCCGCGTAATGTGCGCGACGCGACGGAGCTCTTCCTCACCGAGCTTTGCTAGATAACGAGCTTCTTCGTCGAGAGATGGGTGGTCGCGAAGCAGGTAAAATGCGCTGGTAATTGCTTCCAGCGGATTGTTGATCTCATGGGCAATGATTCCGGCAACCCTTCCCATCGCTGCCAGCCTCTCTGTTTTGCGCAGGGCATCCTCTGCTTTGAGTTGAGCGGTAATGTCTCGGTTCATCTCAAGGATTGCGTTGCCGCCTGCCTTGAGCGCCTTTCGGCATGCGACGGTTACTTCCTGGCCGTCGCGGGTAAATTGGGTGAGGTTGCCATTCCACTTACCAGTCTGTGCTAGTGCATTGTCCACATCACTCAATCCCTTTGGGAACCTGGTCCGGAGAACCTGGTGGATTGATTTGCCCAAAACCTCCTCACGTCGCCAGCCATAGAGTGCCTCTGCACCCGAATTCCAGAATAGAAGGACTCCGTGCATGTCTCGCACAATGATTGCCTCTGTCGCCAGTTCGAGCAGATCCGCTCGCTCCCGGAGCAGGTCTTCAAGGTGCTTCCTCTCGGTCACGTTGATGAATGCGCCAACCGCGCCGCGCACGCTGCCATTTTGATTGAAGAGAGGACTCGCACTGGATTGGAGGTAAATAGGCTCTCCATCCGATCGCTGAATTTCAAGCTCCAGACTCCCGGACTGCTGCCCGGTTCTTGCGGATCTGAGCAGGGGATGGTCAGCGCTGGCGAGGCGACGACCTTCCTTATATATCCCGAAAGAATCAGCGCCTGCTGGATCGATGCGCGTGGCAATGTTCTCGCCAGGATTTACTCCGAGCAGATCGCTGAGCGCCAGGTTCGCCGTGACAACAGTACTCTCTGGATCCTGCGAGACGGCGACACCAACCGGCAGGACTTGCATGATCGCCTCAAGCTCTGCCACCCGCTCCTGGAGTTGAGCATTGAGATTGCGAATCTGCTCTTCGGCGGCGATCTGAGCGCTTATATCCGTGCTGGTGCCAAACCATCGCACCAAGTTCCCTTGAGAATCGCGGATCGGTACAGCGCGAGCAAGAAACCAACGGTACTCCCCTTCTTTACTTAGTAAAGGAAAGGTGTCTTCCCATGGCTCTTCGGCCTTTCGGGATTGCTCAAGCTGCTGGATGACCCGATCCGCATAATCCGGATGTTGAACACTCCGCCATCCCCATATCGGCATCTCTCCAGGCGAGGTACCGATGAAGTCGTACCAACGCTGGTTGTACCAGAAGATAGAACCCTGAGCGTCGGCCATCCAAGCCAACTGCGGGATGGAGTTTGCCAAGGTGCGGAATTGGAGTTCGCTTTCATGTAGCTGCTCTGTGCGCTCTGCGACGCGCTGTTCCAGTTCACGATTGAGACGTTCGAGCTGGCGATTCTTACGATGCAATTCAGCAAAGACGCTCACCTTGGCACGAAGCAATTCCGGAATGACAGGAACAGAGATGTAGTCGACAGCACCACTCTTGTATCCCCTGATGCGGTCGAGATCGGTTAGGTGAACGGCGGAGATAAAGATAATAGCCGTCTTTTGAAACCTCGGATGCTGACGCATCATGTCGGCCAGTTCGAATCCATCGATCTCCGGCATGCTCACGTCCATCAGCACGACCGCTATGTCTTGACGCAAAAGATGATCGAGCGCTTCCCTGGCAGATCGTGCTTGAATCAGATTCTCATTTAAGTCCTTGAGTATGACTTCGTAGCTCATCAGCTTGCCTGGCTGATCGTCCACCATGAGTATGTTTGCTTGGTCGCCGTCGTTCATTTTTTTTCTTTATCCGTTGAGGATTGCATTCCAGAAGTCTCGCCCTTTGTTAATGACCACAGCGCTGTTGTAGTTACCGATGAAGCCACATACGGCAAGCCGATAAGAGCTGCTCGGTATTTACCGGCTTAGCCAAATATTCCGAGGCGCCCGCTTCGAGGCACTTTTCGCGATCACCTTTCATTGCTTTTGCCGTCAACGCGATGATTGGCAGACGGCGGAACTGGGGATTCTGCCGGATGACCTGCATCGTTTCGTATCCATCCATTTCCGGCATCATGATGTCCATCAGAACAATGGAGAGATCGCTAGTCGATTCGACGGTCGCAATTGCTTCCCGCCCCGTTCCCGCGGTAAGCACGCTCATGCCGCGACGCTCCAGGACGCAGCTTAGAGCGAAGATGTTCCGTACGTCGTCATCGACAATCAAGACCTTCTTGCCAACCAAAGCTTCGTCTGAACGGTGCAGGCGATCAAGCATATTCTGCTTTTCCTCCGGAAGGTCAGACACGACCCGATGAAGAAAGAGCGCAGTTTCGTCGAGCAGGCGCTCAGGCGATTCGACATCTTTTACGATAACGCTGCGCGCCAACATGTGTAGTTGTGCGTCTTCCTCGGGGGACAGGTCCTTCCCGGTGAAGACGACCACGGGCAACTCGCTTCCGGGTTTGGATTGACGCAGTTGTTCCAAGAGCTCAAAGCCCGTGATATCCGGCAGACGGAGATCCAGGACGACACAATCAAACTGCTCCTTGCTCACTGCCGCGAGGGCCTCCGAGCCGGTGGAGACAACAGAGACGTCGATGTCGTCATGACCCAATAGTGCTTCGATACTGATTTGTTGTGCGGGTTCATCCTCTACTACCAGAAGACGCTTGCGGCGAGGGCTCGAGTACTCGCGTATCCGGGTAATCGCGGCACCCAGGCCTTCGCTCGTCGTCGGCTTCGTGACAAAGGCGAAGGCCCCATGAGATAGGCCGTGATGCCAGTCCTCGTCCATAGTCAACATCTGGACCGGGATATGGCGCGTCGCGGGATCCTGCTTCAGTTGATTCAAAACGGTCCAGCCGAGCATATCGGGAAGTGAGACGTCGAGGGAGACGGCGGTGGGGCGGAATTCCCGCGCCAGCGCAAGAGCCTCGGCGCCTCGCAGCGCCACCAAAACTTTGAAACCCTTTTCTCGCGACAAGTCGCAAAGGATACGCGAATAGTGGATATCGTCTTCAACAATCAGCAGCACAGCATCTCCCGGCTGGATGTTGTTGCGGTCATCTTCAAGCACCTCGATGGGATCCTCCACGGCGGTCATGACGGAGGCTGTAAGTTCGAGGCGCGGCCCGTGGTGCGGAAGGCTGGCCGCGTTGACGATCTGCGTGGACGGGCCGACATAGGTCTGCGGCAGATAAAGTGTGAAGATGCTCCCCTTGCCCGGTGTGCTTGTCAGCTGGATTTCTCCACCGAGGAGGCTGGCCAATTCGCGGCTGATTGCGAGACCAAGGCCTGTACCGCCGTACTTACGGCTGGTGCCGGCGTCTGCCTGTTGGAAAGCCTCGAAGATAATTCTTTGCTTGTCCGCAGGGATGCCGATACCGTTATCCGAGACCTCAAACGCCACAACGGAGGCCGCTCCGCTAAGGATTGGGTGGCGCGCCGTCCATCCACTGGTGACGGCCGCAACGGAAAGACGCACGCCACCCTGCTCCGTGAATTTGAATGCGTTTGACAAGAGATTCTTGAGCACCTGCTGCAGACGTTTGGAATCCGTCACGATGCTGCGTGTGAGGTGAGGATCGGTGTTCACCTCAAACGCAAGCTTGCGGTTCTCCGCCTCGTGCCGGAAAGGACGTGCCACCATTTCAATCAGACTGCCGAAGAAGACCTCTTCGGCTTCGACCGAGACAGTACCGGACTCAATCTTTGAGAGGTCCAGAATATCGCTGATGAGGTTGAGAAGATCAGTTCCAGCGCCGTGAATGGTACGAGCAAACTCGACTTGCTTGGGGGTGAGGTTGGTGTCTGGGTTGTCGGCAAGCTGCTGGCCAAGAACAAGGATGCTGTTAAGCGGCGTCCGCAACTCGTGCGACATATTTGCCAGAAACTCCGACTTATATTTCGAAGTTAGGGCGAGCTCTTTTGCCTTCTCTTCCAACGCTCCGCGAGCCTGCTCAATTTCCTGGTTCTTGCGTTCCACTTCGGCATTTTGCTCGGCGAGCTGTTTCGCTTTCTGGGCAAGCTGTTCGTTGGTCTGTTGCAACTCCTTCTGCTGCGTCTGCAACTCGACTGCCAACTGTTGCGATTGCTTCAACAAGCCTTCGGTCTGCATAGTGGCTTCGATGCTATTCAGCACAATGCCAATGCTCGAAGTCAATTGCTCCAGGAAGGCGAGATGGGATGTGGTGAAAGCGTTCAGACTGGCCAATTCGATGACAGCCTTGACACGATCTTCGAAGAGAATCGGCAAAACGATGACGTTGCGCGGAACTGCCTTGAACAAGCCGGAACGAACCGGAATCGTATCTTCCGGCAGATCTGAGATCAACATGCGGCGTTTTTCCAACGCGCACTGTCCCACCAGACCTTCGCCCACCTTCACAGTTTCATGGTGTCCCTCCGTCGAGTCCGCGAAAGAGGATAAAAGCATCATGCTGCCAGGCGTCTCCGCTTCCATCTGATAAAGAACCCCTTGCTGCGCATTGACCAGGGGCGCGAGTTCCGAGAGTAATAGGCGCCCTACTGTGGTCAGTTCGCGCTGGCCCTGCAACATACCCGTGAAGCGGGCGAGATTCGTTTTCAGCCAGTCTTGTTCCGTATTGCGGTCGGTGGTCAGCCGCAAATTATCGATCATGGTGTTGATGTTGTCTTTCAATTCAGCGACTTCGCCGCTGGCGTCCACCTGAATCGACCGGGTCAAATCGCCCTTGGTGACGGCTGTGGCCACTTCAGCAATAGCGCGCACTTGATTGGTCAAGTTGTCAGCGAGAAGATTTACGTTGCCCGTGAGATCTTTCCACGTGCCGGCTGCGCCAGGTACGTTGGCCTGGCCGCCGAGCCGCCCTTCAACGCCTACTTCGCGGGCAACCGTTGTGACCTGGTCGGCAAAGGTAGCCAACGTGTTGGTCATGTTGTTGATGGTTTCTGCAAGAGCTGCTACCTCGCCCTTCGCATTCACTGTTAGCTTTTGTGTCAGTTCACCGTTGGCCACGGCGGTCACCACTTTGACGATGCCGCGCACCTGCTCCGTTAAATTCACCGCCATTACGTTGACATTGTCGGTGAGATCCTTCCAAGTGCCGGCGACGTCTGGCACCTGAGCCTGACCGCCCAGCTTTCCTTCCGTGCCAACTTCTCGGGCCACGCGCGTTACTTCTGCGGCAAACGCGTTCAGCTGATCCACCATCGTGTTGATGGTGTTCTTCAACTCAAGAATCTCTCCTTTCACGTCGACGGTGATCTTGCGCGACAAGTCTCCGCGGGCCACTGCCGTCGTGACTTCAGCGATGTTACGGACCTGGCCGGTCAAATTTCCTGCCATGGAATTGACAGAGTCCGTAAGGTCCTTCCATGTTCCTGCAACGCCGGGAACATTTGCTTGTCCTCCGAGTCTCCCTTCAGTACCAACCTCACGAGCCACACGTGTTACTTCGCCAGCAAACGCGTTCAGTTGGTCGACCATCGTGTTGATGGTGTCTTTGAGCAAGAGAATTTCGCCGCTCACGTTCACAGTAATCTTCTTCGAAAGGTCACCGCTGGCGATGGCGGTCGCAACTTCCGCAATGTTGCGTACCTGCGCCGTCAGGTTACCTGCCATAAAGTTGACGTTGTCGGTAAGATCCTTCCACGTTCCGGCGACGCCGGGCACCTGGGCCTGGCCGCCCAGTTTACCGTCGGTACCAACTTCGCGGGCGACGCGGGTCACTTCGCCAGCAAAGGAGCGGAGTTGATCCACCATCGTATTTAGCGTGTCTTTGAGTTCTAGAATCTCGCCGCGGACGTCGACGGTGATTTTGCGCGACAGGTCTCCACGCGCGACAGCGGTTGCCACCTCCGCGATGTTGCGGACTTGCGCGGTGAGGTTGCCGGCCATGAAGTTGACCGAATCGGTAAGGTCTTTCCAGGTGCCCGCGACGCCCGATACCTGCGCCTGACCACCCAGCTTGCCTTCGGTTCCTACTTCGCGTGCCACACGCGTTACCTCGCCTGCGAAGGCGTTGAGCTGATCGACCATCGTATTGATGGTGTTCTTCAACTCAAGAATTTCGCCCTTCACGTCGACGGTAATCTTTCGCGACAGATCACCACGCGCTACAGCCGTGGTGACCTCGGCGATATTACGCACTTGCCCGGTAAGGTTTCCGGCCATCGAGTTGACCGAGTCCGTCAAATCCTTCCATGTCCCGGCGACTCCGGGCACGTTGGCCTGTCCGCCGAGTCGACCCTCGGTTCCGACTTCGCGTGCCACGCGGGTTACTTCGCCGGCAAAGCGGTTGAGCTGATCGACCATGGTGTTAAGTGTTTCTTTGAGCTGGAGAATCTCGCCGCGCACATCCACCGTGATCTTTCGGGAAAGATCTCCATTTGCGATCGCTGTTGCTACCTCGGCGATGTTACGGACCTGACCAGTCAGGTTGCTGGCCATGAAGTTCACGTTTTCAGTCAGGTCTTTCCACGTTCCACCAACGCCGAGTACCTGCGCCTGGCCGCCTAGTTTGCCTTCCGTACCCACTTCGCGGGCGACGCGAGTCACCTCGCCAGCAAAGGCGTTCAACTGATCCACCATTGTATTAATGGTGTCCTTTAATTCGAGGATTTCACCTTTGACGTCTACCGTGATCTTGCGTGACAGGTCGCCGCGGGCCACCGCTGTCGTAACCTCCGCTATGTTGCGCACCTGGGCCGTCAGATTTCCGGCCATCGCGTTCACGGAGTCGGTGAGATCTTTCCAGGTACCGGCAACGCCTGGAACCACGGCCTGTCCACCGAGTTTTCCGTCGGTGCCGACTTCGCGAGCTACGCGTGTGACTTCGGAAGCAAAGGACCGGAGCTGGTCCACCATTGTGTTGATGGCCTCTTTGAGCTGAAGAATCTCTCCGCGGACGTCGACGGTAATCTTGCGCGAAAGGTCGCCGCTCGCCACCGCTGTGGCTACCTCGGCAATGTTGCGGACCTGGCCAGTCAGGTTGCTGGCCATCGAGTTCACCGAATCGGTGAGGTCCTTCCAGGTGCCAGCCACTCCCGGTACCTGAGCCTGCCCTCCAAGCTTGCCGTCGGTGCCGACCTCGCGGGCAACTCGGGTGACCTCGGCCGTGAAGACACCGAGCTGCTGAATCATGGTATTGACGATGTTGGCGGAACGCAGAAACTCGCCTTCAAGGGGTCTTCCGCCTACATCCAGACGTACCGTTTGCGCCAGATTTCCTTGCGCGACGGCTGCGATAGCGCGAGTAACTTCCGTCGTGGGCCTAAGCAGGTCCTCGACCAGCGTATTGACTGACGCCTCCATCTTGCCCCAGGATCCACGGGATTGTTGAAAGCGGGTACGCTCGCGCGTCTTACCCTCTTTGCCAACGGCCTGACCCACGCGGTTGAGTTCACCGGCCATCTGCTCGTTCGCTGCAACAATATCGTTGAACGTATCAGCGATCTTCCCTTCCAGGCCAACCCACGCTACTGGAAGTCGAACAGAAAAGTCGCCGTCCCGCATGGTCTGCAGGCTTGCCAGAATGAGCGCCAGATCGTCGGGTTGAGGTGTTGATGGGGCCCTCGAAGGCATAGCGCCCACGCCATTTTTAGAAGACGTTGCCTCTTTATTTGCTTTAGTCGTAACGGAGGCGGTCGTCGCCATAAAGTCAGGATTCTCCTGTTCGAAGTGCGGGTCAAACTCTCAGTTCCGACCACTTCACCGACCCGATTACGCAGCGATGCTCGCAAGTGTAGAGAAATCCTCCCGCGGAAGCAAGAGGCTTGTCTAAGACGATTCGACATGTGATGGGGCGACGACTATAGCGGGAAATTTGATGCGTGCCATTCGCCTTCGGGATGCCTGTCCATACCTTTGTCTCAGGTGTCGTAACCAACCGAATACTAGATTCTGGGTTCAGTCTTGACGCCCCAATGTGCCGGGATTCTTCTGATCGCGCATTTTTCTAATAGACAATGTGGACACAATTCTCCGCTTATGCAGCGTGCGGTCCGTTGTTGCTGAGAGCTCTTGACCCTCTAGATCCAGCCACCGTCGATGACAAAACTCTGATTGGTGATGGCTGAGCTGTCTTCTGCAGCCAGGAAAAGGACAAGGCGAGCAACCTCGTCAGGCCTAATGATCCGCTTCAGCGCCTGTCTTGTAAGGATTTCGGCTTTGTAAGCTTCAGTAAACCAGAGCCGTTCCTGACGATCAGTCTGGATCGCGCCCGGCATGACGCAATTAACTCTGATATTGTGAACGCCCAACTCATGGGCTAGCGTGCGGGTTAATCCAACGATAGCGGCCTTCGCCGCGACATACACGGGTAAGCCAGTTGATGGGATGACCCAACTGATCGAGCTCATGTTGATAATCGATCCCCGCCCTGCCCGTTTCATGGATGGGATGACCGTCTGCGTCATAAAAAACTGATGTTTGAGGTTGATAGCCATCGCCTGGTCCCAAGATTCAGGAGTTACTTCTTCAATCGAATGCCTGGAGTCGTTCCCGGCGTTGTTGATAAGCACGTCAACTGTATTGAATCGTTCAAGAATATTTGAAACTGACTTTTTGATCGCCGCGACGTCGCTTAGGTCGCAGTGGAAGTAGATGGGCGGCGTGAAGCCGGCTGCTTTAATTCTTTGGACAAGCAGGTCCGCGGCCCCATCCTGAATATCCAGAAATGCGACTCGTGAATTCTGCATTGCAAACGCTTCGACGATCGCCTCGCCGATACCGCTCGCGCCACCCGTGACGACAATGACGCGATCGCGAAGACTTGAGTAGGAAGCCATTTTTTTGATATCCAACCTCGTGCGCCTCCAGGTCTTGTTGTCCTCATCAACGAGCTGTCAGGGATGAAGCTAGTACGTCGCGCGCCCACCGCTCAAATCGAAGACCGCCGCGGTTGTGAAGGAGTTTTCTTCTGAGACTAGCCAAGCGACCATAGAGCTCACTTCGTCGACGTTTAGAAATCGCCCACGGGGAATTTTCGAGAGCATGAAGTCGATGTGTTCCTGCGTGACTTGATCGAAGATGCGTGTCTTTGCGGCGGCAGGAGTGATGCAGTTCACAGCGATATTGTTGAGAGCGGTCTCTTTCCCGAGCGATTTTGTGAAGGCGATGACTCCAGCCTTGGCGGCGCTGTATCCGGAGGCGGTTGGGTTACCCTCCTTGCCTGCGATCGACGAGATGTTGACGATACGACCGTAGTTCTGGCGAAGCATATGGGGAACGATCGCGCGACAACAAAGGAAGACACCGGTGAGGTTGATGTCGATCACCTGCTTCCATGCGTCGAGGGGATACTCCCAAGATTTGAAGTTTGGGCCGGCGATACCAGCACTGGCAACTAAAATGTCGATTTTGCCGTGCTTGCGGATGGTGTTTTCCGTTGCAGCCATCACGCTATCGACATGAGAGACATCGACGGTTTCTATGGAAACGGCGCCTTGACCCTGCAGTTGATCTAAGGCGAGTTTGAGACCTTCTGTATCTCTATCCCAAAGTGAGACTGAGGCTCCGGACGCCAGCAGGCGGGCTGCGACGGAAAAGCCGAGGCCTTGTGCTCCTCCAGTAATAACGGCATGCCGATGATTGAGATCGATCTGATTCACTTGTTCCTTTGCTGGTGTTCGGATTGCCGATCATTCAGTTTCTAAATGTCTGGATGACAGGGCGCGTTCGCAAGGTTGCAAAACTGAGTCAAGTTGAATATCAGGTGTTAGCAAACTGCGTTTTGGGTCGACGATGAGCCAGGCAAATGCTCCCACGATGGCGAGAAAAGCTGCCACAAAGAACGACATCTTCCATCCGAAGTGTGCCGCGATCAGAGGTGTCAGTGAGGTAGTGCAGGCTCCGCCAATTTGTGCGCCCATGTTCATGATTCCCGAGGTTATGCCAGCATACTCTCCGGCGAAGTTAGCACTGACTGCCCAAAAACAGCCGGCCGAGACATATAAGATGCCAGCTCCCAGGGCCAGGACGACGCCTGCTGTTCGGGCTTGTTCTGCTCGGGAACCAAGCACCAGAAGAAACGCGGTGATCGCCATCGAAGATGCGGGAAGGAAACAGCGGCCAAGGCGTGGGCTGAAACGATGTGCCAGCCAATCACTAGCGACACCGCCTGCTAAGCAACCGATGGCCATTCCCACGAAAGGCAGCATAGAGTAAACCGCACTGGTTTTGAGATTCAGTCCTCTCGCTTGAGCGATGTAAATGTAGAACCATCCGAAGAAGACCCATGCAACGTAGCCGAAGCAGAAATAGCTCAGGGTCACGGCAAACACTTCTTTACTGCTGAAGATTCGGACCCAGGGAACAGTGCGCTTGCCGGTTGGGCGTAGGCTGTTCGATGAGATGGTGTCCGGTGTAGGTTTACGGTCCTGGAGAATACGATCAAGCTCAGAGTCTCGAACCAAGCGATGTTCCTCTGGTGTATCTCTGGCCATGAGATACCATACTGTTCCCGCGATGACTCCAACGACGGCGCTGAACCAGAAAGACGCACGCCAACCATAGTGCACGACAATTGCGGTAACGATCGGCGGGGTAAGGCCGGATCCGACACCAACTCCACCGAAGATGATGCCGTTGGCTTTTCCGCGTTCGCGGATTGGAAACCAACGTTCGACGAATTGACTCGTTGCCGGATACATTGTCGCTTCGCCTGCGCCGAGTGCAAAGCGAACGAGCACGAGAATCATGACAGAACCGCTCAGCCTGGGAGGCACGAGGGCGGTGAGTACGGTGAAGAGTCCCCACCAGAGGACGGCGAACGTCAACACCATGCGCGTTCCAAATTTGTGAACGAGAAGTCCGGCGGGGACCTGAAAGGCGGCGTATCCAATCAAAAATGCGCTGAAGACCCAACCTAAGTGGGTGTTATCGATGGCAAATTCTTTGCCTATCTGGATGCCCGCAATTGATATATTCGTTCGGTCGAGGTACGCAACCGCGCTCAGAACAAATAGCCAAGTCACCAGCAGATATCGTATTGGTAACGCTGGTGGTGATTGCCTCGGAAGATTATTCATGCCAGTCGTTCGCTCCAGCTACCTGATGTCTGTGTTTGGTTGTAGCCGGAGCAGTCGCCTTATCGAAGGCGCCCCACCGAGCGAGCATTTTGCCGGCCTTAATCGCGACTTGCAATGGAAGCCAGTTGTGCTCGTCTGTCATTCGTGTTCCAGCCGGTGTCGAATCATCGTCGATAGGAACGCGCTCGGGTCTACCAATTGGTGATCGAGCCATCTGGCCTAAAGTAGGTTTGGGCGCGAGCCGTGACAGGTTCTGTGATCTCGGCTATCTGTTTTAGTTGTTTGAAGTCGAGTTCAACTCCAATGCCGGGTCGCTCATTCGGATAAAGTTTTCCGTTCTTGAAGTCCAGGCATAAAGGTAAGTGCGGCAGGGTGCGCCCCTGATAGTTGTATTCCATCAGGACCGGTCCTGAGTAGGTTCCTAAGCAGTTGACGAGGGCAGCCGTTGCGATAGGGCCGGTGAAGTGCGGAACTATTCCTATGAAGTGTGTTTCGCATATGGCGGCAATTTTCATCATCTCGGTGATGCCGCCGACGTTCGGCAGGGTGGCCCGAACGAAATCGATATCGTGACGTTCGACGAGCGGATTGAAATCCCATCGGTTGCCCCATTCTTCACCGGCAGCCAGGGGGACGTTCACCTTGCTCCGCAGGATGGGCAAGTCCTGCAGAAAAGCTTCGGTACGAACTGGATCTTCTACGAAGAACGGAGCGAGGCTCTCGATTTCGTTACAGCCTCGGATGGCGTCGGGGAGGTCGAAGCGCTGATGAAAATCGATGACCCAGTCGCCGTCTTTGCCAACGCCTTCTCTTGCTGCTGCGCATTCGTCGGTGAGGTGGTTGATTCGCTCTCTGGTGTTGAAGACGCTGTTATCGCGGGGAAGATCCATGGCGCCGAAACGGAAAGCCCGATAGCCAGCTTCAACGGTGGCCCGCGCGCGTTCCTTGATGGGCATGCCTGGAGTGATACCGGGAATGATGCCTGAGGTGTTATAGCACTCGCAATAGTTGCGAACCATTCCGCCGAGTACCTCATGGATAGCTTGGTTTTGTACTTTGCCCTTGATGTCCCACAAAGCCAGGTCCAGTGCGCCGATGGCGTCAGTTCTTTCACGGCCGGCGGGGTAGAAGAAGGCGCGATTCATGTCCTGCCACAGCTGTTCGATATGCTGCGGATCTCGGCCGATTAATCGCCCCGCGGCCTGTTCCAGCAGGTCTTTTGATCCGCCTTCTCCGACGCCCATGATTCCAGTGTCGGTCTCAATGGTGACGACCATATCGCTTTGATTGAATAGCGGATTAGGATTTGGTGGCCGGTACGCCCTTACTCGCGTGATCTTCATTTTTGGAAGGCTGGCAAATGCGGGGAGCCCACTTGTTGCTGCTGCGACAATCGCGGCTGACAGGGATTTGAGAAAGGACCGACGTTTCATGAATTAGAACTCCTGAAGAAGCAACTGGTTTTGATTCCGATGAACTGGCGTCGTGCGTTGTTTGATTTAGTTATTGGGCGATGACGATTGCTATTGCCATACCGTCATGTCCTTTTCTGCCGACGGTTTGAACTACGGTAGCTCTCACGCGCGGTTCATTCGCGAGAAGTTGATTGAATCGACGGGTGCCTTGGATGCGTGGATCGCTGCTTGCCGGATCAAGAATCTGTCCATCGCGTATGACATTGTCGGCAATGATCAGGGTGCCGGGGCGGGCGAGTTTGAGTGCCCAGGCAAGATACTCGGGGTAGCCCTCTTTGTCTGCATCGATGAAGATCAGATCGAAAGGACCGCGGCCTTCGGCGGCGAGTTGCGGGAGTGTCTCACCTGCCGGACCCACCCGCACTTCGACTATGTCGGTAAGGCCGGCGCGAGCGATGTTGAGGCGAGCGATCTCGGCATGTTTTGCACTGGCCTCCAGTGTGATCAAACTGCCTCCGGAGGCCACCCCGCGCGCAAGCCATATGGTGCTATATCCGCCCAGGGTTCCTATTTCAAGAATTTTTCGTGCTCCGCAAAGCTGCGCGAGCAACATTAACAGTTTGCCTTCGTTTGGCGCAACGCTGATGGATGGCAACCCCGCATCTTCGCTGGTTGCAAGAGCTTCTTGCATCACAGGGTCGAACGGAACAAATAGATCGGTGATGTAGTCGTCGACCGATGTCCACAGTTGTTTACTCATCGATACTCGCCTCTGCCGGGATTGGAGTGGTTGGACGTCCGTGGTGGTAATGGCCTTCTCAACGACGGGAGGACGCAATCCTGTTTTGGCCAAGACCAGGTAAACGAGAAAGCCAACTATGAACGAATACAGTCCGGAGGGATTGTCGGCTTTAACCCATGCTGCGGGTATTGCCGGAAGATGCTCGGGGATTCCGACGAGAAAACCTACGATCCATGCGATACAACCGGCCCAGTTGATTCCGAGCCGCGGCCCGGACCATCGTCTTCCAGAGCTGACGTAGTCAGCTACCATAGCGCCGCAGATCGGACCAAAGGAGGCGGCCACAAGGCTGAAGAAACCCACCAGGTTGTTCGCGACTCCTGTGACAGCCAAAAGGACGCTTACCGTGAGGGCGGCGAGAGTGGAGGCCGTTCGAGGGATTCTTGGCAGCATAGTGGCAAAGCTGTTCGACGCGATGAACGACGAAAAGCAGGTTGGCACCATGGACGCAATGGCAAAGAGGAAGAACATCACTGGAGCCAGAGCGCCTACGCTCGAGATCGCGGCGGTGTAGTCGTAGCTCTGAGGTCCAGTGCCGCGGCCTAGATAGCCGGCGACGGAAAGGATAGGCAGGCCGCCAGCGATCAAAGCGCCGCCGACGATACCAAAGATGCCGCCTAGGAGAACGTCTTTCCGGTTGCCGTTATTCATTCCGAAGTCAGCGCCAGCAGCACCGGCTGTAGCAAAGTATCCGATTACGATCGTGAGTACATTGAGGAAGCCGATTGTTCCTTCGTGATGTGCAGGCCGATAGTTCGCGATGCCTCCCTTGTTCGCATAAAAGACGATCAGAATCATGATCAAGGGGATCCAGTTCATAAACTTGGCAACACGACCGACGTAATGAATACCCTTGATAGCTACCCAGCCGAGACTGTAAATCCAAATGACGATAATGACGCTTGATAGGACTTTGGATGTTTGATTCAGTCCTTTCATGATGAAGTCGGCAGAGACGGCACCGACCACGGCTACCCACCCTATTTGGAGCAGGCCCATCATTAGCCCTGGAATCAGATATCCACCTATTGTTCCAAAGGTGGAAGTTCCAACTACATAAAGTGGGTGGCCGGTTTGCATCCCCAGCATTGCCGGGACATAGTAGTAGAGCCCAAAGCAGAGCAGGCCAGCGACAAGCAGCCCCCAGAGGCAGAGACTAATGTCAGCGTAGCCAATGGTCGGCTCTGCAAGCTTCAGGTAGAAGCCGACCCAAAGAAAGATCCCGGCGTAGGTGGGAAAGGTGCTCTTGTACCACGGCACCCGGCAATCCAGCGGTACCGGGACGGAACGACTGACGTACTGGGGAACAACGCGCTCCATGGGGCTCCTCGTCTGGAACTACATTTTGTCGATGGTGCGATCGAGTCCTTTTATACAGTGCTGTAGCCCTGGACGGAGAATTCTGCACACTGGTCGGCGATCGCGGGCCATTACTTCCTGGTGCAGGTCAGTCGCTACCCATTTATGCTGCGATGCCTGTTGATCGAAGGTGAGGCAGAGGCGGTAAGTCGCGTCGTTTTCTTTTGAATGCAGTAACTGCACCGCGTTGAAACCTTCCGGGGCGGAGATAGCTGGGCGGAACTTCCCGAGATAGGTTTTTTCCAGCGATTGCTGTAGGCCTGGTTTTAGCTTGAGTTCAATGTGCAGCACGAACATGATCACCTCACCCTTTCAGGTTGAATACTTCGATGGCTGTAGTCCCCATTACTTTGTCGTAGATTGAGGGCTCCAGATCGAGAGCACAGTATTTCGCGAATTCGACGGGCACATTGCTGAGAAGATCGGCACCCATCATGACACGATCCGCACCAATTGTTGAAATCATCCATCGAATGTCTTCGCCGAGACACCAGGAGGTCTCAAGATAAAGGTTGTTGCAGATGGAGGCAGCTACCTGGGCTTCGGCGGAGACGATTCCGCCGCCGGCATGTGCCAAAACAATTTTAAGATTGGGATATTTGTTGGCCGCCGGAATGCAAAGCGCCGGCAAAGGACAGCATTTCCTCGATAAGAGTGGCCCCACCGATTGGTTCCTCGGGGGATGGCAGACTAACGGACTCTTGTTCACTCAGTCAGGCCTTTACTTCTCGCCGGTTCTGCTGAAATGACCTCCTGTGGAATAGAAAGCTTAAGTGGAGAAGTTATGGGGGACAATGTTTGATTGCGATTGATTGGGGTACAAGCAACTTTCGTGCTTTTCGCCTTGATGAAGCTGGAGAAATCATGGCGAGGCGCTTGTTTCCGAGCGGTGTTCTTCGTGTCGAAGAGGGACGCTTTGCGGAAACACTAGTCGCACAAGTAGGCGATTGGTTGACGTCTGGCGAGAATCGTATTTTGCTGTGTGGCATGGTTGGCAGTCGCGAAGGTTGGGCAGAAGCGAAATACCTTCACTGCCCGGTCGGAATAGCCGATTTGGCAGATTCAGTCATTAAATTGCCCTTCGCGCGCGCAGAAGTGCTTTTGGTTCCAGGTGTAATAGGAGAAGATCCTTATGGTGTGCCCGAAGTTATGCGCGGCGAAGAAACCGAAGCCATGGGCATGTTGGACTCATGCGGTGGCGCCGGTCTCGTTTGCCTGCCCGGTACACACTCCAAATGGATTCATCTTCGCGATCACAAAATTGTAAGTTTCATTACCTGCATGACCGGCGAGGTATTTGCCGTTCTCCGTAAGTGAACTATCTTGGCTCGCATTATGACATCCGGTGTCGAAGTAGATATCGAACCGTTTCTTCGTGGAGTTGCACGGTCCGAAGATAATGGCGGCTTGCTTCACCATCTCTTTAGTGTCAGGACCCTGGCATTGATGGATCGGCTGAAAGAAGAGGCATCGGCGTCCTACTTTCGGGCTTGCTAGTCGGGCACGAAGTGCGTGCGGCAATGCCGCCGGGGACGCATGTTCATCTGGTCGGTGCTGCTCAGCTCTGTTCTCTTTATGGACAGGCGATTGAGGCTTGTGGAGGTTCTTTTACACTCGAAGATCAAGATGCCGCGGCTCGTGGCCTTGCTGCCATCGCCAGGAGGCTATCGTGGACCTAAGTTTATGGTTGCGAAGGTGCCCTCTTGTCGCGATTTTGCGGGGCATAAAGCCGGAGGAAGCGGAACCGATCTGCACTACATTGGAAGAGGCTGGCATCGTCATCGTGGAAGTACCGTTCAATTCACCGAACGCGCTGTCGAGCATCGCCACCCTATCGCGGGTCTTTGGGGATCGCATGCTGATCGGAGCCGGTACGCTAACCGATCCGAAACAAGTCAGGGAAGTGGCAGCGGCGGGTGGCCGGCTGATAGTTACTCCGCATGCGGATACTGCGATCGTTCGCGCCGCCAAGACCGCTAACCTATTCGCGATTCCCGGGTTTTTCAACCCAACGGAGGACTTTGCATTGCTTCAGGCTGGTGCTGATGCCATCAAACTTTTTCCGTCCGAAGTTCTGGGTATTGCCATGCTGAAGGCGTTACAAGCTGTTCTGCCCAAAGACGCAATCGTCATTCCTGTCGGCGGAATAGATGCAGAAAAAATCGCCCATGGATGGCAGTGGGAGCTCTCGGAGTTGGGGTTGGATCCTCAATATATAAACCAGGCGATATTGCAACGTCTGTGGGAGCAAAGGCAAACATCTTAATGGACGCTGTTCGCGCCTATCAATCTTCTGCCCGGGTCGGCAAGCTATAGCTTCAAGGCGAGAAGAGCCCCACGACGGATCCCCGAAGGCCGGTCCAAAGAAGATGTGCTGCTGAACAACTAAATGATTGCGGCGAACGAAAGCGACATCCCTGAACCGGGCGGACGCTGCTGAGAGCAGCCTCTCACATTTTCAACGTTCAATCTGCTTGATCAGGAGCGGAGGTCGCGAAGCACTCCATCCACCTATCAATATCCATCCGGCCTTGAAACGTGCCACAAAAGTTGCAGGGTATGGGCTGCTAGATGGAGAAGGCCCACTTATACGCAACTAACGCGCAGTTGCCAATTAGGCGACAACGTATCAATCTTCCAACTTTGTCCAACAAAAGCTAAAGAAGGCAGAGATCACGGGCGAGCAGGTGAAAGAAACCTGTGATGGTCAGTGAATGCGAAACCATGGCATGAGCATGGCACCATGTCTTTTCCGATTCTGCCCGAAATTGACCACAAGGTTCGTAGCCATGACACCTTTGAGTGATAGCTGGGATGCGCAAGCTAATCGATCCTGTAACAGGTTGAGCGAGAGCTTGTTAGCAAAGACTATTGCTCACCGTGTATCGCAAACTCAGAGGCTTTTGTAGAGCAACCTCGCTGTCCTGCACGGCACGAAGGGCAATTTTCGCCAACGAGTATTAGCTCGCAGTATCAGTCGAAAGGTTCAGAAATGCCTGTAATTATGAAGGTTTTGCGGGGTGACGCGTCCCCACTCCGCTTCTGCCGGTCAGCTTCGTTCGCTAAAGCTACGTGGAGATCACGTTGGTTCTTTCTCGTTGCCGCAAAATGTGTGCTTTTGCAGTCCCGTCTCCAAACGGCATTACGTTCTGAAGCAATTGGATCGCCACAAATTTCTGGCCACGATGACAAAATATTAAGCATCTCTAATGACGCAAAGACTTTCAGAAGAACTTCTCTTCGGAGAAGTCCTCTCACATCTTTGTGCGTCGCATTGCTGGTGGTGATTTCTTATGCCGTGGCGGGTGCGCAGACGGCCACTACTACCACGCTGACAGTGAATCCCGCGAGCGCGGCCAACGGATCCGTATTTACGATGACAGCGACGGTAAAGGCAGGCGCCACGCCAATGACAGGCGGTATAGTCACCTTCCGAGATACCTGTAACAGCTTCACGCAGGTGCTTGGCACCGTCCAGGTACAGTCGGCGAATGGCACAAAGGGGAACGCGGTTCTGCTGCGGCAACTTGGTGAAATTGGCACGCATTCCATCGTGGCTACCTTCAATGCGCCAAAGACTTTCTTAAGCAGCTCCTCAACGGCTCAAAGTGTAACCACTACAGGTCTATATCCAACGATTGCCAATCTTGCTCAGACTGGTGGTTCAGCAGGTAACTGGTCGCTGACCACGACCATCGTGGGAGTCGGCAGCCCTAATCTGTCACCTAGTGGAAATGTGTCTCTTCTGGACACGTCCAATAGCAACTGGCCACTGGGAACATCACCGTTAGGCGCTGGAACATTCGGACAACAGACTGTGACTGCCGCCGGCTCGCCGATCGCAGTAGGCAATAATCCACAGGGTTTGGCCGCTGGGGATTTTAACAACGACGGCATTATCGATCTCGCGGTACTGAACAACACCGACAAGAATGTAAGCATTCTGATTGGCGACGGTTCGGGGGGATTTACAGCATCGACGACGAAGTATGCGACGGGCAGGGGTGCTGTCGCTATTGTGGCGGGAGATTTTGACGGAGACGGCAAGCTTGATCTGGCTGTGGCGAACGGCACTGATGGAACGATTTCCATTCTGCTTGGAAAAGGCGACGGCACGTTCAATGCCCAAGTAACTTATTCCCTATCCATCATCTCGCTGATCCCTACTACTCCTTCAGCTCTTGTCGTGGGCGACTTCAATGGGGACGGCATTCCCGATATCGCGGTGGTGGGAGCCAACCTATTGGTAGGTGGGATTGTAGATATCTTTCAAGGCGATGGAAATGGCGCGTTTACCAACGTCACTACGCTGGGGATTGGCGTTGGCGCAGGTCCGTCTTCCATCGTTGCGGGAGACTTCAACGGAGATGGCAACCTGGACTTCGCTGTCGCCAACCAGTCAGACAACACGATTAGCGTCATGCGGGGTGATGGCAGCGGCACCACATTTACGGCTGCATCGGGGTCCCCATTCGGTACCGGGGGGGGAACAAGCCCTGCTGCTATCGCAGTTGCGGACTTCAACGGAGACGGCCAGCTTGACCTCGCAGTCGTAGAGAACAACAAAAAAAGGGTAGACATCTTCAAAGGAAACGGCAACGGCACCTTTACGTCGCTGGCAAGCGCCGCTACTGGGACGAGGCCCGTGTCTATTGTTGCAGGGGACTTCAATGCGGACGGCAAAGTCGACTTTGCTGTCACGAATCAGTCGGACAACACGACCACTGTCATGCTGGGCAACGGTAGCGGCACGTTCACGGCCGCTACCGGTTCCCCATTCACAACTGGCAGTGGAACAACCACTCCGGTTGCGATCACTGCAGCGGACTTCAATGGAGACGGCATCGCCGATCTTGCAGTCGCAAACAGCAACAAGAATAACGTAGGCATCTTGCTGAACGAGGTGACGGATACTGCGAGCGTATTGATTACGGGCATCTCGATTCCTGGAAGTGGCAGCAATCATACGGTTGAAGCATCCTATGCGGGCGACACCAACTTCTCTGGCAGCTTCGGTACGTTGTCGCTGGCATCGACGAAGGTAACGACATCCACGCTTTTGAGCGCGAGTACCACCTCGCCCGCATTTGGGCAGCAGGTAGTCCTCACGGCAACGCTGATTCCGTCACTGGTAGGGAGCCTGACGCCAGGGGGCACCGTCACATTTAATGACGGCGGCACATCGATCGGGACAGGATCCGTCTCGGCAGGAGTAGCGACACTTAACATCACAAGTCTTGGGTCAGGTACCCACAGCATCACTGCAACCTACGCGGGAGATACCAACTTCTTAACCAGCGCCTCATCCGCTATAGGGATTACCGTTGGCAAGGCAACGCCTGTGATCACCTGGGCCAATCCAGCTCCCATTAGTTACGAAACGCTGCTGTCGAGCGACCAGCTCAACGCGACGGCATCTGTACCCGGGACATTCTCCTACAACCCATCGGCCCTGACGCTACTCACGGCTGGTTCGCATACTCTCAGCGTAACCTTCACCCCCACCAATACGACTACCTACACCAACGCGAGCAGTAGCGTTACCCTCGTTGTGAATCCTGTAACGCCTCAGATCAACTGGCCGACCCCGGCCCCAATCACCTTTGGAACTGCATTGAGCGGAATACAACTCGACGCTACTGTGGCCGTCTACAACATGGTTCCGCTCTCCTCCTACTACAACGTCTACGGTATCTATACGGACGGCACGAGCTTCAACACCGGGGGATTTGATAATGGATGCTGTGCGTACTCGTCGAATTTGCTCGGGAACTCCGTCACATGGAACAACATAACTTACCCGTTGGGACCCGCCAACTCACCCGATGCGGTCAGCAATACGACCATCAACCTTCCTCCCGGACATTACGCCAATCTCAATATGCTGGGCGCGTTGGTCAACAATGCGACAGCATCTAATACGTTCCTCGTTACGTATACCGACGGAACAACCGCATCGGTGACGCAGAGTCTGAGTGACTGGGTGTATCCGTTGAACTATACGGGTGAGACAGAAATAACATGCGTCCCGTACCGCAATCTGAACAATGGCGGCTCGGATGCCCACCTGACGTGCGTCTTCGGCTATCAGATTGCCCTCGACAGCACAAAGATAGTTCAGAGTATCAAGCTTCCGGCGACACGAAATGTGGTGATGCTCGCCATGGCGCTTGTTACTCCGCCCGTGCCTGGCACGCTTGTTTACACTCCGTCTTCGGGCACCGTTCTTCCCACCGGGGAAAATACTCTTTCCGCTGTATTTACCCCTACTGATCAGACAGATTTCACGGGAGCAACAGCGAGTGTGCAGGAACTGGTTAACCCGGCGAATCCCACAACGCTCGTCTGGCCTACACCAGCACCTATCACCTATGGGACGGCGCTCAGTTCGATACAGCTCAACGCAGTTGCCCAGACGACACCAGGAACGACATCCGTTTCACTCGCGTCCTACTACCGTGTCAATGCCTTTCAGACCGACGGATCGCTCTTCTCGACTGGAGGCTTCGACAACAATGGGAATGCCTTCTCGGCCAACGCCCTCGGTTCTTCGATTGTGTGGAATGGGCAGACCTATTCGCTAGGGCCAGCGAACCTTCCGAGTGCGGTCTCGAGCTCGACGATTGCGCTGCCCCAAGGGAATTTCACGCAGATGACCGTGATTGGTGCGGCGACCACAACCGGACAGACCAATCAAGTCATAACGATTACCTATACCGATGGCACTAGTGTGAACGACACTTTTAGCCTCAGCAGTTGGACCTCACCTCAGAACTACCCCGGCGAAAACATCGTTTCAACGACTCCATATCGAAATACGGGCAGCGGAGGTCGAACAAACGGCAATGTCTATCTGTACGGATTTATCGTGCCCATCGACGGCACAAAGGTTGTAAAGAGCCTCACGCTCCCAAACAATCGCAACATCGTGTTGATGGCGATGTCGCTCAGCACTTCGTCTACTCCGGTTGGGGTCGCAGGCAGTTACGTCTATACGCCTCCTGCGGGAACAGTTCCATCTGTCGGTACCGTTCCGCTCAGCGTCGTGTTCACCCCTACCGATACGAATTACCTGGGGGCTACAAAGACCGTCAACCTCATTGTCAACAAGGCTGCCCTCACTGTCACGGCCAACGACCAGACCATCGCCTTCGGCGGTAGCCTGTCTCCTTACACTGACTCGATCACCGGCTTCGTCAACGGCGATGCCCCCAGCGTAGTCACCGGCGCGGCGTCGCTCTCGACTATCCCGGCCACTCCCACCGCCGCAGGCACCTATCCCATCACGGCTGCGCAGGGTACTTTGGCCGCGACCAACTATAGCTTCGCCTTTGTTCCGGGCACCCTCACCATCACCAAGATCACCCCCACCGTTACGTGGGCGAACCCTGCAGGCATCACCTACGGAACGGCGCTCTCTAACACCCAGTTGAATGCATCGGCTACGGTCGGCGGTACATTCACCTATAATCCGGCGTTAGGGAGCATTCCAGCCGCCGGTACCGATACTCTTTCGGTCACCTTCAAGCCAACGGACACTACGGATTACAACACCGTCACCCAGACGGTACAGATTGTCGTCAGTCAAACCACTCCGCCGATCACATGGGCCACACCGAGTCCGATCACGTACGGCACTGCACTCTCCGCCATCCAGCTTAACGCTACGTCAACGGTAGTCGGAACTTTTGTCTACACTCCGGCCGCAGGCACCCTCCCAACGGCGGGCACCGCGACGCTTTCTGTCACCTTTACCCCAACTGACACGGTGGACTATGCCCCTGTCACCAAGACCGTTTCGCTGATCGTCAACCAGGCCTCTCCAGTCGTTACCTGGGCTTCGCCCACCGCTATTACGTACGGGACAGCACTCTCTACCAGCCAGCTCAACGCCACCGCCTCCGTCCCTGGCTCATTCGCCTATACCCCAGCGTTGGGGAGCGTCCCAACTGCAGGCACCGATACTCTTTCGGTCACCTTTACGCCGATCGACACCACGAACTACACAACAGTCACCAAAACGGTGCAGCTGACCGTCAATAAAGCGACGCCGGTGGTTACCTGGGCCGCGCCTTCCGCCATCACCTACGGGACGGCGCTCTCCGCTACCCAGCTCAACGCCACTGCCCCGGTCCCCGGCGGTTTCGCCTACACTCCGGCGGCTGGAGTCGTCCTCAACCCCGGCACACAGACTCTCGCGGTCATCTTCACTCCGACCGACACTACCAATTACACCACCGTTACTCAGGCCGTTTCGCTGACCGTCAACAAGGCAACTCTGACCGTTGCTGCAGCCAACGCTAATCGTGTCTATAACACCGCCAATCCAACCTTCACAGGGAGTGTGACAGGTGCGGTGAACGGGGACAGTTTCACCGAAAGCTTCACGACCACGGCTATCCTCAGCTCTCCCGTCGGCACTTACCCGATCACTCCGACGGCTACAGGAGCCAACCTCGTCAACTACACGGTTGTGGTCAACGCGGGCACGCTCACCGTCACTCAGGCGACGCCGGTCGTTACCTGGAATAACCCGACCGCCATCACTTATGGGACAGCGCTTTCTGCTACTCAGTTCAACGCCACCGCAACGGTCAGCGGCGGCTTCGTCTACACCCCGGCCGTCGGAGTCGTCCTCAACGCCGGCACCCAAACTCTCTCGGTCACCTTCACTCCGACTGACACCACCAATTACAAGTCGGTTACGCAAACTGCTCAGATCATTGTCAACCAAGCCACTCTGACGGTGATAGCAACCAACGCCAGCCGCATCTATAACACCGTCAACCCAATCTTCACAGGGAGTGTGACAGGTGCGGTGAACGGGGACACCTTCACCGAAAGCTTCACGACCACGGCTATCCTTAGTTCGCCCGTCGGTGCCTACCCCATCACTCCTACGGCCGCAGGCGCAAACCTCGCCAACTATGCGGTTGTCACCACCAACGGCACTCTTACCGTCACCCAGGCGACGCCGGTCGTCACCTGGAATAACCCTGCGAGCATCAGCTATGGGACGGTGCTCTCCGCTACCCAGCTCAATGCCACCGCAACGGTCGGCGGCAGCTTCGGCTACAGCCCAGCCGCTGGAGTCATTCTCAACGCTGGCACCCAAACCCTCTCGGTCACCTTCACTCCGACTGACACCACCAACTACAAGTCGGTCACGCAAACTGTTCAGATCGTCGTCAACAAAGCGACCCTTACGGTGACAGCAACCGACGCCAGCCGCATCTATAGCACTGCTAACCCAACCTTCACGGGGACGGTGACGGGCGCAGTCAACGGCGACACCTTCACCGAAAGCTTCACGACCGCGGCTTTTCTCAGCTCGCCTGTCGGTATTTACCCGATCGCCCCAACGGCGGCTGGTGCAAACCTCGCGAACTATACGGTCGTCACCACCGACGGCACTCTTACCGTTACCCAGGCGACGCCGGTCGTCACCTGGAATAACCCGGCGAACATCATCTATGGGACTGCGCTTTCTGCCACTCAGCTTAACGCTGCCGCCTCGGTGCCTGGCGGCTTCGCCTACACCCCGGCAGCCGGGGTCGTCCTCAACGCCGGCACCCAGACTCTTTCGGTCACTTTCACTCCAACCGACACCACCGATTACACGACCGTCACTCAGACAGTTTTGCTTATCGTCACCAAGGCGGCGCCGGTCATTACCTGGAACAATCCAGCAGCCATCACCTATGGGACGGCGATTTCCACCACTCAGCTTAACGCCACGGCAACGGTCGGCGGCTCATTTGCCTATACGCCGGCCGCCGGAGCCGTTCTCAACGCCGGTACCCAGGCTCTCTCGGTCACCTTTACCCCAACCGACACCACCGACTACACGACGGCAACAAAGACTGTCTCGCTCACGGTCACACAGGCGACGCTGACGGTCGGCGCGGCTGACGCCAGCCGGCTATTTAACACCGCCAACCCGACCTTCACCGGCGCCATCACTGGCGTGGTCAATGGCGACATCTTCACCGAAAGCTTCTCCACTTCCGCCGTCCTAAGCTCGCCCGCCGGCGCTTACGCGATCACACCCTCCGCCGCCGGCAGCAACCTCGCCAATTACACCATCGTGGTCAACCCCGGTACCCTCACCGTCACCCAGGCGACGCCGGTCGTTACGTGGAACAACCCTGCAGCGATCACTTATGGGACGATGCTTTCTGCTACCCAGCTCAACGCCACGGCAACGGTCGGCGGCTCATTTGCCTATACACCAGTTGCAGGTAGCATCCCAGCGGCTGGTACCGATACTCTGTCGGTCACCTTCACACCCACCGACTCCACCGACTACACCACCGTGACCAAGACGGTCTCCCTAGTGGTGAACAAGCAATCTCTGGTGGTTACCGCCGGAAGTCAGACCGTTGTCTTCGGCGGGACGGTTGCTCCTTACAGCGCCACCATTACGGGTTTCGTGAATGGAGATACTGAGGCAAGTTCGGTGACGGGTAGTCCGGCTTTGACGACCACTCCGACTTCACCCACCACGGTAGGGATCTATCCAATTACTGCAGCCGTCGGTTCGCTTGTTTCTGCCAACTACACCTTCACCTTTGTCGATGGATCGCTTTCCATCACGAAGGCGACTCCTATCATCACATGGAATAACCCGACAAATATCACCTTCGGCACGACACTCTCTTCGACGCAGCTCAATGCGACCACGTCGGTTCCTGGCAATTTTGCCTACATCCCGGCTGCGGGCACCACTCCCGCAACGGGAACCGATACCCTCTCGGTGACATTCACCCCAACGGACACCACCAACTACACGACGGCTACCAAGACCGTGCAGATCACGGTCACCCAGGCCGCTCCTGTGATTACGTGGAATAATCCTGCCGCTATCACCTATGGGACGGCACTTTCGGCTACTCAATTGAACGCGAATGCAACCGTAGGCGGTTCGTTTACCTATACTCCCGCTGCAGGCAGCATTCCAGCTGCGGGAACGGATACTCTTTCGGTCACCTTCACTCCGACTGACACGACGGACTACACAACGACAACGAAAACCGTGCAGCTGACTGTGAATCAGGCGACACCGGTGATCGCGTGGAATGATCCTGCGGCGATTACCTATGGGACTGCACTTTCAGCCGCTCAACTGAACGCGACTGCAACGGTAGGCGGTTCGTTTACCTATACCCCAGCTGCAGGCAGTGTTCCGGCTGCTGGAACGGATACTCTCTCGGTCACCTTCACACCCACGGACACGGCTAACTACACGACCGCCACGACGACTGTAACGCTCACTGTTACCCAGGCCACACCGGTGATAGCCTGGGCGAATCCGGCCAGTATTACCTATGGGACGGCCCTTTCCACTACGCAGCTAAACGCGACGGCATCAGTGCCCGGAACCTTGGTTTACACACCCGCTGCAGGAAGCATCCTGACTGTAGGGACGGATACTCTTTCAGTCACCTTTACCCCGACCGACACGACCAACTACACAACAGCTACTAAGACCGTCACGCTGACGGTCACTCAGGCCACACCTGTGATCACCTGGGCGAACCCGGCGAGCATCACTTACGGGACGGCGCTTTCCGCCACGCAGCTCAACGCGACTGCATCGGTACCTGGCATCCTCATTTACACTCCAGCTGCCGGCAGCATTCCCGCCGCAGGCACCGACACTCTCACAGTTAGCTTCACCCCAACGGACAGCACCAACTACGCTACGGCCACCAAAACCGTCTCGATCCTTGTGAACAAGCAGTCCCTGGTGGTCACAGCGGGTAGTCAAACTGTGGTTTATGGCACTGCGGTTGCGCCTTATACGGCAACCATCACTGGTTTTGTTAACGGAGATACACAGGCGAGCTCCGTGACGGGCACTCCGTCTTTGACGACGGCGCCAGCTCCTCCCACCACCGCGGGTACTTACCCGATCGTCGCAGCTGTGGGCTCTCTTGTCTCGGCCAACTATAACTTCACTTTCGTCAATGGAACCCTCTCTATCACAACGGCAACGCCGACCGTGACCTGGGCCAATCCTGCAAGCATCACCTATGGAACGGCACTCTCCGCAACCCAGTTGAACGCGAGTGCCACCATTGGCGGTTCCTTCGCCTACACTCCGGCCGCAGGCAGCGTCCCCGCGACAGGTATCGATACTCTCTCGGTAACCTTCACTCCGACCGACACCACCGACTACACGCCTGTCACCAAGGCAGTCCAAATTACCGTCATGCAGGCTACTCCAGTGATCACATGGGCTGACCCGGCCAGCATTACTTACGGGACGGCGCTTTCCACCACGCAACTCAACGCGACGGCATCGGTGCCTGGCACTCTGGTTTACACTCCCGCCGCGGGCAGTATCCCTGCAGCTGGCACCGACACGCTGTCGGTCACCTTCACTCCGACCGACACGACCAATTACACGACGGCCACCAAGACCGTATCGTTGACGGTTACTCAAGCTGCTCCGGTCATCACCTGGGCCAACCCTGCGAGCATCACCTACGGGACGGCACTCTCCACTACGGAGCTCAACGCGACGGCATCAGTACCTGGCACGTTGGTTTATACTCCTGCCGCTGGTAGCATTCCAGCCGCTGGGAATGACACGCTGTCGGTTACCTTCACTCCAGCCGACACGATCAATTACACGACAGCTACCAAGACCGTGATGTTGACAGTCACACAGGCCGCCCCAGTAGTCACCTGGGCTCCTCCGGCCAGCATTACTTACGGGACGGCACTCTCCACCACACAACTCGATGCGACTGCCTCAGTACCTGGCACCCTGGTTTACACTCCGGCCGTTGGCATTGTCCCGGCCGCTGGAACTGACACGTTGTCGGTCACCTTTACTCCAACCGACACGACCAACTACACGACCGCCACCAAGACTGTACAGATTACCGTCACTCAAGCTGCACCGGTAATTACCTGGGCTGACCCTGCAAGCATCACCTATGGGACGGCACTCTCCACTACCCAACTCAACGCGACGGCTTCAGTACCCGGCATTCTGGTCTACACTCCCGCTGCGGGTAGCATCCCAGCCGCCGGAACTGACACGCTTTCGGTCACCTTCACGCCAAACGACATGACCAACTTCACGACCGCCACCAAGACGGTCACGTTGACTGTCACTCAAGCGGCTCCTGTGATCACCTGGGCCAATCCGGCAAGTATCACCTACGGGACGGCGCTCTCGAGCACGCAGCTCAACGCTACGGCCTCAGTACCTGGCACTCTGGTCTACACTCCGGCCGCAGGCAGTATTCCCGCAGCGGGCACCGATACGCTGTCGGTTACCTTTACTCCGACCGACACGACAAGTTATACGACGGCCACCAAGACGGTGACCTTGATTGTCACGCAGGCGACTCCGGTGATCACGTGGGCTAACCCGGCAAGCATTACCTACGGGACGACTCTCTCCGCAACACAACTCAACGCTACTGCCTCAGTACCCGGCACCCTGGTTTACACTCCCGCTGCGGGTAGCACTCCAGGCGCGGGCACCAACACACTGTCCGTTACCTTCACTCCGACGGATGCTACCAACTACACGACGGCTACAGCGACCGTCCAGATCACCGTAACTCAGGCTGCACCGGTGATTACCTGGGCCAATCCGGCAAGTATCACTTACGGTACGGCACTCTCCGCTGCGCAGCTCAACGCGACCGCATCGGTCCCCGGCACCCTGGTTTACACTCCGGCAGCTGGCAGTATTCCGGCCGCCGGCACCGACACACTCTCCGTTACCTTCACTCCGACAGACACGACCAACTACACGACCGCCACCAAGACGGTGCAGATTTCTGTCATTCATGCTGCTCCTGTGATCACGTGGACCAACCCGGCGAGCATCACTTACGGAACAGCACTCTCCAGCACACAACTCAACGCGTCTGCCTCGACTGGTGGTTCGTTCGTCTACACTCCGGCAGCGGGCACTGTGCTCTCAGCCGGCTCCAACACCCTTTCGGTCACTTTCACCCCAACGGACACTACGAGCTACACGGCGACCACCAAAACAGTGACCTTGATCGTCACGCAAGCTACCCCAGACCTCACCTGGGCACCGCCCGCCGCGATCAACTATGGCACGACGCTGTCTGCGACGCAGCTTAATGCAACTGCTTCGGTACCGGGGACACTGGTTTACACACCCGCTGCTGGGAATGTTCCAACCGCGGGCACCGACACGCTCTCGGTCACCTTTACCCCTACCGACACCACAAACTACACGACGGCAACAAAGACCGTTCAGATCACCGTCAATCAGGACACTCCAGGCATAACATGGATTACACCTGCTCCTATCATCTATGGAACGGCGCTATCAAACAACCAACTGGATGCAACCACGTCAGATCCGGGCACGCTGACTTACACTCCGGCTGCTGGCACCATTCCTCCAGTCGGCACCGACACTCTTTCGGTCACCTTCACACCGACGGATACCACGAACCACTCCAGCTCCACTGCAACTGTACAGCTCATCGTCGACAAGGCAACTCCCGTGATTACATGGGCGGCGCCTGCGGGCATCAGCTACGGAACGGCGCTCTCGACTACGCAACTCAACGCGACGGCATCGGTGCCTGGCATCCTCGTGTACACACCTGCGGTTGGCAGCATTCCCGCTGCTGGGAATGACACGTTGTCGGTCACTTTCACACCGACGGACACGACCGACTACATGACGGTGACCAAGACCGTCACGTTGACCGTCACGCAGGCCGCTCCTATGATCACCTGGGCTCCTCCAGCAAGCATCACGTACGGTACTGCGCTTTCGACCGCCCAACTGAATGCGTCTGCGTCAGTCCCCGGCAATCTCGTCTACACTCCCGCCGCTGGCACTGTACTCGCGGCCGGCACGGATATGCTTTCGGTCACCTTCACCCCGACCGACACCACCAACTACTCCACGGTGACTAAGACTGTGCAGATTACTGTCACTCAAGCCACAGCCACGATCACCTGGAATAACCCGGCAAGCATCATCTATGGCACTGCGCTTTCGACCACCCAACTGAATGCGTCTGCGTCTGTCCCCGGCAATCTCGTTTACACTCCAGCCCCTGGCACCGTTCTCGCGGCCGGCACTGATACTCTTTCGGTCACCTTCACTCCGACTGATACCACTAACTACTCCACCGTCACCAAGACTGCGCAGATTACTGTCACCCAAGCCGCAGCCACGATCACCTGGAATGACCCAGCAAGCATCACGTACGGTACAGCACTCTCCGTTACTCAACTGAATGCGTCCGCCTCAGTACCCGGCGTCTTTGTCTATACGCCAGCGGCGGGCATCGTCCCTGCGGCTGGTACTGACACGCTTTCGGTCACCTTTACCCCAACCGATACCGCGAACTACTCCACAGTCACCAAGACCGTCACGTTGACTGTCACGCAGGCCGCTCCGGTGATCACCTGGAATAACCCTGCAGCTATTACTTATGGAACTGTGCTCTCCGTCACTCAGTTGAATGCATCAGCATCTGTCCCTGGCAATCTCGCTTACACTCCTGCAGCTGGCGCAACCCCTGCTGCTGGCACGGACACCCTCTCGGTCACCTTTACGCCAACCGACACAACGAACTACTCCGCCGTCACCAAAACGGTCACGCTGATCGTCACTCAGGCTGCTCCGGTGATCACCTGGGCTACTCCGGCAAGCATCACTTATGGGACGGCACTGTCCGCTACTCAGCTGGATGCTTCTGCCTCTGTCCCCGGCACCTTGGTCTATACTCCTGCCGCCGGTGTTGTTCCTGCGGTCGGCACTGATACGCTTTCAGTTACCTTTACCCCGACCGATACCATCAACTATTCGGCCCTCACCAAGACTGTCACGTTGACCGTTACTCAGGCTGCCCCCGTGATCACCTGGGCCAATCCTGCAAGTATCGTCTATGGAACTGCTCTTTCCGCGACCCAGCTCAACGCGACAGCTTCAGTACCTGGCGCCCTGGTCTATACCCCTGCTGCCGGTACTGTTCCTGCTGCCGGCACCGATACGCTCTCAGTGACGTTTACTCCGACAGACACCACCAACTACTCCACTGTCACCAAGGCCGTTACGCTGACTGTCACGCAGGATGCTCCGGTGATCAGCTGGGCTTCTCCTGCAAGCATGGTCTATGGCACGGCGCTGTCCACTACCCAACTGAATGCGTATGCGTCTGTGCCTGGAATCCTCGTCTATACGCCAGCAGCGGGAAGCATCCCTGCCGCCGGTACTGATACGCTGTCGGTGACGTTTACGCCGACCGACACCACCAACTACACCACGGCCACCAAGACTGTCACGTTGACCGTCACTCAGGCTGCCCCAGTAATTACGTGGGCCAATCCCGCGAGCATTATCTATGGCACGGCGCTTTCGGCCACTCAACTGAATGCGTCTGCGTCTGTTCCCGGCAATCTCGTCTACACTCCTGCCGCTGGAACGGTTCTCGCGGCGGGTACCGATACGCTGTCGGTGACGTTTACGCCGACCGACACCACCAACTACTCCAACGTTACCAAGACCGTCTCGCTGATCGTCACGCAGGCTGCTCCGGTGATCACGTGGAATAATCCGGCCAACATTACCTACGGCACTGCACTGTCCGCTACTCAGCTCAACGCGACGGCTTCGGTCCCCGGTAATCTCGTTTACACTCCTGCGGCCGGCAGCATTCCTGCTGCTGGTACCGACACCCTCTCGGTTACGTTCACACCGACGGACACAACGAACTACTCGACCGTCACCAAGACCGTCACGTTGATTGTCGGTCAGGCAACGCCAGTAATTACCTGGGCTGATCCGGCCAGCATCACCTACGGCACGGCACTGTCCGCTACTCAGCTCAACGCGACAGCTTCGGTACCTGGAACCCTCGTCTACACTCCTGCGGCAGGCAGCATCCCTGGGGCTGGTACCGATACTCTTTCGGTCACATTCACTCCGACCGACACCACGAACTACTCCACCGTTACCACAACGGTCCAACTTGCGGTCTCACAGTCGGCTCCCATGATCAATTGGGCTCCTCCGGCAAGCATCACCTATGGCACGGCTCTTTCCACTACGCAGTTGAATGCCTCTGCCTCGATACCTGGCACGCTTGTCTATACGCCCGCCGCTGGCACTGTTCCTGCCGCCGGCACCGATACTCTCTCGGTCACTTTTACCCCAACCGACACCGTCAACTACACAACGGCCACCAAGACTGTGACATTGACTGTCACCCAGGCCGCTCCCGTGATCACGTGGAATAATCCTGCGGCGATCACCTATGGGACGGCACTCTCCACCATACAGCTCAACGCATCAGCATCTCTACCTGGGGCTCTTGTCTATACCCCTGTCGCTGGCACTGTTCCCGCTGCCGGGACGGACACGCTGTCGGTCACCTTCACACCGACGGATAAGACGAACTACACGACCGTCACCAAGACGGTGCAGCTCACTGTCACTCAGGTGACGCCTACCATCACGTGGGCTGCACCTTCCGCCATCACCTACGGAACCGCGCTTACAACAGTTCAGCTCGACGCGACTGCATCCGTACCCGGCGTCCTCGTCTACACCCCTGCCGCTGGTACTATTCCCGCCGCCGGTACCGCCAATCTCACGGTCACTTTCACTCCGACGGATACCACCAACTACACGACAGCAACGAAGACCGTTCAACTCACTGTCAACCAAGCCACACCCGGCATCACCTGGAACACGCCTGCCCCCATCATCTACGGGACCGCGCTTTCCGCAGTCCAGCTGGATGCGACGACGTCCGATCCGGGCACTCTGGCTTACACCCCAACTGCGGGAACTATCCTCCCGGTCGGAACCAACACCCTCACGGTAACCTTCACCCCAACGGACACCACCAACAACTCCAGCGTGACCAAGACTGTGCAGCTCGTTGTCAACCAGGCCACACCCACCATCACCTGGGCTACCCCGGCAGGCATTACATATGGGACGGCCCTTTCCACCACGCAACTCAACGCAACGGCCTCAGTACCTGGCACGCTGGTTTACACTCCCGCTGCTGGCAGCATTCCGGCCGCGGGAACCGACACTCTTTCGGTCACCTTTACTCCAACCGACACTGCTAGCTACTCCACCGTCACCGCAACCGCACAACTCGCCGTCAGTCAGGCTGGCCCCACCATTACTTGGGCTAATCCGGCAAGCGTTACCTATGGGACGGCACTCACAACTATCCAGCTCAACGCGACGGCATCGGTACCTGGCACGCTGGTTTACACTCCCGCCGCTGGCGGCATTCCCGCCGCTGGTACCGACACTCTCTCGGTCACCTTTACTCCAACCGACACGACCAACTACACGACTGCTACCAAGACGGTGACGATGACCGTAACGCAAGCCGCGCCGGTGATCACCTGGGCGGATCCGGCGAGCATCACCTACGGGACGGCGCTCTCCACCATACAGCTTAATGCGGCCGCTTCTACTGGTGGTTCGTTCGTCTATACTCCTGCTGGAGGTAGCATCCCCGCCGCTGGTACCGACACACTTTCGGTCATCTTCACTCCAACCGACACGACTAACTACACGACGGCTACCAAGACCGTACAGCTAACCGTTACTCAGGTGACTCCGGTTATCTCTTGGGCCACACCGACAGCCATCACCTACGGAACGGCACTGTCCAGCGCCCAACTGAACGCAATCTCATCGGTCCCCGGCACGCTGGTGTACACACCAGCCGCTGGCACTGTCCCATCCGCTGGGACGGTTACACTCTCCGTTACCTTCACCCCGACCGACACTGCCAACTATACGAGCGTGACGAAGACTGTCAACCTCACAATCAATCAGGACACTCCAGGCATCACGTGGAATACACCAACCTCGATCATCTATGGTACGGCGCTCTCCAGTACACAACTCGACGCGACCGCCTCCGATCCTGGCACGTTGTTTTACACTCCGGCTGCGGGCACCATCCCCGCTGTAGGGACCGATACGCTCTCGGTTACCTTCACCCCGACGGATACCACCAATCACTCCAGCGTTACAAAAACAGTACAGCTCGTCGTCACTCAGGCCGCCCCGGTCGTCACTTGGAGCGATCCGACAAGCATCATCTACGGAACCGCGCTTTCTGCGAGCCAGCTCAACGCGACTGCTTCGGTACCAGGTATCATGGTTTACACTCCCGCTGCAGGCAACATTCCGGCCGCTGGTACCGATACATTGTCGGTTACGTTTACTCCGACCGACACCACTAGTTATTCCACTGTCACTAAGACCGTCACGTTGAGCGTTACCCAGGCTGCTCCTGTGATCACCTGGGCTCCTCCGGCAAGCATCACCTACGGAACAGCTCTCTCCACTACACAACTCAATGCGACAACATCAGTACCCGGCACAATGGTCTACACGCCTGCTGCCGGTAGTATTCCAGCCGCCGGGACCGGTACGCTTTCGGTCACTTTCACGCCGACCGACACGACGAACTACTCGACTGTGACGAAGACTGTATCTCTAACCGTTACACAGTCGGCGCCGGTAATTACCTGGGCACCGCCCGCTGCGATCACTTATGGCACCGCACTCTCCGGTACTCAGTTCGATGCAAGTACGTCGGTCCCCGGTGCGTTGGTCTATACCCCGGCAGCTGGTACGGTGCCTTCCGCTGGCACCGTCACTCTCTCCGTCACTTTCACACCGACCGACACGACCAACTACACGAGCGTCACCAAAACTGTTCAGCTCACCGTCAATCAAGCCACGCCGGGCATTAGCTGGAACACGCCCGCTTCGATCAACTATGGAACAGCCCTCACCAGCGTCCAGCTCGACGCTACCTCCTCTGATCCTGGTACGCTGGCTTACACTCCGGCCGCGGGCACTATTCTTCCAGTCGGAAACAACACCCTTTCGGTGACCTTCACCCCAACTGACACCACCAACCACTCCAGCGCGACCCAGACCGTCCAGTTGGTCGTCACTCAAGCTGCCCCGGTCATCACTTGGAGCAACCCGGCAAGCATCCCTTATGGAACAGCGCTTTCGATCACCCAGCTGAATGCGTCCGCATCTGTGCCTGGAACTCTCATCTATACCCCTGCTGCCGGCGTTATTCCTGCGGCGGGTACTGATACCCTCTCGGTCACTTTCACCCCGACCGACACAACCAATTACTCCACTGTAACGAAGACCGTCTCGTTGACCGTTACCCAAGCTGCTCCTGTAATCACTTGGGCTGCTCCGGCCGGCATCGTTTACGGAACAGCTCTCTCCACTACACAACTCAATGCGACGGCATCAGTACCGGGCACGATGGTCTACACTCCTACTGCCGGTACAGTCCTGGCTGCCGGCACAACCAACTTGTCGATGACGTTTACCCCGACTGATACGACTAATTACTCCACTGTTACCAAGACCGTCTCGTTGACGATTACGCAGGCGACGCCAATAATTAACTGGACTCCGCCCGCTGCAATCACCTATGGGACCGCACTCTCCGCCGTACAGCTGAATGCCTCTGCTTCTGTTGCCGGCGCACTTATCTACACACCTGCCGCTGGTACAGTTGTCGCTGCCGGCATAACCACTCTATCGGTTACGTTTACCCCGACTGACACGACCGATTACACGAGCGCCACCAAGACGATTCAGCTCACAGTCAACCAGGCCACATCGGGCATTACCTGGAACACGCCTGCTCCGATCACCTATGGCACTGCACTCTCGAGCGTACAACTCGATGCAACTGCCTCTGATCCTGGCACGCTGGTCTACACTCCGGTTGCGGGCACCATTCTCCCAATTGGAAACAACACTCTCTCGGTGACCTTCACCCCGACTGACACCACCAACCACTCCAGCGCGACCCAGATCGTCCAGTTGGTCGTCACCCAGGCCGCCCCGGTCATCACCTGGAGCAATCCGGCAAGCATCATCTATGGAACGGCGCTCTCCAATACTCAATTGAATGCGACTTCGTCCGTTCCTGGCACGTTTGCCTATACACCTGCGATTGGTTACGTACCAGCCGCAGGCACGGATACTCTCTCGGTCACCTTTACTCCGACCGACACCACTAGTTATTCCACCGTCACCAAGACCGTCACGTTGACCGTTACCCAGGCCGCTCCTGTAATCACCTGGGCTCCTCCGGCAAGCATCACCTACGGAACGGCTCTCTCCACCACCCAACTCAATGCGACGGCATCCGTACCGGGCACGATGGTCTACACTCCTGCCGCCGGTGCAGTCCCGGCTGCTGGCACAACCAACCTGTCGGTCACATTTACCCCGACTGATACTACGGACTACTCGACGGTAACGAATACCGTACCTCTGACCGTCACCCAGTCGGCACCGGCCATTACTTGGGCTCCTCCGGCAAGCATCACTTACGGCACATCGCTTTCCACCGCACAGCTCAACGCTACTGCATCAGTACCGGGCACAATGGTCTACACTCCTGCCGTAGGCGCGGTGCTCACCACGGGTACTGATACGCTTTCGGTTACCTTCACCCCAACCGATACCACGAACTACACGACGACAACGAAGACAGTTCAACTGACCGTGACCCAGGCAATCCCGGGTATTACCTGGGCTCCGCCCGCCGCTATCACCTATGGAACCGCGCTCTCGAGTCTGCAGCTGAGTGCAACATCTCCGGATCCCGGTACGTTCGCATACACTCCCGCTGCGGGAGCTATCCTTCCAGTCGGAACGAATACTCTTTCAGTAACTTTTACCCCAACGGACACCACCAACCACTCTACGGTCACCAAGACCGTTCAGCTGCAAGTCACTCAAGCCGTTCCAGTCATTACATGGAGCAATCCGGCAAGCATCACTTACGGGACTGCGCTTTCCACCGCTCAACTCAATGCGACCTCATCGGTTCCAGGATCGTTCGTCTACACCCCTGCAGCGGGTAGCGTGCCCTCGGCCGGCACCGATACTCTCTCGGTGACGTTCGCCCCAACGGACACCACCGACTACACGACACCTACCCAGACTGTACAACTGATTGTCAGCCAGAGCATCCCGACCATCACCTGGGGCACCCCGGCGGGCATCACCTACGGGACAGCCCTGTCAAGCGCTCAGCTCAACGCGATGGCATCCGTACCTGGCACTTTGGTTTACACTCCCGCTGTTGGCAGCATTCCTGCCGCCGGGACCGATACTCTCACCGTCACCTTTACTCCAACCGACACCACAAACTACTCAACTGCTACCAAGACCGTCCAGCTCAGCGTTTCACAGGCTACGCCAGTTATCACCTGGGCTACTCCAGCGGGCATTACATACGGAATGGCGCTCTCCACGGCTCAGCTCAACGCGACAGCCTCCGTCGCCGGAACATTTGCCTACACTCCTGCTTTGGGCAGCATCCCAGTCGCTGGTACCGATACGCTTTCAGTGGCGTTTACCCCAACTGACACGGCCAACTACACGACAGCAACGACGAGCGTGCAACTGACTGTGAGTCCGACGACTCCGGTGATCACCTGGGCCACTCCGGCTGGCATCACCTACGGGACTGCACTCTCAGTCGTTCAACTCAACGCGACCTCTTCCGTGCCGGGCACGCTTACCTATACGCCGGCCGCCGGTAGTATTCCAACAGCAGGCACCGATACCTTGTCGGTTACCTTCACTCCGACTGACACAGCCGACTACACTACCGCGACCAAGACCATACAGCTAGCCGTTAGCCAGGCCGGCCCGGTCATCACATGGCCCACACCGGCAGGTATCACGTACGGGACTGCTCTTTCCACCGCTCAACTCAACGCGACCGCCTCAGTTGCCGGTACATTTGTCTACATTCCTGCCCTGGGCAGTGTTCCGACTGCCGGTACCGATGCTCTTTCGGTTACCTTTACCCCAACTGATACGGCTAACTACTCCACCGTCACCAAGACGATCTCGCTGACCGTCAGCCAGGCTGCTCCGGTCATCACCTGGGCCGCCCCGGTAGGGATCACATATGGAACGGCACTGTCCAATACACAACTCAACGCGACAGCTTCTGTTCCCGGAACATTTGCCTACAGCCCTGCTTTAGGCAATGTCCCGACCGTCGGCACGGATACCCTCTCGGTCACGTTTACTCCGACGGACACCACTAACTACTCCACCGTCACCAAGACGGTGCAGCTAAGCGTCGCCGAGGCTACTCCAACGGTCACCTGGTCCAATCCCGCGACTATCGTCTACGGAACGGCACTCTCTGTCACGCAACTCAACGCGAACGCTTCAGTCCCGGGATCGTTCGCCTACACTCCAGCCGCCGGTAGCATTCCGACGGCCGGTACCGATACACTGTCGGTCACCTTTACTCCAACCGACGCCGCAAACTACACAACGGCTACCGCAACCGTACAGTTGATCGTCAGTCAGGCTACCCCCACGATTACTTGGGCCACACCTGCCGGCATCACCTATGGCACCGTTCTGTCCAGTGCACAACTCGATGCAACTACCCCGGTCGCTGGGTCGTTCGTCTACGCTCCAGCCGCGGGTAGCGTGCTTTCTGCTGGTGCCGATACCCTTTCGGTCACCTTCACCCCAACCGACACCGCCAACTACACAACAGCTACGAAAACAGTACAGTTGACTGTCGGTCAGGCTACACCGCCGATCACTTGGGCTGCTCCGGCAAGCTTCTCCTACGGCGCCGCCCTCTCGAGTGCGCAACTGAACGCTTCGAGCACAGTCGCCGGGTCGTTCGCTTACACCCCCGCTGCAGGAAGCATACCTATTGCCGGCGTCGATACGCTTTCAGTCACTTTCACCCCAACCGATACCACGGATTACACGACCGTATCGAAGACTGTGCAGTTGACCGTCAACCAGACCACCCCCGTTCTCACGTGGGCGAGCCCGGCAACGATTTTTTACGGAACTCC
>WNFC01000136.1_pt1 | contig 76391 bp, 70 predicted proteins | sample 5400541 | NCBI WGS metagenome assembly WNFC01 (sample SAMN13153342, study PRJNA577476) | soil metagenome | isolation source: 120 cm saprolite under Douglas fir tree site 2 hole 2 replicate 1 | place: USA:California | collected 2015-04-18
AGGTGCTCCCGGGAGTCGCCATCGACGCGCCCGTGCGACTCTACTACCTCGTGGTCGCCTACCTCCTGCTCGCGTACCTCGCGTGCCGCGTGGTCGTCCGTTCGCACTTCGGCCAGGTGCTCGTGGCCATCCGCGAGAACGAGGACCGGGCGCGCTTTCTCGGCTACAACGTTCAGCGCTACAAGATGGGCGTGTGCCTGATCTCGGCCGCCCTGACCGGACTCGCGGGCGCGCTCTACCCGGGTCGCGCGGCCTACGCCACGCCCGATCTCCTGCACTGGAGCATCTCGGGCGAATTCCTCATCATGGTCATGATCGGCGGCCTCGGGACGCTCGTCGGCCCCATCATCGGCGGCGCGTTCTTCATACTGCTCCAGGAGAAGGTCTCGTCGTACGTGCAGTGGTACAACATCGTGGTCGGGGTGGTGCTGGTCCTGATCGTGCTCTTCGTGCCGCGCGGACTCCTGGGGCTGCGCCAGGCGCTGTTTGGGCGACCGCGTGGTGAGGTCACGTGATGCAAGACGGGGCCATGCTCGAGGTCGAGGGCGTGTCGAAGAGCTTCGGCGCCCTCGCCGCCCTGTCCGGCGTCAGCCTCATGGTCAGAGTGGGCGAGGTGTTCTCCGTCATCGGCCCCAACGGGGCAGGCAAGTCGACGCTCTTCAACGTCATCAGCGGCCTGCACACTCCCACGGCCGGCCGTATCGTCTTCCGGGGCACGGAGGTCACGGGCCTCGCGCCCGAGGTCATCAACCGGCGGGGCCTCGCGAAGACGTTCCAGATCACGAACATCTTTCCCGGCATCTCCGTGTACGACAACGTGCGCGTGGCCGCGCAATCCCGCATGCCCGTCTCGGGCCGTCTGCCGTCGCTCTGGCAGCTTTCCGACGTCGAAGGGCCCGTCATGGAGCTCCTGGGCGCCTTCGGCCTGGCCGCGCGGCGGGACGAGCTCGCGCAGAACCTCTCGCACGGGGAGCAGCGCTATCTGGAGATCTGCCTCGCCCTCGCCACCGACCCCGCCCTCCTGCTTCTCGACGAGCCGACGGCGGGGATGACGCCGGGCGAGACGAAGGAAGCGACGGCGCTGATCCGCCGGATCGCCCTCGACCGTCGCCTCACCGTCTTGCTCATCGAGCACGACATGAGCGTGGTGATGGGGATCTCCGACCGGATCGCCGTGCTCCACTTCGGGGAGAAGATCGCCGAGGGGCCGCCCGAGGCCATCCGCAGCGACCCGAAGGTCCTCGACGCCTATCTGGGCGGCGCGGACGACTAGCTTGGACTATGTGCGAACACCTGACCCCCTCACCTACTCAGCCCTCGCCTCGGGCGACGAGGCGAGGGCTGAGTGAATCAGGGGACTGTACGACGAGAGAGTGTCCTTCATGAATAGTCCAAGCTAGCCCATGCTTCGCATCCGAGACCTCCACGCGGGGTATGGGGCGACGCCGATTCTCTTCGGGGTATCCCTCGAGGTCCAGGAGGGGGAGGCGGTGGCCCTCCTCGGCAAGAACGGGATGGGCAAGAGCACGCTCATGAAGACGGCCATGGGCTTCATCAAGCCCACCCGTGGCGCCATCGAGTTCGAGGGCAGCGACCTGACACGGATGACGCCGCACGAGATCGCCCGGCGCGGCGTGGGCTTCGTGCCGGAGAACCGGCGGATCTTTCCCGGCCTCACCGTGCGCGAGAACCTGGAGCTGGGTCTCTCGGCGGTACCCCATCTCTCGGCGGCCCTGCGTCGGGAGCGCTTCGACCAGGTGTTCGGCCACTTTCCCCGGCTGAGCGAACGCATCGACCAGCATGCCAAGACGCTGTCCGGCGGCGAGCAACAGATGCTCGCCATCGCGCGCGTCATGATGGCGGGCGCGCGGCTCATCCTGATGGACGAGCCCACCCAGGGACTCGCCCCCGCCCTCATCCGCCACATCCGGGACATGATCCGCGAGCTGAAGCGGCTCCGTATCACCGTGCTCCTCGTCGAGCAGAACGCGCGCGTGGCCCTCAGCGTGTGTGACCGCGGCTACATCATGGAGAAGGGGTCCATCGTGTTCGAGGGACTTTCCGCGGAGCTCCGGGACAGCCCGACGACCCGTGAGAAGCTGGGCGTCTAGCTCGTCACCCGGGGGAAGCCGCCGCGGCTCCTGGCTGCGTGTGGGGCTGGCCGTCGCGCTTCTCGCCGGAGTGCTGTGGACTCTTCCCACCCGGCGGCCCGGGGTGGACGGGGGCCATCACCGCGATCACGCCGTCGCCCTCGATCCCTTCGAGAAGGCGGGCGTCGTCGAGTTCAAGGCCGGCCAGCGGGGGCCCGCCTTCCGGCTCCGCACGTTTCCCCGCGAGGGCCACGCCTCGCTGGAGGAGTTCAAGGGCAACCTGCTGATCCTGAACTTCTGGGCGACGTGGTGCGTGCCGTGCACGCTCGAGATGCCGACGCTCGAGACGCTGTGGCAGGCGTACCGGGCGCGAGGTCTGATCGTCCTCGGAGTCTCCGTGGACCGGGGCGCGCCCCGCGCGCTCCTCGAGCCGTACCTCGCGCATCAGCGGCTCACGTTTCCCATCCTGCTCGACCCCGAGCTCAAGACGGCCGGGACGTGGCGGGTCACGAGTCTGCCCGCGACGTTCATCGTCAAGCCCGGAGGCGAGGTTGCCGGCATGGCGGCGGGCGCCCGGGAATGGAACAGCGCCGAGATGCGCGCGCTGCTGGAAACGCTGCTGCCGTGACCGTCGCCCAGCTCCTCGATCGCGCGGCCCTGCGAGACCCGGCGGCTCCCGCGCTGGTGGACGGGGCGCGCCGACTCACGTACGCCGACCTCGCCCGCCAGGCCGCGGCGGTCGGCCGCGGTCTCGCCGAGCTCGGCGTCGCCAAGGGCGACCGTGTGCTGATCGCCCTCAAGAATCGCCTCGAGCACGCGCTCGTGTACTGGGCCCTTCAGGGCATCGGGGGCGTCCCCACCCCCGTGAACTTCAGGCTCGCGGCCCAGGAGCTGCGCTATGTGGTCGAGGACTGCGGCGCCCGCGTGGCGCTGGTCGAATCTGGCACCGCGGCCGGGACGCTCGAGGCGACAAGAGGATGGCAGGGGCGCCTGGTGTTCGTCGGCGGCGACGCGCCCGCGGAGGCGATCCCCTTCGCGGCGCTCCTGGGGTCGAACCGCGCGCCCCTCGATCGTCACGTGAGCGAGAGCGATCTCTCGCTCCTCCTCTACACCTCCGGGACCACGGGGCGACCCAAGGGCGTGCCGAGAACGCACCGCAACCACCACGCGGGCGCCCTCGCCCACGTGATCCAGTGCGGCTACCAGTGGGGTGAGCGCACGCTCGGCGTCATGCCGCTCTATCACACCATGGGCATCCATTCGCTGACGAGCATGGCCGCCGTCAACGGGTGTTTCGTCTGCCAGGCGGACTGGAGCGCGAGCGGGGCGCTGGCCCTCATCGAGTCGGAGCGGGTGACCGCGCTCTACCTCATCCCGACCCTCTACCACGACCTCGTCCATGCCGCGGAATTCCCGACGGGCAAGGTCTCCTCGGTGAGGAAGCTCGCGTACGCGGGAGCGCCCATGCTGGCCGCGCTCGCCGAATCCTGCGCGAAAGCCTTCCGCCCGGACGTGTTCGTGAACCACTACGGCTCGACCGAGATCTACACGTTCTCGGTCTGCCCCGCGGCCCACACCAAGCCGGGCTGCGCGGGGCGCCCGGGCGTCCATTCGAAGCTGCGCGTGGTCGAGGCGAGCGCGGAGCGTCGCGTGGGCCCCGACGAGACCGTGCCCCCGGGCGAGAAAGGTGAGATCATCGCCAGCCTCGACTCCGACGAAGCGTTCGCCGGCTACTGGAAGCGCCCGGACGCGGACGCCAGGGCGCTCCGCGACGGATGGTACTTCACCGGCGACATGGGGTACCTCGACGAGGCGGGCGATCTCTTCGTGGCCGGGCGCGTCGACGACATGATCATCAGCGGGGGCGAGAACATTCACCCGGCGGAGGTGGAAGAGGTCGTGGCGCGGCATCCGCGCGTGCGAGACGTGGCGGTCATCGGCGAGCCCGACGACAAGTGGGGCGAGCGCGTGGTCGCCTTCGTGGTGCCCGCGGACGCGGGGCTCACCGCCGCCGCCCTCGATCGTCATTGCCTCGACAGCGGCGCCCTTGCCAACTTCAAACGGCCGCGGCGGATCGTCTTCGTCGAGGCGATCCCCCGGACCGCCTCCGGCAAGATCCTCCGCCGGCTGCTGCGCGATGGACACTACGTGGAGGTCTCCAAATGAGCGAGTTCTTGAGAGTCGAGCGCGCGGGCGCCATCGCCACGGTGTGGATCGACCGGCAGGCGAAGATGAACACCATGACGGTCGCCATGCGCGACGAGTTCCCCGGCATCTTCGGTTCGCTCGAGGCCGACGACGGCATCCGGGTCATCGTGGTGCGCGGGGCGGGGGGCAAGGCCTTCAGCGCCGGCGGCGACGTCGCGGAGTTTCTCACCCTGGCCCCCGCCGACCTCGAGCGGTGGGGCGACACGCTGACCTCGGCCGAGCGCTGCCGGAAGCCCGTCATGGCCGCCATCGACGGCTTCACCATGGGAGCGGGCCTCGAGCTGGCCGTGGCCTGCGACTTCCGCGTGGCCACGCTCCGCTCGGAGTTCGCCTTTCCCGAGGTGAGGCTCGGCATGATCCCGGGCAGCGGGGGGACCCAGCGGGCGCTGCGACTGATGGGGATGACGCGCGCCAAGCTCTTCATGATGACAGGTCAGCGCATCCCCGCCGAGCGCGCCGAGGCGTGGGGGCTCATCACCCTGGCCGTGGCCAACGACGGCCTGGACAAGGCGGTGGACGCGCTGGCCGGAGAGCTGGCCGAGCGCGCCCCCCTTGCCCTCCGCACGCTGAAGATGGTGATCAACCGCGGGGCGGAGGCGCCGCTGGAGACGGCGCTCGAGCTCGAGCGCAAGGCCTACGCGTGGCTGCGCTCGACCCATGACTACGCGGAAGGCGTCACGGCGTTCCTCGAGAAGCGGCCGCCGAAGTACACGGGGCGCTGAGCGGGTCCGTGACCACGCAGAGCTGGATCGGTCAACCCGTGAAGCGCGTCGAGGACGCGCGGCTGCTGAGCGGCCGCGGAAACTTCATCGACGATCTCACCCCGTGCCCCAACGTGCACCACGCGGCCATCGTCCGCTCGCCGCACGCCCATGCGCGCATCCTGGGCTACGAGGTGTCGGCGGCCCTCGCCATGGAGGGCGTGGTCGGAGTGATCACGGGCGAAGACGTGGGGAGGTTGACCAGGCCTTTCTCCGTGGGTGTCACCGCGCCCGTGTCCTACTACTGCCTGGCCACCGACAAGGCGCGCTTCGTCGGGGAGCCGGTGGCGGTGGTGGTGGCGCGCAACCGGTATCTCGCCGAGGATGCGGCGGAGGCGGTGGTCGTCCGCTACGAGCCGCTCCCCGCGGTGGTGGACGTCGAGCGCGCCCTCGAGGCCGACGCGCCCGTGCTCCACGAGGCCGTCGGGTCCAACCTGGCGGGGAACCGCCGGCTCGTCTACGGCGACCCCGACCGCGCGTTCGCGGAGGCGGAGATCGTGATCCGCGAGCGCTTTCGCTATCCCAAGTACAGCTCGACCCCCATCGAGACCTACGGAGTGGTGGCGATCTTCAGCCCGCTCGAGGGCGCCTACACGATCTGGGCGAACTTCATGGGGCCGTTCATCATGCATCCCCTCACCGCCCGCGTGCTCGGGGTGCCCGAGAACAAGCTCCGCTTCATCGTGCCGGGGGACATCGGCGGGAGCTTCGGGATCAAGTCGAGCATGTACCCGTACATGGCGCTGATGGCGCTCGCGGCCCGGCTCACCCAGGTTCCCGTCAAGTGGATCGAGGACCGGCGCGAGCACCTGCTCGCCTCGTCGAGCGGCACCGATCGCGTCGCCCATCGTGAGCTCGCGGCCAGGAAGGATGGAACCATCCTGGGCATGCGCTACCGCTGGCTCGACAACGTCGGCGGGTACATCCGGAGCCCGGAGCCGGGATGCAGTTTCCGCCCCAGCGGCAACTTCGTCGGCCCCTACCGCTTTCAGGATCTCGAGGTCGACGCCTCCGTCGTCATGACCAACAAGAGCCTGACGGGGCCCAACCGGGGCTACGCGTGCGGCCACCTCTACTTCGAGACCGAGCGGATGATGGACCTCCTGGCCGAGCGGCTCGAGCTGGATCCCGTCGAGGTGAGGCGACGCAACCTGATCCAGCCCGGGCAGTTCCCGTACCGCTCGCCGACTGGCGGCCTCTACGACAGCGGCGATTACCCCGCCGCCCTGGACAAGGCGCTCGAGCTGGCGGGCTATCAGGCGCTCCGGGACGAGCAGGCGAGGGCGCGCGCCGCGGGTCGCTGCTTCGGCATCGGGGTGGCGCTGGCCGTCGACCCGTCCGTGTCCAACATGGGCTACGTGGCAACGGCCCTCGATCCTCAGCTCCGCGCCAAGCCCGAGTACCTGCCGAAGTCGGGCGCCGTGGATGCCGCGACGATAAGGGTGGATCCGCTCGGGCGCGTCACCGCCGTCCTCGCCACCACGCCCCAGGGGCAGGGACATCAGACCGTCGTCTCGCAGATCGTGGCCGACGAGCTCGGGCTCACCCCCGAGGACGTCACCGTCGTCGACGAGATGGACACCTACACGCGGTTCTGGTCCATCTCGTCCGGCACGTACTCGAGCCGCTTCGGCTCCGTGGGCACCAGCGCGGTCGCCCTGGCCGCGCGGAAGCTCAAGGCCAAACTGATCGAGTACGCGGCCCATCTCATGGAGCGGCCGGCGGCCGAGCTGACGTTCCACGACGGCGCCGTGCGGGCCAGGGTCGGCACGGGGCCCTCCTACTCGGTCAAGGACCTGGCGGGGCGCGCCCACTGGAACACGCAATCGCTGCCCGAGGGGATGGAGCCGGGTCTTCAGGCCACCGCCGTCTTCGGCTTCACGGGGTCCGACGCCGTCGACGAGAACGACTGCGTCAACTCGTCGAATACCTACGGCTTCATCGCCGAGGTGATGGCCGTCGAGGTAGACCCCGAGACGGCGGCCATCAAGATCCTGCGCTACGCCTCGGTGCACGACGCGGGGACGATCATCAACCCGATGATCGCGGAGGGCCAGATCTACGGCGGCGCGCTTCACGGCCTGGGCGGCGCCCTGTTCGAGGAGCTGCAGTACGATGACGACGGGCAGTGTCTGACGGGCTCCTTCATGGACTACTTGGTGCCCACGGCCTGCGAGGCGCCCGTCATGGACATTGCGCACGTCGTCTCCCCCTCGCCGCTGACCCCCCTCGGCTCCAAGGGGCTCGGCGAGTCCAGCTCCATGACCGTCCCCGCGGTGATCGCGAATGCCGTGAGCGATGCGCTGGGGCCGCTCGGAGTACGGATCACCGAGCTCCCCATGTCGCCGACACGGCTCTGGGAGCTCATCGAGCGCGCCAAGCAGACCAGAGGCGTTCCGCGCTCGTGAAGCCGGCACGGTTCGACTATCACCGGCCCGCGACCGTGGAGGAGGCCATCGCCCTCCTCGCGCGCTACGGAGGCGAGGCCAAGCTCCTGGCCGGCGGCCAGAGCCTGATGCCCCTCATGAACTTCCGCGTGGCCCGGCCCGCCGCGCTCATCGACCTGAACGCCATCGCGAGCCTCGCCTACATCCGCGAGGACGACGGCCACCTGCGGCTCGGGGCCATGACGCGCCAGCGGACGATCGAGTTCTCGCCCGTCGTCCGACGGCGGCTGCCCCTGCTGGCCGAGGCAACCGCGCTCGTGGGCCACCTCCCGATCCGCACACGCGGGACCATCGGCGGCAGCCTCGCCCACGCCGATCCCTCCGCCGAGTACCCGGCGATCCTGACGGCGCTCGAGGGCACCGTCGTGGCGCGGGGGCCGCGCGGCGAGCGGACACTCGGGGCTTCCGAGCTCTTCGAGACCTACCTGACCACGAGCCTCGACCCTGACGAGATGCTCGTCGAGGTGCGCGTCCCCGTCATGCCGGAAGGCGCCGGGTTCGCGTTCGAGGAGTTCAGTCGCCGCCACGGCGACTTCGCCATCGTGGGCATCGCGGCCATGCTCGTCGTCCAGGGGGAGCGCTGCACGGCGGCCCGCCTGGTAACCGCGGGGGCCGGACCGGTGCCGACTCGCCTCCGCGAGGCCGAGGAGATTCTCGAGCGCGACGGGTATTCGGCGGCTGCCATTGAGGCGGCCGCGCGCCGGGCCGCCGAGCTGGTGGAGCCCGACACGGACATCCACGCCTCGGCCGCCTATCGCCGCAACCTGACCCGCGTCCTGACCGGCCGCGCCTTGCGCCGGGCGATCGCGCGATTGGGAGGCCGCTGAGTGGCCGATCTCGTTGCGGTCCGGGTGACGGTGAACGGCCAGACGCGGGAGGGCCGCTGTGAGACGCGAAAGCTCCTGGTCGACTTTCTCCGGGAAGACCTGGGGCTGACGGGCACTCACGTCGGCTGCGAGCACGGGCTCTGCGGCGCCTGCACCGTGCTCGTGAACGGCGAGGCGGCCCGCTCGTGCCTGATGCTGGCCGTTCAAGCGGACGGGGTAGAGCTACTCACGATCGAGGGCCTGAGCACGGACGGCACGCTGCACCCGCTCCAGGAGGCCTTTCACGAGCACCACGGCCTTCAGTGTGGCTTCTGCACGCCCGGCATGCTGCTCACGGCGCTCGATCTGCTCCAGACCAATCCCCGCCCCACCGAGGCCGAGATCCGTCAGGGCCTCTCCGCCGTGCTCTGCCGCTGCACCGGCTACCAGGGGATCGTCAAGGCGGTGGAAGCCGCTGCGATCAGGCTTCGCAGCTCCCCGTAGCACGTCGTAACCTGCCAGGAAAGATGACACTCCGCTCCTGGTCCGCGCTATACTCGCGCTCGCCCTCACTCCGGCCTTTCAAGGTTGACGCTCTTGAGCGCCGAGACCCCGGTGGGTGGCTTGGTCCTCCATCCAGTCGCACACTGGGGGGCCGCCATGAAGATTCGCGTGCAGCGCATCGACGGCAGCACCGACACCATCGAGTTGGCCGATTCGGGATGGCATCTCCTTCACGTCGCCGACCTGAACTGCCTCGTAGGCGCCGGCCTCACGCATTCGTTCACCTCGGACGGGTTCTACTACGGCACCGCGGAGACACCCGCGATCACGTACACGGACCCGGGCGAAGAGGGCCGTCCGGCAGCTCCGCTGACCAGGCGCAAGGCCTCGGCGAGATAGGGCCGTACTTCAAGGCTCCGAGGCTTCCGCAGGCTAACCGCTGTTGTCGAGGTGCGCAGAGCACTCAGATCTGCGCCATGCCGCCATCGACGAACAGCTCGACGCCGGTGACATAGCTGCTGTCATCCGAGGCGAGGAAGAGCGCGGCTTTCGCGATCTCGTCGGGATCGCCCATGCGACCCATCGGCACCGTGGCGACGATGTTCTTCTTGAACTCCTCGGTTTGCTCGCCGGTCAGCCCCATGTTGTTGATGCCCGGCGTGTCGATCGGTCCAGGGCTGATGGCATTGACACGGATCCCGCGGCCCTTCAGATCGACCGTCCAGGTCCGGGCGAATGACCGCACGGCCGCCTTGGTCGCGCTGTAGACGCTGAAGGCTTCCATGCCTTTGGACGCCACGATGGAGGCGTTCAGGATGATGGAGCCGCTGTCCCGGAACAGGGGGAGGGCTTTTTGCACGGTGAAGAGGAGGCCTTTGACGTTGACGCCGAAGATCCTGTCGAAGTGCTCCTCGGTGATCGCCCCGAGGGGCGCGAGCTCCGCGGTGCCGGCGTTGGCGAAGAGAATGTCGATGCGGCCGTGCTGCCGCTTCACCTCGGCGTAAAGGCGATCGAGATCCCTGAGGCTCCCAACATCGCCTTGAACGCCCGTGGCCTGCTTTCCTATCTGCTTCACGGCCGCGTCGAGCTCGGCTTGCCGGCGGCCCGTGATGAACACGTGGGCGCCCTCCTCGGCAAAGCGTCGGGCCGTGGCGAGGCCGATCCCGCTGTTACCTCCGGTTACGACGGCGACCTTTCCTTCCAGCCTCTTCATGGCGATTGCTCCTCTCCATCGAGTTTGCGGACCCGGTGACGGCTCCCATCTTCTGCCCTTCACGGTAGAGACGTCGTGGGGGAGGGTGGGGATTCAAGGCATGACGGCTGACCGTTGAAGCGCCACGAGCGCCGGAAGTGGCCCGGCGCTCGTGAACGAATGACGCTCCCTCTTGCTCGCTACGCTTCGTAGATCTTCTTCAGCTCCCCCTCCGCCCACTTCACCGCGTCCGCGGGGGGCGTCCCCTGGGCCGCCTTGGCATACATGTCGGTGATGATGTACTTCGTGTAGACCTCGGTGGCCTTGGCGGTGGGGGGCCCGGCGTGGCCGAGCATCCGGGTGCCGCGCGGGGAGGTACGGAATGGCTTGAGCGAGTCATCGAGCCGCTCCCACATCGGGTTGTTCTCCCAGGACGTGGTGGCGCCGACCGCGTATCCGTTCTCGATCTCGAACCACTTCCCGAACACGTCCTTGCCGTGGAACCACCTCAGGAACTCCTTGGCCGCCTTCTGGTTCCTGGAGTACTTCATCAGCCCGTGCGAGAAGGCGACGGCATACGGCGGCGTGCGGCCGCCGGGACCGTCCGGGATGGCAAAGTGACCGATGTCGGGCCACATGGGCTCGCCCTTGTCGTTCTTGACCTTCTCCGGGTTACGCTTGGCGAAGATGAAGATGGAGGCGCCGTTGAGGGTCGCGCTGATCTCGCCCGCGTGGAAGGCGCGGTTGTTGTTGGTGTCGTCCCAGGCCAGCGCGCTCTCGTCGCATGCTTGCTTCCAGAAGTCGACCATCCACGCCACCGCCTCCCCCGTGCCCTTGGAGTTGAGCACGACCTTCTTCCCGCTGGGGTCGGTCTCGGCACCGCCGAAGGTCCACGTGAACGGATACGTCCACGCCGGCGCATCGCCGAAGGTGTGGCCGAGTGTCTGGCCGATCGGCTTGCCCTTCTTCTTCAACGCGATCCCGATCTTCTTGTATTCCTCGAGCGTCTTCGGGGGCTGGTTCGCGCCCACCTCGGCAAACCACGACTTGCGGTACGCGATCAGGGGCGCGCCCGTGAAGTACGGCAGGGCCAGCCACCGCTTGCCCAGTCGCGCGGCGGCGTCCGAGTGCGGGTAGTACCCGCCCTGCTCGCCGGCCTTCCATTCGCACAGGTCCCCGATGTCGGCCAGCCCGCCCGCGTAGAGATGGGGCCAGTTGTGAAGCATCATGATGATGTCGGGCCCCGCCCCGGACTGGATGGCCGCGGTGATGCGCGCCTGCAGGTCATTGGCGTTGATGGTCTCGAACACCACCTCCACCTTCATCTGCTTGCTGTACTCCGCGACCTGCCGTCGCACCTCCGTGTCACCCTCGGGGATGAAGTCCACCCACTGGAGCAGGTGGATCTTGGTCGCCTGGGCGAAGGCCGGCGCCTTCCGGGCGGCGAGGATGCCTTCGAGGCCGGCCGTGGCAGCTGCCCCGGCGGCGGCCCCTCGCAGGAACGTGCGACGATCGATCGAGACCAGAGACCCGGGACGCGGCTCGACGTGACTCATGTGTGTTCCTCCTCAGGACGGGTCGGAGGCAGACCGGAGAGAGACATTGTCGTTCAGGGCTGCGTGAAGGAGCCCCATGGCGTCCCTCAACTGTCGGTCGGTGCGCTGCGAGAAAGCGCGGTGAGTATGGGCGCCTCGATCTGGCGTGTCAACGGGTCTTGTGACGCGAAGGTCAGCTCAGCGACACGATGCGAGGGGGCCGGACGGTCGGCCCCCTCGCAGGGTGGTGGCGCACTCGGGGAAGCGGTGCTCCTAGCGCCCCGTCGGCCGGTTGCCTGGCTGACTCGGGCTGTTGGGATCGCTCGGCGAGCCGCCCGGCTGGTTGTACGGGCTGGTCGACTGGGTCTGGGTGCCGGGCGAGCCGGCGGGCTGATCCCCGCTCCGTCGATCCCGCGCGGGGCTCCGGCGGCTCTCGACTCCGCTATTTCCGACACCGAGCTGGCCGAGGGTCGCGCTGTCGAAGCGGCCGGTTTCACGAATACCCGCGCTTCGCTGGAAGTCGCTCACCGCGGCCTGCGTGTGTGGCCCCATGCGACCGTCGATGGCGCCCGGATCGAATCCCTTGGCCTTGAGAGCCTCCTGAGCGGCCCGAACGTCGCGTGCCGCGACCATGCCACGCCCGCGCGGCGCCTGGGCTTCTTGATTCTCGCGGGGTGCTTGCACATCCTGATTGCCACGCGGGGCGTCCACGTCACGATGCGGGGGCTTGACTACCCGGGGGCCCGGGCCCCGGGGGATGGGTGAAGTCATGGCTGGGCTGAGGCGGTCTGGCTCCCTGCTCTCCTTCTCGACCGGATTCTGCGCAGGAGCGCTCTGACTCTGGGCCAGGGCCGATCCCAAGATCAGGCACGTCGCGCCGGCAAGACTCGCGATGCCTATCAATTTGCTCATAGCTTTCTCCTTGCATGTGCCGCGTTGACTCGTCGATATAGTCGCCCGTTATCAGAGGCTGCAATCGACGTGCCTTCATCGATTCCTCTGCAATCGACGCACACACGCACACGCCATCTCCCTCCATGGGCTCGATACGGAAAGACTTGCCAGGCGAAGCGGCGCCGACTCGGTCATTGATTCCCGGTGTCGAGGGAGCCGGCGAGGCGCGCGCAGCGGCCACCGGGAACCCCCTGTGCCTGGACACGAGGGCTAGACTGAAGAAGAGATTCGTCAGAGGAGGTGCGACATGTCCCGGAAGACGCTCAGTCTCGTGCTCGTCGTCGCCGTGCTTTCCCTCGTGCTCACCGCGCCGGCCTGGGCGGGCAGGGGCGGAGGCGGATTCCATGGCGGATCCCATCACGGCGGATTCCATCACGGCGGCTTTCACCGTGGATGCTGCTGGGGTCCAGCGTTCGTGGGCGGTGTGTTCGTCGGCGCGGCGCTCGCGTATCCCTACTACGGCTACCCGGCCTACGCCTATCCTTACGACTATCCCGTGTACGCCGAGCCTGCCTACCAGCCGCAGACGCAGGTGGCCGTGTCGCCGTCCGTTCAACGCGACGTCTGCTACTCGACCGGTTGCTACCACCTGCAGGGTGATGGCGTGAACCTCCCGTATTCGTGGGTCTGGGTGCCGGCAGCGCCGGCCTCGCCCCCGGGCCGTTGAGACGCCGGGGTCCTGACTCGTGGCGTGGCCTCAGCGGACCTCGTAGCCCGGGGAGATTTCTGTCTCCATCTCCGCGGGCGAGGCGGCGCGGCCGTCGAAGAACATGGAGATCTGGTCCCCGAGCGTGCGCTTGCGGTTGATCCTCACGAAGATGTTCCACTCGTCGTGGGCGCCGGCAGAGTGCGCGGCGGAAGCGCGCATGGCATAGTAGCGCAGGAAGGCGCGGCGCGTGTCCGGGTTGTCGGCGATCCGCTTGAGGTCGGCGTCGGCGGCGGCGCGCCCGGCCAGCCACCGGCCGAGACAGCCCGTGATGTCGTCCCCGCTGCAGCCGAAGAACGCACGCATGTCGCCCGGGCCCGTGAAGTGCGCCATGTCGAAGTCGCGCCCGGCCCCGTCGTCGCCCGCGAGGACGCGCGTGAACATCACCATGTAATCGCCCCCGCCGGGCGACTTGGCCCCGACGCTCGGCATTTGGTGCGCGCCGGGATCGAGGATCCACGCGCCGCCGCCGTAGACCTTCTCGAGTCGCGCCTTCACCGCCGCGGCGATCTCGACGTTCACCTTCTCCACCCCGCCGCCCCGCGGGCTGATGGGCGTGCTCATGTAGATCACGAGGCGCCCCGCTTGGCGCGCGGCCCGCGCGTCCTGGCGGAGCTTCAGGGTGAGGGCATCCACGGCGCCGCTGAACGCCGGGTCCGTGCAGTACTTCATGCCGAGCACCGTGTCGACGAGCACGCGCGGCGCCGGGCAGCTCTGCGCCGCCGCCGGCCCGGGGCCCGCGAGGAGGACGGCCACGACGAGCGCGCCGAGAATACCAAAAGTTCGCATGGTCAGCTCCCTGGCTCGGCCGCGAGCGGCCGGATGGACGCCGCGTCGCAGCTGACTCGCACGCGCGATCCTACCTCCATGACGCCGCGACGGGCGGGGTCGTACGTCACCGCGTGCAGCGAGGTTCCCGCCACCTCCACCGTGTACTCGACCTTCTCGCCGAGGAACGTTCGGCTCCGCACGATACCGGCGGCCACGGCCTCGCCCTCGGGAGGCGTCGCGCTCTCGGGGAGGAGGGTGAGGGACTCGGGGCGCATGACCAGCAAGAGGGATTGTCCCTTCGTGCACGCGTCGTCGGTGACCACGCTCAGCGGCGATCCCCATACCTCGACCTCGATGCGCCTGCCCGTGACGCCGAGCACCCGGCTCTCGACGAGGTTGACGCGGCCGATGAACTGGGCCACGAAGGCCGAGCACGGGGCGCGATAGAGATCCACGGCCGTGCCGAGCTGGGCCACCGTGCCCTGGCGCATCACGGCGATGCGATCCGAGATGGCCATGGCCTCTTCCTGATCGTGCGTCACGTAGACGGTGGTGATGGCGAGCTGCTTCTGGAGGCGCGAGAGCTCGTCGCGCATCTGGACGCGCAGCTTGGCGTCGAGGTTCGAGAGCGGCTCGTCGAAGAGCAAGAGCTGGGGCTCGACGACGACGGCGCGCGCGACGGCCACGCGCTGTTGCTCGCCGCCCGAGAGCTGGTTGGGGAATCGCCGCTCGTAGCCCGGCAGGCCGACGAGGTCGAGCACGCGTCCGACCTTCTCGTGAACCTGCGCGCCGGACATCCGGCGCACGCGGAGGCCGTAGGCGACGTTCTCGAACACGGTCAGGTGGGGAAAGAGGGCGTAGTTCTGGAAGACGAACCCGATGCTCCGTCGGTAGACCATGCGCTGGGTGACGTCCTCGTCGCCGATGTAGATGCGGCCCTGGTCGGGCTGTTCGAAGCCCGCGACCATCCTGAGGGTGGTCGTCTTTCCGCATCCGGACGGCCCGAGGAGCGTCAACAGCTCGCCGGGCTCGACGGAGAGGCTCACGTCGTGCACCGCGGCAACATCGTGCTGCCCTTCCCGGTGGAATCGCTTGGACACCCCCTCGATGCGAAGCCGCGTGCCGGCGGTCATCCGCCGAGCAACGAGCCGGCCTGGCCGAGGCTGCCCGCGTTGAGCTTTCGCATGGCGAGGCTCGCGAGCACGACGGCGAGGTAGACGAGGGCGATCACGAGCATGGAGAAGGCGGAGGCCTGCCCGAGCTCGAGATTGGTGATCCCTTCGAGGATGCGCACGGTCACGAGCGACCAGCTGAGCGAGACGAGGAAGATCGTCGCGCTGATCGCCGTCATGGCGCGGATGAAGAGCACGGTCATGCCGGCGAGGAGGGCGGGCCGCACCAGGGGCAGGACGACACGCCGGAAGGTGACGTCACGGCGCGCGCCCAGGCTCGCCGAGGCCTCCTCGAGCGAAGGGTCGATCTGCGCGAGCACGGCCGTGGTGGCGCGCGTGCCGGCGAGACTGTAGCGGAACACGTAGCAGACGACGAGGATGAAAGCGGTGCCCGTGAGGACGAGGGGCGGGTCGTTGAAGGCGACGAGGTAGGCGATGCCGACGATGGTGCCGGGCAGCGCGTAGTTCATCATGGCGGCGAATTCCAGAGCGCGGCGCCCGGGAAACTCGGTGCGCGCGACGAGGAATCCGAGCACCACCGCGAAGAGGCCGCCCACGGGCATGCAGAGGACCGCGATGATCAGCGTGTCGCGCACCGCCTTGAGCCCGCCGCTGAAGACGTGGGCGTAGTGCACGAAGGACAGGCGGTTGTCCGCGCCGAGGCCCTTCACGAGGGAGGCGGCGGCGATGAGGGTGTAGCAGACGAGCACGAGGAGGGCCACGGCGCCGCAGAGCACGCCGAGGCCGGTGATGGCGATGGGGGAGAGGCTCTTGATCCGGGTGACGGCTCCGAGCTTGCCCGTCACCGTCACGTACGAGCCGCCGCGCCGCTCGATCCACCGGCGCTGCCCCACGAAGATGGCGAGGGCGGGAACGAGCAGGAGGAAGCAGAGAGCGGCGCCGCCGCGCATGTCGTAGAGCCCGGTGATCTGCAGAAATGCCTGCGTGGGCAGCACGGGAAACTTGGTGCCCGCGAGTATGAGCGGTGTGGCGAAATCCGCGAGGGAGGCAGCGGACACCAGGAGGAAGGCGTTGGCGATCCCGGGGATGGCGAGGGGGACGGTGACCGTCCTGAAGACGCGCCAGCGCCTCGCTCCCAGGCTGAAGGCGGAGTCCTCGAGGTTCGGGTCGATGTTGGCGATGACGGCCTTGAGGGTGAGATACGCGATGGGGAAGTACGTCAGGGTCTCCGAGAGGAAGGTGCCGGAGAGGCCATAGATGCTGACATTGGTCAGCCCGAACACGTGATACGAGATCAGCCCCCGCGGCCCGAGGGCAAAGATGAGCGCGATGGCCGCCGTAAAGGGCGGCGAGATCAGGGGCAGGAGCACGACGGCGTCCACGGCCCGGCCGAGCCACTTCGGAAGACCGCCGCGCAGCGCGAGGAGCGCGAAGGCGAAGCCGAGCACGGTGCCCGCGACGCCCACGAGGGCGGCGAGCACGAGACTGTTCACGAGCGCCGCGCGGTGGGTCCAGTCGCCGACGAGGCCGCGCACGGCATCGAGGCTCGGGCCCTCGTTCCAGAACACGAGGATGAGCAGGCGCCCGAGCGGGTAGAGCACGAAGAGGAAAACGGCCGCCCACACCACCATGGCGGTGGGAAGGATGACGGGGTCCCGGACGGCCTGGCGGTTCACGGGGCCGCTCAGTCCCTGATGACCTCGTTGATCCAGCGGTCCACCAGGCGCTTGCGATTCTTCCCCACCCACTCGAGGTCCACGGGGAGGAGCTTCGCTTCCTTCATGAGCGCCTGGACGTCGGCATCGATGCTGGCCCCGGGCAGGGTTGGGAGCATGTAGACGTTGTTCTTGTCGAGGAGGTCCTGCATCTCCTTGCTGAACGTCCACTCGATGAACTTCACGGCCGCCTCGCGATTCTTGGCGCCCTTCACGAGGGCGACCCCTTCGATGACGGCGGCCACCCCTTCCTTCGGGAAGCTCACGACCACGTCGTAGCCCTTCTTCTTCGCCTCCATGGCGTCCGGCATGTGGGCGATGCACACCGTGGTCTGGCCGAGCGAGGCGGGTACCGTGCAGCCCCCGCCGCTCTTCGTGTAGACCTGCACGTTCTTGTGCAGCTTCTTCTGGTAGTCGATGGCCTTCTCCTCGTCCTTCCCGAACGCGTAGTAGATCGACAGGATGCGCGTGAGGGCGGTTCCCGACGTGCGCGCGTCGGCCGTCTGGATCTGGCCCTTGAAGGCGGGATCGAGGAGATCGTTCCACGACGTCGGCGCCTTGAGGCCCTTTTCCTTGAGGAGCTTCGCGTTCGACATGAAGATGAGGGTGTTCTTGCTGACGGCGGTGTAGTACCCGTCCTTGTCCCTCAGCTCCGCCGGGATCTTGTCGATGTTGGCCGTCTTGTACGGCTCGATGATCCCCGCCTCCTTCGCGGCCGCGAAGCCGTCGCCGGGCGCGCCCCAGATGACGTCGGCGCGCGGATTGTTCTTCTCCGCGGTGGCGCGGGCGACCAGCTCGCCCGTGGACAGCCGGATGAAGTTGATCTGCACGCCCGTCTTGGCCGTGTACGCCTTGAAGATGGGCTGGGAGAGCGACTCGGGCCACGCGGTGTAGACGTTCACGGTCTGGGCCAGCCCCGGGCCGGCGAAGACCAGCACCAGGAGCAGCGAAGCGAAGAGTCGCAGCGCCGACGCCATCGTCAATCCCTCCCCTCGTTGGGCGGAGATTCGCTCCACCGCATCAGGTGGTCCCTGGCCATCCGTTTGCCGTGGCGATCGTGCCAGAGCGCGGGTGAGAGGTCAAACCCGTGGTTCAGGGGTGGCCGTCGACATGTCTCGGTCGAGGAGCTCGCAAGCAGGCGATTGCCATCGGACTCTCGGAGGCTCGCAAGAAGGGGAAGAAGGTCCCGCGCAAGCGTGCGCGCCGCTGACGACGAGTCACGGAGCGCGTCGTAACGCCTGCCGTCTAGCGTGGCGCGGTGAGGAAGCCGGAATGAACGGCGCGAATCTCCACTTCGACGCCGTCGGAGAGGGCCAGCATCTGCAGGCCGTCGCGGGAGAGCTCGGCGCGGCGCATGGTTCCGGGTACGATGCTCGTGACCCACGCGCGCAGGGGAGCGCCCCGGGGATTCACGAGCTCGACCACCGCCTGTAGCCCCACGCGCAGCCGCGCCGCCGTGTCCGCGTCGAGGCGGATCGCGCGGCCGTCTCCCTCGTCCAGATCACCGCCGGTGGCCAGGCGAACGCGTATCCGGGTTTCGCGAAGCGACGCACGGCGGGCTGCGGTGGCGGCGACGTCGATCACGCCCGCGCAAGAGACCACGCCGTAGCTCGCTTCCGCGGCCGCCGGGGTGACGTAGCCCTCGGCGAGATCGCGGGCGACCGACTCCAGGTCCCGGTCGAGCGCGTCACCGAAGCCGCCGCCGCCCGAGCTCTCCATGATCAGGAGATCCTCCGGCTGGATGGGGAAGCCGCTGATCTTGCCGGGCAGCGGCGACGGCTGGATGGGCTGGCCATTCCGGCGCACCCAGAAGCGATTGGTCGCGCCCGCGCCGCCGCCGCAGACGCCGAAGGGCGGGAGGACGGCCCTTTCCGCCAGCACGGAGAGCTGGCTGGCCGGCGCGTGAATCCGCACCTCGCGCACGAGGCCGAGCCCGCCACGCCAGCGACCGGCGCCGCCGGAGTCGTCGCGAAGCGCGGTGCGCTCGACGCGCAGCGGGTAGAGCTGCTCCACCGCCTCGATGGGCTGCAGCGTGGTCATGTCGCTCTCCGTCCACGTGCGCACCGCGTTGTTGCCGTCGCCGCCCTCGAAGCCTCCGGTGCCGCCGGCCGGGTACTCGTAGAAGATGAAGGTCTCGCCTGTGCGCGGATCGGGCCCGCCCACGTAGCAGTGGTTGCCGCCTCCCTTGTGGTCGCCGGTGACCCGCCCGTCCAGGGCCTGGGCGAGGGCGCCCATCACGGCCGTCTCCACGCAGTACTTGACCTCGACCATGCCGCCGCAGGGCGCGGGCGGATTGGCATTGACGATGGTGCCGGGGGGCGTGATCACGGTCAGCGGGCGGAAGGAGCCGGAATTGACGTCGGTGCCCGGGTCGAGAAAGGATTTGATGATGGTGAACGCTCCCGTCGGGGCCATGGCGGGGCCGACATTGGTCGGCCCGGCCGTCTGCGGGGAGGTGCCCGTGAGATCCACGGTGATGGTCTCGGCCGCCACGGTGACGGCGGCCCGCACGGTCAGCGGCTCGAGTCGCTCGTGACCGCTCTCGAGGTGCGCCTCGTAGCGATACCGGCCGTCGGGAAGCGCGGCGATGGCCTGCCGCATGCGCGTCTCGGCGCGATCCATCAGGACGGCGATGGCCGAGCGGATCCTTGCGGCGCCGTAGCGGGCGGCCAGACCCTCGATGCGCTCCGCCGCCTTCTTGCAGGTGCCGATCATGGCCTGGAAGTCGCCCTGACGCTCCCGCGGTCCGCGCATGTTGCCGAAGATAACGTCGAGCACCGCCTGGTTCGGGCGGCCGCGGTCGACGATCCGGATGGGCGGGATGCGGACACCTTCCTGGAAGATCTCCGTGGCGCCCCCGGAGAGGCTGCCCGGGCTCATCCCGCCCACGTCGCCCCAGTGGGCGCGCACGACGGGAAAGACGAAGAGGCCGCCGTCCGCGAAGAGCGGGTAGATCATGGCCACGTCGTTGAGGTGCGTGCCGCCGGTGTAGGGGTCGTTGTGCAGGAAGATGTCGCCCGGATGGATGTCGTCGCCGAACTTCTCGCCCACCGCCTTCATGGACCAGGCGATGGGCACGATGTGTAGCGGATGGTCCTGTCCCTTGGACATGGCCACGATCTGAGCAAAGCCGTCCATGAGCACGCAGGAGAAGTCCTCGCCCTCGTAGAGAATGGACGAGTAGGCGGTGCGCACGAGGGTGACGCGCATCTCGCGCACGATGGACCCGAAGGCCTCGCGGAGCACCTCGAGGGTGATGGGGTCGATCATGCCGTCGCCTCCCGATCGAAGCGCAGGTTGCCGTGCTCGTCGACGGCGCCGCGCCAGCCCGGCGGAATGACCGTCGTCGCGCCGAACTCCTCCACGATGGCCGGGCCCCGCAGGAGGGCTCGCGCGGGCAGGCGCTCCCGCTCCCAGACCGGGCAGTCCCGTGGCGCATCCTCGAACCAGACCGGCCGGCGCTCGATCAGCGCGGCGTCGAGGGAGGTCGCGGCCGTTGTGTGGCGAGCGGGGGACGGCTTGAGGACTTGCCCGTAGGCCGCGAGCCGGGCGTTGACCAGCTCGATCATCGCCGCCGGGTCGGCGTGGCCATACATCTCGAGGTGCTGGCGGTGGAACGCGGCTTCGACGGCCTCGAGCGCATCCTGAGCCATGACATCGGCGGCCACGACATCGCCCACCGCCACGTTCAGCTCGAAGGCCTGGCTGCGGTAGCGCAGGTCGAGAGAGCGAAGCAGCCGCTGCTGGTCCGCGCCGAACCCCTCGAGCTCGAGCTGACGCCGTGCCGCGCCCTCCATCTCCGTGAAGAGCTCGTGGACCACGGTCATCCGCTCGCGCAGCGGGCCGACGCGCGTGCGGACATCGTCGTGCTTGATGTCGGACGCGAGCAGTCCCAGCGCCGAGAAGTTGCCCGGATGACGCGGCACCAGCACCGACGGGATGCCCATGCCTTCCGCGAGGGCGAGGGCGTGCATCGGCCCCGCGCCGCCGAACGCGATCAGCGTGAAGTCGCGGGGATCGTGGCCGCGCTGGATCGAGATCTCCCGGATGGCGGAGGTCATGCGGGCGACCGCGATGGTGACGATGCCCTCGGCGAGCTTTTCCACCGTGAGTGATCCGCCCTGGCGCTCTGCGAGACCGGCGATGGCCGCGCGGGCGCGGGCTGGATCGAGCGCGATGCTGCCTCCGAGCCGCCGGGTCGCCCCGATGCGGCCCAGCACCACGTTGGCGTCGGTGACGGTGGGCTCGGTGCCGCCCAGACCGTAGGCCGCGGGCCCTGGGGCGGCTCCCGCGCTGCGCGGCCCTACTTGAAGGCTGCCGTCCACGTCGAGCCAGGCGATGGAGCCGCCGCCCGCGCCCACGGTGTGCATGTCGATCTGGGGCACCTTCACGGGAAAGGCGCCGACCATGCCGTCCGAGGTCGTCAGGGGCGCGAGGTCGCGGACCAGGCACACGTCGGTGGACGTCCCGCCCATGTCATAGGTGATGAGATCCCGGATCCCCGTCACCTCGCCGACGAAGCACGCCTGGCTGACGCCGCCCGCGGGTCCCGAGAAGATGGTCTTGATCGGAAGGCGCCGCGCCGTCTCCGTCGTCATCATGCCACCGCTCGAGGCGATGGTGAGGACGCCGTGGGTGTAGCCCGTGGCGAGAAGCCGCTCCTCGAGGCCCGTCAGGTAGCTCTCCATCAGGGGCTGGAGGTAGGCGTTGAGCACGGTGGTCGAGAAGCGCTCGAACTCCCGGTACTCGGCCACAACCTCGGCCGAGCATGACACGGGCAGGCCGGGGTGTCGGCCCTTGGCCGCGTCGGCCACCGCGCGCTCGTGCGCGGGATTCAGGTAGGCGTGCAGGAAGCACACGGCGAGCGCCTCGGCCCCGCCCGCGAGCGCGTCCTCGAGGGCCCGCTCCACGCTGGCGGGGTCGAGCGGCACGAGCACCGAGCCGTCGGCGGCGAGTCGCTCGGTCACCTCGAACCGGAGGCGGCGCTCCACCACCGGCTTGGGCCGCACGAAGGTGGGCACGAAGAGGGCGGGGATGTTGCGCTTCGTGCGTCCGATCTCGATCAGGTCACGGAAGCCCGCCGTGGTCACCACGGCCACGCGCGCGCCGCGCCGCTCGAGCACCGCGTTGGTGCCGACGGTGGTGCCGTGGACGAGGCGCCGGACGTCACGGCTCGCGATGTCGAGCGCCTGGAGCCCGGACAGGACGGCGGCGGCCTCGTGGCGCGGCCGCGACGGCACCTTGGTCACGACCACGCGGCCGGTGCGGGAGTCGACGGCGGTCAGATCGGTGAAGGTCCCGCCGACGTCGATGCCCACGATGAACATGCGGGGATGATAGCAGAGTGTTCCGCGGACGGCGGCCAGCGGCTCCGCCAGAAAACAAGGGCTTCGGAGAATCTCTCCGAAGCCCTTGGGACCGGCGGCTTGCGGTGCTCCGCGCGGCTTGGGTTAGAAGTCTCCACCGTGCGGCATGGAGGGCATGGCGTGCTTCTCGTCTTCCGGCATGTCTGCGATGATCGCCTCCGTCGTCAGGAGCAGGGACGCGATCGACGCCGCGTTCTGCAGCGCGATGCGCTCCACCTTCGTCGGGTCGATGATCCCGGCGTGCATCATATCGACGTACTCGTTGGACTCGGCGTCGAAGCCGTGGGCCACGTCCTTGGCCGCCTTGACCTTCTCGACCACGACGGAGCCCTCGAGCCCGGCGTTCTGGACGATCTGCCGGATCGGCTCCTCGAGCGCGCGCCGTACGATGTCGGCCCCGGTGGCCTCGTCGCCGGAGAGCTTGAGCGTGAGGCTGTCGAGGGCCTTGGAGGCGCGGAGAAGCGCCACCCCGCCGCCGGGCACGATGCCCTCCTCGACGGCTGCCCGCGTGGCGTTGAGGGCATCCTCCACCCGCGCCTTCTTTTCCTTCATCTCCGTCTCGGTGGCCGCCCCTACCTTGACGATGGCCACGCCGCCCGCGAGCTTGGCGAGTCGCTCCTGGAGCTTCTCTTTGTCGTAGTCCGAGGTGGTCTCCTCGATCTGCATCCGGATCTGCTTGATGCGGCCTTCGATGGCGCCGGTCTTGCCGCCACCCTCGATGAGGGTGGTATTGTCCTTGTCCACCACGACCTTCTTCGCCTTGCCCAGGTCCGCGAGCTTGAGGTTCTCGAGCTTGATGCCCAGGTCCTCGGTGATGGCCTTGCCTCCGGTCAGGGTGGCGATGTCCTCGAGCATGGCCTTGCGACGGTCACCGAAGCCCGGCGCCTTCACGGCGCAGCAGGCGAGGGTCCCGCGCAGCTTGTTGACCACGAGCGTGGCCAGAGCCTCGCCCTCCACGTCCTCGGCGACGATGAGGAGGGGCTTGCCGGACTGGGCCACCTGCTCGAGCAGCGGGAGCATCTCCTTCATCACGCTGAGCTTCTTCTCGTGGATCAGGACGAGGCAGTCCTCGAGGACGGCCTCCATGCGGGCGGGGTCCGTCACCATGTAGGGAGACAGGTAGCCGCGATCGAACTGCATGCCCTCGACGACGTCGAGGGTGGTCTCCATCCCCTTGGCCTCCTCGACCGTGATGACGCCGTCCTTGCCCACCTTCTCCATGGCCTCGGCGATCAGGCTGCCGATGGTCTTGTCGTTGTTGGAGGCAATGGTGGCGACCTGGGCGATCTCCTTCTTGTCCTTGGTGGACTTCGAGAGCTTCTTCAGCTCCTCGACCACCTTCTCCACGGCCTGCTCGATGCCCCGCTGGAGCCCCATGGGGTTCGCCCCCGCCGTCACGTTCTTCAGGCCCCCGCGGTAGATGGCCTGGGCGAGCACGGTGGCGGTGGTGGTCCCGTCCCCCGCCAGGTCGGAGGTCTTGGAGGCGACCTCCTTGATCATCTGGGCCCCCATGTTCTCGTAGGGGTCCTTGAGCTCGATCTCCTTGGCGACGGCCACGCCGTCCTTGGTGATGGTCGGGCTGCCGAACTTCTTGTCGAGGACCACGTTCCGTCCCTTGGGTCCCAGGGTGACCTTGACCGCGTGGGCGACGACGTTGACGCCGCGCAGGAGGGCCGCGCGGGCTTCCTCTTTGAACAGGAGCTGCTTAGCCATGGATACGATCCTTTCAAGTGGTGCAGCCGATCGACGGCGGCCGAGGCAACCGTCTAGGAGCCGAGAATGCCGAGAACGTCCTCCTCCTTCATGATCAGGTACTCCTCGCCGTTCAGCGTGACCTCGCTGCCCGAGTACTTGCCGAACAGCACGCGATCTCCGGCCTTGACGTCCAGGGGGGTCTTCTTGCCGTCCTCGTTGACCGTGCCTTTGCCGACGGCAAGGACCTTACCCTCCTGCGGCTTCTCCTTGGCGCTGTCCGGGATGATGAGGCCGCCGCGCCGAACCTCTGTCTCCTCGATCCGTTGGATCAGGATGCGGTCGTGAAGCGGGTGCAGGGTGGTCTTCAGTGCCTGGGCCATGGTGCGGATACCTCCCTCTTTCGGGTGTGTACGGCGGTCAAAACGCTGGAGTGGCGAGATCGAACGCCATCCACTTTCCTGGACGGGTGCGGGCCAGACCCCACGGTGATCGACGCTCGTCGAGGGCTTCGACGAAGCCGGCTCGGTGCGGGACTCCTCAGCTTCGCAAGATTTCCCTTGACCCTCTATCGCATATATATCATAGTATAAATTATATAACAACAATATAATATACAGCCCAGGAGGCTCTCGCGCCAAACTCCTGGCACGGACGAGGAGACCGATCGCGGGACGGCGAGGATGGCGGTGTTCACGATGTCCACGGAACGCGTGCGAGACGAACGGGGGAACGACCATGGAAGCGACGAAGCGGAAGCTCAGCCTGGGAGAGCGGTGGAGCGCAACCCGACCGACGAAGACGGTGGTCTTCTGGTCGTGGGTGGCCTCGATCGTGGTGACGATGATCATCGGCTTCACGTGGGGCGGGTGGGTGACGGGGGGGACGGCCCGGAGCATGGCCGCCACCATCGGGGAAGAGGCAGTCGTCAAGCGTCTGGCGCCGATGTGCGTCGTCCAGTTCAAGCACGATCAGCGGAAAGACCAGAAGCTGAAGGGGTTGAAGGAAATAGGGACGTACGAGAAGGCCGACTTCGTGAAGAAGCAGGGCTGGGCGACCATGCCGGGCGAGCCGGAGCCCGATGCCAAGGTGGCCGACGAGTGCGTCAAGCTCCTCATGTCGATCAGCTAGTCGCGCTCCTGCCTTCACCAGACCGCGCCTCTGGTCCAGTCTTCCGCGTTCCAGAGCGCGCCATCCCTGCGGAAGCGCTACCCGGAGGCTGATCATGGCGCACAAACTGTTCATCGGGGGCCTGTCTTTCTCCACGTCCGAAGAACGCCTGCGTGAGCTGTTCGCCACCGCCGGTGGTGTCGAAACGGCCGCGGTGGTCACGGATCGTGACACCGGCCGCTCACGCGGCTTTGGCTTCGTCGAGATGGCCACGGCCGAGGATGCCGACGCGGCGGCCAAGAAGTTCAATGGCCAGATCGTGGATGGCCGGACGCTGAAGGTCGAGGTCGCGAATTCGTCCGGGTCGGGCCGCGCCCGGAGCAGTGGCGGCCGTGGAAGCGGCGGCGAGAACCGCTGGTAGGGGGCCGATCATACAAGTCGTGGCGTATTCGACCCCGTCGAGCGGGGGATGGTACTGGCGCATCATGGACTATTCCGGCGAGCTCGTGGAGGAGTCGCGCGAGCGCTTTCCGACGATCGGCGAGGCCGTGGCTCTGGGTGCGAAGAGGCTCGGGCAGATCAACCTGGCGGCGGCGGGGCCGGTGAACACGGGACTGGGCCGTGCCCCACCCCTCGCCCGGTCCTGAAGACGCTCGCTCGCGCGGCAGGGCGGCTCGGGGTGGAAGGCGAGCCCCGCGCCGTCAGGCGTGGGTGTGCCACCACCGTTGACCGAAGATGACGCTCGCGGCCCCGGCGAATGCCACGAGCGCCATGCCCAACCACCCTGCCTCGGGGGTGAGGGCGAGGGCGTGAAAGATCACCGTGCCCACGAGGCTTCCCCCGAGGCCGAGGAGGAGGTCGGCGCGCCACCCGTACCCGCCGGGCCTGATGAGGAATCCGGCGAGGCCGCCGGCCACCAGTCCCACAAGGAGCCATGTCACGAGCGCGTCGAGATGCATGATGCGTTCTCCTCTTCTGCCTGACCGCCCGGCCCGAGGACCGTCTCCCACATTTTTCTGGACACTCGATATATAACATAGTATATAAAGTATGTGTACCATAACTTATATGCCGAAGCCGTTCCCCACCCCGCCGGACTGTCGCCCGAAGGCCGGGCAAGCCGGCAGAACAGGGAGGTGGCGATGTTCGAGGACAAAACCCGAGTTCTTCTCGTGGTTCCCCAACAGATCCTGGACCGGGCGCGGGTCTACGCCGGATCCGCCACGACCAGGCTCAAGCGGCCCGTGAGCCTCCAGATGGTCCTTCGTGCACTCATCGACGAGGGGTTGAAGCGCAACGGGGATCGGGCGGTTCTCGCGAACGTGGAAGCACAGGTGCAGGCGGTGCGGCGGATCCGGAGCCGGGCGGGCCGCGCGAACAGCGCCAGCGCGGGGAAATACCAGGGGTCGCAGAAATCGAAAGGCTGATGTCTATGGCTGAGCTTCGTGTGGTCATCCACATGCACGGCGTCCTATTTCACGCACATGTGACGGGAGAACATGATGACACATCACCTGTTGATCGTCCCGCTGGTGGCCGTGATCCTCGCCCAGCTCGCCGCCATCGCGACGTCCGTGTACCTGCATCGGGGTCTCGCCCACCGAGCGCTGCGGCTGCATCCCGCCGCGGATGTTTGTTTTCGGGCGATCCTCTGGCTCACCACGGGCCAGAACCGTCGGGAATGGGTGGCCGTCCACCGCAAGCATCACACTTTTACCGACCAGGAAGGCGATCCGCATAGCCCGCGACTGTTCGGGATCTGGCGTGTCCAGCTCTTGAACGTCTACTACTACGTGCGGGAAGCGCGCAAGCCGGCGACGCTCCGCACCTTCGCGCCGGACATCACGGAGGACTGGCTGGATCGGGCCGTCTTCTCCTGGGGGCTGAGTGGTCTCGGGCTCGGCATCGCGCTGCTGTGCCTGACGTTCGGTGTCTGGACCGGGCTGGCCGCGGGACTGCTGCACGCCGTCCTGTACGTCTTCGTGCTGTCGCCGTTGATCAACGGCCTGGGGCACTGGCGAGGGGCCCAGAACTTCGTGAACACGGCCTATAACTCTCGCGCCCTCGCCTGGGTGACGGGCGGCGAGAGCCTGCACAACAACCACCACGAGCATCCGCGCGCCCCGAAGTTCAGCATGGCCCGATTCGAGTTCGATCCGTCGTGGGTGGTCATCCGGTGCCTGGCCGCCGTCGGGCTGGCGGAGATCACCGGGGTGCCCGTGCGGGTTCCTCGGAGCTGAGCGCCGCGGGCATGTGAGCCGACGAGCCTCGAACTAGCCTGGGCCGCCGTGCCGAACGAGCCCCGCCTGTCGAGTCTCCACGAGGTTCGCGCGCCGATGCCACCAGCGTAGGGAGGAAGGGATGAAGCGCCCGCAGTTGAAGGCTTTCACCTCGGGCCTCGCGCCTGAATACGTCGCCGAGCCGCGGCCCGCGGTCTCGATCGCGTAGTCGTTCAGCTGCGCCACTTTCCCACGATGCCCAGCTCTCCTCCTTCCCTGGAGTTTGCCTCCAAGCCCCTCGAAGCGCCCATCCGGGCGGAGCTCTTCGGCGTCGAGCGCCTCGAACAGCACGCCGAGAGTCTGGCGGCCGCCCAGCCCGTCCTCGGCAAGTCGGGCAGGGGTCGCTCATTGTTGCCCCGCGTTCAGGACAACGGCCGCGCGCTGCGCGAGGGATATCGCGAGATCGCCAAGGCCATCCGAGAGGAGCGCGCCATCACGCCGGCGGCGGAATGGCTGGTCGACAATTTCCACATCGTGGACGAGCAGCTGCGCGAGATCCGCGCCGACCTGCCCCCGGGCTTCTACCGCGAGCTGCCCAAGCTTGCCGAGGGTCCTCTCCTCGGGTACCCACGCGTCTACGGAATCGCCTGGGCCTTTGTCGCCCACACGGATAGCCGGTTCGACCCGGACGCTCTCCGCCGGTTCGTGCAGGCCTACCAGCGCGTTCAGCCGCTAACCGTCGGCGAGCTGTGGGCGGTCGCCATCACCCTGCGGGTGGTGCTCGTCGAGAATCTTCGGCGCCTGACGGAAAGCATCGTTCGGGGGCGGGCGGCGCGCCAGACCGCCGATGCGCTCGCGGACGAGCTGCTCGGGCTCAGCGGGCGCCCACTCGAGACGGCGGCCTGGGCCCTCCAGGAGTTCGAGGATGCGCCGCTGGTGACCGCCTTCGCGGTACAGCTCGTTCAGCGGCTCCGCGATCAGGATCCCGCCGTGACGCCCGCCCTCCTGTGGCTGAACGAGCGGCTGGCGGGCCAGGGGACGACGTCCGACGACATCGTGCGGGTCGAGCATCAGCGGCAGGCGGCCATGAACGTGACGGTCCGGAACGTGATCATGAGCATGGGCTTGATGTCCGCCCTGGACTGGACGGAGTTCTTCGAGAGCGTCAGCCTGGTCGACGGCGTGCTCCAGGCGGATGCCGGCTATGCGGCGATGGACTTTGCCACCCGCGACAGCTACCGCCACGCCATCGAGGAGCTCGCGAGGGGCTCGCGCCGCTCGGAGCTCGAGGTCGCCCACGAGGTGATTGCCCGGGCGGCGGCGAGCGATCTCCACGACGGCCGCCAGGACGACCCCGGCTTCTATCTTGTCGGAGACGGCCGCCGGGCCTTCGAGCTGACGCTCGGCTTCCGGGCCCCGCTCGCTCGCCGGCTGCTCGGCGCCTACGTCGCGGGGGCCACGCCCGGCTACCTGGGAACCATCGCCGTCTTCACCGTGGCGGTTCTCACCCCGCCCCTACTCGCAGCATGGGCATCCGGCGCGGGGGCGGCCACGCTGCTCGTGCTCGGGCTGGTGGCGGCGTTCCCGGCCTCGGACCTGGCCATCGCCCTGCTCAATCGTGTCGTCACCGCGCTGCTCACGCCGGGCGCGCTTCCGCGCCACGAGCTTCGCGACGGCGTGCCGCGGGCGCTGCGCACCATGATCGTCGTGCCCACCTTGCTGACCCGCGCCGCGGAGGTCGAGGAGCAGATCGAGCGACTGGAAGTGCACTACCTCGCGAACTCGGACGGCGATGTCCGCTTCGCCCTCCTTTCCGACTGGACGGACGCGCCCGCGGAAAGCGTGCCGGGCGACGAGGAGATTTTGGCCACGGCCCGCGAAGGGATCGCGCGCCTGAACCTGCGTCACGGCCGGCCCGCGGATGAGGGCGATCGATTTTTCCTCTTCCACCGCCGGCGGCGCTGGAACGAGGGCGAGCGGACATGGATGGGGTGGGAACGCAAGCGGGGGAAGCTTCACGAGCTGAACCGTCTTCTTCGTGGGGCGACGGACACGTCGTTCCTGCCCACGGGGGGCCTCGCGCCCGCGGCGCCGCCCGGCATCCGCTACGTCATCACGCTCGATGCCGACACCCGGCTGCCGAGAGGAGCGGTCAAGCGGCTCGTGGGCACCATGGCGCATCCCCTCAATCGACCGAGACTCGATCCCAAGACGGGCCGCGTCGTCGAAGGCTACGCGGTGCTGCAGCCACGCGTCACCCCACCGTTGCCCGGTCGCGAAGGCTCCTTCTTCCAGCGCCTGTCGTCGGGCCCGTCGGGCGTCGACCCCTACGCGGCGGCTGTGTCCGACGTCTACCAGGACCTCTTCGGCGAGGGCTCATACACGGGCAAGGGGATCTACGACGTGGACGCGTTCGAGGCCGCCCTGGCCGGGCGCGTGCCCGAGAACGCGCTCCTGAGTCACGATCTCTTCGAGGGCCTCTTCGCCCGGGCGGGCCTGGTCACCGACGTGGAGCTGTTCGAGAGCGCCCCGTCGCACTACGGCGTCGCCGCGGCCCGCCAGCATCGATGGGCGCGCGGTGACTGGCAGCTTCTCCCGTGGATTCTCGGCGGCCGGGTGCCCGTGATCGGGCGCTGGAAGATGGTGGACAACCTGCGGCGCACGCTGTCGGCTCCCGCCGCCTTCCTGACGTTGCTGCTGGGCTGGACCCTGCCCGCCACATCGCCGGTCGCGTGGACGGCGTTCGTCCTCGGGACGGTCGCCCTCCCCGCGCTCTTGCCGGTTCTCACCGGACTGATCCCCAGGGGACCCGGTTTTTCGAAACGCAGCCACGTCCGCGCGGTGGGCCGGGACCTCCTGCTCGGCGCGGCGCAGACGGCGCTCACGATCACGATGCTGGCGCACCAGGCCTGGCTGATGGTCGATGCGATGGTGCGGTCACTCCTTCGCGTGTACGTGACGCATCGCCATCTTCTGGAGTGGGTGACGGCGGCCCAGGCGAAGGCCGGCCTCCGCCTCGATCTCCGCGGCTTCTACCAGCGCATGGGCGGCGGAGTCGCGCTCGCCATCGCCGGCGCGGCCGCCATCGCGTGGGGCCGGCCGACGGCATGGCCCGTCGCGCTGCCCTTCCTGCTGCTCTGGGCGGCATCGCCCGTGGTGGCTCGATCGATCAGCGTGCCCTCGCCCGCCGCGAGGACGAGGCCGCTCTCGCCGGCGGATGCGCGGGCGCTCAGGTTGATCGCCCGCCGGACCTGGCGCTTCTTCTCCACGTTCGTCGGCACCGGGGACCACGCCCTGCCTCCCGACAACTTCCAGGAAGACCCGCACCCCGTGGTGGCGCACCGGACGTCGCCCACCAACCTGGGTCTCTATCTCCTGTCCACCGTGGCCGCGCACGACTTCGGCTGGATCGGGACGCTCGACGCCGTCGACCGACTCGAGGCCACCCTGGAGGTGATGAGCCGTCTCGAGCGCTTCCGCGGCCACTTCTTGAACTGGTACGACACGGCGGACTGCCGACCACTCAATCCGAGATACGTGTCATCGGTCGACAGCGGCAATCTTGCCGGCCATTTGATCGCCCTCAAGCACGCCTGCCTGGAAATGATCGATCACCCGCCCCTCGCGCGGACGGCGCTCGACGGGATCGAGGACGCGGTGCTGCTCATCCGCGAATCGGCCCGCGCGCTCGAGGAGGGCAGGCCCCCGCGCACCGTTAACCGGCACCGCCTGGACGAAGCCCTCGACGCCGTCATGGAGTCGCTCGAGAGGGCACCTGAGACTCCGGTCGAGTGGGCCCGACGACTCACCGAGCTCGCCGCCCAGTCCCGCGTCGTGACCGTCCTCGCCCGAGGCTTCGTCGAGGAGGATGGAGCGGAGGCGGCGGCCGAGGTTGTGCAGTGGGCCGAAGGCCTGGGCGCGACGGTCGAGAGCCACATCCGCGATCTCGACGTGCCGATCGCCATATCCGAGTCCCTGATCGGTCGCCTCGCCGGTCTCGCCCGAACCGCGCAGACGATGGTGGCGGCCATGGACTTCGCCTTTCTGTTCGATCCCGTACGCCAGTTGTTCGCCATCGGCTACCGCGTCGAGGACGCGAGCCTCGATCCCGGTCACTACGATCTGCTCGCCTCGGAAGCTCGCCTCACGAGCTTCGTGGCCATCGCGAAGGGCGACGTGCCCGTCTCGCACTGGTTCCGACTGGGCCGGGCGGTCACCCCCGTCGAGCAGGACTCCGCCCTCGTGTCCTGGTCGGGGTCGATGTTCGAGTATCTGATGCCCGGCCTCGTGATGCGCGCACCTGTGGGAAGCCTGCTGGAGCAGAGCGGGCGGCTCGTCGTCCGCCGGCAGATCACGTATGGCGCCGAGCGCGGCGTGCCCTGGGGCGTCTCGGAGTCGGGGTACAACGCGCGCGACCTCGAGCAGACCTACCAGTATTCGAACTTCGGCGTGCCGGGTCTCGGGCTCCGGCGCGGGCTCAGCGAGGATGTGGTGATCGCTCCGTATGCGACGGGATTGGCGGCCATGATCGATCCCGCGGCGGCCGCGCAAAACTTCCGGCGGCTCGGGGAAGCCGGCGCCAACGGCGCCTACGGCTTCTACGAAGCCCTCGACTACACCGGCTCCCGGCTTCCGGAGGAGACCCGGGTGGCGGTGGTACGCACCTACATGTCACATCACCAGGGCATGCTGCTCGTCGCCTTCGCGAACGTCCTCCACGCCGGCGCCATGCGTGCGCGGTTCCACGCCGAGCCCATCGTGCAGGCGACCGAGCTGCTGCTGCAGGAAAGGACGCCGCGCGACGTCGCGGTCGCCCGGCCGCGCGCGGAAGAGGTGACGGCGGTGGCCGATGTTCGCGAATTCGTTCCTCCCGTCGTCCGGCGGTTCACCTCGCCGCACGGGCCCGTCCGTACCCACATCCTGTCCAACGGGCGTTACGCGGTGATGCTCACCGCCGCGGGCTCCGGCTATAGCCGCTGGCGGGACATGGCGGTGACCCGCTGGCGTGAGGACGTCACCCGTGACGAGGCGGGGATGCACGTGTACCTCCGCGACGTGCAGAGCGGCCAGAGCTGGTCGGTCGGCTACCAGCCCACGGGGTGTGAGCCCGAGAGCTACGAGGTGGTGTTCTCCGAAGACCGAGCGAGGATCGCCCGGCGGGACGGGGCGATCGCGACCACCCTCGACGTGATCGTGTCCCCGGAAGACGATGCCGAGATCCGGCGCGTGTCGCTGACGAACTTCGGACCGCGGGCGCGGGAGATCGAGCTGACGTCCTACGCCGAGGTGGTGCTGGCCCCGCCCGCGGCCGACGCTGCGCATCCGGCGTTTTCCAACCTCTTCGTCCACACGGAGTGCGCACCCGAGTTCGACGCGCTGCTTGCGACGCGCCGGCCGCGAGGGCCGGGCGAATCACAAGTGTGGCTTGCCCACACCGTGGCCGCCGAAGACCAGAGGGTCGGCGCCCTCCAGTGGGAAACTGATCGCGCGCGGTTCCTGGGCCGCGGACGCGGGATCCGGACAGCCCTGTCGATGTCCGACAACCAGCCTCTCACCAACTCCGTGGGCTCCGTGCTCGATCCGATCGTGAGCCTCCGCCTCCGGGTACGACTTCGCCCGGGCGTCACCGTCCGGGTCGCCTTCTCGACGATGGTTGCCTCGTCGCGGGAGGAAGTCCTGACTCTCGCCGAGAAGTATCACGATGCGGCGACGTTCGACCGTGCGGGCACCCTGGCGTGGACGCAGGCCCAGGTGCAGCTGCACCATGTCGGCATCGGGCCCGACGAGGCCCACCTCTTCCAAAGCCTCGCCCGCCGCATTCTTTACTCGGAGCGAACGCTTCGACCTTCCGCGGACGTGCTCGCGCGCCATTCGGGAGGGGCCGCCACCCTCTGGGCGCACGGGATCTCCGGGGACATCCCGATCGTCCTGGTGCAGATCGACGATCCGGAGGACGTGGGGATCGTGCGGCAGCTGCTCCGGGCCCACGAGTACTGGCGCATGAAGCAGCTGGCCGTCGATCTCGTGATCCTGAACGATCGAGCGCCATCGTACGTCCAGGACCTGCAGGTCCTGCTGGAGACAGTGGTGCGGACGAGCCAGTCGGGCGGGCCTCCGGAGAGGCACGGGCCGCAGGGGAGCGTGTTCATCCTCAGGGCCGACCGTCTGTCCACGTCGCAGCGGGACGTGCTCCAGGCCGCCGCCCGAGCGGTGCTGTCGAGCCGCCATGGGACGTTGGCGCAACAGATCGCGCGCGTGCCCGGATTCGAGATGGCCCCGCCCGCTCTTCCACGGCGTCAGTCGGCGGCGAAGGCGTCCGCCCCCCTGGCCCTGCCGCGGCCCGCGCTCGAGTTCTTCAACGGCCTCGGCGGCTTCGCCGCGGACGGGCGGGAGTATGTGACGGTCCTCGAGGCAGAGCGGCAGACGCCGGCCCCCTGGATCAACGTGATCGCCAATCCCGTCTTCGGCTTCCAGGTCTCGGAGTCGGGCTCGGGATACACGTGGTCGGTCAACAGCCGCGAGAACAAGCTCACCCCGTGGTCGAACGATCCGGTGAGCGATCCGCCCGGCGAGGCGATCTACGTCCGCGACGAGGAGACGGGCGATCTCTGGGGCCCCACCGCCCTTCCCATTCGCGAGCCCGGGCAGCCTTACGTAATCCGGCACGGACAAGGCTATAGTCGATTCGAGCACGTCTCCCACGGCATTTCCCTCGAGCTTCTGCAATTCGTTCCCCTCCAGGACTCGATCAAGGTGAGTCGCCTCACGTTGATCAACGAGTCGGGGCGCTCCCGCCGGCTCTCCGTGACCGCCTATGTCGAATGGGTGCTCGGCGTGTCTCGCAGCGAGTCCGCGCCGTTCATCGTCACCGGCATCGATCCCACCACGGGAGCGATGCTCGCGCGCAATGCCTGGAACGTCGATTTTGGCGGCCGTGTGGGCTTTGCCGATCTCGGCGGTGCGCAGACGGCGTGGACGGGGGACCGGACGGAGTTCCTCGGGCGCAACGGCACGCTCGAGCAGCCGGCGGGCCTCGAGCGAGGAGGCCGACTGTCGGGGCGGGTCGGCGCCGGCCTCGACCCCTGCGCCGCCCTCCAGGCCGTGATCGAGCTGCGCGCGGGAGGGCGGGCCGAGATCGTGTTCCTCCTCGGCGAGGGGGCGAGTCACGACGAGGCGGCGGAGCTGATCGCCCGCTACCGGGCGGCCGATCTCGACGCGGCCTTGCGAGCCGTCGTGGAGCGATGGGACGACGTCCTCGGCGCGGTGCAGGTGAGGACTCCCGACCGATCGATGGACATCCTGCTCAACGGCTGGCTGCTCTATCAGACGCTCGCCTGCCGGGTGTGGGCGCGGTCCGCCTGCTATCAGGCCGGCGGCGCCCATGGATTCCGCGACCAGCTCCAGGATGTGATGGCCCTCGCGGGGGCCAGCCCCCAGGTCACGCGCGAGCACCTGCTCCGTGCTGCCGCCCGGCAGTTCGTGGAGGGTGACGTGCAGCACTGGTGGCACACTCCCTCGGGTCGGGGCGTCCGGACACGAATCACCGATGATCCCGTCTGGCTGCCGTACGCCGTCGTCCACTACGTGGAAGCGACGGGCGACCGCGCCATTCTGGACGAGGTCGTGCCCTTCCTCGAGGGGCCGATGCTCGCCGCGGGTCAGATCGAATCGTACTTCCAGCCCGGCGTGTCCTCGGAGCAGGCCACGCTCTTCGAGCACTGCGCGCGGGCCCTCGACCGGACTCTTGCCGTCGGCTCTCACGGCCTCCCCCTGATCGGCACGGGCGACTGGAACGACGGGATGAACGGGATCGGCCCGGCGGGGCGCGGCGAGAGCGTGTGGCTGGGGTGGTTTCTTCACGCGGCGCTCGACAGGTTCGCGCCGCTGGCCGAGGATCGCGGCGACGAGAGGCGCGCCACCATGTGGCGCGAGCACATGCGGACCCTCAAGACTTCCCTCGAGCAGCATGGATGGGACGGGGGGTGGTACCGGCGCGCCTACTTCGACGACGGGACGCCGCTCGGATCCGTCGTGAACTCGGAATGCCGGATCGATTCGATCGCCCAGTCGTGGGGGGTGATCTCGGGCGCCGCGGAGCCGTCCCGCGCGATGCGGGCCATGGCCGCCGTGGAGGCGCATCTCGTCCAGCGTGACCAGGGGCTGATCCTTCTCTTCACGCCGCCTTTCGTCCGCGCGACCCTCGATCCCGGCTACATCAAAGGATATCCGCCGGGCATCCGCGAGAACGGAGGCCAGTACACTCATGCGGCCATCTGGTCGGTGATCGCCTGGGCGGCGCTCGGCGAGGGCGATACGGCGCACGAGCTCTTCTCCATCCTGAACCCGATCCGTCATGCGCGCGCGCCGGCCGACGTCGACCGGTACAAGGTCGAGCCCTATGTCATGGCCGCCGATGTCTACGCCGAGCCCGCCCACATCGGGCAGGGTGGATGGACCTGGTATACGGGCTCCGCGGGGTGGATGTACCGCGCCGGCATCGAATGGCTTCTCGGATTCCGGGTCCGTGGATCGGTCCTCTCCCTCGATCCGTGTATCCCCCGCGGATGGCCGGGCTTCGAGATCACCTTCCGGTACCGCGCGTCGCGCTACGAAGTGACGGTGGAGAATCCACGCTGCGCGACGCGTGGGATCTCGACGATCGAGGTTGACGGGGAGCCCCTGCCCTCGGCCGGCGGAAAGGTCCGCCTCGTCGATGACGGCGCGACCCATCGCGTCCGGATCGTGCTCGGGTGATCGGCCTCCTTGCTCACCCACACCTTATCCACTTATCCACAGGCACCCACACCATTGAAAATGCACGGCCTGGTGCGGTTTCGCGGGCAGATAACGAAAATATGACACTCTGGCCGCCCTCCGCGCCGATGGCCTCACGGAAACGCGACGGACGGGCTGTCGGCTCAGAGCATGAAGCGGGTGTCCCAGCCGTTGGTCGGGTAGGCGAAGAGCGCCTGTTTCAGCTCGTCGGCCGGGATCCCCAGCCGAATGGCCAGCGAGAAGACGTTGATCACTTCCTCGGCGTGGGGCCCGAGGAGGTGCGCGCCGAGGATCCGGCCGGTGTCCTCCTCGATCAGCACCTTGAAGGCGGAGGCCGTTTCCCCGACCCGTAGCGTGTTGAACCATCCCGAGGTGTCCTGCCGGCTCGTGCGGAAGCGCCGGCCACCGGCTCGGGCGGCCTCCTCGGTGAGTCCGGCCGAGGCGATGGGCGGGAGGGTAAAGCAGGCGGACGCGATGCCGTCGTACTTGGGCGTGCGTCGATTGCCCTCGAGGAGATTCGCGGTCAGCACCTCCGCGTCGTGGGTGGCCTTTGGCGTCAGGGGCGGCCCACTCGCGGCTGCGTCACCGCCCGCGTAGACGGCGGGATTCGACACGCTCTGGAGGAATTCGTTCACGATGACGCCACGCCTCTCACGCTGCACGCCTGCGACGGCGAGGTCGAGATCGTCGATCTCCGGCACGCGACCCGCGCCGTGCACGGCGAGGTCCACCTCGAAGCGGCGCGCCTGCCCACCCTGCATCCCCCGCACGACGAGATGGTCGCGCGCCGAGTCGACGCCGAGAACATCGACACCCAGCTCGACCGTGATGCCGAGCTGCTGTGAGCGCTTGACGAGGAGATCGACGAGGTCTGGATCGAAGCCCTCGAGGGGCCGGGCGCCGCGGTGGAGGATGGTCACCTGCGCCCCGGCGCGGGCGGCGACGTGGGCGAACTCGAAGGAGATGTAGCCGCCTCCCACGAAGGCGAGGCTGGCGGGTAATCCGTCGAGGTTCAGGAACTGTTCGCTCGTCGTGAGCCGCTCGGCCCCGGGGAACTTCAGCGGAGCCGGGATGGCGCCGGCGGCGATGAGGACCCGGCGGCCGGTGAGCCGGTCGTCGCCCACGGCCAGCGTGGTCGGGCCCACGAAGCGGGCCCGACCGTGGAACTGGTCGATGCCCATCTTCGCCCAGGTCTGCTCGGTGCGCGCCGAGGTGGGATCGACGAGGGCGCGCTTGAAGCGCATCAGCTCGGGCCAGTCGATGGTCAGCGATCCCGCCGGCACCCCCTTGCCCGCCATGTCGCGTGCGCCGTGGACGGCCTCCGCCGCGCTGACGAGAATCTTCTTCGGCACGCAGCCCCGGAGCGCGCACGTGCCCCCGAAGGGGCGTGAGTCCACCACGGCCACCGTCCACCCCGCCTCACGGCACCGCGAGGCAACCGACGAGGTGACACCTGTTCCGACCACCACGAGATCGTACTGTCGCTCCATGCCGCCCTCCCGTTCTTCGTGATTCTTGAATCGGCTCGAATGTACCAGCCCTGATATCCTCCGGAGGTGCCATGTCGAACGTCGAGACGGTCGAGGACCCTGAAGACCCGCGCCTGACCGACTACCGCGAGATCCGTGATGCCGAGCGGCGCCGCCGCACCGGCACTTTCATCGCGGAGGGACGCCAGGTCGTGCGACGGCTTCTCGATGTCGGCCGCTATCGCGCCCGCTCCGCCCTCGTCACGCCGCCCGCCCTCGACGCCCTCGGGGGGCCCCTCGCCGACGCGAGAGTGCCGACCTACCTGGTCCGTCAAGACATCGTCAACGCCATCGTCGGCATCGAGTTCCACCACGGGTGCCTCGCCGTCGGCGAGCGCGGCGCCGAGCAGACACCGGAGGCCGTCCTCGCCGAGGCGCGCGGCGCGTCTGTGGTCCTGCTCGAAGGCCTCGGCGATGCGAGCAATGTCGGCGCGATCTTCCGAAACGCGCTGGCCTTCGGCGCCGGCGCCGCGCTCCTCTCTCCCGGCACCGCCGATCCCCTGTACCGCAAGGCCATCCGGGTGTCGGCGGGAGCCGCGGTGGTGCTGCCCTTCGCCCGCCTTGACGATTGGCCGCGTGGTCTCAGACGGCTCCGCGACGGCGGCTACACGCTCCTCGCCCTGACGCCACGGGCAGAGGCCGTGGACATCAGCGCGCTCGGCACCAGGTGTCCACGTCCCTCCCGAGTGGCCTTGCTTCTCGGCACGGAGGGTCGCGGGCTGAGCGCGGGCGCTCTTGCCGCGGCCGACCTCCAGGTTCGCATCCCCATGGCGCCCGAGATGGATTCCCTCAACGTGGCGGCCGCCGGGGCCGTCGCCCTCCACTGGCTGAGTCGCACGGAGCCCGCACCGGCCTGATCGGCCGGAGCGCGCGGGCACCATCATGCGGATCGTGGCGTGGAACATCCGGGCCGGCGGTGGCGGGCGCGTTGGCCGCATCGGGCGTCAGCTCGCGCGCTGGAAGCCGGACGTGGTCGCGCTGTCCGAGTTTCGCGCGACCCCGCCCAGCTTGGCCCTCGCGACGGTGCTGGCCGGCGGCGGCCTCACCCACCAGCTGACCACGGCCGACCCGGGCCAGCCTGGGCGCAACGCGCTGCTCGTCGCCGCGCGCTGGCCGCTGCGCAGGCTCCGTCTGCCCGCGCAGCCGTCCGAGCCCGCACGCTGGCTCGTGACCGCCGTCCAGGGGCCCATGCCGATCGTTCTGGGCGCCATGCACGTTCCGAACCGCGTCACGGGCAGGAAGTACCCGTTCCTCGACGCCGTCCTTGCCTGTGCCCGACGGTGGCGACGAGGGCCGGCCCTCTTCATCGGCGACACGAACTCCGGACGGCGGGTCCTCGACGAGGAGGTGCCCGTGTTCAGCCTGCGCGAGGAAGGCTGGATCGACGCCCTCGCGGGTTGTGGCTGGCGCGACGCGTTCCGCCACCTCCAGGCGGAGACTCGCGCCTATACCTGGTACTCACCCAATGGCCAAAACGGCTTCCGCATCGACCAGGCCTTCGTCAACGCCGCCCTGCTCGCGCACCTGAAGGAGGCCGCCTACGTGTGGGGGGCCGCGGCGAGCCGCCGCCGGCGCAGCGCGCTGAGCGATCACGCGGCCCTGCTCGTCGACCTCGCGGAGACCTGAGCGCCGACGAGCCCATGCGGGGGAATGCGCAGGTCGGTAAAACCTGGGGTACTCGGTGGGAAGAAATTCCTCGGTAAACGCCAGGGCGATCGGGCCGGGCGGGGCAAAAGACGCCATGAGCCGGATCGGCAAGACCTGAAACAGGTCGGCCCCGTCGCTGCAATTTACAAAGGAAGGGCGATTTCTGGACCCACGCGTTCGGCACAGAGCATGCTACCTGCTAACCCACGCCGGGCCCGCAAGGGAATCGAAAGAAGGAGGCGCCCAACCATGACACGCATTGCCGCCGAAGCGACCACGCGCCGCAGCAACATTGACGAGCTCGACAGCGACTTTCTCGCCGGTCTCGAGGAGCGAGATCGGAGGCTCTACGCGATCCTGAGCAAGACCACCCGCTATCGGAACATCCTCGGCAACGAGATGAAGCACCTTCGCGCGGGGAGCGCTCCCGAGGTGATTCGGGCCTTCCTCGCCCAATGGGAGCCGCTCCGGCGCGAGATCAAGCGGCTGGCGCAGGACCTGTAGCGGAAGTGTAGTCAGCTCGGCTGTTCTCGTATCAGGATGCATGGCGCCGACCCTCCGCGCTACCCGAGAGAGGCGCCCTGTCCAGTGGCGCCGCATCTCCCGGTGGAGTATCGTCGGGGCGAACCGGACGGCCATGAGCCAGCTCAATTCCAAGAAACGGGCGCAGTTGCCCAAGAGCGCCTTTGCCTACGTGGATTCGCGCGGCCGAAGGCGGCTGCCGATCAACGACGAATCGCACGTGCGAAACGCGCTGGCGCGCTTCAACCAGGTGATCTTCGAGGACGAAGCGGCCAGAGAGCGGGCACGCAACAGGCTCCTCAACGCCGCCAAGAAGTACGGGATCGTGCCCGTCGGGTTCATGACCGGCCAGCTGCAGTCACAGATGAGCGAGGCGGTCGCCGGTCGATTGGTCATCGAGCTGGGGCAGGTCGGCACGCCGGGTGAGTTCGAACGGCGGCTGCGCTCGGCCCTCCGCGACCCCACCCTCGCGGTCCTGCACTGGTCCGATTCGGCGAGCGCCTATCTCGACGGGGGCGGTCAGCCCGCCAGTCTGCCGGAGGATGGAGCCGACCGTGCCGTCACGCTCCTCGAGCGACAGGGCCGCCCGATGACCGCCCTCGTGCACGACCGGGCCGTCCTGGCGAACCCGGATCTCGTGAAGACGGTGACCGCCGCGGCCAAGCTGGCCGTCGAGAACGAGCGGCTGCGCGGCCAGGTCGAGGCCCAGGCCAGTGAAGCGCGAACCTTGCCGACCGGGCATGTGACGTTCCTCTTGACCGATATCGAGGGGTCGACCAGCCTCCTCCAGCAACTGGGCGACCGGTATGCCCCTCTCCTGGCCGAGGTCCGCGTCATCATCCGCAGCTCCCTCCGTCGAGTGGGGGGGCGTGAGGTCGACGCTCGCGCGGACGAGTTCCTGGCCGTGTTCGATCGCGCGCCCGCGGCGCTCGAGGCCGCCCTCGAGATCGAGCGCGGCGTGCAGGGCCGGGCCTGGCCCGATGATGTCGGTGTGCGTGTCCGCATCGGCATCCATAGCGGCCGCCCCACGCTGACCGATGCCGGTTACGTTGGTCTGGCCGTGCACACCGTCGCCCGGATCTGCTCGGCCGGTCACGGCGGCCAGATCCTGTTCTCGGGCGCGGCCCGGGATGCCGTGGGTCGGTCGCGGCCAGCCGGCACGCGCTTCCGCAGCCTGGGCTCGCATCGGCTCCGCGGCCTGCGAGAGCCGCAGGCCCTCTTCCAGGTAGAGGCCGCAGACCTGGCGGCCCATTTCCCGCCGCTGCGCAAGACGTAGAGAATCCCTGGCCGGCATGTCCGGCATCCCAACCGGCAATAGTTTAAGACGACGGGGAGGCGGACGATGACGATTCGACTGGACCACACCATCGTGCCCACGAAAGACAAGATCGCCTCGGCCAGGTTCTTCGCCGAGATCTTTGGATTGGCCGTCAAGCCGGGCCCGAGCTACTTCGCGCAGGTGCAGGTCAACGAGAGCCTGACCTTCGACTTCTCCGACGAGCCGGAGGACTGGGGTGGGCCGGGCTTCGACCCGGGGATTGGCCGGAGCCTTCACTATGCCTTCCACGTTGGCGAGGCGGAGTTCGAGGCGATCTTCCGTCGGGTCAAGGCCAAGGGCATCGCCTATGGCAGCGAGCCCGACGACCACACCAACGGGGAAGTCAATACGCGCCGAGGCGGCCGCGGGTTCTACTTCGAGGATCCCAATGGACACCTGCTCGAGGTCATGACCGTGCCCGAGACGGGAAGCTCGCGAGGCGGTTGACGCTAGGCGCGGCCCTTGGTCGTGAACTGGCGCTCGTAGAGATGGCGCAGCTCCTCGAGGGTGCTCGCCTGGGCGGGCGACTTGTCCTCGCGCAGACGGGCGATGCGGGCGAAGCGTAGCGCGAGCCCCGAGGGATAGGTCGGGCTCTTCTGGATCTCGTTGTACTCCACTTCGACGACGACGTCGGGTCGCACCCTCACCGTGTAGCCGTCGTCCTCCGTGGCCAGCGCTTGCAGGCGCTCGGTCATCTCCGTGAACTCGCGGTCGGTCAGCCCCTTGAAGGTCTTGCCCACTTCCGCCCAGCCGTCGCCGTCGCGCACGGCCAGGTGATAGTTCGAGAGCCAGCCCACCCGTCGACCGGAGCCGCGATCGGCGGCCACGATCACGCAGTCCACGGTGAGGGCGGTCTTGAGCTTGAACCAGCGCTTGCCCCGGCCCCCCGGCTCATACGTGCTTTGCAGCTCCTTGGCCATGACGCCTTCGTGACCGGCCGCGAGCGCCCGGGTCATGAAGGCCTCACCCTCGCCCGCCGATGAGATCACCGCGCGCTCGGCCAGCCGGCGTCCGCCCGTCACTCGCTCGAGCGCTTCCCAGCGCCGCGCGTAAGGTTCGTCGAGGAGCGAGCGCCCCTCGGCCATGAGGCAGTCGAAGAGATGGAGCGAGAGGGGCATCGCGCCCACGGCTGCCTCCACGCCGCGCACCCGGCGGAAGCGGCGCATCAGCTCCTGGAAGGGCAGCGGACGGCCCGCGGCGTCGAGCGCCACCACCTCGCCGTCCAGGATGAAGGGCGCGCCCTTCAGGTCGCGTCGGGCGATGTCCACGATGTCGGGCAGGCTGCGGGTCACCTCCGAGAGGCGGCGGCTCCAGATGGCCACGCGCTCGCTGTCGCCATGGAGCTGGATGCGCGCGCCGTCGTACTTGTATTCCATCGCGGAGACGCCGCCATGAGCGGCCAGCGCCTCGCCGACGTCACTGGCGATCTCCGCGAGCATGGGCAGGAGGGGAACGAACACTCGCGGCTGCGCGGCCGACAGCGCCTGCGCGCCGTCGCCCAGGGCGAGGGCGGCGACGGCGGTGAGGTCGCCCGTGACGAGGGCGGCCCGCCGCACCGTCGCGGGGGCGACGCCCGCCGCCTCGGCAATGGCTTCGAGCACGAGGCCCTCCGAGAGGCCCATGCGCATCTCGCCGTAGATGATGCGCTGGAGCAGGTCGCGCTCGGATTCCGAGGCCGGCTCGGCCAGCTCCCGGAGTCGAGACTCGCGGAGGCGGCGCGCGCCCGCGCCATTCGCCTCGGCCACGTCGCCGAAGGCCCGCGCGACGTCGGCCAGCGAGAGCGGCGTCGCCGGCGACGCGGTCGCAGCCGGCGCGGGCAGGCTGCGCACATTCAGGACGCGCGGGTCGGAGAGGGGGAAGGCGCGGCCGCTCAGATAGGTGACGGCCCGAGGGAGATCCTCGGGCGACAGCTCGCGCAGGTACTCGGCGACGAGACGGCGCTTCTCGAGACGGCCGGAGCTGGCCGCCACTCGCGCCCGCAGCGTCGCCAGGTCGGAGAGGAGGGCCATGGGTCCATTATGCCCACGTCAGAACTTCTCTTCCGCGCCGCCCCCGCCGAACCTGCCGCCGCCACCGGCGAAGCCCTTCTCTTCGGGCGCTGTCGCGGGCGCCGTGAAGGCGGCAACGACGGGGACGATCTGAAACGCGCGCTGCTGCCGCTCGTCAGCGAAGAGCGGGTCGGCGGTGACGCCCGCGATTTCTCCCTCCGGGGCTCGCCGCAACGCCCGCTCGACGGCGAGGGCGAGGACGACGAGCGCCGCGCCGGAGAGCGTCAAGACTACCCAGAGGGGCGCCACGTGAACATAGTGCCGGAGCGTGACGAGCGACAGGGCGAGCAGCACGACCCCGGTGTCGAGGACGAATGTCCGACGTGATCTCACGCCCCAAGCCAGGACGGTCAGGGGGACAAGGGCGGTGGCGAGGGCGGAGACAACGATTAGGCTCGGCGAGGGGGCGACACGCGCCGCGCCGGATCGCCCGAGATCCTCCACCAAATGCGCATCGAAGGAGTAGACGTTGACGGCGGCGTACGCGGCGAGGATTCCCGCCACGACGAGGATGGCCGCTGCGCGTCGATGGGACGGCGCCCAGGAGGCCTCGTCCAGCCGACGGGCGGCCAGACCGGCCAGGGCCGCCCCGAGCAGGGCCCAGAGAACGCGCCCGTGCGGCAACCGCCCGAGAAAGAGGAAGAGCGAGATGGCCGCCGCGGCCGGAAAGGGCGGACTCGCCCAGCGCCAGGAGCTCACCGCGAACGCGAGAACGCTCGCGACGAGGGCAATGTCGATGGCGTCGTCGACACGCAGGTTCAGCGTTTCCAGCAGGAAGAGGCTGAAGGCGACGAGGAGGAACGCCACTCCAAGGAGCGATGTCGCTCCTGCCGCGCCCCGCCTCGCGGACTGGGGTGACGCTTCCAGCACCTCGGTCGCGACGAGGGACGCGCCGGCAAACAGGAATATCAGGACCTGGAGCCCCGCCTGGTCGGGTCGGAACGCGAGCGAGAATGCGCCAAAGGTGCAGAGAACGACGGCGGCGACCATGCAGACCGTCAGCACCCGCCACACCACGGACGGCGTGATGCACGGATCCGGGTACGCCTCCCGGATCGCCTGCTCGGTCGGCGCGTCGATGGCTCCGACCCGCCGCCACCCCTGCGCGGCCTCGCGCACCTCCGCGGCCCGCTCCCAGGCGATCGAGTCCGGCCTCATCGCTCCCTCATCCTTCGATGAGCGGCAAGGATGAGCACGAGCACGCCCAGCCCCAAGACCGCGGCGAGGAAGAAGGGGAGGCCGCTCACGTGGTGGCGAAACGGCTCGAACAGAAGTCGCAGGAGCCCGACATAGACGGCGACGATTCCCTGGGCGAAATAGAGGGAGCGGCCGAGCTGGAAGGAGAGCCACATGACCAGACCGGCCGCGACGAGGAGCGCGGCGAGCCAGACACCCCAGTTCAGCTCGCTGCCAAGGACGCCGGAGACGAGCCCGCCCAGGAGCAAGAGGAGCCCCGCGTTGGCGAGGACCTCCTCGAAGTGGGCTTTTCGCTTCAGTCGGACGGAGAGCGCCGCGGTCGCCACGTAGAGCGCGCCGAGCACGATGGCACTGACGCGCAGGTTGCCCGCGTCGCCCGCCCCGAGCGACCCAGGGATCAGACTGATGGAGACGCCCCGCCACGCGGCCAGTGTGGTCAGGGCGAGACCGAGGATCGTCCGCGAGTCCCACAGGTAGGCGCCGAGGACATAGACCAGCCCGACGACGAGGAGATGATGCGGCCACTTGGGCCCGAGCAGCGTAAATTCCACCTCGACGTACGCGAGGTCCGAGGCGAAGAGGAGGAGGCCCAGGAGAAGAATGTAGTCGAAGGCCACGTTCGGGGAGGGGACCTCTTCCCACGAAAAGGGCACCGCGTTGCAAATCACCCAGACCAGGCAGGCAGTTGCCGCGAGGGCAATCCCGCCCGCGATGGCCCACGGCCCGATGTCCTGGCGGTGTTCCTTGACGAGGAGCGCTACTCCGGAGGTCAGGAGGAGGACGCCCGCGTAGAGAAGCGCCCTGATCTCGAAGCGGACGGAGACGAGGCGCCGTCGCGCCGCGCGGTCGAAGAGGGCGGCCTGCGCGCTCCCGAGGACATTGTCTCGCCGCAGGCGGGCGATCGCGCTCACGACGTCGGGGTTCATGTCCCGGCCCAGCCCTCCGTCCTCGATGAAGGCCAGGGGAGTGCGGCCATGGGTCATGGTGCGACGGCAACCGGGCGGGAGTCAACAAACGTGTCGACGCTTTTTCCGGTAGAATTCCTGCGACTCGGTCGGGAGCCGTCATCCGGAACCACAGGAGGCAGAGAGAGAGCCAATGGGCAAGATCGTCTTTGCGGGCGCGATGTCGCACGTGCTGGACCCCGAATACTATGACCGGGCCTGTGGGGCCGTGGGCCGCCAGACGGTCGAGGCCGTGATGGCGGAGATCGCCAGGATGGGCGAGCGGCTCTCGGCCAGGAAGCCCGATGCCCTCATCGTGGTCGCCGACGATCACCTCAACGCGTTCTCGTTCAACGCCGTACCCGCGCTCTGCGTGCGAATCGGACGCGACGTCCAGCGGATGACCCAGGACCACGCGGAGGCCTTCGACAAGGTGCTGGAGCATATGCCGGAGCGCTACCCGCTCCACGAAGACCTCGCCAACGCGATCCTGGAGCAGGGCCTCGAGGCGGGCTTCGATCTCGCCCTCTCATGGGAGGCGCCCGTCGATCACGCCTTCCTGAGCCCCGTCAACACCATGCACGGCGCGCGTCCGATCCCGCCCCTCGTGCCCATCTGGGTCAACTGCTTCGTGGCGCCGCAGCCCACGGCCCGCCGCTGCTTCGCCTTCGGCCAGCACATCGCCCGCGTGGTGGCGAGGAGCCCCTGGAATGTCGGCATCATCGCCACGGGAGGCCTCTCCCACTTCCCCGAGCTGTCGCTGCCGCGGGTGGGCGAGACGGACACCGTGTTCGACCGCAAGCTCATTCACTGGATGGAGAGCGGCGAGCACGAGCCGCTCCTCGAGCTGACCACGGGGGAGCTGCACAAAGCGGGCGAGCACGAGTTCCGCAACTGGATGGTGCTGATCGGCGCCGTCACCCCGGCCCGCGCGGACGTGCGCTACTTCGGCGAGCTCCGTCGCATCAACATGGCCGCCGTGGAGTGGAGCCTTCCGTGAGCCGCTACGCCGTCAACAGCCTGCTATACCGGCTCAAGAAGGAGCCGGACTTTCGCGCGCGCTTCACCGCCGATGCCGTCGCCGCGCTTGCCGGGCTCGATCTGACCGAGGCGGAGCGGTCGGCCTTCATCGCTCGCGACATGCGGAAGATCAACGAGCTCGGAGGCTATCTCCACCTCGTGATGTCCATTCCCGGCCTCGCCGCCCATTGACGGGCACTGGGCCAATTTGCTTCGCCATACTTCGTTGCGAGCGGGCCGGCAAGCCCTCAACGTACACCCACGTACGCCTCGGGCTGCCGACCCGCTCGCGCCTCGTCTGGCTCGCAACTTGCCCCAGTGCCGGGCCGGCTGGACGGGGCGGGCGTCGCGGGCTAGACTGGGCGCGATCGTGACGAAGGAGAGAACGCCATGACGATGGTCGCTCCCGGGGCCAAGGCCGAGCTCGCGATAGAGGACGACGGCCCGATTCCGTACATGCAGCGAACGCGCGACTACTACCTCGCGCTCGGCTACGGCAACCCGTATCGCTGGGCCCACTTCGACGAGGTGCCGTTCACGCCGCTGCGCACGCCGCTCAACCGGGCCCGGGTGGCCCTGATCACCACGGCGGCTCCGTATCAGCCCGAGGCGGGCAACCAGGAGCCGGGGGCGCCCTACAACGCCGCGGCCAAGTTCTACCAGGTGTACTCGATCCCCTCCGAGAGCGTGCCGGATCTGAGAATTTCGCACGTCGGCTACGATCGCAAGCACTCCTCCGCCGCGGACATCCACGCCTACTTTCCGCTCGCGCGCATGAAGGAAGCGGCAGCGGCCGGACGGATCGGCTCACTCGGCCCGCGCGTGCACGGGGCGCCGACGAACCGGAGTCACCGGGCGACGGAGACCGACGCCGCCGAGCTCCTGCGCCGATGCCAGGAGGACAGAGTCGACGCCGCCGTGCTCGTCCCCAGCTGACCCGTGTGCCACCAGACCGTGAGTCTGGTCGCGCGGCACCTCGAAGAGCAGGGGATTCCCACCGTGATCATGGGCTGCGCGAAGGACATCGTCGAGCATTGCGGGGTCCCGCGGTTCCTGTTCAGCGATTTCCCGCTGGGCAACTCGGCGGGCCGACCGCTCGACCCGGAGTCGCAGGCCCAGACCCTCGAGCTGGCGCTCCGCGTGCTCGAGGGCGCGCCGGCGGCGCGGACGACCGTGCAGTCGCCGCAGCGGTGGAACGGGGTCGCGTCCTGGAAGCGCGACTACCTCGACCTGACCAAGCTCTCTCCGGACAGCATTGCCGAGCGGCGCAAGGAGTTCGACGAGGTGAAGACCATCGCGCGGACCAAGCGCGAGGGGTCATGAGCAAGCCCTTCGCGGGCGTCCGCATCCTCGACTTCACCCGCTACCTGGCGGGGCCGTACGGCACCTACCAGCTCGCGCTTCTCGGCGCGGACGTCGTGAAGATCGAGTCACGCGAGGGCGACGAGACGCGCGCCTCGCCGGCCGACCGGGCGTGGGCCGAGCGAAAGATGGCGCCCTCCTTCCTCTCCATGAACGGCAACAAGCGCAGCATCACCCTCGACCTCCGGCGGCCGGAGGCCGTCGAGATCGTGCAGCGCCTGGCCGTCGGCGCCGATGTGGTGTGGGAGAATTTCCGCGGCGGCGTCATGGACCGCCTGGGGCTCGGCTACAAGGCGCTCTCGGCCATCAATCCCCGGCTCATCTATTGCGCCGTGTCGGGATTCGGCCAGACGGGCCCGGAGCGGACGACCGCGGCGTTCGACGGCAAGCTGCAGGCGATGTCGGGGATCATGTCGATCACGGGCGACCCTGCCAGCGGCCCCACCCGCGCGGGCTTCGCGCTCTGCGACACGATCGGCGGGGTGACGGCGGCCCTGGCCGTGGCGAGCGCCCTCTACCAGAGGACGCACACCGGGCGCGGGCAGCTCGTGGACGTCGCCATGCTGGACGCGGCGCTCGCCTTCATCGCCGGCCCCGTCTCCGAGTACACGGTGGCCGGCATCGAGCAGCGGCAGATCGGCAATGGGTCGGTCAGCAGAAAGCCCACGGCGAGCAGGTTCCGGGCGCGCGACGGCTACATCGTGCTCGCCGTGCTCACGGAGAAGCAATTCGCCGGCCTGATGCGCGCGCTCGGGCGCGCCGACGCCCTCGATGACCCGCGGTTCAAGGACTGGCCCTCGCGGACCGCGAACGAGCCGGCCCTGCGCGAGATCATCGAATCCGCGCTCGCCACCGAGGACCCCCGGACCTGGGAGGCGCGACTGACCGCGGCCGACGTCCCCTGCGGCTCCATCTGGAAGATCGACGAGATCGTCCACCACCCGCAGCTCGAGCACCGCGACGTGCTCCAGACCATCGACACGCGCTACGGGCCAATGCGCCTCGTGGGGGCGGGGTTCCGGCTCGAGCACGGCAGCCCGGGCCTCGACCGGGAGCCGCCCACGCTCGGCGAGCACACGGACGAGATCCTGAAGGAGGCGGGCTACGCCGCGGAGGACATCGTGCGCCTGCGGCGCGACGCAGTGGTCTAGTTCAGCTTCACCGTCTCGCTGATGGCCGTCCGGAGATTCTCCCGCGCGCTGCCCAGGTGCGGGTGCACGGCGAGGGTGCGACGGAAGAGCTCGGCGGCCTCGCGGAACTGGCCCAGCATGAGGTGGCAGAGTCCCTGGCCGGAGAGCGCGCCGAAGTGGTTGGGATTGCGCGCGAGCGTCTCCCGGCAGTCCGCGATCGCTGCCTCGTAGTCCTTGGAGATATAGCGAAGGGTCGCGCGCTTGTTCCACCCTTCCGCGAAGGCGGGCGCTTCCTCGATGAGGCGGGTGAACGCGGCGTCGGCGGCGGGAAGGTCCTGACGCTCCATCGCATCGATGCCCTCGCCCAGGAGGCCGTCGAGGCGCGGATCGCCAGAGCGATGCCACATCTGCCAGAGGGTCTCGGCGGCGCGTGCCGCCTGCGCGATGTCGTCCCCGCGCAGGGCGGTCAGCGCCTCGCGCTCGGTCATCAAGGCCTCGCGAGCCACGGGGAGGTGGCCAGGAAGAACCCGCGCTCTCCTCCCGGAACCAGGAACCCCATCCGACACAGCGTCTCGAACTCGGCCCCGGCCGCGCGCAGGATCCGGCCGGCGGCCGACCCGTCGTCGGTCAGCAGCCCCAGGAGGAGATGCTCGGCGCCGATCGCGCTGTCGCGTCGCCGCCGAAGCTTGAAAGCCGTCTCCAGGACCGCCTTGAGGTCGGGAGAGAAGACAGGCTCGCCGCGGGCGGGCGAGCCGGCCATCGCGCTCAGGACGCGCTCGACCTCAGCCTGGAGCGTCTCCGGACTCACCCGGATCCGCTCCAGCGCCTTGAGGTCGAGGCACGCGCCCTCGCGGAGTATCCCCAGCAGGAGGTGCTCGGGGCCAATGGCTTCATGGCGACGGCTCCGCGCCTCGTCCGTCGCGAGGACCATCGCGCGGCGCGCCCGCTCCGTGAACCGCTCGACCATCCCGGGCCTCCCGAGGGGCAGGGCCGCCGCGTGGGCCCCTCATCTGGCCCGAGTATAGGGCAGGCCGACAGGCTGCGTCAGCGCCTATGATCCGTGGCCGACGAACTCGACTCGCTCCTTGCCTTTGAGGACGTCAGGTGTGATGGCCCACGTACCCTTGCACGTCGAGCCGACGATGTTTCCCGCCGTCTTGGGGCCGGCGATGGGAAAGGCGAAGCCGCTGCTGACAGCGCCCAGGATGCAGAAGCTCGCCTTTACCGGCGCGTAGACCAGTGTGCCGAACACGCTGCCGGCCCCGTAGGCAACCTGGTCTCCGCCGCTCTCCTTCGAGCGCGGTTCCGCCCCACCCTGGCTGCTCTGTCCGAGCACGGCGAGACCGATCATGAATGCCACGATCTTCGTCATGGAAGTTCCTCCTCCTTCTCGAAGAATCTTCTCGAAGAATCGACGCACCCTGGCGGAGTACAGAAGGGCAGCAACAGGCATGCCAGCCAGGGAGAGCACCAGGTATTGACCGGATACGCATGGGCAGCCTCGGAGGCTCCGTCCGGAAAGGATGTAAGAGTTACCCGGCCCATGAAGAACGGCTTCGGCATCGGGGTCGGATCTGGTGCGGCGCGCCTAGCCGCCGGGGTCGCGCTGCAGTATCCTCTATCTCCCCACCTTGGGGCGGGATCCTCAACGGGCCTATGCGAGCTCAAGGAGGAGTCGCCATGCCTGTGTACGAGTACCACTGCGACAAGTGCCGGCGTGAAGTTGAAGTCACTCAGTCGATCAGCGAGCACGGCAAGGGAACCGTCGCGTGCCCGAAGTGCGGCAGCACCGCGCTTCGCCCGCTCGTGAGCAGCTTCTTCACCCAGACTTCGCGCAAGTCCTGACCGAGCCGATCCGGCGAAAGCTCCTGGCCGAGGCGGGCTACCCGATCGGCTCGACGCCTTGGACTACGCGTGCGACGCCTCGTTCGCCGCGCCGTACGAGGACCTCAAGCTGAAGAAGTAGCTACGCGCGCGGCTTCACCCAGGTCTCTGACCAGGCGAGGCAGGCGCTGCTTCCTTGCCGGTCCCCGCGCATCTCCGGCCACACGCTCCCGGTGGCCACGCGCCCGTTGAGCTCGAGCTGCGCGGCGCGGGCGGGGAAGAAGGTGCTGAAGACGCCGATGGGCCGGTTGTTGAAGCCGGGCGGGGCGTTGAGCACGAAGGGCTCGATGCAGTCGTACCACGAGAGCGCGATCCGCGAGTCGGCCGCCGTCACCGTCTCCGTCGCGGTGGACCAGGGTCCGCCCTGCCGCTCGAAGCGCGCGCCGAGCACAGGCAGCGCGGTGTCCGCGAAGGCCGGGAAGAGCAGGGACTCGATGGTCTTCTGGAGCCATCGGGCGACCCCGATGTTGTCGCTGTAGACGCGGACGCGGCCCTCCGTGAGCGTGCTCTGGAGGAAGAGGGTGTGGCCCGCGCCCGCCGGGCACCAGAGGACGCGCCAGTGGCTCGCGCGGTCGGACAGCGTGGTGCCGCCGTCCGGGCTCAGCCGGATGAAGGAATTCTCGCCGGTCATGAGGACTTCATTCGGGTCAACAGGCGGCATCGATCGTCTCCCTTTGGAGTTGGTGTGCGCGGCGAGGCGCGGTGCGGTACAGTCAACCGGAATCCGGCCCCGAGTGAAGATACGGGGGAAGCGCGTCCGGAGCAAGCGGTGACTTCCAGAGAGGAGATAGCCATGAGCACACGGTACCTGCACCTGGTCAGGATGGACGTGGCCCACGATCACGAGGCGATCTTCAACGACATCTACGACCACGAGCACATTCCCGCGCTCCTGGCCGTCCCCGGCGTGGCGCGCGCCTCGCGCTACCGGCATCCCTCGCCCACCGACCCGCGCTATCTCGCCGCCTACGAGCTGGAGAGCCCCGCGGTGCTCCAGAGCCCCCAGTGGAAGGCGGCGGCGGAGTCCGGTCGCTGGCCCAAGGACGTGCGCCCTCACACGATGAACCGTCACATCGCGACGTACGAGTGGACGGGAAGCAGCAAGGACCTGACCTACAAGACGCCGTACATCTTCTGGGTCATGATGGACATCGAGCCCCACCGCGAGGCCCTCTTCAACGACCTGTACGACAACGAGCACGTCCCCCTCCTCCTCAAGCTTCCGGGATCCGTCAACGTCGTCCGGTACCGGACGGATGCCCCGGGCCAGCCGCGCTACCTCGCCGCCTACGAGGTCGAGCGCACCGACCTGCCCATGTCGAAGGCCTGGAACGACACGTCGGACATCGGCCGCTGGAAGCCCGAGGTGCGCCCGTACACCTACAACAAGCGCTACATCGTCGGCGAGCGTATCTGGCCCAAGGCCTGAGGACAGCGCCCCATGCCTAGCGACGTCGCCCTGACCTCTCTGGTCATGCCGCTGGCCGAGTTCCCCGCGATCGCCCGCGAGGCGGAGACCCGCGGCTATCGCACCGCCTGGGTCGGCGAGGCGTCCGGCACCGAGGCCATCGTGCTCTCGACCCTCATCGCCACGCATACCTCCAAGCTCCAGATCGCCAACGGCGTCATCCCCGTCCAGACGCGCACGCCCATCGTCTATGGCCAGGCGGCGGCCACCCTCGCGCATCTCGCCCCGGGCCGCTTCGCCCTCGGGCTCGGGCTCTCCAGCGAGATCATCGTGGGCCAGTGGCATGGTCTGCCGTTCGCGTCGTCGATCCAGCAGATGCGGGAGGCCGTCCAGATCATCCGGATGACCGCGGCGGGGGAGCGCGTCAACTTCGAGGGCAAGTTCTACCGGCTCAAGAACTTCCGGCTGGCCATCCCCGCGCCCTCGCCCCCGCCGCGCATCTACCTGGCCGCCCTCGGCCCCAGGATGTGCGAGCTGGCGGGGGAAGTCGCCGATGGTGTGCTCCTCAACTGGATTCCGCCCTCGGCGGTGCCGGAATCCGTGCGCCACGTCGAGGCGGGGGCCAAGCGCGCGGGGCGGAGCCTGTCGGATGTCGACGTCTCCGTGTACGTGCGGACCTGCGTCACCGACGAGCGCGAGCCCGTGCGCGAGGTGCTGGCGCGCGACATCACCGGCTATGCCATCGTCGGCGCCTACGGGCGCTTCTTCGCGGAGTGCGGCTTCGGCGAAGAAGTGGAGGCGGTGAATGCCGCGTGGAAAGCGGGCGACCGCGCGGGAGCGGTGAAGGGGATCTCCGAGCGCGTGCTCGACGGCCTCGGCGCGGTGGGGTCGGCCGACTTCTGCCGCGAGCAGCTCGCCACCTTCGCGCGAACAGGCGTGACGCCGGTCGTGCTTCCCTTCGCGCCCCCTGGAGTGACCGCGCGCGCGTCCCTGTTGCGGACCTTTCGGTCCTTCCCCTGAGCCCGGAGAATTTTCTCGCGAGAGCGTCGGTAAGTTTTACGCTTCACCTGTAGCCCCCGCCGACATCCTCCGAAGCCATTGATTCTCTTGGGCGCCGAATCTGGCCGCCCGCTTGCAGAATTCCGTGCCCCGCTCCAGGCGGTCGCGGCTTGTCGCCCGCGCGGGGCGAGTCCCAATGGGCACAGAACGTCGCGCGAAGGTACCGCAGTGATCCAGGTAGCCGTCGTCGGTTACGGCTACTGGGGTCCCAATCTGACCCGCAACTTCTCCAAGGCGCCCGGCTGCGAGCTGGCCGCCGTGTGCGACCTCTCCGTCAGGCGTCTCGTGCAGGCCCGACGCGCGCATCCCGGGGTGCATCTCACCACTGACTGGCCCCGCCTTCTCGCCGACCCAGGTGTGGATGCGGTGGCCATCGCCACGCCGGCGGCCACTCATTTCGACCTCGCCCTCGGCGCCCTGCGCGCGGGGAAGCACGTGCTCGTCGAGAAGCCGCTCGCGCGTACCACCGACGAAGCCCTCACCCTCATTGAAGAGAGTGAGCGAAGAAACCTCGTCCTCATGGTCGACCACACGTTCGTCTTCAGCCCCGCGATCCAGGCCATTCACGAGCTCTTGACCTCGGGCGCCCTCGGCGAGCCTTGCTACTACGACTCCGTGCGCCTCAACCTCGGCCGGGTGCGTTCTGACGTCAACGTGCTGTGGGACCTCGCCGCGCACGACCTGTCCATTCTCGATCATCTCCTGGCCGTGCCGCCCGCCGGCGTGCTGGCGACCGGAGTCGCGCGGACGCCCGGCGAGCCCGAGCACATGGCGTACCTGACCCTGCTCTTCCCGGGCGCCTTCATCGCCCACGTGCACGCGAGCTGGCTCTCCCCCGTGAAGACGCGCCGCATGCTGATCGGGGGCAGCCGGGGCAGCGTCGTCTACGACGATCTCGAGCCCGTCGACAAGGTCAAGGTATACGAGCACCAGCTCGTGAACGGCTCGGGCCGAAGAGATGCCGTGCCGCATCGGCTGGGAGAGATGTCGGCGCCGCGCCTCGGGACGAGGGAGCCGCTGCGCGCGGCGGTCGAGCATTTCGTGGAGTGCATCGACACCACGCGGCGCCCGATCACGGATGGGGCGGCGGGCCTGCGCGTGGTCCGGCTGCTCGAGGCGGCCAGCCGCTCGCTGGAGGCGGGAGCACAGGTGGTCGCCGTGGACGTGGAGGGAGTCGTCGCGTGATCCCGTTCGCCGATCTCGCCAGGCAGCACGCGCTGCTGCGGCGCGAGCTGGACCCGGTCATCGCCGACGTGATGGCCCGGGGGGAGTTCGTCCTCGGCCGGCCCGTGGCCGAGTTCGAGGAGGCCTTTGCGGCCTACTGCGGGGCGCGCTCGGGCATCGGGGTGAACTCGGGAACGAGCGCCCTTCATCTCGCGCTCCTCGCGGCGGGGATCGGCCCCGGCCACGAGGTCATCACCGCGGCCTTCACCTTCGTCGCGACGGCGGCGGCCATCGCGTACACGGGGGCGCGGCCCGTGCTCGTGGACATCGCGCCCGAGTCCTTCACCATCGACGCCGCGCGCATCGAGGCCGCGATCACGCCGCGCACCCGCGCCATCGTGCCCATCCATCTCTACGGGCACCCTGCGGACATGGACCCGATCCTCGACCTCGCGCGCGGACGCGGGCTCGCCGTCATCGAGGACGCCGCCCAGGCGCACGGGGCGGAGTACAAGGGCCGCCCCGTGGGCAGTCTCGGCGACCTGGGCTGTTTCAGCTTCTATCCGAGCAAGAACCTCGGAGCATGTGGCGAGGCGGGCATGGTGGTGACGAGCGACCCGGCCCACGCCCGCCGCGTGCGGATGCTGCGCGATTGGGGCCAGGCGACGCCCGGCCGTCACCTGGCCCGTGGCTTCAACTATCGGATGGAAAGCGTCCAGGCCGCCGTCCTCGGGGTGAAGCTCCGCTACCTGGACCGCTGGAACGTCGCCCGCCGGGCGCATGCCGCCCGCTACAACGCCGCCATCGCGGGGCCAGGTCTCGAAGCGCCCCGGAGCATGGCGTGGGCGCGCCACGTCTACCACATCTACGCGGTACGGGCCCGGCACCGCGCCGCCGCGCAGGAGGTGCTGCGGCGGCGCGGAGTGGACACGCGCGTCCACTACCCGACGCCCATCCACCTGACGGAGGCCTGGACGGACCTCGGCTATCGCCTCGGCGATTTCCCCCACGCCGAGCGGGCGGCCTCCGAGGTGCTCTCGATCCCCGTGTACCCGGAGCTGACCTCCGCGCAGGTCGACGCCGTGGCCGCGGCGCTCCGGGTGGTGGAGGCGGGCGCAGCGCAGCCTGGCGAAGAAGAGCGAGCGGGAACACGACCAGCCTCCCTCTTCGGTCCCGCCTTGTCCTGACGGCAAAGCGCCATGAAGGCACTCGGGACTCTCCACGGCGCGCGCGCCCTTGTCACCGGTGGGGCGGGGCTCATCGGCTCTCACGTCGCCGACCTCCTGGCCTCGGCGGGAGCGTCGGACATCGTGGTCCTCGACAACCTGAGCCGGGGCCGCCTCGACAACCTCGCCACGGCCCGCGCGCGCGGTCGGGTGACCCTGGTCGACGGCGACATCCGGGACCGCGGGCTCATCGCCCGCGCCCTCGACGGCGTCGACGTGGTCTTCCACCTCGCGGCCATTCGCATCACCCAGTGTGCGGAGGAGCCGCGGCTGGCCCTGGAGGTTCTCGTCGACGGCACCTTCAACGTGCTGGAGGCGGCGGTGGCCGCGGGCGTGAAGAAGGTGGTGGCGGCTTCCTCCGCCTCGATCTACGGCATGGCCGAGCGCTTCCCGACCTCGGAGGATCACCACCCGTACAACAACCGGACGCTCTACGGCGCGGCCAAGGCCTTCAGCGAGGGGCTGCTCGCGTCGTTTGCCGACATGTACGGGCTCGACTATGTCGCCCTTCGCTACTTCAACGTCTACGGCCCGCGCATGGATACCCACGGCGCCTACACGGAGGTGCTGATCCGGTGGATGGATCGGATCGACCGGGGGCTCTCCCCCGTGATCTACGGCGACGGAAAGCAAACCATGGACTTCGTCTACGTCGAGGACGTCGCGCGGGCCAACGCGCTGGCGGCGACAGCGGGCGTCACCGGCGAAGTGTTCAACGTGGCGAGCGGCGTCGAGACGAGCCTGAACGAGCTGGCGCAGGCCCTTCTCACCGCGATGGGGGCGAGCCTGGCCGTGGAGTACGGCCCCGAGCGCAAGGTGAATGCCGTCTCGCGCCGACTTGCCGATCCGAGCCGGGCCCGGGCGTGCCTCGGCTTCGAGACGCGGGTGGACCTCGACGAGGGATTGCGGCGGCTGGTGGCGTGGTGGCGACGCCAATCGGGCAGACCCGCGCTTTCCGCGGCGGGTGAGGGGAGGGCGGGGGCGTGAGCGCGGCGGTCTACGAGGCCACTCTCGCCGAGCGCGGCTGGGTCGTCGTCGACCTGCCCGACCCCTCCCCCGTGCGTCACGCCCGGGAGCGGCTGCTCGCCCGCCTCCGCGACACCGCCTTGCCCGGGCTGCGGTGCCTGGACGACTATCACTGGCTCGTCGACGACGACGAGCGCCACATCGAGATCCTCCACGGTCTGATGGTGTTCTTCTGGGAGGCGGAGCTTGGTCGCGCGGTCATCGCGTCCAACCTGGAGCTCTTCCGGCACCTCGTCGGGCTCGATCTCCATATCCAGCGCTGCCCGTACCTGCGCGCGGTGCGTCCCGGAAAGCCTCGCGACGCCGCCCCCCTCCATCGCGACACGTACTATGGCGCGAGCGCCCACGAGGTCTCCGTGCTCGTGCCCTTGACGGACATGGGCGCCGAGGGCGTCGTCCGCGTGATCAGCGGCTCGCACGTGAGTCCGGACTCGGCCTATCCGTATGTCCAGCAGGTGAGCCCGGATGTGGCGATCCGGTCGCCCAAGCACCAGCTCGGCTTCCCCTATGCCCCCCGGCTTCTCGACCCCCTCCTCGCGGAGCGGGCCGAGCCGGTGCCGCTCGCGGTGGGGCAGGCGCTCGTCTTCGGCCTTTCCCTCGTGCACGGGCACGGCATCAACGCCGGCTCTCGCACCCGCTTCTCCACGGACATCCGCGTCGTCAACTCGCTGGTGCCCGTGCCACGAAACCGCGGCGTGCACGACGACTACTACGTGCCCCTCTGCTCGTCGGCGGTGAGCCTGTCGGCGCATCGCTATCTCGCGGCCAACGAGGGGCAGGAGAGCACGCAGGGAGGGGCGCGGTGAGCGCTCGCGGCATCACCGTCGAGTGCGTCGATCCCACCAACGATCCGCGGTGGCTCGCGCTGCTGCACCAGAGCTCGGCCGGGCTTTTCCACTCGCCCCCCTGGCTCCGGGCTCTCTCGGAAGCGTACGGGTTCACGGTCCGCGCCTACTGCGCCACCGATGCCGCAGGGGAGCCGGTGGGCGGCCTCGCCTTCTGCGAGATCGCCGACGCCCTCGGACGCCGGCTGGTCTCCGTTCCCTTCTCGGATGTGTGTGATCCGCTCGTCTCCTCCCCCGAGGCGTGGAACGCGCTCTTCGCCCGGCTCCAGGCCCATGGCGCCCCCATTCATCTCCGCTGCCTCGATCAGGGGACGGCGGGGGCGGACGAGCGACTCGCCGTCACCAAGCGGGCGCGGTGGCACACGCTCTCGCTCCGGGGGGCGCCGGAGGCGCTGTGGGATCGGCTGGTCGGGTCGACCCAGCGCGCGATTCGCCGGGCCGAGCGCGAGGGTGTCGTGGTTCGGCCCCTCGAGGGCGCGGCGGGGCTCCGTGAGTTCCTCGCGCTGCACGTCACGCTCCGCAAGCAGAAGTACCGCCTCCTCGCCCAGCCTCCGGCCTTCTTCGAGGCGGTCGCGCGCCACTTCGGTGAGGCCGCCGGGTGGTTCCCCCTCGGCGCCTTCCTGGGCGAGCGGCTTGTCGCCGCCACCATCTACCTCCGGTGGGGCGACACGCTCTACTACAAGTTCAATGCCTCCGCCCTCGACGCGCTTCACCTGAGACCCAATAGCCTGCTCGTCTGGGCCGGCATGACGCTCGCCCGCGCCCTCGGCTGCCACGCCCTCGACCTGGGTCCGAGCGACGACGACCAGCCCGGGCTGATTCGCTTCAAGCGCCAGTTTGGCGCAGAGGAGAGGGAACTGCGCTTTCTCCGCTATGCGCCGCCGGGCCGGGGGGACGAGCGGGCGGCCGAGGTGCGCCATCGTCTGGGCGGACTCACGGCGCGCCTGACACGGCCGGATGTGCCCGACGAGGTTGCGGCGCGGGCGGGCGCGCTGCTCTACCGGTTCTTCGCGTGAGATAGCGATGCGGACGACCCGACCGTGACGACCGCGCTCGTGACCGGAGCCACCGGCTTCGTGGGGTCGCACCTCGTGCGCCGCCTGGTGCGGGACGGCCACGTCGTGCACGCGCTCTGCCGGCCGGGTTCTGACCCGTGGCGGATTCGCGACGTCCTCGCTGACGTCCACGTCCACACGCCGAGCCTGCTCGACAGCGAGGAAATCGGGTACGTGGTGAAGGCCGCCCGGCCGGACTACGTCTTCCATCTCGCCGCCGCCCCCGTCGTCGCGGGCGTCACCGCGGGCGAGGCGGACGTGGTCGCCTTGAACTTCCTCGGCACCGTGAATGTCATCGACGCCTGCGACGGCGTGGATTACCTCGGCCTGGTGACCACGGGCGATGCCTTCGAGTACGGGCCGAGCGCCGAGCCGATGAGCGAGTCCGACGTCTGCCGGCCCGACACCCTGCACGGCATCACCAAGCTCCGGGCGACCTTTCATGCGCAGGCGGCGGCCCGCGCGCGGGGGCGACCCATCGTGATCTTGCGACCGTTCTCGATCTACGGGCCGGACGATCACCCGCGCCGGCTCGTCCCCCAGGTGATCGCGGGAGCCCTGGGCGGGACGGCCGTCGCGCTCTCTCACCCCAACATCGCCCGCGACTGGGTGTACGTCGAGGACCTCGTCGACCTCTACCTCGAGGCGAGCCGAAAGCCCGAGATGGCCGGAGGCGTGTTCAACGCCGGCTCGGGACGGCAGGTCACCATCGGCGAGATCGTCGACACGGTCTTCCGCCTCACGGGGCTGGCCGTGGAGGCGCGCTGGGGCGCTTTCCCCGCCGCCGCCCACGACACGGACCACTGGGTGGCGGACATGCGGTGCACCCTCCAGGCCTTCGCGTGGCGGCCCCGCACATCGCTCGAGCAGGGACTGCGCAAGACCATCGCCGCGATGGTCCGGCATCGCGCCCCTGTGGGGGCAGGGCGCTCTGCGCGATGACGAGCCCGCTCGTGAGCGTGGTCATTGCGGCCTACAATGCCGCGCGCTATCTGCCGGAGACGCTAGAGAGCGCGCTCGCCCAGACCCATGCCCACCGCGAGATCATCGTGGTCGACGACGGCTCCACCGACGACACGGCCGCCCGCGTCGCCTCCTATCGATCGCGCATCATCTACATCCGGCGGGCGCACGGGGGGCTCGCGGCCGCCCGCAATGTCGGGCTGAGGATGGTGAGGGGCGACTACATCGCGCTCCTCGACGCCGACGATCTCTGGAAGCCCGAGAAGCTCGAGGTGCAGCTCGACGTGGCGCGCCGGCATCCGGAGAGCGGTCTCATCGCCTGCGACGGCGTGCAGTTCGACGGTGACGCCGTCCTCGACGCCCGCCTCCTCGGGCGGGCGCTCGCGCGCGCCATCGACGCCTCCTCGGGCGGCGAGATCACCGGGCACTTCCATCGTGCCTTCCTGGAGGGGTCGACCATCACGTGCCCGGCGCAGACGCTCATCCCGCGCCGGGTGATGGAGGAGCTGGGGCCCTTCGTGGACTCCGGTGCGCAGGACTACGATTACTACTTGCGGATCAGCCAGCGCTTCCCCATGAGCCTGCACGCCCACTCGCTCGTTCGCTGGCGCTACCGCCCCGACAGCCTGTCCGGGCCGCTCGAGCGCCGGCACCTGGTCTGGCCCCTCGACACGCTGCCCGTCTTGCGCGCGCACGCCGCCCGCTGCAACGCCCACGACCGTCGCCTCGTCGCGGAGCGGGTGGCCACCCTCACGCGCGAGGTGGCCGTGTCGGCGTGCATGACGGGCACGGGCAAGGAGCTCGTCCACGCGACGCGCTTCATTGCCCGCCTCTTCTGGGCCAGGCCGTGGCCTCCTACCGCGTTGCTCTATCTGCCCGCGCTCTGGACCCCGCCGGCGCTGCGCGGCCCCCTCGCCCGCGGGCTGCGCGCCCTGGGATGGGACTGGCGCCGTCGGCCCTCGAGACGTCATGGATATCTCCGGTAGCCTCGCCCTCGTGACCGGTGGCGCGGGCTTCATCGGCTCGCGCCTCGCCGCCGCGCTCCTGGCCCGGGGATGCCGGGTGCGCGTCCTCGACAGCGAGATGGCGGCAGGCCGGATCGAGATCGTTCGCGGCGACGTGCGCGACCCCGGGACGTGGGCGCGAGCGCTCCCGGAGGTCGACTTCGTCTTCCACATGGCGGCCGCGGTCGGGGCCGATACCGACGCCCGCCGCTATCTCGACGTCAATGCCGGAGGGACAGCGGAGCTGTACCACGCGCTCGAGAGCGTGACCTCCCGCGTGAGAAAGGTCGTGGTCGCTTCTTCCCTCGGCGTCTACGGCGAAGGGACGTACCGCTGCGCGAGTGACGGCCTCCAGCATCCCGAGCTGCGCCCGCTCGCCCAGCTCCAGCGAGGGGAATGGGAGCCGTCCTGCCCCGCCTGCGGGCGCGGCCTGACCGGGGTGCCCACGGCCGAGGGCGCCACGCCCGCTCCCGTCTCGGCCTACGGCGTCTCCAAGCTCGCGGCGGAGCGGCTCGCCCTCCTCATGGGCCGGCGTCTCGACGTTCCCACGGCGATCCTGCGCTACGGCGTCGTGTACGGCCCCGGCCAGTCCCTCGCGAACCCCTACAGCACCGTCATCACGGCCTTCGCCACGCGGCTCTGCCGGGGCGAGGCGCCCACGCTCTACGAGGACGGCGAGCAGCGGCGCGACTGGATCTTCGTGGACGATGTGGTGCGGGCGAGCCTTCTCGCTGCCGGAGACGAGCGCGCGGCGTTCGAGGTCTTCAACGTGGGCAGCGGCACCGGACGCAGCGTGCGGGAGCTGGCCGAGCACCTCGGGCGCCGGCTCGGCCGGGACGTTGCCGTGGAGCCGAGCCAGCGGTACCGGGTGGGAGACTACCGGCACCTCGTCCTGGACATCACGAGGCTGCGCGCGCTCGGCTTCGAGCCGGCGGTGTCCCTCGCGGAGGGACTCGACCACTTCGTGCGCGGGCTCGACAGCGCGGGGATGGGGAGCGTTCTAGGCCGGATCTGACGGGTCGAGGGCGGGCGGGCGGCCGAACAGGATCGAGAGCTGGCGCCACGTCAGGTGCGTGCCGTTGACCCACATGCCGGCTCGAGCGGGAATCACCCTGAAGGGAGACCGGAGCCCCGTCTCGCGTAGCCGCTCGCCTTCCTCGTGGCCGAGCACGAGGTCCTGGAGGGTCGACCGGAGCTGGATCGGGATCGCCGTTGCCGTGTTCTGGTTCAGCTCGCCCCGCATCGTATTGCCCACGCCGGCCATGATCAGCAAGCTGAGCAACTCACGTGCCGGAGCAGGAACATCGTGGCGGCGAGCACTTGTCGAGCGGAAGAATTGGACGAGTGACGAAAAATATCTCGGGGGTCCCGAGTCCTGTCAGTGCGTCATTCTGACCCGATCAGCCGGCGAGCGACTCGATCGCCTGCACCTCGTCGGCGGAGAGGGTGAGGTCGCGGCTGGCAAGGTCCTGCTTCATGTGCTCGGCGCTGGAGGTGCCGGTGAGCGGGAGCATGCCGATCGCGTGAGCGACGCAGAACACCACCTGGGCGGGCGTGGCCTGGGCGCGAGCGGCGAGCCGCGCGACCAGCGGGTGGCGCAGCACCTCCGGATTGGCGGTGAGGAGCGAAAAGCCCTGGTAGGTGATCCCTCGAGCCTGGCACAACTCCCGAACATCGCGGTCCCAGCCGAGCTGGGCGAAGCAGCGGTTCTGGACGAAGGCCGGGGTCTCCGTGTGCGCGGCCATCATTTGCTCGAGGTGCCGCAGGGAGACGTTGCTCACGCCCAGGAGCCGCGTGCGCCCGGCCTCGCGCTCCTTCACCATGGCGGTCCATACCTCGCCGTCCTCCTCGCTCCAGCCATGGCCGGAAGCGGGCCCGTGCAGCACGTAGCAGTCGACGTGGTCGGTGCCGAGGTGCTCGAGCGAGCTGGCCATGGACTGGGCCACCTGAGTGGAAAGGTCGGCGGTGGGGTCATAGGGCAGCCGCTGGTCCTGGCCGCGCTGGTACGTGAACTTCGTCTGCAGGAAGAGGTCCGCGCGCGTGACGATCCCCGCGCGATAGGCGGTGGCGAGCCCCTGGCCCACGCCGGCCTCCAAGTAGTGCCGGCGCTGATTGGCGGTGTCGATGCCGCGGAAGCCTGTCCGGAGGGCGAGCTCGGTCAGGGCCGGCGTGCGCTCTTCCTTCCACGCGGTGCCGTAGAGGAAATATGGGTCGGGCGCCCGTCGGTCGGCTGGCATCGCGTCATTCTGCCATGGCGCATGCACGGGGCCGCGACTTCGTTCTCTCCCTCGCCGGGAGCCCCTTGACACCGCGCTTCTTTGAGCGGATTCTCGGGCGCATCGCGAATTTCGTCGGCGTGTTCCCGCGTGAAGACGCGCTCTCGCGGCAGTGACGGCGCATGGAGGAGAGCAATGACGCTTCTCGGTCGACCGAGCCGGGCCCGCTCGTGCCTGGTGACTGCCCTGGCCATCGCCCCCGCTCTCGCGCTCCTCACCGTGGGCGCGCCCGCGGCCGCGCAGGGCAAGAGCATCACGCTCTCCATGCTCGCCGGCTACAAGGAAGACGTGCTGCGGGCAAGCCTGCCGGAGTTCGAGAAGAAGACCGGCATCAAGGTCGTGGTCGACTCCGCCCCCTTCGGGGATCTCTACAAGAAGCAGCTCCTGTCTCTCAGCACGGGCGGCCGCTACGACGTGCTCTTCATGGACGAGCCGTGGATCGCACCACTCTCGGAGTTCCTCCTGCCCCTCAACGAGCGGATGAAGACGCTCGAGCTGAAGGACTTCGTGCCCACCACGGTGGCGGCGGGCGCCTTCCAGGGCACCCAGTACGCCGTGCCCGTGGATCCCAACGTCCAGCTCCTCGTGTATCGCAAAGACCTGTTCGACCAGAAGGGTCTCAGGCCCCCCGCCACCTGGGACGAGCTGCTCGCGACCGCGAAGGCCTTCCACGATCCCGCCAAGCAGCAGTACGGGATCGCCATCACCGCGAGCAGCGACGTCCAGACCGGGCTCTACATGCTGCTCGCCATGTGGTCCTACGGCGCCGAGCTCGTGGACAGCCGCGGTCGGGGCGGTCTCGACACGGAGGCCGGCCGGAAGGGCGGCGAAGTGTTTCTCGAGCTGCTGAAGTACGCGCCGCCCAACGTGAAGAGCTACAACTTCGCTGACGTGAACAAGGCGATCCAGCTCGGCCAGGCCGTCATGGCGATTCAGTGGGCCTCGGGGGCCAAGCCCATGGAGGACAAGACCCGCTCGTCCGTGGCGGGAAAGCTCGGCTACGCTCTCGTGCCCAAAGCGGTCCGACAGACTCCCATGCGGGGCGTGTGGACGATCGCGATCGCCAAGAACAGCCCGAACCAGGACGCCGCGTGGCAGTTCGCCACCTGGTTCAGCGGCAAGGAGTTCGGTCTCGCCGCCGTCAAGTTCCCCAGCGCCACCTCGGCGATCCACAGCCCGCGGGTGTCGGTGCTCAAAGACCCCGGAACGAAGGCGGCGCTGCCCTACGCGGAGACGCTGTTCGAGAGCCTTCAGATCACCAAGGAGCGCCCGCGCCTGCGCGAGTACGCAGACATCCAGGAGCACTTGCGGATCACCGCGGGCAAGCTCACGGCCGGCGAGCTGACGCTCCCGGCCGCCCTCAAGGAGATCGACGCGGGGACCAACCGGATCCTCGGGAAATAGGGGCGCGAGGCGAGCGTGGGTCACGCTCGGGCAGGACGCTGGTTCCTGCTCCCGGGCCTGGCCTTCCTGTTCGTCATCGACCTGGTGCCGCTCGGTTACTCCGCGTGGGTCAGCTTCTACGACTGGTGGCTCGTTCGCCCGCGCGACATCCGCTTCGTCGGACTTGCCAACTACTCGCGGCTCGCCGGCGAGGCCGAGTTCTGGCGGGCCGTGGTGGTGACCAGCCTCTTCACCTTCGGCGCTGTCCTCCTCGAGTTCCTCGCCGGCCTCGGGCTCGCCCTCCTGTTCTCCCAGCCCTTTCGCTTTCTGCGGCCGCTTCGCGTGTTGCTGCTCCTCCCGCTCTTCGTGGTGCCGGTGGTCGGCGCGACGATGTGGCGCGTGATCTTCCATCCCGAGATCGGCGTCCTCAACCACTACCTGGAGCTGTTCGGGTTCGGCCGCCCGCCGTGGCTCAGCGACCCCACGCTCGCCCTCGTCTCCATCGCCCTGGTCGACGCCTGGCGGACCATCCCGTTCATGTTCCTCGTGATGTACGCCGGTCTCGAGGTCCTGCCCGCCGAGCTGTTCGAGGCCGCTGCTGTCGACGGTGCTTCGGGCTGGCAGGCCTTTCGCCACATCACCGTGCCGCTCCTGACCTACATCATGCTGCTCGCCGTCTTGATCCGCGGGATGGACGCCTTCCGCGAGTTCGACATCATCTTCGTGCTGACGGGGGGCGGGCCGGGAACGGCCACGCAGACGATCCAGATGCTGAACTATCGGCTCTTCGGTCTGGGGCACATGGGGCAGGCCAACGCCATCGGCATGGTCACGCTCGCGCTCGTCGCGCTCCTGTGCTTTCTCCTCATGCGGGGGATCCTTCGGCCGGGCGGCCACGCGGGGGCGGAGGCGTGAGGCCGACGCGCACGCGGACCGTGCTGACGGCGCTGACGCTGGGACCGATCCTCGCCTGGACGCTCTTCCCGATCTACTGGATCACCACCGCCTCGTTCAAGACCGAGCTGAGCCTCTACGCGCGGCCGCCCCAGTGGCTCTTCTCGCCCATCCTCGAGAATTACCGGCTCGTCCTCACGAACATCCCCTTCGCCCACTACCTGGCCAATAGCCTGGTGATCGCCATCGGAACGACCATCGGCAGCATCGTGCTCGGGACGCTTGCCGGCTACGGGTTCGCGCGCTTCCGCTTCCGGGCCTCGGCAGCGGTGCGCTTCCTCGTCCTCGTCACGCGGATGGCGCCCCGCATGGTGCTGGTCGTGCCGTACTATCTGATGATGCAGCGGCTTGGCCTCCTCGACACCTACACGGGCCTGGTGATCGCCTACGTCTCCTTCGCCCTGCCCTTCTCCATCTGGCTCCTCATTGGCTTCTTCGTCGACGTCCCCCTCGAGGTCGAGGAGGCGGGGTTGATCGACGGATGCACCCCCCTCGGGGTGCTGCTGCGGATCGTCATTCCGATCGCCGCGCCCGGCCTCGTCGTCGCCGCCATCTTCGCGTTCCTCGCCTCGTGGAACGAGTTCCTCTTCGCGCTGATCCTGAGCGGGGTGGACGCCAAGACGCTGCCGGTGGTGATCGCCGGCCTGAACACCGACGCCGGGCCGCTTTATGGCGAGATGAGCGCGGCCGCGGTGATGGTGATGCTGCCCAACGTCGTCATGACGCTCGTCCTCCAGCGCTACCTGGTGAAAGGTCTGACGCTGGGGGCGGTCAAGGGGTAGGGGATGGAATCCCGGCACATCGGTCTCGCGCGGGCGCTCGGATGGGAGCGGACGCCGCAGGGCATCGAGTTCGCATGTGTCACCGAGGGCCTGGCCGCGGCCCGGGTGACGATCCAAGCCGTCGCGCCAGCGATTGTCCGCGTCCGGATCACCGCCGGCCCCGCGCCCGCGCCCAAGCCCTTCACCTACGTCGTGGAGCGTCCCACTCCCGGCGCGTGGTCGGCGGAGGAAGACGGTGGGCAGGTGACGCTCCGCACGGAGCACCTTGCCGTCGAGGCGAGCCTCGACCCCTGGCAGCTCACCTTCCGCGGCGCCGACGGCCGGCTACTTACCCACGAGGTCTCCGACGACGTCAACTTCGCCGCGCACCGGCTTGGGCCTCGCCCCGGCTTTGCCGTCGAGAGCCTCCCCCACGATCCGGTTCGCCGGGTGCTGGGCGTGCTCGAGACCTTGCTGCTCGATTCCGACGATCACTTCTACGGCAGCGGGGAGCGGTTCACGCGTCTCGACCTGGTGGGCCGCACGGTCCGGATCTGGAACCAGAATCCCTACGGCGCCCGCTCGGATCTGGCCTACAAGAACCTTCCGCTCCTCGTCGGGAGCCGGGGCTACGGGCTCTTCGTGGACGTCCCCACCGCCGTCACCTTCCACGTGGGCAGCCGGTCGAACCGGACCTGGACCATCGAGGCAGAGGGAGACGAGCTGGACTACTACCTCATCGCGGGCACGCCGAAAGAAATCGTGTCGGCGTATACCGACCTGACCGGGAAACCCGCCGTGCCCCCCGAGTGGGCCTTCGGGTTGTGGACCTCGACCTACTTCGGGCCGTTCACGGAGGCCTCCGTGCTGGAGCAGGCGCGCCGGATGCGGAGCGAAGGAATTCCGTGCGACGTCTTTCACCTGGACTCGTTCTGGCAGCGCGCCCAGATGTGGTGCGACTTCGAGTGGGACACGGCCCGGATCCCCGAGCCGAAGCGCCTGCTCGGCGAGCTCCACCGCGAGGGATTTCACAACTGCCTGTGGATCAACCCGTATGTCTCCCTCCACAGCGCGATGTACCACGAGGGCGCAGCCAAGGGCTACTTCCTGCGCCGGCCCGACGCCAGCGTATATCAGCCCATCGTCTGGAATCAGCGGACGGAGCGGGGGATGGGTCTCTGCGCCATCGTCGACTTCACGGAGCCCCAGGCCGCCGCGTGGTTCCGTGGCAAGCTCGAGGCCCAGCTCGCGCTGGGGGCCGATTCGTTCAAGCCGGACTTCGGCGAGGAAATCCCGGAGGACGCCTGCTTCGCCAACGGCCTCACGGGCGCGCAGATGCACAACCCGTACCCCCTGCTCTACCAGCGCGAATGCTTCGAGGCGACGCGCGCGCACACCGCGCGACCCGTGGCCTGGTCACGCAGCGCCGCGCCCGGCGTGCAGCGCTATCCGGCGCACTGGTCCGGGGACTCGGAGTGCACGTTCACGGACCTGGCCAACACCCTGCGTGCTGCGGATCTTCCGGCAGTACGCGCGACTCCGGAGCCGGCTCGTCCCGTACCTGGTCAGCTACGGATGGGAAGCGGCGGGCAGCGGGATCCCGCTGATGCGGCCGATGGTCATGGAGTGTCCGGCCGATCCGGCCGGCTACGCCTTCGACCTGCAGTATTTCCTGGGACGCGAGCTGCTCGTCTCGCCTGTCGTGCACCCTGGCGGCGAGGTCACCACGTATCTGCCGGCCGGACGATGGACCGACTGGTGGAGCGGCGCCGTTCATGAAGGCCCGACGGTCTTACGGCGCCAGGTGCCGCTCCACGAGCTCCCCCTCTACGTGCGGGACGACAGCCTCGTCGTCCTCGGCCCCGAGCGCGAGTACGTGGACCAGCGCCCGGCCGATCCGCTCACCGTGGAGGCCTTCGTAACGACCGAGGCAACGTTCACGCTCCGCGGCGATACGGGTACCGTCGACTTCCGCTGCCGCCGCGCGGGCAGCCAGCTCACCTTCGAGGCCAACGCCACGCCCGCCACCTTCATCCTCCGCCTCCGCCACATCGCCGCCCCCTCCGCCGTCTCTGCCGACGGCCAGCCCCTGCGCCGTCTTGAAAGGCCGGCTCTCGCCGACGCGGATCGAGGCTGGACGCTCGAAGACCGCACCGTCGTCGTCAAAGCCCGTGCCCGCCGGATCGAGGTGCGCTGAGGGCCAGCTATCTGCGACCGAAGTTTCTCGCTTCGTTACGTCCGGATGGTCCGCAGAGAGAGAATCATCCTTTCAGAATGTCGCCGAGGTTCTCGTAGCATGGTGTGGTTCAGGATCAGCGTAAGAGATAGGCATTCACCGGATGATGGATTCCCTTGAGCTGGTAGCTCCGAGCCTCCGCGTTCCGAAAGAGATCCGCGACATGACCGTATACCTCTTCGGTGACGAGGATGTCACCGGGCGGCGCCGCCGACTGGATGCGGGAGGCGGTGTTGACGACGGGCCCGATGATCGTGAAGTCCTTGTAGGCGGTGCCGACCTCGCCGATGGAGGCCTGGCCCGTGTGGATCCCGATGCCGACCCCGATGGACTGTGGCTTGCCATCTTCGCCGGTCGTCGTCAGTCTCGGTTCTTCCCGGCATCTCTTCTGGATCTCCATCCCCGCCAGCACGGCCTGCCTCGCGTGGTCCTCGCGCACGATCGGGAAGCCGAAGATGGCCAGGACCGCATCGCCAATGAACTTGTTGACGATTCCGTCCCGCTCCCACACCGCCACGGAGCATGCGTCATAGAAGCGATGCAGCATTTCAACGGTCCGCGTCTCTCCGACGCTTTCCGAGAGGGTGGTGTAGTCCCGCAGGTCGGCAAACAGGACGGTCGCGGGGATGACGATCTGTTTCTTCCGCTTCACCTTCGTGAACATCGTTTCGCAGATGGTGCACAGGTTGGGGTTCATCTGGCTGATGCGGATCCCGCACAGCTTGAAGGGAATGGAGAGCGGCCCGCGAATGGGGATGGGCATGCGCATGTGCTGCCAGCATCCTACGCAGATGAGAGACTTCATAGCGGCCATGACCCCTCCTCTCAGAGGGAATTCGATCTTCTCCGACTTCCGGACTTCACTCTAACTTGTTGACGCCGCCGCCGCCACCAGAGCACTATTGCGCCGCCGGCCTGGGCAAGGCCCGGGGTGCTCCGAGTCCCTGGTCCCACGGCTGAGAATAGAGGATCCTGTCGCCACGGCTTATGGGCTTGGGTATGAGCGCTAGTAGAGCACGCGGGCCCGCCTTCCAGATCTCGGTCCTCGGCTTTGCCGTCGTCACGGATCTGAAAGATCCGCAGTGGCTACCGTCGGCCAGCGCGGCCCCGGAGCGTGCGGCGTGTAGCGACAAACAGTGCTGAGCCAGCCGATCGAGTTCGGCCGCGACATCACGGGAGACTTCACGGCCGCTGAATCGCGAGAGTGGCTCTGCACCAACGGCATCGGCGGCTTCGCTTCCGGTACCCTGGCGGGCTCGCTCGCGCGCCGCCACCACGGTCTCCTCGTGGCCGCTCTCGCCCCGCCTCTCGGCCGCACTCTGCTGGCGGCCAAGCTCGAGGAAGCTGTCACCTATGGAGGCGCTACCTGGGAGCTCGGCAGCAATCGTTGGCAGAGCGGTGCCATAGCGCCGGAGGGGCATCATTTCATCGAGCGCTTCTGGATCAACAGCGGCGCAGCCGTCTGGTCGTATGCCTGCGCCGACGCGCTCATCGAAAAGCGGGTCTGGATGGAGCAGGGCGCCAATACTACCTACGTCCGCTACCGCCTGCTCCGCGGCTTCGAGCCGGTCACGGTCGCCATCAAGGCGCTCGTGAACTATCGCGAGTACCACTCGACGACACGCGCCGACGGCTGGCGGATGAAGGTGGACGCCGTGCCTGAAGGTCTCGTGGTGACGGCCTTCGACGGCGCACGTCAGCTCAGGCTCATGGCCGAATCCGCGCGCGCCGAGCCCGCCCAGGACTGGTACCACGGCTATGAGCTCCAGCGCGAGCTCGAGCGGGGACTGGACCATCACGAAGATCATCTCCACGCCGGCACCTTTCACGCCTCGGTCGCGCCGGGGGCCTCGATCACCGTGGTGCTCTCGGCCGAAGGCGAGCCCGATCTCGACGGGGAGGCGGCCTGGCGGCGTCAGGACGAATACGCCGCCGCGATGCTCGCGCGCTGGGAGAAGGTTGCCCCCGAGGCCACGCGAGCGCCCGCGTGGGTGTCGCAGCTTGTGCTCGCGGCGGACCAGTTCGTGGTGCGCCGGCCGCTGGCGAACTCGCCCGAGGGCCTCTCGGTCATCGCGGGCTACCCGTGGTTCGAGGACTGGGGGCGCGACACGATGATCTCTCTGCCGGGTCTCGCCCTGGCGACCGGACGTCCCGAGGTGGCGAAGCGCGTGCTGGCAACCTTCGCGCGCTTCATCGACCGGGGCATGCTGCCGAACCGCTTTCCGGATGGCACGGCGACCCCGGAGTACAACACGGCCGACGCCGCGCTCTGGTACATGGAGGCCGTCCGCTCCTATCACGCCGCCACCGAGGACGATGCCTTCCTGGCCGAGCTCTATCCGGTCCTCGCCGACATCATCGGCTGGCACCGGAGGGGGACGCGCTACGGGATCGGCCAGGACGAGGCTGACGGACTCCTGCACACGGGTGAGGCCGGGGTGCAGCTGACCTGGATGGACGCCAAGGTGGGCGACTGGGTCGTGACCCCGCGCACCGGCAAGCCCGTCGAGATCAACGCTCTCTGGCATAACGCGCTCCGCGCCATGGCCGTCTTCGCGCGCAGGCTCAAGCGCGCGCCGGGCGAATGGGAGGCGGAAGCGGCGCGCGTGGCGGCGGGCTTCGAGCGCTTCTGGAACGCCGCCGAGGGCTGCTGCTTCGATGTCCTCGACGGGCCATCCGGGAACGACGCGGCCGTGAGGCCGAATCAGATCTTCGCCGTCTCGCTGCCCACGAGCCCGCTCATGCCAGAGCGCCAGCGCGGGGTCGTCGAGGTCTGCGCCCGGCATCTGTTGACCTCCTTCGGGCTTCGAAGCCTCGACCCGCGCCATCCCGACTACAAAGGGCGCTATCAGGGCGGTCCACGGGAGCGCGACGGCGCGTATCACCAGGGCACGGTGTGGGGATGGCTGCTCGGTCCCTTCGCCCTCGCTCACTACAAGGTCTTCGGGGACCGCGAGGCCGCTCTCGCCCTCGTCGAGCCTCTGGGAAAGCACCTTGGCGCCTACGGCGTTGGCACGTTGGGCGAGGTCTTCGACGGTGAGCCGCCTCACTCCCCGGGTGGTTGTCCCGCGCAGGCCTGGACGGTTGCTGAGGTGCTGCGGGCGTGGACGGAGCTGGCGGACCCGTCAAGATGGCCATGATCGCCGAGCAGCAGCGGCTGCTCGAAGCGGAAGCGCGCTCCGCCCACTGGCGGCGCTGGGGGCCCACCTCTCCGAGCGCCAGTGGGGCACGGTGCGCGAGGACTACAGCCCGGGCGGCACCGCCTGGGATTACTTCCCGCACGATCACGCGCGCTCGCGCGCCTATCGCTGGGGGGAGGACGGGCTGGGGGCCATCTCGGACAACCATCAGCGGCTCTGCTTCGCCCTGGCGCTGTGGAACGGGCGCGACCCCATCCTGAAGGAGCGCCTCTTCGGGCTGACCGGACCGCAGGGAAACCACGGCGAGGACGTGAAGGAGTACTACTTCTACCTCGACTCCACACCCACGCACTCCTACATGAAGTTCCTCTACAAGTACCCACACGCGGTTCTCCTCGGCTACCCGCAGGCGACGCTTCCCACGATGCGGCAAAACTTCTACTGGGCGAAGTGCAACATTCAAGGCAAGCCGACGTACGTGCTGACGCACATCCTCGCGGCTTCCGACGGCGCGGCCCGTGCGGTGGTGCAGCGCCAGTACTACGTCAGCACCGGCTACAACGCCGAGCAGGCCGTGGCCAGCTTTCTGCCGGTCCAGGAGGGGACCATCGTCGTCTCCGCGAGCCACGCATTCACCGACCAGGTGGCCGGCTTTGGCGGCTCCTTCTAGCGCGGGATCGGGCGCCGCATCATGGCCGACAAGTTGAAGCAGATGTTCGAGGCCGGACGCAAGCGGGTCAAGGAGTAGCCCAGTCCCGCTCAGACTGAATGTTGGCGTTTTTTGATGTACCCGGTATGCTGAGGCCATGACGTTCACCGTGGCCAGCTACAACATTCACAAGGGCTGCGGCCTGGATCGGCGCGTGAAGCTCGATCGGATCGCTGCGGTGCTGGAGGAGATCGACGCCGACCTCGTCGGGCTCCAGGAGGTCCTCCACCCCCAGGCCGACGCGCTGGCCGAGCGCCTCGGCATGCACGTGGCCATGGGTCCGACCCACGACCGGACGGCCGTCCCCTACGGCAATGCCGTGCTCACCCGCTTCGCCATCCATCGCAGCCACACCTTCGATCTCTCCTGGGCGGAGCGGGAGCCGCGGGGCGGGATCCGGCTCGACCTCACCATGTCCGCGGACGAGCTGCTTCACGTCTTCAACGTGCACTTCGGACTGAAGGTTCGCGAGCGTGCCGATCAGGTGAAGCGGCTGGTGCGCGAGCACATCCTGCACGCCGATCTGACGGGCCCGCGCGTGGTCATCGGCGACCTCAACGAGTGGTTCCCGTTCCGCGGCCCGGTCGGGCGGGCGCTCCGCCGCGAGCTGCATGGGCCGCGCATCCGCCGCACGCACCCGGCCCCGCTGCCGATCTTCCCGCTCGACCGAATCTACTGGGACCGCCACCTCGTGTCCGACGGGTTTCGCGTGCACCGGAGCCGGCTGGCTCGGGTGGCCTCTGATCATCTGCCCGTGGTGGCGCGGCTACGGATGAGCGGTCTGCAGGCTCCTCTCGGCTGAGCGCGCCCGGCCCCTCGCGAGTCAGCGAATGGCGCCGGCAGCCCTGAGCGCCGCGATCTCCTCCGTCCCCAGCCCGAGCAGCCCGCGCAGCACCTCTTCGGTGTGCTCTCCCAGTGTGGGAGACGGCGTGCGCACCGCCCCCGGCGTCTCCGACAGGCGCACAGGCACGCCGACCATGCGCACCTTTCCTGCGCGGGGATGGTCCATCTCCACCAGGGTGCCGCGCGCCTTCACCTGGGGATGGTCGACGATCTCCGGGATGCGGTTGATGGCGCCCACGGGGATGCCGTTCTGTATGAAAAGCTGCTCCCACTCCTCGTAGGAGCGCGTGAGAAACGTGTCTTGCAGGCTCGGGATGAGGGTTTCGCGGTTGCGGGCGCGCTCGGCGTTCGTGCGATAGCGCGGGTCGTCGGCCAGCTCCGGCCGGCCGATGACCGGGCAGAAGACCTTCCAGAGCTTCTCGCTGCCCACGGCGAGGGCGAGATCCCGCGTCTTCGTCCTGAACGTCTGGTACGGCAGGAGGGCCTTGTAAGCGGTGCCCATCGGCTCGGGCAGCTCGCCGTCGGCGAGATAGCCGCCGATCATGGTGCCGAGGAGCGAGAGCTGGCCTTCCAGCATGGACACGTCGATGGCCTGGCCGCGACCGGTCCGCTCCTTCACGCGCAGGGCGAGCATGATCGCGTAGGCCGCGTACATCCCCGCCGTCATGTCCGCCACGGAGGTTCCGCAGCGCACGCCGTGCGAGCCGGGCTCGCCGGTGACGCTGATCATCCCGCTCTCCGCCTGGAGGATGAGGTCGAGGGCGGCGCGATCCCGATAAGGGCCGTCCTGGCCGAAGCCCGAGACGGAGCAGTAGACGATGCCGGCGTTCCGCTTGCGCGCTTCCTCGTAGGCCAGACCCAGGCGCGCGAGGGCGCCCGTGCGGTAGTTCTCCAGCACGACGTCGCAGCGCTCGACCAGCTTGAAGAAGAGCTCCTTGCCCTCGGGGCGCTTGAGGTCGACCTCGATGCCTTTCTTGTTGCGGTGCAGGCTGACGAAGTACGAGGTCTCGCCGCCGGGCAGCGGCGATCCCCACGCGCGCGCGATGTCGCCCGCGCCGCGGGGCTCGAGCTTGATCACCTCCGCCCCGAAGTCGGCGAGCATGGTGGAGCAGAAGGGCCCCGCCAGCGCGTGGCTGAGGTCGAGCACCCGGATGTCCTCCAGCGGCATCTGCATCAACGTCCTCCCGCCACGGCCAGCGTGTGACCGGTGATGTAGCTCGCCTCTTCCGAGGCGAGAAAGAGCACGGCGTGCGCCACCTCGATCGGCTGGCCGAGCCGGTGGAGGGGAGTCATGCGGTTCGGGCTGTAGTCGACCGTGTCATTCAGGCGCTTGAGGTTGGGGCCCGCGCGCTCCGTGTCGATGGGGCCGGGAGCCACCGCGTTGACGTTGATGCCGTGCTCCGCCAGCTCGAGGGCCGTGTCGCGCACGAAGCCGTGGATTCCCGCTTTGGCCGCAGAGTACGCCGCGCCCCCCTGATAGTAGGCCGTCCACGGCGTGCCCTCGCGCGCCCCCGAGGACATGCAGACGATGCGCCCGTAGCGCCGGCGCATCATGTGCGGCACGGCGGCGCGCGTGCAGAGAAAGGTCGGGCGCAGGTTCAGGCGGAGGACGAAATCCCAGTCCTCGACGGGCATCTCCCAGACCTTGCGGTTGCGGCTGCCCCCGACGTTGTTGACGAGGATGTCGAGCCCGCCGAGACTCTCGACCGCCGTATCAATGAGTCGAGTTGCGCCTGATTCCTCCGTGAGGTCGCCCGCCGTAGTCACAGCCACGCCGCCTGCCTTGGTGATGGCGGCGGCGGTGCGCTCGAGCTCGGCGCCGTCGAGGTCGCCGAGGGCCACGCGAGCGCCCTCGCGGGCCAGGAGAAGCGCGATCTCGCGGCCGAGCCCGTTGGCCGCTCCCGTCACCACGGCCACCCGGTCTTTCACGCCTGGCATGCGACCGAAGATCGGCCCAAAGAGGCTCGGCGTCAAGTGAAACCGAAGCTTCTTCATCGCCGTCGCCCGAGATGATTTATGATCGGGCGAGCCGTCACGAGAGGAGCCGTCCATGAAAGCGCTCAATGGCATTCGCGTCCTGGATATGACCCAGTTCGAGGCGGGGACATCGTGCACTCAGCTCCTTGCCTGGCTGGGCGCCGAGGTCATCAAGGTCGAGGAGCCCGGGAAGGGGGATCCGGGGCGGTACGGCCGCGCGGAGAAGCCTGGCGTGGACAGTAGCTACTTCCTCACCCTGAACAGCAACAAGAAGAGCGTCACGCTCAACATGAAGCACCCGAAGGGCAAGGCCATGCTCCTCGACCTGGTCAAGCAGGCTGACGTCTTCGCCGAGAACCAGGCCCCGGGGGCGCTGGAGAAGAACGGCCTCGGCTATGACGCGCTCGCCGCCATCAACCCGCGGCTGATTTACCTCTCGGTCAAGGGCTTCGGCACCTATGGGCCGTACAGCGAGTACAAGAGCTTCGACATGATCGCCCAGGCCACGGGCGGAGCCATGGCCCTGACGGGCTTCCCCGGGTCACCGCCGCTCAAGCCCGGGCCGACCATCGGCGATTCCGGCACCGGAGTGCACGCGGCTTTCGGGGTGATGGCCGCATTGTGGCAGCGGCAGGCATCGGGACAGGGTCAGCGCGTGGAGCTGTCCATGCAGGACGCGGTGGTCAACCTCTGCCGCATCGCCATGCGGCTGGCTTATGCCGGCGGCGACTTCGAGCCCCGCCGCGGCAACGAGATCGCGAATACCGCGCCCTCGGGCATCTATCGCTGCAAGCCGGGCGGCCCCGACGACTACGCTTACATCTACCCGCAGCCCGTGCGCCGGCACATGTGGGACGCGCTCTTGCAGAAGATCGGGCGCGCGGATCTGATCGGGCATCTCGAGTGGTCGGATCCCAAGTGGCGTGGCGCGCACAAGGACGAGGTCAACGCCCTCGTCGAGCAGTGGACGATGACGCGGACCAAGCACGAGGTGATGGCCGAGCTGGGCGGGGCCGGCGTGCCCGCGGGAGCCGTGCTCACCCCGACCGAGATCCTGTCCGACCCGCACCTGAAAGCTCGTGGCATGGTGACGACGATCCAGCATCCGGGATGGGGCGAGTTCACCATGCCCGGCAATCCCGTCCAGCTCTCGAAGTCACCGACCGAGATCCGCCCCGCCCCGCTTCTCGGCCAGCACAACGCCGAGGTCTACAAGGAGCTGCTGTCTCTCGGCGCAGAAGATTTGGAGCGGCTGAAGGCCGACGGCGTGATCTAGCAGGCGGCTCAAAAAGGCCCATCTGCGGGAGTGCGGCGCCCTCGGCCGCAGGTTCAACGTACAGGGAGTACGCCTCACCTGCGGCCTTCGGGCGCCGCCTCGCATCTGGACCTTTTTGAGCCGCCTGCGAGCTTTTCAGAGCTGTGCCCGGTCCCTGTCGTTGCGATGCACCTTACTGCAGGGGCGAGAAGGACGAGGGCATCATGATCTTGTTGGCCTGGGCGAGCAGCTCGTCGCCGCCGCCCGGCGGCGGCCACACGCCGGCCTTGCGCGCCTGCTCGCGGATGGCCAGACGCTGGTCCATGCTCTTGTACGCCCAGATGTGGATGAACCGGTTGGCCTGGCCGAACTCCACGCCGCCCGCGAGCACGACCGGCGACAGCTTCGTGCGCTCGGCGATCTTTCCCTTCCACCGCTCCATGACGGCCGGCAGCGAGCCCGGCGCCAGGCTGTAGCACCGCATCTCGAAGATCGGGCCCACCGTGCCGGGCGTGACCTCGG